>Ga0233439_10001985_pt1 | contig 24038 bp, 15 predicted proteins | sample SI_123_September_6_FD_182713 | JGI IMG/M metagenome (GOLD analysis project Ga0233439, IMG submission 182713) | Seawater microbial communities from Saanich Inlet, British Columbia, Canada - SI_123_September2016_100_MG | ecosystem: Environmental > Aquatic > Marine > Inlet | place: Canada: British... | reverse complement strand
AAGAAAACGCTGATTGCGAGAGCATGCAAGCTTTTGCCGATACGCTCGTTAACCAGCTCATCGAATTAATGCCGGAGCTCGATGGTGTTTCCGCGTGGCCAACCTATGGTCAACGGCGCGGTTCCGAAGAAGTAGGGCGCACTGCTGAACAATATGTGCCTGTGCATGTTGCCGGCGCCGCCAGTTAAATAGGTGCGCCGCAGCGCAAGGGCTTTCCCATAGGACTAATTTCCTAATGGGCATAAATTGTTGGTTGGGTTTTTTCAAAACTGTAACAACTAATAGCCTTGCGAGGTTACCACTACAGCAAAACGTCAAACCAGACACGATCACCTACTGCGGTTTTGCAAACTTGCGCTCTTCGATACAATGACGGGGATATAAAACCCGTTTCTCTTTAGTGCCCGCATGTCAACACCCCGTCGCATACTCGTAACCTCCGCTTTGCCTTACGCAAATGGCCCCATTCACATTGGCCATCTCGTAGAATATATCCAAACGGATATCTGGGTGCGATTTCAAAAACTGCGCGGCAACGAGTGCATCTATATATGTGCCGATGACACACACGGTACGGCGATCATGATGAGCGCCCAACGCACTCAATGTACTGAAGAACAGTGGATCAAACAAATTCAACAAGAACACATGCGGGATTTCGCTGGCTTCCAAATCGAATTTGATAATTACGGCAGCACGAATTGTCCCGAAAACTATGCGCTATGCAAAGAGTTCTGGCAAGCTTTTAAGGATGCTGGGCTCATAGAACAACGTGAAGTCACCCAATTATTTGACGACCAACAGGGCATTTTCTTGGCCGATCGATTTGTCCAGGGTTCGTGCCCCCATTGCGATGCAGAAGATCAATATGGCGATAGCTGTGATCAGTGCGGAGCGACCTATAGTGCCCGCGAACTCAAGAATCCCACCAGCACGTTAACTGGCTCAGTTCCCATTGAAAAATCAGCTGACCATCTGTTTATCATGATTGAACAGTTGCACGAGTTTCTGTCAGACTGGTCACAATCGGGTGAACATTTACAAACGGAAATTGCAAACTATCTACAAGGACATTTTTTGCACGAGCCGTTGCGCGATTGGGATATTTCACGACCCGCTCCTTACTTTGGTTTTGAAATACCCGATCATCTAGGTCACTTTTGGTTTGTTTGGTGGGATGCACCCATTGGATATATCGCTTCCACCCAACAATACTGCGCTCGCACCGGCGGAGATTTGAACTCATGGTGGAAAAACATCGACACGGAAATCCACCATTTCATCGGTAAGGACATCACGTATTTCCACACACTTTTTTGGCCTGCTATGCTTAAGGTCGCCGACTACACATTGCCAACAAAAGTACATATCCATGGGTTCCTTACCGTGGGTGGTAAAAAGATGTCGAAACGCGACGGCACATTCATCAAAGCCGAAACTTATCTCAAACATGTCGACCCCACATATCTCCGGTATTTTTATGCTTCCAAGTTGAATGGAAAAGTTGATGACTTGGACCTCAACATCGAAGAATTCGTTGCCAAAGTTAATTCCGATCTGGTTGGCAAAGTAGTCAACCTTGCTAGTCGGACTGCTAAATTCGTTCAAGAGCTTGGTTTGGCCACAAAGTACCCAGATGATGGAGGGCTATTTGCCCAAGGGGCCGCAGCCGGAGAGGCGATTGCTGAGGCGTATGAATCGTGCAATTACAATCTAGCCATGCGACTTATTATGGAATTGGCCGACGAAGCAAATCCATATGTGGAAACACACGAACCCTGGAAGTTGCGGAAAGATCCCGCCAGACAGGATGAACTGCAAAACATCTGTACCGTCGCCATTAATCTATTTCGACAGATCATTATCTACCTTAGCCCCGTCCTACCGGAACTAGTTGAAAAAACAGAATCCCTACTCGGCGAACAACTCAATAGCTGGGAACAAGCCAAAATACCGCTAACGGGAAGTCCCGTTGCTAAATTTAACCACATGCTAAAACGACTCGAAAAGAAAGATCTCCAAACTATGATCGACGAAACACGTGAAGAAAACGATGCTCAAGCCGCTGACGCTGCTAAATCTATGGCTAATCCGCCTGCCGAGTCTACGGAGAATCAGCCAGCCCCTCCCGAAACGGATGATGCTGCCACGGAACCTACCGTGGACCACCCATACTCCGATAGCGATCAACCGCTTAAAGATGAACCGTTGGCCGACGAAATTAGCTTTGATGACTTTATGAAAGTCGATCTGCGCGTTGCTCGAGTGGTTAAAGCCGAACATGTCGAAGAGGCCAATAAATTGTTGAAGTTGACCCTCAGTTTAGGTGGCGATGAAACTCGCCAAGTATTCGCAGGTATTAAACAAGCTTACGATCCAGCAGATCTAGAAGGTCGTCTCGTCATCATGGTCGCCAACTTAGCCGCTCGAAAAATGCGGTTTGGCCTCAGTGAAGGCATGATTGCTGCCGCGGGTCCTGGTGGTGAAGAAGTATTCATGCTGGCCATCGACGAAGGCGCCCTCCCTGGGCAACGTGTGCACTAAAAACTGGCTGGCTCTCTGTCATTACATCGATTGCTCGATGCGGTCAGCAATGATTTGTAGCATGTCGTTATGGATTCCTAACGGTGCCGTGACCACACAACACGTTTGTGGATGGTTGGCGGCGGCTGCCGAAGCGAGTGCCGGGATGTGCTCGTGCCAATGGCGGCCGGGGGCTAAAAAGTAGGGATGCACAATAATATATTTCGCCCCGTGACTAACGCAGTTGTCATAAGCAGCGGCCAAATCTGGCTGAGCTAGTTCCATATGAGCCGGCTCAACGATTTCATAATCCTCGGATTCTTTAAAATTCTGCGCAACTGTAATAACATATTGATTGCTTTCTTCTCGGCGTGAACCATGATCGATAATGATAATTCCAATATCAGTCGTAACAAGATCAACTGGCCAATCGCCTTGAATGTCAATTCGTTGAGGAAGAGGGTCGGTCATGATTATTGAATGTTGCCAAAAGCGTAGCTAGTTTGTCTATGATGTGACTATTATAGTGGTTCAATAAACGTTTCCGCAAAGCCCCCCACCCATGACTGCGCCTATTTCAATGTCACAGAATCCCGCCATCACTATTGATGATCTAAGCATGCAGTACGGCGACGCTACAGTATTAGACTCTGTTTCCTGTGACATCCCCGCGGGTCAATGGGTCTCCATCGTCGGACCATCTGGCTGTGGCAAATCTACATTGTTGCGCTGCGTTGCTGGACTAACCAACCCAACCACGGGAATGGTTCAGCTTGGCGGTCAACAACCAGCTTTTGTGTTTCAAGATCCTACGCTGCTTCCTTGGCGCAGCGCTGCTGACAATATTCAATTACCGCTTGAACTCGAAGAACAATCTATGGAAAACCGGTCTGATCGGATACTACAGGTTGCGCAGTTAGTCGGACTTGACGCTACCGATATCAACAAATACCCGCGGGAACTATCGGGCGGAATGCGGATGCGTGTCTCCATTGCTCGAGCCTTGGTGATGAAGCCTAACGCGTTGCTGCTCGATGAGCCATTTGCTGCACTCGATGAAATACTGCGACAACAACTGAATCAAGAACTACTTCACATCTGGCAAACGCAACAAATGACGGTCTTGTTTGTAACCCATAATGTCACCGAGGCTGTTTATCTAAGTCAACGAGTGTTAGTACTCAACGCCAACGGGACCGTGGGCGGTGATGTTGCCATTGATTTGCCCGCTGATCGAGTCCCAGCCATCCGCAATACACCTCCGTTTCTTGAAAAAACGGCCGCAGTGACTCGTATCCTACAGGAGGGTTTATGAAAACAAAACTCTCAATTTCGGTAGTCCTCTACCCAATTATATTTCTGTTGCTACTCTTAGCGGTGTGGCAAACTGCAGACTGGATATGGAAGATTCCTCGGATTCTGCTGCCCAGTCCTTGGGAAATCATAACGGTCTGCAGCAAGCGTATCGATGACCTATGGAGTGCTACGCTGATAACAGCCCAAGCAGCCATTTCGGGGTTTGCCTTGGCTATGGTGATTGGAACGACACTCGGCTTATTATTCTCCGTGTCAAAAGTTGCTCGCCGAGGCGTATACCCATACATGATCTTTTTGCAGACAGTTCCTATCGTCGCCATCGCCCCATTGATCATTATTTGGTTTGGGGGCGGTATGACCAGTATTGTGATTATCGTTACCGTGATTAGCCTTTTTCCCATCGTAACAAACGTAACTACGGGCCTCCGTACTGTGGATGCGGGCCTGTTAGATTTGATGACATTGTATCAAGCAACGCCATATCAAGTTCTTTTCAAAGTACGATTACCCAATGCCATCCCCTATTTAGTCACTGGAGCAAAAATATCCAGCGGGTTGACGATTGTTGGTGCCGTCATTGGTGAATACCTGGCTGGACATGGCATCGATGAACAGGGACTAGGGTATTACATCTTTATGGGCAGCCAAAACTTTAAAACCGAGGTCTTGTTTGCGTCAATTTTTCTATCTTCGCTGCTCGGCGTGACTATGGTCACCGCTGTTGCTGTCATCAGTCGCACTCTGCTCGCTCGCTGGACTTTTCAGCTCGAACGATAATCGGGCTGTATTTAATTCCCGTTGCAGTGATATACTTCGCGGCATTAAAGACACTCATTTGTTTGCTAAGCGGAAAATACAATGCGGCGTACTCCCCTATATTCCTGTCGGTATCTAATCCTCTTCTTGCTAATCTGCAGTTGTACAACAACAGTTCAAGCTCAATTTTTCCCCGGATTGGGATCACCCACTAGCAACGAAAGCGCCAATGGCGATACGGGTGGTGAGGATACGCGAACAACGATTGAAGCAGAGATTAAAGAGGTCCAGAAGAAAACAAATGCCTTCGAAAGCGAGTTGGAAAAATACCAGAGCCTCGAACAAACGTTTCGTGAAAAAATGCCTGAGTACCTGCTGACAACTCGGTTTTTGCTGGCCGACTATCAGTGGATCAGTTGCTTTATATTAGTGTTCTTAGGTTTATTTGTCGACGTAGCGGTTCGATTTCTGTTGAGCGCCTTCGTACGGTTCGCTCGAAAAGATAGCCGATTTGGCGATACAGAGTCCGATAAACTCGCCGAGCGAAAAGTTTGGAAGCCAATTGGTTTGCTAGCACAAGCAGCGACGTGGTACTACGGTTCCTGGATCATTGGCTTCCCGTTAGGACTCATGAAAGTGCTCGCCGTCGGCTTAAAACTATTTACCGTCTTTGCCGCTGTCTGGACAACCTTTCGCATCATTGATTGGCTCGCTGGGTTTATCGCTCGCAAAGCACTTGGTACAAAAACAAAATTCGATGATTTACTCGTTCCGCTTATCCAAAAATGTTTGAAGACCTTCGCTGTCTGTACTGGCGTCGTTTTTTTCGCGGACGTGTTTGACCTCGAAGTAACCGCCATCGTTGGTGGTCTAGGGCTTGGGGGGGCGGCTCTTGCGTTTGCATCTCAGGACACACTTAGCAACCTGTTTGGTTCCCTTACCGTCTTGGCGGATCGTCCGTTTGAAATCGGCGACTGGATTGTTTCTGATGGAGTCGAAGGTACGGTTGAAAACGTTGGCATGCGAAGTACTCGAGTGCGAACTTTTTATAACTCGTTGATTACCTTGCCCAATAGTCGCCTGACGACCTCGGTGGTAGACAACATGGGTCGCCGTCAATTCCGCCGCTTCAGTACTTCCATTGGCGTGCAATATGATACAACTCCCGAGCAAATCGACGCGTTTTGTGAAGGGATTCGAGAAATCATTCGCCGGCATCCCTACACGCGTAAAGATTATTTTCAAGTGTATTTAAACGGCTTCGGCGCGAGTAGCGTGGATATTTTGCTGTATATGTTTTTTGAATGCGGCGATTGGCCGACGGAATTACGTGAACGCCATCGTTTGCTTATTGATGTGATGAAGCTTGCCGAAAAACTTGGTGTCCAATTTGCATTTCCAACTCAAACATTACATATGTTTCAAGAAGACAACAATGTCGACTATGCATCCTTGCACTACGATGACCCCCACTCGCACGGACAAGGTGCCGCTAGTTCTGTGGCCGGACCACACATGTCCAGAGAAGATTATCCGCCCATTGAAGCGGTCTCTGCGAAGTCCGGGGCAGCGGAAATGGGCGGCTAGTAGCTTGCCTATTCGTGACCAGTTGCTGTTGTAAACGCCTTGCTAACATCCAGATTTTTATCAACGAGATCAATTTCTGCTAATTGATCTCGCAGTTGCGTCCAACGTTGCTGTGTCATGTCGCCTAACTGTGCAGCAGGCATTGCATCCGGCAAGCACAAGTCCTTAAGCACGGTAGCACCATAGTCTAAAATCTCTAACCCCATCTCTTCATTTTGTTGATGGATCGCCGCATTTGTTTTCTCGGGCGACTCTAAATACGTTTGCCATCCTTGCTTGCTTGCACGAACCATCGCTGCAACCAACTGGGGCTTAGCGTCAACTGTATCACTACGGGTTATTAGCAAGCTCGCATAGGGATTAAACCCCAATTCCGAGACCATCAATACATGCGGGTCGCCGCCTTGCTGCTCAGCAATAAATGGTTCGCTGAACACGTATCCTTGCTGAGCAAAATTATCGTCATTCAAAAAGACTGTCATGTTGCCTGGATAACCGACCACTCGCACACCCTCAAGTGATAACTTTTTCTGCATATACAAAGCAAACGCTCGACCCGCACTCAAGGCCACCGTCATATTTTGCAGTTGATCCAACCGCTTGATACCAGACGACGCATGTACCATGATACACCGCGGACTCATCTGAATTGGGGCAAACAGTGCTGTGACTTCCGCTTCTTGATTTCTTCCCGTAAGTACTTGGTCTGCATTACCAACCACAAACGTTGTTTGATTTGCAACCAATTTTTGAATCACAGGACTTCCTGGCCCACCGGGAATGATTTCCACATCCAATCCTTCGGCAGCGAAAAATCCGTGTACCAACGCTGCATAATAACCGCCATGCTCCGCCTCCGGAAACCAATTTAACTGCAATGTCACTTTCGTAAGCGACTTGCCATCGGTGGCGGTCTCACTACAACCAACATTCAACACTAAACTCGCCGTAACAAACAAAATCCAGCGACAAATCACTTCGAACATTTTAGACATTTATTAACTCAAAACTGAAAAAGCTACACTCTTTTAACAGATAAACGGTACACATCGTTAGTCATTATAGGGTATCATCTAAGGAGTAGACATTTTTTCGGAGATTTGATCATGGAACATATTATAGGTTTAGAGGGTGGTGGTTTCGAAGTCTTTTTGTTCGTTATCTTGGGGTTCGGGGGCATCGTCGGCTTAGTCGTATTCATCATCGCATTGAAATATGGCGCGCTTTGGTTCGAGGGCTTTAATTGTGGGGCACGAATTGGATTGCTTGAACTCGTAACTATGGGGTTCCGACAAGTAGATCAAAAATCCATGATGAGGGCTAAAATCCAAGCGGTTCAGGCTAATCTACCGACCGAAGCGAACGCTCGCGGCGATACGGTCCTCGACGGTAGCATTGTCACCACTCAACGACTTGAAGCACATTACTTAGCCGGCGGCAATATATTACGAGTCGTGGAATCGTTAGTTGCTGCCAATAGTGCTGGCATCGATCTTGAATTTGATCAAGCCGCAGCGATCGACCTTGCTGGACGAGATGTCGTGGACGCTGTTCGTACCAGTGTCGAACCTAAAGTCATTCATTGCCCCGACCCAGAACGCAGCGGGAAAACGTTTTTGAGCGCTGTCGCTCGTAATGGCGTCGAGCTAAAAGTACGAGCTCAAGTTACCGTGCGTACCAATCTTGCGCAATTGATTGGGGGAGCAACAGAAGAAACCATTATTGCTCGAGTCGGTGAAAGCATCATCTCCTCAATCGGATCCGCCGATGGGCATGCCGCTGTACTTGAAAATCCAGACATGATCACCAAGGCCGTACTAGAACGAGGTTTAGATTCACAAACCGCTTTTGAAATTGTCTCGATTGATATTGCTGATGTTGATGTCGGCGAAAATATCGGATCGCGATTACAAGCAGATCAAGCGGAGGCTGATACGCGGGTCGCGCGTGCTCAAGCTGAACAACGTCGAGCCGAGGCTATCGCCGTTGAACAGGAAATGAAAGCAGATGTTGTCGCCAATCGGGCCAAGCTAGTACTCGCGGAAGCCCAAGTGCCGCTGGCAATGGCCACCGCATTCCAATCCGGAAAAATTGGATTCGCTGAAGGATCTCCATCGTGACTAGAAGCCTCGTTCTGACGATTGCAACTGTGATCAGTTGTCTGTCATCGGCTACCATTCAGGCACAACAACCGACCGAAAACCAACTGGCACTGCTAAAGATTTTTCGCAGCGAATTCGTTGCGCTGGGGCCCGGCACCAAACACTTTAGCAAGACATTCCAAATGGGTGGCAGCAAAACTGCAGCGTCGCTTGAACAACCTCAACACAGCGTAGCCATTGCATATAATTTTTCCGTCGCTCGCTACGAAATTCCTCAAAACCTCTGGGAAGTGGTTATGGGCAGTAACCCTTCTAAATGGAAGGGACCACGAAACTCCGTTGAAATGCTCTCCTTTGCCGAGGCCCAAGATTTTTGTCGCAAAACGACTCTCTTGATGAGACAGGCAAAGTTGATCAAGGGAAACCAAATCGTTCGTTTGCCGTCAGAAGCTGAATGGGAATATTTCGCTCGCGCGGGAACGGAAACAATCTACAGCTTCGGTGATTCCGTTGACAAACTAAATGACTACGGCTGGCACACAGGAAATGCCGCGGGGAACGATCCCCCTGTCGGTGCAAAGAAACCAAACCCCTGGGGGCTCTATGATATCCACGGGTATTTATGGGAATGGTGTTTGGACACCGGTCACAATGACTACGATCAAGCGCCCTCAGATGGCTCCGCTTGGATTGCGACGAAGAGTAAAACTCGCATCGCTCGCGGCGGAAGCTGGAAAGATAAGCCGCTGAAGCTGACTAGCAGTTTTCGTTTTATCGTTCCCGCTGACCATCAAGACGACGCACTGGGGCTGCGCTGCGTATTGACTGCTGAAAAATAGCTCTCGTAATCGGAAACATCACTATGAACAACAAAAACCGTCGACAATTTTTGGCTACCAGCGGTGTCCTTGCTACAACACCCTATTTCTTTACCAATGTCGATTTATTCGCTCAGGAAAACAAATCTAAAAACGACAAGCTTAACGTGGGTAACATTGGTGTCGGCGGGCGGGGGACTGCCATCGCTAGGCAATCACTCAAACTCGGCAATCCCATTGCTTGCTGTGATGTCGACAAAAACCGAGCAGCTGCATTTTCCAAAAACTCCGGCAATAACTGTGCTATCTATCACGACTACCGTGAATTGCTTGACCGAGATGATATCGATGTTGTTACCATTGGGACACCTGATCATTGGCATGTGAAAATTGCTATCGAAGCGCTGCGGGCTGGTAAAGATGTTTACTGTGAAAAACCACTTACGCTAACCATCGAAGAAGGTATCCTCGTCGGCAAAGTTGTCAAAGAAACCGGCAAGGTTTTTCAAGTCGGTACCCAACAACGAAGTGAATATGGCGGACATTTTTTGAATGCGGTGGCCATTTGCCAACTCGGTTGGATTGGTGATGACCTAAACGCACTTTCCTCGGTCGGCACTGCTCGAAAAGGCGGACCGTTCACTCCCTCAAAATCTCCCGATCACCTCGATTGGAACATGTGGCTTGGCCCCGCGCCAGAAACACCTTATATCACCGAGCGAACCCATTATCAGTTCCGCTGGTGGCTCGAGTACTCCGGGGGCCAAGTAACCGACTGGGGGGTACATCACACGGATATTGCTATGTGGGCTCTTGGTCTTCAAAACACGGGCCCAACAACAATCGAAGGAACCGGTGCCTTCGATAAGCGAGAGAACTGCTACAACGTCGCCCACACTTTTGACACCCTGATGACATTTAAAAATGGCAGTACTATTAATCTCACGAGCGGAAAAAATGAGCTTATTCTTTCAGGCTCCAAGGGAAAAATTCGCGTCAATCGGGGAGGAATCACGGGGCAAATTGTCGATCAAATAAAAGACAATAAGCAGATGCAAGAAATCCTTGCCGCTAAGGTACAAGAAATCTATCGCGGCCCCGTAACACCACACATGGTCAACTTTTTCAATTGTGTAAAAAGCCGAAAATTGCCGATTTCGGATGTGTTCACGCATCACCGCAGCGTCAGTGTTTGTCACCTCGCAAACATCAGCATGCTCTTGAACCGAAAATTGACTTGGGATCCCAACAAACAAGATTTCGTGGGTGATCAAGAAGCTAGCAAAATGATCTCACGCGAAAAACGAACAGGATTTGAAATCTAAACCATTTCAATCCATAATGATTTTCACTAGGCGTGCACACAACGACTCGCGGTATTTACTTCTCTCTTCTCATCAACAAGCTATTACTATGCGCAACATCTACCGCTTTCTCTATGTTCTACCATTGCTGGTAACGGCGCTCTTCATCACTGGTTGTGATTCCGAAGAAGAAACGCCGCCGCTACCGCCAATTGTTGAAGATACACCCACTACGGACAATCCAGCAAGTGCAACAGGGACTCCGAGCACGACACCAGTAACGAACATTCATGGCAGTAACTCAGCAGATACCTCGGTTATTCTAGATGACTTCCAGTTCGCTGTTCTGGCACGGCCCACAAAACTCATGACGTCCAAACTCGTTGCTCCAATCATGGAAGCTTTGTTGTCCGACACCGCAGGCAATCAAAATCCACTAAACCAATTACAAGCTCAGACCGGAATTGCTGTTACTCAAATCGATCGAGTGTTGGTACTTGGTAACATTCCAATTCCGAAACAAATTGACGCAGCTACTACTTATGAGCGGCATGGGAACGCGTTTGAACCCATCGAAACCGCACCGGCAGATGAAAATCAACCTGATCCTGAAACCACCGTTGAACCCGCGATCGACGAACCCGCTACTAAGAAACCGCCGACCATGAAATATGGGGCGGTTATTACGTTGCTCGACGGGACAGATATGGACGCACTCATCGCCAAGTTAAAAGAAGGTGGATTTGAAGTGACAACGGTAGACGGCACGGAAATCTGGCAACACAATTTTAACGAAGAGTTTGCCGTTCACATCAAAGATAATTCAACGATCATGTTGGGGTCAAAACCTGAGCTATTGCAAATGGTCGCTGGCAACGGCGGTGATAATGCACTAGCCGAACTTGTCTCTTCTCTGAGCGGAGATAATCTGCTTGTTGTCGCAACTGAAACAAAGTCGGTTTTTGACTCCGTCCCAGATTGGGCATTCAACGAACTTTTCGCCGAGACACCTCAACTTGCACCCGTAGTCGCTTTCATGAAAAACGTTAGCTCATCGGCGATCGCCATCAACCCTGATTCTGACACCCCCATCTTCATCGAGCTCATGACACCCGATGAGGAAACGACGATCGACGTATTTACACAGGTTAATTTCTTTGCTGCGCTTGGAAAGAGCATTTTGCCAAATCAAGTACTGCAATTTGAAAACAACCCCAATGCTGAACCAGAAATGATTGAGGCATTAAAGATGGCCAACACACTTGTGCAAAACCTTAGTTTGACGAAAACGGACAACACCATTACGGTTTCCTTAAAGACCAATGGCGAGTTACGTGCACAAATAATTAAATTCATTAAAATGGGGGTCGCAAATGCCAAAGAGAACGCTGTCCTGGAATCGCCCGAAAGCATCCCGCAATAACATGTTTGCAATTTCTACGCTTTCTATGTTTCGCTTTCTACAGGAACGATTGACCAAGATGAAACTATCTACCATCGCCGTTTGTTTTTGGGCTGCATTATGTTTGTCCACCTCAGCTGCTGACCACACATATAACTGGTCCGCCACGCACTCACGAACTTGGGCTGGCGCCGACTTTTGGGCGAACCGTTTACAAGATTGGGCCGTGCGTAATGGCCGCTTGGAATGTATCGCCGACCAATCTCGACTCGGCGTTCGCACCTTGCATACACTGACACATCGATTAAACGATCAAACGGGACGATTTCAACTCGACGTAACTCTCGGACTCACAAATGATAATCCGGCCGCAGTGAACCACCATGGTCTAGCGGGATTTTTAATCGGTGTCGGTGGCGATTCCATGGACTACCGGGCGGCAGCAATCGTCCACCAGTACCGTGGTCTTGGAGCGGGGATACTTGCGGGTGTACGCCCCAACGGTTCTCTGGTCATCCAGGATTTCGAACAACTCGGATCTCTACAGCATGTCGCTGATGTGCCCAGCGGCACATTAAGCCGCGAGAAATGGAAGATCGTCGATGTTGATAGTTTTGAAACTGGATCACCAGCTGCGAATATCCTCGACGGCAATGACAATACAATCTGGCACACGCAATGGAAAGCTGCCAAACCGAAACATCCCCATCACGTTACAATCGATATGGGTCAAGCAAATGTGATTAATGGCTTTGCCTACCAACCTCGGACAAGCAACGTTACTGGGCGGATTTTAAAATACTCATTTTATATAAGTGCTGACGGTGAAACTTGGGGCGACCCCGTTGCCACTGGTTCACTGCCCGAGGGCGGAGAACTTCAGCAAGTATCCTGCAAAACCGTCAAGGGTCGATTTCTAAAACTTGTCGCTCTTTCATCGCATTTGGATCGACCCAGCACCGTGATAGCCGAATTCTATGCCTTGGGACAACAGGGGGCTGTTGTCAAACCTGCTCCCCCTGTCGTAGATACACTGGCCGGACACCGTTTACGATTATATGGTTTCGTACGTCCAGAGGAAAATCAGGCAACACTCACACTCGATTTGATCAATATAGCCAGTGGCGACGTCGTACAGAGCCTCTCTTACAAAACGGAGCCCGCGCGTCTTATTGGCAACGTGGCACTTGTATCACACCCTGGTCAGGCATCCGATACACATCCTGGATGTCGATTTTGGTTTCAAGATTGGCAATTGCGGGGAAATAAAATATCTGCATTTTCGCAGCAACGCTTAGGTCCCATAATCGGAGCACAACATACAATAAGTCGTAAACGACTGAAGCTAACCGCACAATTGGCGCCCATCGGGGCCGACGACGTTCAAGAAGCGCATTTAGACGTCCAACGCGATGAGCAATGGGTTCGCGTGGCGACGACTACGATCATCGTTCCTGGGTACACCGCACCGTTTGCGATTGATAATTGGGAGTCGGATAAAACGACACCCTATCGAGTGGTCTATGAAACCCGCGATCGCAGCGGTCAGTTACAAACCTCGGTGTTCGCGGGCACGATCCGTCGAGATCCGGTCGACAAACAACAAATCGTTGTTGCTGGCTTTACGGGTAACCACAATGTCTCGCACAGTATCGGACGCCAACCGTTCGACTGGCGAAACGGCATGTGGTTTCCTCATCAAGAAGTCTCCGACCACGTCACCGCGCACAAGCCCGATGTGTTATTTTTCTCCGGCGATCAACTTTACGAAGGTCGCAGCCCAACGTTCCCGGATACTCAAAACATTCTGTTAGATTATCTCTACAAATGGTATCTCTGGTCTTGGGCATATCGAGACCTGACTCGCGACATTCCCACCGTGACGATCCCCGATGACCACGATGTATTTCAGGGAAATGTGTGGGGCGAAGGTGGCCGCAAGGCGACCCGAGATCATTTTGGTGGATATGTGCACCCGGCTGAGTTCGTAAAAATGGTCGATCGCACTCAAACTAGTCATTTGCCGGATGCTTACGATCCCACCAAAATTGATCAAGGCATTGGTGTGTACTATACCCAGATGACCTATGGTCGCATTAGCTTCGCTATCCTAGAAGACCGTAAATTCAAGTCTGGTTGCGCCGGGCGCCTGCCTCCCACCGGAACGGCTCGACCAGATCACATTAACAATCCCAAGTTTGATGTCTTAAAAGCGGACGTCCCTGGATTAAAGCTATTGGGCGATCGGCAACTCACATTTTTGGAAGATTGGAGCGGCGACTGGCAGGGAGCCGATATGAAAATGGCTCTGTCTCAGACCATTTTCGCGAACATGGCCACACATCACGGCGGGGGTTTGCAGTATTTGATCGCCGACTTGGATTCCAACGGTTGGCCACAAACCGGCCGCAATAAAGCAATTAGTGCTTTGCGTAAAGGATTTGCGTTCCACCTAGCGGGTGATCAACATCTGGCCACCATCGTGCACCACGGCGTGGAAGAACATAACAATTCCATTTGGTCCTTTTGTGTGCCCTCGATCGCCAATTTTTACCCGCGGATGTGGCAACCTAAAGTTGCGGGAGCAAATCGTCCGACAGGAGCACCGACGTGGCAAGGCGAGCATTTCGACGGATTTGGCAATCGAGTGACTGTTTATGCAGCAACCAATCCTGGACCAGACATGGGACACGAACCTAAAGCGTTGCATAATGGTATGCCAGGATATGGAATCGTCATCATGGATAAAGAAAAGCGGACAATAAAAATGGAATGTTGGCCACGATTCGCAGATCCAACGGATCCCACTGCACGCCCCTATCCGGGTTGGCCTAAAACAATTAGCCAAACCGATAACTACCTTCGAAAAGCGGTGGCGTTCTTGCCAATGATTGAAACTGACATTGATAATCCGGTCATCCAAGTCCTTAATGACCAAACAGCAGACGTCGTTTACACAATTCGCATCAACGGCCGACAATTCAGCCCCAAAGTCTTTGCCGCGGGAACATATACCATCGTTGTCAGTGAACCCGACAAACAATGGTCGCAATCGTTTAAGAATATCGAATCGACACCGGGTGCCAATGGAAAAATCGAGGTGACTCTAACCCCTTAGTCCTTCGTCTGAGGCCCATTTACGGCAAATTCCATAATCCGTATTGCCCAGCCCTGACTTTGGGCGTCGGAAGCCTTACTAATCCGAACAGTTAAAACATGGGGGCCCACATTCAGATCTTCCGCGAAAATAACAGTTCGTGGGTAATGCAGGCCTCGGCTATGACGATGGTACAAATTAACGGTTTGCCATGAACCACCATCCACTTGTACTTCCACGACTCCGGCATCGGGACCTGCTAGAACAAAGGCTCCCATAAACGTGCCCTGAAATGTAAAACGAAATTCACTCCCTGGTTTTTGCCCATGGAGTAACGGTGCACCGCCAAATCGATTACGGAAACCTCCTTTGATCTCTTTCCATGCTGGCTCCGAAAATCGCCAATCCGTTCCCCGCTGGGCTTTTTGCGGGCTGACAAAATGTCCATCCACATAGCTCTTGGCGTCCAATAGGACCTCCGGTTGAAAATGAGGCGTGATACGGTTTACTGGTTTCTCCCACCCCTGCTGCAGTAGTTTGACCAGCATCAAATGACAAATAGCATTCCCGTGAGGTTTCGGATGCACGCCGCCATACATAGCCCATGTTGTTGTTTTTGAATCAATCAACTGGGTAATTTCACTGCAGAGGTCACTTGTAGAAATACGATGATGTTTGCAAACGGCATTATGTGCTTCCATCGATACAGGCATCTTCCCTTGCCGAAGTCGATCCATCATCCCCGGATTGGCAAAATGCGTCACTATGATATCCGCCTGCGGATTATGTCGACGTACTTGAGCAATCATCCCTTCCATGCCACGTACGGCATGCGCAAAATCAAATCCCGCATCCTGATCATCATTTACAGCAAACTCAATAAACAGCAAATCCACCGGACCTTTTGACAGAACATCCCGCTGTATTCGGTACGCGCCTGTCATTGAACATGTCGAGGCAATACCGGCATCGGTAAAAGTGAATTGTGTTACAGGAAATTGTTGCTGTAAATAAGCACTCATTAACGGTCGATACCCGTTCATTTCGGTGATACTACCGCCAATAAAGGCGACATGTCCCCGCTTGGTAGACTCAAACACAAATTTGCTATTGGTCAACGATCCCCGCAGGTGATAATGGTCATCCGAAACATTTGGCAATTCCTCAGCGACAACATTGGTGGAGATTGTCAGCAAAGCAATGCACATAATTTGCAGATAGGTCATCAGGCAATAATCTCATTAACAATTCGGGCATCGGATACGACCAGCTTTTGTTCCTGGCCGTTATGTAAATAATACAGTTCGTTATGATCAAGTCCAAAGAGGTGCAACACGGTGGCTTGATAGTCATTGGGTTTTACAATATTTTCCACAGCCCGATGTCCGACATCATCTGTGTTTCCGTAGGTCATGCCGCCTTGAATCCCACCTCCGGCTAGCCACGTGCTAAAGCCCTGCCCATTATGATCGCGGCCACCTGTCTTCGGATCCCCTTCCATAACGGGCAGTCTTCCAATTTCGCCCCCCCAATGCACAAGCACCTCATCTAACATCCCGCGCTGTTTTAGATCTTTTACTAATCCCGACGAGGGAACATCAGTCTTGCGGCAAGCACTGGGGAGTGTATTAATCAGATTCGTATGGTTATCCCATGGCTGCCCTGAATGAAACAATTGCACGAATCGTACACCACGTTCCACCATCCGTCTAGCGATCAGACAGCGCGTACCATAATCCCGCGTGACCTCTTGATCAATGCCATACAATTGCTGTGTCGCTTTGGTCTCCTGGGAAATGTCGAGGGCTTCACTGGCCGAATCTTGCATCCGTGCTGCCAATTCATAACTGGCAATTCTCGCTTCCAAATCGTGTTCGCCCGGGTGTTTGTCCAAATGTCGCCGATTGATTCTATTAAGGAACGAGAGATTGGAAGCTTGCACGGTCCCTTGTAAATGTGCCGGCGCCGCCAGATTAAGAATTCGTGGTTCTTTCGGTCGCAGAACCGTGCCCTGAAATAAAGATGGCATCCAGCCATTGGACCAGTTATGCGTGCTGTCCACTGGCGTTCCAGCCGGATCGGTAAGCACCATATAAGCGGGCAAGTTCTGCGAGATCGAGCCCAGCCCATAGGTGATCCAACTGCCCAGCGATGGTCGTCCGGTTACCCCGGCAATACCAGCATTCATATAACGGATTGAAACCTCATGGCCATTATGGCCCGTGTGCATTGAACGAATGACACAAACATCGTCCACGATAGAACTCAACCCAGGCAATAGCTCGGAAATTTCTGTGCCGCATTCACCCTGTTTACTAAATTTGAAGCTGGAACCCTTCAGCGTCTTGGTCGCCCGTTTAATAAAGCTAAAGCCAACTTCGCCGTCATAGGTTTTCCCATCCAGTCGTGTCAATTCCGGTTTGGGATCCATGAGTTCCATATGGGCAGGACCGCCATGCTGAAATAACGAAATCATCGCTTTGGCGGTTGGGTGACCATGCGGCTTGCGCGGATGCATATCATAAGTGACAGGCGCCTGCTGTACATTCTTGGGTACAGCCAACAGGTTCTCTTCCCCCAACAACGTTGCTAATGCGACCATGCCCACGCCCATCGCATTTTCCGACAGAAATTGACGACGATTTACTCCCAGGTTTGTTCCAGTGGGCAACATCTTTTACTCAATATATAAAAATTGATTAGATCCCAGTAAGGCCTGGCAATAGTTTGTCATCGCCTGCGATAAGGGGTTTTTGTGGTTTTCTGTGCGAAGTAATTCAACTTGTTCACGAATGAAGTCGACGGATAATTTAAGCTCATCGATCGTGGGGCGGCGGCCATATGCCAGCAACCAACCGTAAGCGACTTGTTGCGATACGGTGGCATTTTGCTCAAACGATGATACTTCGAGCGGGCCGTGAAAGTCGCTGTGCGAATCCCATGTCCGCTCCCCATCTGCTGCCGCGAATGTTATTGTGAATTTATTGGTAAAGCCGTCTGAGGTGTGTGTTGCTTGAGAATCGATGATCGTGTCAATGGTATCCCCCACCTCAACCTCTATCGAAACTTCGTACTTCTCTTCTGTATTGTGAACCGCCCATGTACCACTTTCACCAGTGCGGCTGCTAAAAAGCGTCATGCTAACACCGTCACCATTATCCGTGGCATGCTTCAACATCCCAGTAATCGTGACTTGCCCCGACACGGGCGAAGTCCAACGACGAATTGGTTTGTATTGAGGTGTAGCCGCATGACCGCCGCTGGCTGTGATTAACGAATAAGATATCGTCTTGTCCGGCAATTCTTCGCTGCCGCTCCAACGCCCTTTGCCAAAATAAGCGAAATCGGTAAACGATATTTCTGCTTGTTCATCCCCAGCACTCGCTTGAATCGAGCCATGCCCGTATCGCCACGGATTCGGATTCACCAGATCTTGTGGTAATAGCGTTAGCTTTACACTTTTGACTTCTTCTTCCGTAATCGTCGTAGCAGCCTCAATATTCAATCGCTGGGCAAATGCGTCGGCGAACCCCAATATAAATTCACTGTTCATTAACATCAGAGACTGTGTTGCGACGGTGGAATTATTACGATCCGTGCAATTCACTTCCATTACAGGCGCATCAAATGATTTGAGTATCGCGACCGGTTGTGTCCGACGCACTTGGATGTATACACTCCGCCGCTGCTTGTCACCTGTGACAACAATTTGCCCTGCAGCGTCTGCCGAAACACTGACTGACGGGCCAAACAACGTTTTATTCAACCGTCCACTTACAGCGAGGACCGAATCACGAATTGTTTCCGCTTCGAGTCGATGCACGGGGAAATGAGAATAATATCGATTTGAGCCATCAATACCATCGGCCACCGGCGTGCGCAAGGACTGTTGCCGATAGACGGTCGACGTCATGATCTTGCGATGCAGGTGTTTAAGGCTCCACCCCTTAGACATAAATTCATCTGCCAACCAATCTAATAGCTCGAGATTACTTGGTTTCGTACCAAGTTTTCCAAATTCGCCGGTGGTCGACACCAAACCTTTGCCAAAATGTAACATCCAAAATCGATTGACAAGTACGCGTGCAACTAATGGATGGCGGCCACTCGTTAAGTACCGTGCATAAGCTAATCGACGTCCCGACGAGGGTAAACTCGGGTCGTTATCCGTAATTTCTAACGGACTATCTGCCGCAGCCGCAACCTTCAATCCACCTGGCTTGACCTCATGTTGCGGTTGGCGATAATCGCCGCGATAAAACAACAAAGTCGGATTTATTTTTTGTTGCTTTTCGGTAATAGCTCGAACATATTTGTGTTCCGGCTTTTTCGCCCTTATCTTTGCGATGTCGGCAGCCATCGCCTTGAGTTTATCAGCGTGGGGTTGGTTATATTGGTACAAAACCCCCGGACTTAACTTAGCAATATTTGGATTATCTGCTAACGCCTTCTTATGTTCTGCGGTGCGTTTATCAACTGCCGTACTATGGGCTTCCTTTAATAAAGCCCGCTTGGACTCTTCCACTTTGCCCAGTTCCAGCTTTAACACTTCCGCCATAAACTCGCTTTGCTTTTCATTGCGTTCTTTTACCTTCACTGCCGCCTGTTTTTCAACTTCGGCAGCTTTAGCATGATCTTCATCGGTATACAGCGATATGGCGCGACCACTCGGTACATGCCACTGCTGCGGATCCAAGGCCGGCTCAAACACCGCACGAATACGGTAGTAGTCCTCTTGGGAAATCGGGTCATAACGATGGTCGTGACATTGGGCACAACCTACCGACAAGCCCAATAGAGACGTGGACACCATTTTGATCGTGTCGGTAACAACTTGATTACGAACAACGTCATTATTCTCTTGTCCGGTACCATCAGCGACCATTCGCAGAAAACCGGTCGCTGTTAGGCGTGCAATTTCGTCGTCAGTCATATTTGAATAGGGTGGAGTAACCAGTTCATCACCGGCCAACTGCCAAACAACAAATTGATCGATCGCCATATCACTATTAAAGGCTTTAATTACCCAATCCCGATACTGGAATGCCCATGTTCGTACTTGGTCACTGTTTGAATATCCCTCCGAATCAGCATAGCCCGCGATATCCAGCCAATGTCGCCCCCACCGTTCACCATAATGCTCCGACGCCAGCAGACGATCGATTGCTTTTTCCCACGCATCACTATCTTTATCGTCTAAGAACTGTTGAATCTGTTTGGGCGTAGGAGGTAAACCTGTCAAATCCAACGCTGCCCGCCTAATTAATGTTTGACGATCAGCGTCAGCAGCAAAACTCAAATCATGCTGTTGCATCGCTGCTAGCAACAGTGCATCAATCGGAGTCCGCACGCGATCCGCTTTAGTGATCGATGGCACGGCAGGGCGGACAATGGTTTGAAATGCCCAATACGCTCGTTCTTCAGCACTAACACCTAAGCCTGGGCCAATGGATGCGGGTTCGGGGCGGGCTGTTTTTGCACCCTCTTGGATCCACTGCTGTAAGATAGCAATTTTATCTTCTGGCACACGATGATCGCCGGGCGGCATCTCACCACCCTTCACGCGCTCCAGCAAATAACTCCCAGCAGCATCTCCTTTAACAATCGCAGGACCTGAATCACCACCCTGCTCCATGAAATGCACGAGCCGTAAATCAAGCTCGCCGGACAATTTCTCGGTCGCTCCATGACAATCAAAACAGTATGTACGAAACAGCGGCCGGATGTCGCCTTCAAAGGTGAGCTCTCTTTCATCGGCTAGACAAGAAGCACTCACACAAACAACTGCGGCTGCGGTCAAAACAAGTTTTTGTAATATACGCATAGGGGAATGTTTTAGGGGGGGCAGAAAGAGCAGCAAATCGACACCAGGCTAGGCGTTCCGTTTACCACTATCCTCTATAATAGCGAACAACCACCCCTATAACAAATACCTCTTTTGCGGTGTGAGCAATTCAAACATGTCTGTAGTACTCGGTTTAGACATTGGAACAACCACCATTACCGCCTTAGCGCTCGATGCCAATCTCGGGCGAACCATTGCTTGCCACAGCGTTGCCAACAACACACAAACAATTCAGCCGGCGAATGACCCCCAAGGTCGTAGTGAATGGGATGCACCATTGATATTGCAGCGTGCAGGTGACTGTCTGCGTGAAATCGCTCAAGAACTTGAAAGCCGCGCTGCTGAAATCTCTGGCCTAGGAATCACTGGGCAGCAACATGGCGTTGTCTTAGTCGATCAAAATCTACAATGTGTCACACCCTATATCAACTGGCAAGATCGCCGTGGGGAATTGTCTGCCCGCGACCTTAATGGTAACCACGATACGTTTATCGATTTTGCCCACAGTCTTATTGGTACTAATGCGCAGCAGCGGCACGGCTGCAAACTCGCCACCGGCTATATGGGATGCACGCTCGCTTGGTTGCATCACTATGAGTCTTTGCCCAACGATTGCACTGCCGCTTTTATTATGGACTACATCGCAGCGACATTTGCAACCAGCAAGATAGTCAGCAGCCCGAGCAGTGCTGCTAGCAGTGGGATTTTTGACATTCATCAACAGGGCTGGGACCTAAACTCCATCAACGCATTGGGACTATCTTCGGATATTTTTCCCGCTATTGGTAAGGCTACCGAGGTACTTGGTAACCTCAGCGAAGAGTGGGCGACGACCATGCACTTACCAGCGGAAATCCCAATCTTCGTGGCCAGTGGAGATAATCAAGCGAGTTTTATGGGCACTGTAACGGATCCCGAGACACAACTACTTATAAACGTCGGCACGGGAGGACAGGTTGCGATGTACAGCGAAACCGCCGTTGATCATCCAGATTTGGAAGTACGCCCATTTCCAATGGGCGGATATTTGCTAGTGAGTGCGGGGTTGTGTGGGGGTCGCAGTTTTGCGGAACTCGAACGATTTTTCGCAACAACGCTGCATGACTTCACCGGCAGTGCCCCCAAAGACAATTTGTTTAATCAAATGTGTGACCTGGCCGGCGAGATCCCCGCGGGCTCCGACGGTTTGCGATGCTCGCCCTTGTTCACCGGCACGCGCAGCAGACCAGAAACACGAGCCTTTTGGGAGCACGTTGGACTGGACAATTTTACCGCGGGACATCTTATTCGAGCATTGCTCGAAGGTATGGCCCGCGTGTTTGGCGAAGGGTATACAATGATGAAAGAGGGCACTGGGCGGGAAATGACTAACATCGTCTGTGCTGGCAACGGTTTGCGGGAAAACGCCTTGCTACGTGAATGCGTTGAACTAGAACTCCAGTTGCCACTACACGTAGCCGCCGCGCGGGAAGAGGCTTGTATCGGTGCTGCTATGATCGCAGCCGCCGGGCTGGGAATCTAACGGCCGCGCGGGACGGGCTCCTTCAAATCGTTTCCCCAGCACCCTTAACGATGATCCCAATGGCTATACAAAACGTCCGTCAAGCGTTTCGCGATCTCTGGATTTGTTTCCACTAAATTATCAAGCTCGTGTGGATCTGTCGTCAAATTATATAATTGCGGGCCTGCGGCTTTGTCGACATGCGTGGCTTTATATCGATTCACAATGCCGTCATAACTCAATAACAACTTATAATCACCTTGGATCACCCAGCGATATAACAACGTCTTGTTGATGTCATCCAAATCGATGATGTCATGTGCATAGGATTCACCGAACAGCGCTTTATGACCAGAAATCGTGTTTTGGGCGACAGCGACAAGATTCTTTCCAGCCATTGCCGAAGTTCGCTGCGAGCCACAAATTTCTAGAATAGTCGGTACAATATCAATACTGCTCACAAGTTGTGATCGCATTCCAGGCCGCACTTGGCCGGGCCAGCGAACCATTATCGGTGTACGCGTACCACCTTCGTTAGCGGTCTGTTTCGAGCGGGGGGCATATTGCGTTCTCCAGCCTGTTGGCAATTTCATGCCCGGCGTCCGTTGAATCCAGCCATTGTCGGTCACATAAATAACCACCGTGTCCTTACGCAATCCCCGTTGATCAACAAAACTCAGCAGCTCACCACAGGTTTCATCGAACCAATCACACATAGCGTAATATTTTGCTAGTTGCACTGACCGTTGTCCATCCAAGTACTTATCTAAGATCCGTTTCGGGGGAGTGTGCGGAGTGTGTGGCAGGAACGGCGCGTACCACACAAAAAACGGTTTCTCTTTTGCCTGGGCTTCTTCAATAAATTCTTTGACTGGCGCCAAGCCTTCGCGGCCAATCTTGAGCCCCAAGTCACCGTGCCGACCGCCACGTGCTGGATCACCATGGGTCATGCCATGCGTAAAGCCACCGCGACTGTAGTGACCTTCCCACCACTTGCCGCTCTGATGACTCAAATATCCTTGCTCGCTTAACAATTGCGGGACCGTTGCATGTTTATCAATATTTGCAATCAGCTTATTGCGGAGTACCTGATATTCGCCAGGCTGCGCCCCAGGTCCCAGCGGAGCTGGATCATTGCCGACGATGCGGTGTTGATGCGGGTACAAGCCAGTAATCAACGTTGCCAATGAACTGCGACATAATGCCTGCGGAACATAGCCGCGTTTGAATGTGGCGCTTTCTCGAGCGAGCTGATCTAGGTGCGGTGTTTGAATTACTGGATGCGCCATGAAACCGTAATCTGTAAAAGACTGGTCATCTGAAATCAGCAATATCACATTGGGCTGAGAGGACTCTTTGGGTGGACTCGGTTTTCGAAGTGGTGCAACCGGTGGCTTCTTTGTCGGCGGTTTTTTAGCCGCCCGTAAATCAGCCCGCGTGGGAATTAACTCGTGGCTATATTCACCACCATAGGATTCTCTCAGGGTGGCATTTCGCTTGCGCATTTGCTGCAAACGATCTTGATGTTGGGGGTCTTTTGCTAAATTTCGCAGTTGATCAGGATCTGTCTGTAAGTCATGCAAGAATTCAAAATCATGTTCAAAATAACTCGCGTAAACCCACCGCTGCCCGCGGACACCTTCCCATTTGGGAATGCGGCCCGGCACGTGAAACAGATGTTCACAAAAGAAATCCTGCCGCCAAGAATTCAATTGCCGCCCTGCAACTAGTGCATTCAACTCGTGGCCTTGGTATTGTTCTGGCAAATCGATCCCGGCAGCCGCCA
>Ga0233439_10001982_pt1 | contig 24043 bp, 24 predicted proteins | sample SI_123_September_6_FD_182713 | JGI IMG/M metagenome (GOLD analysis project Ga0233439, IMG submission 182713) | Seawater microbial communities from Saanich Inlet, British Columbia, Canada - SI_123_September2016_100_MG | ecosystem: Environmental > Aquatic > Marine > Inlet | place: Canada: British... | reverse complement strand
CCCTAATAATTTCGCAATACCCAGACTCTTCCCACATATCTAACAATTCGCGGGATGTGTCCCCTTTGTGTTCTGGGGTCATCTTTCCACAATATATTTTCATCCTATATCATCCTTGCGGGGGGGGGTAAGTTGTTCTACAGATTTATCCACGAGAAACTCCATAAAATTCTTGCAATAAACTATTTTTATGCATCTCATTGAAAACATAATCAAAGTCTGGTTTCGACAAAAGAAAATTAGTATACTGATGGCGGCCATCAACAGGTTCTCCTGCCCAATTATCTAACCCACATTCCTTAAGTTTTTTAAAAACCTCTTTCTGTTCGCCAGTTACTTGTACATTGTCCAAATCATCAGGGTGCAACGACTGACATGGGAACTCTTGAGGGTTAGATTGTGCATAATTGCAATGATCTAGAAACCCCAACTCAGTATACAAAGAGTCGTTGGTAAATCTCTCAATCAATAAATCCTGATCCGATCCATACTGGTGGTGGCGGAATGCGTAATAGGTATAAAAACTATCCATCTTTAAGTGGATAGGTACTTTTGGTGGCTTGAAACTCGATAGTCCTGCTAGCATTCGGCATTTAATTCCATAATGGTTGGGGTGGGTGCGCATTGTTCCCACCGAGCAAGCACTTTTCTCAAAACACCTAACATACTTATATTCTTTTTCAGTGGGAAGTGAATCGACATCGCGAGTGTGAAACATTTCTATTTCGCGATCCCACAAAGGCATCATGCGCCAAATTGCTGGTTCCGTAACTTTGTAATCCATATCTATAGTAACCATCTCAACGTTATCTAGGGTGTCCAAAATCCACAACACAGAAGATAATTCCTCATCCCATATGTTCTTGCTTGTATAAATTCTCATCTCATAATCAGGATAGAGAATCTTATTAGTAATCGCTAGTGCTGGAAGGTTAAACCAGTATCGCATTGAGTCTTTTCTCCATTTGTCATGATCGCGGTGGGCGGGCATAACTTTAGGAACAAAAAGGCAATATGACAGTATCTTTCGCATTACTTTGGTGCCAATATTGCTTTATATTTAGTATAAATTTCTTTTTCTTCTTCCTGCTTCCATTCAAAATTTTCAAAATTAGTAGAAATTCCTTTAGGATTAAAATAGTATAATCCGTAAGCCCCGTCTATTTTCTTAAATTTTGAACCCCCACACGCAGAACGTAAGAAGAATTCCCAGTCGCCAGCAGATTTATATTTTGCGTTAAAGAATCCGTGCTTAGTGTGCATTTCGCGGCGCCACAGTGGATTGTTGTGTGGTTGATTTCCTCGTAACATTGCTTCCTTGGAAAACTGCTCAAAATTATACTTTCTACCTTCAGAAGAATTATTTTCGAATGTCTCGTTTGGAGAATTCGTTATCAAAGAATCAGCATATACCAAATCAACATCAGGGTTCAAAACGAGCTCTCTTGCGTGCCTCTCTAGGGAGTTAATCGCCTTTCGATCATCAAGGTTTGCGTTTGTGATAAATTCTCCGGTTGACACTTCAATCGCATAATTCCAAGTACCATAGATTCCTGGATCTTCTTTTAACTCAAAGTATTTAATGTTTCTGGGAAACTTCTTAATGTATTTATCAATAACTTTCTTTTCGTTTCCTGGCGAGTTTGCATTTACCATCACCAGTTCACACTTTTCTTCGAATATCGTCTGCCTTGTGATATCCTCTAGAAACTGCTCTATGTAATCATCGCCATCATATACAGATGTAATCAAAGATATCTTTGGGATATCGCCAATGTCAAATCCCCTGATCTCCTCGCCAGCAATAGCATTGGCAACTTTTTGATAAATATCAGATTCAGCGAAATTCTTCTTTATGTGCTTCGCTAACTTCTTCGCTTCTGACTTCTTCGGTCCATAGTTTTTATACACTTCTCGGAGTGATGATTTGAAAGAGGATTCTTTCGGGTAACACCATTGACTATCCGCCATCAAAACACCGTCCCAGACCGCCTCAGACTGTACAGGAGCGATGTTGTAATCAACTTTGGTAAAGTGTGCCTTGCTCTTCTCTTTGCCCTTCTTATCCTTCTTGGTGGCGTATAAGAAGTCTACATGACCACTCCAGTTTGGGGCGATAACAGGAAGTTCTTTGTATGCCGCTTCGAACAACGGAAGACCGAAGCCTTCTCCGTGGGTGGTCGAGACTATCGCTTTGATTTTTGGGTTAGTATACAGCGATGACATTTCTTCTTCGAGAAGATTGCCGTGTAACAAGTGAACTTTACATTTTCTATCGCCATGCTCGGCGAGGAGATTCTGTATCTTCATACGACAAATGTTTCTATCTATAATGTTGTTCTTTTTGATGTTCGCTTTTACAACCAACCCTACTTCTTCGTCTTTGAACTCTTCAACGAACCATTTTATTGTATTCTCTAAGTTCTTTCTCGGACCCCACTGGGCAACAGTAAGAAAATTGAAATCTGTATCAAGTGGCAAATCTAAATCGGATGATTTTGTATCCTTCACTGGATAATGTATAACCTCGACAGGAACAGTATTCTTAAAATCTACTTCTTCGCCTGTCTGCTGGTTTTTCAGTTTATAGTGAGTGTTATCAAACCCGTATTTAGCATGCTCCGACGGGACAATGATTTTATCCATCAGCAAACTCTTTTCGATCCACTGTGGTGCAATCTTGGTTGTCTCTATACCGGCAGTAACTCCGATGTTGACTGGGGCAATCTTTTCCCATTCGTTTGGGATGGTTACCTGTACAGTAATATCTAACTGCCCCTTGCTTTGTTTAAACTGGCTTGTTTTTGCGAGAAGATGCTCTATCCACGCTCTCTCTTCGTTATCTGCTATGGTATACCCAGTTTGTCCCCATGCTATGTTTTCGAAGAATATGTCGAAATGCTCTTCGTGGGCACGGAGAGAGCGAAGAATCAATCTCGCATGTTCTCCATATCCGCTTGAAGATAATGCTGGTCCCTTAACTAATACTTTCTTTTTCATAGACTAATCATCTCCCATCTATCGTAACCCTTCCGATTTTCCCATGAACCATATCTCTCGTGGATATCTGTGAGCAGGGTATCCCATTTTTTAAGTGTGCCTTCGAAATTATAATTCTTTTGTATATGGTCGCGACCTTTTCTGCCCATCTCTGCCCGCTCTTCTGGGGATGCATTGTACATCTTTCGCATAGCATCCAAGAAATCTTCTCTACTGATCCTGTCTTCGTAAATGAACGGTACCTGCTGGGAACCTATAATTGCTTTTGATGATGGATCTATCCCTACGCCAAACCACTCTTCACCGTCAGTTACTTGCTCTTGTAATCCACCCGTCATTGTTACAACAATGGGCGTTTCTGCTGACAGCGATTCAAAGGTAGAAAGACCGAACCCTTCGGCGTCTGAAATACCGCATGTTACATCGGCAGCATTATAAAGTAAGTTTAGTTCTTGCGGTGGAGTTTTCTTTACCGAAAAAATAACCTCGCCATTTATCAATCCCAATTCGCGGATAATCGCTTCGAGATCTTGCCCGTGGCCATCCTTTGGGTCTGTATGCATGAGAAGTCTTGCTTTGTCGTGCCCAACCTCATCAAGGAAGTCTTTAAACCAAAATATTAGACTACCTGACATTTTACGCCTAGCGTTCCTGCTGTTCCAGAAAACTAAAAACTTATCGTCTAATCCTGATTGTTTCTTGAACTGCTCTACGGTGTCGCCTGGTATCTTCTTGAAGACCTCTGGGTGTGCGACGTGAGGCATGCGGTGGCATTCTACATCTGGAGATACTGTCCTTACGATGTCATCTGTGACCTTGGAAATTGTACAGATAACGTCTGTGCTGTCATATGATGGTTTATTAAAGTGCGGATAAGGTTTATTATCCCAAACATGATAATAAACCATTGGTATGTTGGCGCGAATCTCGTCTTCAATATCCCACAACCAACCAAAAAACCTAGGGTCAGTCATAAACCAGAGCATATCTGGTCTGTGGTTCCTTACCATCGCCCGAATGAGATCCTGATTTCCGTACCCATCGACTGGGAAAATAATCCAATCGTCCTCAAACTCTTTTGTTTTTTGTGGTTGGTAGTTCTGATGCTTTACTGCGCCGCCGATGGAGATGACAGAATACTTACCTGTGTTAAGCAGACTCTCAAGAATGTGCTTTGTTTGTGTACCAACGCCCGACGGCGAAAGCGGATGGTCACTTATTGTTAGTATTTTTATTTTCTTATCTGCCACTCTTATCCCTCACATAGTGTCTTCCATAAATCACATTTGTGACATGAAGTTTTTTTCTTTATATGGTTTCCGCGATCAATGTTGTGAATGGCTGTTTCTAGTAGTCTCAGGGCGTTGCCTGTTTTCTTTTCACCACTAGAAACTCTAAGTGCCTCAATATTGTCTTTTTTCGCAGTTCTCTTCAATAGTATAAAACATGTTTCAATATTCTTTAAGTCAAAACCATATTTTTTTGCAAAAAAGTTTTTATAGTAGGTTAGCTGATATGTTGTCATAGGATCTGTTTTCTTCTTCCAAGGCCAACCCCACGAGCAAGTTTTCCAATCTATAATGTGGATCTTTCCATCCTTGGTGCGGATAACTAAATCGATGTACCCCTTATATTTGATGTCTCCGTATTTCTCCGAATCAATACCCTCATTAAGTTCTTCTTCGATTGCGACTACTTCATAGTTCCCAAATCTGCTCTTCATAAAATCAAGAACGCCCCCAAGAAGAATGTCTGCTTGAGAGTACATATTTTTAATGTCTTTTGACTCTGGATCTAGATTTAGTCTCTCTACGTCATTATTGAAGGCAGTTAGGAATTGCTTTTTCGAAACATCAACTGCATATGCTCTGTCTTTATTGTTTCTCTCTGAAACGAGAGTTTCCAAAGCGGAATGCACAGCGGACCCGAAGGCAGTGTGCATGTTTCCATCAAATTTATATACTTTGTCTATTCTCGTTAGTTTATAATAGTGCGGACAGAATTCCCAATCTTTAATACCACTAAATGATAAATACTCGGTTATATGCAGGGATTCTTTATTCTTCTGTAGGTTCTTCACTCTTCACTTGCTTTCTCTTGCGCGAAACTTTCGTAACCTCTTTATATAGAGGTGTCGCCGGTTTCTTTGGTTCTAGTTCTGGTTCTAGTTCTGGTTTTGGTTCTGGTTCTGGTTTTGAGGCATTTTTGGATGCGAAAATAAATGTTCCGCTTGTTTGCGGTCTGCTTCCCATGTTTGATACCGAACATTCTTTGAGACACGCACCGTGCTCAACGCCAGAATCGCGGAGATGCCTCTCTACATCTCTCTTAGTCACGGATTGCTTGTTTCGATTTCTCAATCCTGCGGGGGCGGCCACCACCTCTACCTCTACTTCCACCGTTTCTTTGTTCTTTTTAATTTTAAAGTTCGCCATAGGTTTCCTCCTTTTCTTTTGTTAAGTTTTGAATTTTGTTATATGCTTCTGGTGATATCTTCTTTGCATATGTTTCCCCGTCCAGAAAAAACTCCTCAAACACATTTGCGAAATATTCCCTCAACGAGGTTATGCCATATGGCGATACAAAAACTCCAGATCCTAATGTTGCCAATGTTGGATATCCTATCTCCTTGTAAAAATAATCATCCAACTCTTTCGAGTAATCAGGATTCATATATAACTCAATTGATGGTATATCATAACCTAATCTTTTCAGGTTGTCAAGGAGTTTTATTCTTTTTTTTAAAAATTCGTCTTTAATGTTTCCATCACCATAGATGTCAAGAGAATATTTCTCCTCTACAGCGTGAGCAATCTCATGAACTATATTGCGGGTTAAATCTTCTTGCCCGGTTATATAGGATGGGACAACATATATTGCCCCATCCTGATAAACCGAATCTACCTCTCTTTTCCTCAGAGAATCAAACTCCCCTACATACACTGAATCAATAGCATCCAAAAACACGCGGGGTATTTTATCAGAAATACTCGCTAAAATATTATCAATATTTATCTCTTTTGGTAGTTCCTTTTTATTATATACATCGATTCTGCCTTCCCATATAAAATGGAGAGATTTCATCCTTTCGTTTGATTCTCTGATATATCTCATGCTGTTTGTTCTACCTGACCTTCAAATTCGCCTTCTTTTTCGATGTTCTCGACATCAAACATAGCTTGCTGGTATCCTCTTATCCAATTCTCCTTGGCAACAACCAATAGAAAATCTGGAAACTCGGATGCCATCGCCTGAACAATCATCTCCACCGTTACCTCTCCATTTTCAGGCTGCATAACAGATCCAACATAATCTACTAGCATCTGCTTGAGGGGTCCGTCGGCGGAACTAACCACCTGCGAAGGTTCGCCTTGTTCGAGGTTTACTTCTTCTTTTACTTCTTCTTTTACTTCTTCTTTTTTTGCTTTTTTTGCTTTCTTTGCTTTCGCCATAATGTGCTCCTTTTTATTTTTCACAAACTGTTTTTACTATTCGCCAACAGACAAGATACGGATCGCAGTTAGCGGATGGTCGTCGGTCTTCTAGGTATCCGCTCTCTTCTTTGGCAACTTGCCACGGAATCCGGATTGATGCCCCACGATCCGATACGCCAGATCTGAACTCGCTAATCGGACATGTCTCGTGCAACCCCGTTAGTCTTTCGCTGTTGCTAGCGCCATACAAAGATATGTGCTCTTCGTGATGTCTGCTCATTTTTTCAATTGCTTCCGATATTGCAGATATTCCTCCCGCCTCTCTCATTGCTTTTGTGGAAAAATTAGTGTGACAACCTGCCCCATTCCAATCTCCCGCAATTGGTTTCGGATCCAAACTAACTGTAACTCCATATTTGGCACAAATTTTCTCCATCAACCATCGAGCAACCCACAGATCATCAGAAACCTTAAGTGGATCCGCTGCGCCGATCTGATATTCCCATTGCCCCAACATTACTTCCGAGTTAATGCCGCTCACCGCTATGTCTGCCGCAATACACGCCTCTAAGTGCTCTCTAGCGATATTCTCGCCCGCGTTCCTACCACAATAATAGTCGCCTTGAGGGGGCGGCATTTTATCCTTTGGCCACCCATATGGTCTGCCTTCATGGAACAATGTATATTCCTGCTCCATTCCAAACCATGGTTCGTCATTATTCCCGAGCATAACATTCTTAAGATCAAAGCGGGTATTTGTTTCGTGCGGTGACCCGTCGGTATTCTCGACCTCACACATGACCAGAGAACTGTTCTTCTCAAGCGGGTTGTTGTATAATCTCGCCGGTACTAAGACACAATCAGATTTATCTCCTGGTGCTTGATTTGTTGAAGATCCATCAAACCCCCAGACTGGAACTTCAGATATAAACAATACCTCGTTCTTTACTACTTTAGTTTTACTTCTCAATGTTGGTGACGGTTCTGTCCCATCAATCCAAACATACTCAATTTTATGCACTCTTCCTCCTATAGAATTTTTGATGCTAATGTTGCAACTTGCGATCTCTCGCCTCTCAATAATGTAACATGACCAGATAAATCATAACTTTTAAATTTCTCTACAGCATATGCCAACCCGTTAGAGGTTTCGTTTATGTAGGCGTTATCAATTTGCTCTATGTCTCCGGTCAAAATGATCTTTGTCTCTTCTCCTACTCTGGTTATTATAGTCTTTAATTCGTGGGATGTCAAGTTCTGAGATTCATCTATTATAATGTATGACTTAGATATTGACCTTCCGCGTATGTATGTCAACGCTTCAACCTGTATTCTTCCTTTGTCAAGATACATGTTTAGGTTTTCTTTATCGTTCCCCATCAAGAACTCTAAGTTGTCTTGAATTGGTGCCAACCATGGCGCCATCTTTTCCTCAAGAGATCCAGGCAAAAAACCGATATCTTTTCCCATTGGTTGTACTGGTCTAGAAATAACAATTCTATCATACTTTGGCTCTTTTCCAAGAACTTGCTCTAATCCTGCTGCCACAGCCAAGAGCGTCTTACCGCACCCCGCCTTTCCAACTAGCGTAACAATAGGAATATTTGGATCCAACAACAAATCTAAAGCGTAATTTTGCTCTTTGTTTTTTGGTCTTACGCCCCAGACCCCCTGAGAACTTCCATTGCTTTTGAAGTCCTTAATCGCTTTAAGCGGGGCGCCCTCCCTTTCAAACCTTGCCAGCGCCGTTGTTTTTTCGTTCGAGTTCGAGATCAACATCAAGAACTCGTTGGCGTATATGCCCTTTGACTGCGACGGTTGCAACACCACTTCCTCTCCTGCATAGAAAGAATCAACATCTTGCTGATCAACCAAGATTTCTCGAAACCCAGTAAACAACTGCGTAGTATCCTTTACTACCTTGTCTGGGTTATAGTCTTGTGTTTTTAGTCCGACTGAATCTGCGATAACTCTAAGGTTAATATCTCGCGAGACAAGAACCGTGTGCTTGTTTCCTATTTCGCCCATAACCTTGAGTGCTGTGCCTACAATTATGTGATCGGGAATGTTCGGATCTAGATCTGGAGGGAGATTCTCAATCTCTTTTATACTTTTCGCCCTAAGCTTCCCTTTTCCCTTCGCAATCCTCACCCCTTTGGTGAGATCTCCTTTTTCGCGTAGAGAATCAAAAAATCTAATTACCTTTCTTGCATTCGCACCAACAATATTTTGTCTTTGTTTGTGTTTATCTATCTCTTCTAATACTTTTAATGGAACAACAATGTCGTTTCTTCCAAAGTGATAAATAGAGTTGGCGTCATGTAGGTATACACTCGTATCTAAAACATAAGTGGTTTTTGCCATAAATCTCCCATGGATATTATAAATAAATAGTTATTTTTTGTTTTTTGAACATTTTCGCTCATAGATACTTTATGGAAACAAAAACAAAACACACTAAACACTCTGCGATTGCCATTGCAATTCTCACTCTTCTTGTCGCCAATTGCTCGCCGCAACACCATTACACCAAAGGGTGCGAAATCCGTGATTTTCCCCTCGAAAAGGTATATAATTCTACGGTATTTGTTGAGGGCGCTGTTCATAACAAAGAAACCAAAAAGAAATACCTCTCATATACTGGGAGTGGTGGGGTGGTGTGGCAAGGAGAGGACAGCACCGTTGTTATGACTGCCGCGCACGTTTGCGACATAAGCAAGACAGTGAGCGCGATAAAATCAAAAGAAGAAAATCCAGACAACATACAGCATACCATGAAGGTGATGGATAGAAAAGATCGTGCGTATCCAGCGATATCATATGTTTCTGCAATTGAGTTTGATGCTTGCTTGATACATGTAAGTAAAATAACAGGTGCGCCAGCAGTTTCTTTCTCGAAAGAAGATCCAAAAGTTGGTGACATAATATTCAATATTGCTTCTCCGTTGGGAATATACTCTAGCGATGGATCCCCCATGTTCACAGGATATTATAGTGGCGATTTCAAATTCAAAGATGTATCGAAAAACAAAATGTCTTTATTTTCTTTGCCGGCCGCTCCAGGAAGCTCGGGTTCTCTATTACTAAACAAGAACATGGAAATTGTCGGGGTAGTGTCGGCAGTATATACGAGATTTCATCACTTAACCATATCCCCATCAATAGGGGATCTGAGAAATCTTATGACTGGCAATGCCAAGGTTATCGTAAAGCATTTTATCAACTTTGATCCGCGCATTGTTGTCGAGGAAAAAGTGTTTCTGTGGGGCAAGGAAATGCCAGAGTGGGATATCGGTGGAGAAATAGTAGATCCAGAAAATTTAAAAATAGAAAAATAATATACTCAGTCAATGTATTGTCTTAAGTGTTTTTATTTCTTCTTTCAGTTTCCTATTCTCCATCTCTAAATAATCTACCCTCTCCTGGAAAACTATCGCTTCTTCTACATATGCAGTAAGCATGTTTTCGTATGTCTTCGCATCAGACATAACGTCTTCGACTATTTTCACTATCGATGGTACCATCGTCAAAATCTTTTCGAGGACAATTTTATTTTTCTCGGTTATCTTTAGTGTTTTCATACCTATTCCTTTTTTGTGTACCCATCCTTATACCACCCTCCTCCCTTGAGGTGAAAAGATGACATCTCAACCAGACGATAGAGCGAATCCTCGCTCCCGCATTCCTCGCAATCAGTCAACATGTCATCAGAAAACTTCTGCAACTCTTCTCTGACAACCTTACACTCTTCACATTCATATACATAAAGCGGCATAATCTAGAACTGCTCCTCTTCTGTTGAGTTCTTCAGCGCCAAAGTAGATACATCATCGCCGCCAATGGTTTTTGACACCAAATCAAAATATCCCGCGCCGACTTCTCGTTGATGCTTTACAGCGGTGTATCCTAAGTTAGCGTTCTTGAATTCTCTATCTTGCAAATCAGCATACGCTCTCATGCCGGATTCTTTATAGTCTCCCGCCAACTCGAACATACTATTGTTTAATGTGTGAAATCCAGCCAAAGTCACAAACTGAAACTTATATCCCATCTGCCCCAACTCTCGCTGAAACCTTTTAACATCTCTTTCGGAGAGATTTGCTCGCCAGTTGAATGATGGTGAGCAATTGTATGATAGCATCTTGTCTGGGAAATCTTTTTTCACTGCTTCGGCAAACTTCTTTGCTTGCTCCAAATCAGGTGTAGATGTTTCACACCAAATCATATCAGCATAAGGAGCATATGCCTTAGCACGAGCGATGGCAGACTCAATGCCGCTCTTGATGTGGAAAAATCCTTCACTAGTTCTTTCGCTGGATGCGATAAAAGGATGATCTCTTTCGTCGATATCAGTTGTTATGAGTTTTGCTGCATCAGCATCTGTTCTCGCAATCAAAACTGTCGGAACATCGAGGACATCGGATGCTAATCGTGCAGCGGTGAGTGTCTTGATGAACTGCCCAGTGGGGATAAGAACCTTTCCTCCCATGTGTCCGCATTTCTTTGCCGAAGATAATTGATCCTCGAAATGCACTCCGGCAGCTCCTGCCTCAATCATTGATTTCATCAACTCAAAAGCATTTAGGGGTCCGCCGAATCCTGCCTCCGCATCTGCAACGATTGGCGCAAACCACTCTTTTGTATCGTCGCCTTCTGATACGTCAATTTGGTCTGCTCTTTGCAGTGCATTATTTATTTTCTTTACAAGGAGGGGGACGCTTCGTGCGGAATATAAACTTTGGTCCGGGTACATAGTACCATCCAAGTTCCCATCTGCCGCAACTTGCCAACCACTACAATAGATTGCCTTAAGACCTGCTTTGACTTGTTGGATTGCTTGGTTTCCTGTAACAGCACCAAGTGCATTAACATAACTATCAGAGTTAAGCATTTCCCGCAGTCTAGTTGCCCCGCGAGTAGCTAAGGTGTGTTCGATCTTTACCGATCCCCTTAGTTTCTCAACGTCTTCTTGTGAATATGGTCTTTTAATTTCTTCGTTGCTCATCAAAATCTCCCTAAATATGATTATAACACATTGTTGTTAAGAATTTATCTAATGAATTAGATAAACATAGTTTTTTAAAAATATCTCTTGCAAAAGAGTTGTCTGGAGTCTTTTCAATCTCTTCATCAAAGATTTTATTAAAATATTCCTTGCTAACATGCTCGCCATTATCTAACTCCGCGTTTCCCTGGATCCATTGCCAAATCTGAGTTCTTGATATCTCCGCTGTCGCGGCATCTTCCATTAGATTGTTTATGGGCACACATCCGCGACCCTGCATCCAATTATGCAAATAGGTGAATCCTATTTTTATATTTTTTCTGAATCCTTCTTCGGTGCAGGCGCCCACCGGAACACATAAGAGATCTTCCCGAGAGATTGGATAATATATGTTTTCCATCTTTTTATTTATCTGGTTATCTGATGGCATATGCTTGTCAAATATTTCCTTAGCAACACCAATCAACCCTGGATGTGCCACCCACGTCCCGTCATGCCCGTCGGTCACTTCTCTTTCTTTGTCTTGCCTGACCTTTTGCATCGCCCTCTCGTTTGCGGCATCATCGTTTTTGATAGGTATTTGAGCTGCCATTCCGCCCATTGCATGCGCACCCCTCTTATGACATGTCTGGATTAGCAATTGGGTGTATGATCTCATAAAGTGTTGCCCCATCGTTAACTGATCCCTGTCTGGAAGAACAATCGGCGATAAAGATTTCATAAAACTAAAAATATAATCCCAGCGTCCGCAATTTAATCCTGCTGAATAGTTTCGGAGTTCGTATAAGACTTCATCCATCTGAAAGGCGAGCGGTAGAGTCTCTACCAAGACTGTCGCTTTGAATGTTCCCTGCTCTATGCTTAAAAATTTCTCTGTAAAAGAGAAGATGTCTGCCCACAACCTCGCCTCTAGATAACTCTCTAATTTGGGAATATAAAAACAAGGAGTGTCCCCGTTTTCAATCATTTCTTCTGCGTTGTGATAGGCAAATAGACCAAAATCAAACAAAGATGCTGGGATTTGTCTTTTCTCTGAATCTAAAAAATTCTTTTCTTTTAGGTGAAGACCTCTTGGTCTTACAAAGAGAGTTGCAGTTTCGGCATTTAAATTATATTTCTTGCCGTTTTCGTTCTCGAAACCTATGATTCCCCTAACAGCGTCATAAAGATTAACTTGCCCTTCTAGGCAATTCTCCCACGTCGGAGAGTTAGAGTCCTCCAAATCTGCCATAAAAACATTTGCACCTGAATTGAGAGCATTGATCACCATCTTTCTATCAACAGGCCCAGTTATTTCAACTCTCCTGTCTTGGAGGTGCTGAGGAAGTTCTGCCACTCTCCAATCTCCCTGTCTGATTTTCTTGGTTTCAAATAAGAAGTCTAACCTCTTACTAGGACTCTCTACGTTGTCTCTCTCTTTCAAAAGAATATTGATTCTGTTTGCAAATTTTGCAGATAACAAATTTAAAAATTCTATTGCTGCTTCGCCTAAGATAAACTCGTTATTTATCGTCGTCTTGAATTTCATTATAAAACTCCATTAAATATTTTCCATATAAATGCATCCACACGCCAAAGTGCTTTTCATCATTCAAATCTTCTTTAAGAGTGCATATGTGATGATGCTCGAATTTGATAGAATATCTTTTTAAAAGTTCGCAGAACTTATCTACTTTCACGCTGTAGTGCCTATGGTGCTAGTGTATGCTTAAGCAATATTATACAAGGAATTCTATGCCTTGTCAAGATCTTTCTTTATCCAATTGTCTGCCGAGCGAAACCCTTCTCTCATTTGCTCAAACATGTCTTCTTTTGTCATTAGAAGATTCAATCCGGCATGCTTTGTCTGTAATGGGCATATACGGGCATAAACTGCGTCCTCGATATGTTCGTTCATTGTCGAATTCATCATTCCGTCAATTGTGGCACCTATTAAGTCTATTTTTGTTTTGATTGTTTTTTTGGATGGAGGATTGGTGTTCTGGAATCTTAGTCCTATAACATTTTCTCCTGATCCGAAGATATCCAGCGGAAAGTTTGCAGCGATGCCGCCGTCTATGTGCGAATCCCCGTCAATAATGACAGGATCAAAGATAAAAGGCAGCGACATCGACGCCCTAACGCATAATGGTAAATTTGCGCCGGCATCTTTAGCGTTCCACACTTTGTGCATACCCTTGTCTAGATTATAAGTTACAATGTTGACTGGGATCCTTGTTTCCTCAAAGGAAGAGACGAATCTTTTTTCGAACTCCTTTAAAAACTTGTTTCCCTTAAACAGACCTTTAGTGCCATACGGAAACCATCGCGGATCTAATAATCTTGATGGTATAGATTTTAACATCATGTCAGTAAGATCTATTATTGTATTCAGAGAATTATTGCCATATTTTGTACCTAGCGCTGCGGCCACTATTGCGCCGCCAGAAGTGCCACAGACTTCCTCTATCTCGTAACCTTCCAGCAAAATCCTCTTTATCGCTCCAGCGAACACCGGATAACGAGTACCAGAACCAGATAAAACTAATTTAACCTTTTTCATCTAATTCCTCCTCAAAGAAACTTTCAGTCTTCATTCTTCTCAGTTCAACCCTGAAGTCGTTTAAGTTAATTCCTAAAAATCTTGCAGCGGAACTCTTAGAGCGAGTGGCGCTTAAGGCGAGTTTATATATCGCGTCTTTACATATATATCTTAAGGATTTAGATAATTGTAATCCGTATACCGGGGTGCCTGAACAATTCATTGATAACTCAAGTTTGAGTGCTATTATATCTTCTAATGTTAAGTTATTTAACATTATTTCAAATTCAGGTGAAGTTTTATTTTCTCTTAAGAGTTTTTTTGAAACACTATAATATTTATTTTTTCCAGAAACTCTTCTTTTTCTGTTCCAACTCATTCACTTCTCTTTTTTGCCACCTGCCCAAACCGCCTCACTAAAATACAGGATCATTTTTTGAAAGTCAAGAACTTTTTTTCTTTTTCTTCTTTTTCTTTAGCGGATCTTTACACATATCAGTAAATTCAGGTTCTTTTTCCATACGGGCACAAGCCATATCCTTCTGCGCTTCACTATATGCTTCTGCTAGCGGATCTTCTTCGGCCGGTTCCTCGCCTATCTCTGCTCCTATTTCTTCCTTTTCTTTCTCTTGCTTGTAAGCAGCATTAGAAGGTTCTGGAAGTTCATTCTGTAACTGATCTTCAAATCTGTCAAAATAAAGTTTCAAGTTAGCAATAAGATAATCATAGAACATCTCTTGATCTTGTTGGTTATCTAAATCGGCATAAGCATCGACTATTTGCTTCTCAACCCTTTCATACGCTTGCATTGCTACATTTCTACCCGTTAGATCCGCGCCTGATATTGTTTGGAAAGATGTCTCCTCTTCCTCGTCGCCAATAACGTCTTTGTCGCCAATATCAATAAACTTACCCATATCAGGCGACACATCATCTTTCACGTCCACATCAATCTCTTTCAATTCTTGACCTGCTTCGTCGTCTAGTTCTATAGGCGCTAATGAGTTAACAACATTGTTGATAATGTGACTGCGGAAAGAATTCCTTTGTTCGATATCGGTAGTGAGTGATTTATATCCAGTTTTTAGAGAAGGAATAATTTTCTTTAGCAAATCTTGTAAAACATTGATTCCGGTGCTTCTGTGGGGAGGTAGTTCTTCTTTTTCCTGAAGGATTAGCTTCCGCACACACTTACGCAGATAATGCTCCATTTGGTATCTGTCTATCTCATCTTTCTGTCGCTGATTTACGAATATGACGTTAGAATCTTTATTCTCCACGGATTCCTTGAGAACCTTTTTATTTGCGCCTAATTTTGCGCGAATAAGATCTCTTAGTTTCATTTCCATAATAATTTCTTCTCTCATGATTATCCCCTCTTGTCTAATTAGAGTTCTTTTCTTTTTCTCTCCAGAATATCCCACAGAAGCACCAGAACCCATAGCGGAAATTTCATGCATGGAGTTGAGCGCAGAAACTATCATATCATGAACACCAGGATCAAACCATCCCATGATTTCTTCGAATCTGCCTTCATCTGCATCCCTAAGAGCATCCCTAAGCGACGTACCGCTCATCTCGCCAATACCAGGAATGTCTATGCTGATATGTGGCGATTTCCCAATATTCCATTCGTATCCTTCTTTGCTGGTGCCTTTACGGTTGTCTGGTCCAAAGCGAGGATTCTCTGTCATATCCTTCTCTCCAACGAAATAAGTCACTTCTGTATCTTCTGGGTTATAATACTGTAAGAGTTCTATAGCATGATAAGGATTTTTTACTTTTATGATTTTATCTTCTGGGATTCCGTGCCTAACCATTATCTCTCTCTTCTCTTCAAAATTGAAGGGAGACTTTGGGAACTCGACTTTATCCGAGGTGGCAACATAAACATTATCAGCACCATATTCTTCTACAATCTTCTTATAAGTCGCTGCGTGGTGTGGTCCCATAGGTTGAAATCTTCCAGGATAAACATAAATCTGCGTTTTTTCGCTTTCTGTTTCGTTCTCGTCTATCGCTTCTGGATTGTCTATTTTTAGCGGAGGAATCTTTCCTCTGCCATATTTGAATACTCCGAGAAGTTGATTTACTGGTGCGAAATTCCCAGTAAATTTATATGTCTCTCCGTCGTAGTCAAAAACAAAACCTTCGGATGCGGTTGTTACGTTTTCTGCTGATTTGAGTTTTTTTAATTGCTTGCTAAGTACACGCATCACTTCTTCGCTATCTGACTGGGCGACTGCTTCTAACGCTTGCTCTACTTCTTTGCGCAAACGCCCTACTTCCCTATTGTTATCGAGAAGAAAAGCGCTCTCCAATCCTTTTAGCGCTTCAACAGAAAAATCATGAACTACATCCTCTATGGGAAATATGATGGCACCTAAATGTGGTTTACTTCCCTGCACCATAGTGGTGACCATATTTCGAATATTCTCAGGCTGATCAGAAATTGTTTTCAATATTGCCGTGATATTGTCCCCCTTTTGCCCCAGCATTCGTTTTTGAATGTTCATTTTTACTTCTGGATCTAAGTTGGGTAAAGTTTTTTCTATTTTCTCTCCTGTTTTCTTGGTTATATAATCCCCAATACTGTTGCTATCGCTCATTCCCGATGCGCCCATAATATCATCGAGACGGCTTATTGCATGGGCGGCCGCCTGGTTGTTAACAAATTTTTCTAATTTCCTTACAGCGTTGACTTGAACTCCGTAGTCTTCTTTCGTTTTTGCACTCTGTATTGAATTTAGCGCGTCTTCGAGGGTTGAAACAAGTTCGTCATTACCATGTGGTTCTGCCTCGCCCGTTTCTTTATTAAGTAACAAATGCCCGACTCTGTGGATTACCATATTCTGTGTGTCATAATTAATGACATTTGGACTGCGAGGATCCATAATCTCAGCGTTATAGAATATATTCGCATCAGGACCAAAGAGATCTATCTGCAACTCTATCGGCATCGCTTGGACTGCCGCCTCAAAAGCAGCGAACCCGTCTGTAAAAGCTTGCGTCAGCGCCCCTCTTCCAGAGAACTTTTGCTCTAATTCTTTTGGAGTCATACCGCCAGTTTTTAGATTGCTTTTGTTTCTCGCTGCTTTCGCTTTCTTGTCTCTTACGCTATATGAAACAAAAAGATTAACACCGTCTGTCTTTTCGGTGCCAACCAACTTGCCTTCTGATGCTTTGTTGAAAATATCTTTAATTTTTCCAAAGGTCAACCTTGGATTATCATAAAGATGATTCATGTGCCCTGCAACGCCGCCCACTATAGTCTCCTTCTATGTATCATAACACAATATCAGTTACTTATCAACATCTTCTTCAAGAACGCTAAGCTTTTCTTCAAGCAGACTAACTTTTTCTTGTAACCTACGCGAATGCCTCTTTACCTCCCTCAAGTGTTCTTTTGCAATTTCTAACCTTCTTCTGTCTGATTGAGAAGCGGGTCTTAAGTTGTCAAGAGTTTCCTTGAGCGATTGTAAATAACTTCCAATATTGGGAGGCTCTCGTGACTCTCCCAGCAAGAAGTTCTTGACCATTTTTCGATAGTCCATGAATTTTAGTCCTCGTCTTTAGATATAAACTTTTTGAGTTTCTTTCTAAAAGACTTCTTTGTAGACTCAACAACTTCAGCGACTTTCTTGGCGGCCGCCTTTTTCGCTTCCGGTGCTTCTGCTTCTGCTTTCGCTGCCTCTTGTTGTGCTGCTACAAATCTTTTCTTTTTTTGTTTTCTACTAGCCATTGTTTGTTTCTCCTTGTGTTTGTTGTGGTTTTGTTAATTTAGAAAAGCGCTTGGATCCAGAGGGTTGGACCCAGGTGTGCCCGCTGTTTTCTGCTTCATCTGCTTCAGAAAATCGTCAGCAATCTCATCGTCAGTCATCGCTTTTTTCACCTCGGAATCGGTTCTTTCTAATGCTTTAATAGCATCTTTCATAGATTTGACAATATCCTTATAGATTTTATCTTGCTGTGAAATGCCTGACGCAATAAGCAATGCCGCTGTCTGGTTCGCGAATGCTGTCAACTTCTTTTCTTTGTCTTCCAGGGAATCTATTATATCATCTGCTTTTTCTTCAACATCTGCAACATCTGAAGTGTCTTTTGTTCCATCGCTAGTAGAATCCCTATTTAGATATTTATTGATATCAAAATCTGGATCTCCGCCCAAATCATCGAGTTGTTGCTGTTTCCTCCCAATGGAACCGCCCTGCAAACGTTTGCCCAAATCGTCGAATACTCCTTCGTCAATTGGTTCTTCTGGTGGGGCATATCCCCATCGTTTCATCAGATCTTTGTTGAGTTCTTGATTTCTTTTTTGATAATGTTTCTTTACAGACATTATGCCCCACCCTTAACCGAGTCTTCAAAATCCCTAAACATCATACACCCTTCTAAGTATGCTTCTTTTTCCATTTCTCTTAGATGATCGTTTGCCTGAGCATATCCTTCTTCCATCGCTCCGGTACCATCAAATTGACCACAGCAATTTTGCTTATGGTGAACCAATTCGTGAGATAAAGATTTTACCACATCTTTCGGGTGACGATTCATAGTATATAATGTCACAGACATATTATTTGGGTCATAGAATGCGGTTTTGCCAAGAGGGTTCTGGCAGTTCGCGTTATCAGTTCGCAGTTTAATACTGACTGGTTTATTGAACCCCAGTTTCTTCTTGGCATATGGGAAAAACTCTTTTATTAGTTCTTTTATGGCGGAATGATTATTCATCACTATAAATAGATGCTAGTTCAAGTAAAAGTCTTTAGATATCTTCTACTAGGATTTCGAACTGGTCGATGTAGAATGTGTCGTTGTCAGTACCCGAACCGTCTTTCCATGCATACCACCCCATTCCGTTCTCTGGGAGACTTGGATCGACATATACAGCATCAGTGACCTGTGTCGTTGCTGTACCTATCAACTCCCACACTTCTTGACCAGAAGGCACATCACCGGCAGAACTAGTGTAAGCATTCAATGTTACACTGGCGGCGCCAGCTGGAATCATGTCAAATCTTATCCTATACCATTTATCTATTGCATATGCATCCGCATTGCCACCACCGTCGCCGGGTCCATTACAGGAAATCGCGGGGAATGCTGTCCGGGTTGCTGCCGCAGATGTTCCACTAACTGCATTTCTGTTAATAGTCAAATGCGGCCGCCCCAGGTTAACGTTGTTGGCACCATCCATCTTCATACCACTAAATTGTAAAGTATACCCTCCGAGAACATAGAGTCTTATGTCGCTGCCATTGGTGGCTATAGCATTTGTCTGTCCTAGAAAATTTAGTCCGCCACCTAGATGATCACATTGGTTCCCATTAATGGTTTTATATCTTACCCATGCTCTCATAGAATATGCTTTAGAGGTGCTTATTGAACCCGTATATAAACCTCCATCCACAGATGAAAGCGGGTAATATCCCCCAAAACATTCATTAACATTCGTCGCAGAGTATGCACGGCCATAGTCGCCGGCAGAAGTTAGGGGATCTGAGAGGGTTGAGTTGAGAACTGGCGCGCCATATGCCCCACTAACGAATCTAGTTGCCGGATGGCCAGATGGATCTGTTTCGTTGATCACATTAAAATCCGAACTTGATAAAATTAAACCTAATGCCATAATAATACTTCCTTATCTATAAATAGTGCTATTCTACTATTGCTGGTGCGCTTTTGCCAACTTTTGGGTTTATTGTCTTCATTCCCTTTACTTTATACTTGTTATTGCCTGTTACAGTCAATCTCATCATCTTTCCAAAGCTTTTCTTCGCTGCCTTCTGATAAGGCTCTTCTTCGTTGACCTTCTCGCTCTCTGAGGTGGGTTCTGATGGGATATCCGATCCGAGGGCAACAGGTGTGTAGAACCACTCGTTTTCGTCCGTTCCTGCCCAACTGACGTGCTCTGAGGGCACTTCTTTGCTCACGACGATGCTGCCTTCACCACCATGCTCCTGAGCATAGGATTTAGTGAGGGAAACCCAGTCTCCTGGTCTTAGAATCTTTGATGCTTTTGGATTTATTCCTCTGTATATCTTCACAGTCTTTGCCCCGTGATAAGGAATTGGTCTTCCCCACTTCTCATTGAACTTTTTGTAGATTACATTGAGTAGGTTTTCTGATTCTGGTTTTGCTCGGAGTTTTCTTTGCTCTTCATCCTCGTTCATTCTTACTGCCTCGCCTAATACGGAGTCAGCGGTTTCGAGGAGTGTTGTTAATTTCTCTTCATAGGGATCTTTTGCCTTGTTGAAAATCTTGCTGTGATTCTGCTCTGCTTTTGATGTGTTTATTTGAGGTCCATTAGAGTAATAGATAGAGTCTAAGTGTTCTATTTCGTGATTATCGTCTGCTGATTTCTTTACATCAACAAAGTCGCTACCCTTACCGTCATAAAACTCTTTCCAGACATTCTGAGCTGCTGGACTTACTTGTCCCTTATGGGGACTGGGCATCAGTCCGTTTCTTCCGGCGTGTTGTATGGCAATTCGATACAGTGTCGGTCCATACCCCTTTTCTGCCCAGATTTCTTCAATCTTGAATACCTTTTGGACACCTTCCCAACCTAAGCGAATCACTCCTTTGATGAATCGTTCTATTTTATCTCCGTCAAGATGCTCTACATGATCTCCTATGCCATCTCCCTCTTCACCTAGATCATACAAGATAATATATGTGCCATCAATATAAAGTCCCAACTTCGAGATGTCTTCGACTGCTGCTTCTGAGATGCAGGAAGTTTTTTCTTCATCTTCGTTAACCGTCGCATTGGCGGGCCCGGTGATTTTAACCCCCTTGAATGGTTCGCCCAAGACGCCGCGCCTAATCCACGCTGTTAGGAATTCATCTGCGGTGCCGGCAATGAAATCTTTCAGTGGTTTGTTTAGATCGTTGGGATTATCCATTTGCGCCAAAGATTCTTTATGTCTTATAAATAATTGTTTTGAAAATTCTTTAAACAAGGGAGAATCTTTGTCGCCCCCTTTGATTACGGATTCAACTTCGTCGTCAATATCAAAATAGTTATCAATTGGTTTTCGCTGATCATCTGGTATTCCTCCGGCGCGCATTCTGCCATACATCCACTTTGCTAGCGTTGATGATTTCTCCGCAAATTTCGCCATGATTTGCCCGATTGCCTCTTCTCCTAGCGCGACGCCGGCGGCGGCGCCAGATGCTCCTGCGATTCCGCCAACCGCTGCGGCCACTCCACCAGCACCAGAACTTATTAACGCACCAGCTGCAATGGCGCCCAAAATCTTCCCACTAACGCCAAGTATTTTCTGCATTTCTTTTCCTTTGTACTTCGCCATTGCCTGTATAAATTCCCCAACAGTTGGTTCCGCCTCTTCGTTCAAATACTCTTTCCAGTTTTCCATCAACAGTTTCATTTCTTCTTGCTCTCGATAATGATGTTTATTTTTCTATTTTTCTTAGATTCTGTTAGTTTCTTTCCTGGTTCCATCTTCTCAAACTGGTTCAGTGCCTCTATCTCTTTTCTGATACCCTTCCTAAATCTTTCGGGGTATTCATTCATCAGTTTCATAACATCATAGTTCATTTTTGCTTTCCAATCTGTCTGATTCCCATTGGTGTTTTGAACGGTAATCTTAACCCCTCCCCCTACACCTTCTGCTGGTCCGGTTTTGGCAACTGTGCCCATCACCGGTATTTGATACTTCTGCCTCACATTGCTCATATGAAAATCTCTTTCTGGCGTAATAATGAGTTGGGCAGAATCTTCACCTTCTTGTTCCATTCCGGGGAGATTTAGTTGTTTCTTGGTAGATCTTTGTATATCTGTTGCTATCTTATTTATGATATCAATAGTTGATGTAACATATTCATTCATAGCAGCACTGTCTTTGGCTATCTTTGTACCGGGCACCATGAATTCGTATTCCAGTTCTTCGCCAACATAAGTTACTTCAACATTATCCCATTCCCACGATCCCCTTTCATTTTCCAAGTCTTCACCTCTATCATCAATGAAGGAAGAGGGAATAATATTCTGCTCGACGAACTCTCTTCTAATCAGTTCGGTGAGTTCGGTATTCTTATCGTCAATCTCTACCTCAACTTCGTTAGCAAGTTCTGAATATTCATCTGGATTCTGTGGACTTCGATCTGGTCTTAACCCAACTCTTAGATATAAACTCTTAGGACCGGTGCCGGCACCTGATGGTCCTGCTCCGCTTTTGAATTCCCATTCTACATTCTCCTGGGCGTCATATACATCAAATTCTAGATATGTGTCGTGCCGAATAGCATTATATACTATATCAGCTATTTCATCCTCTTTCTTATTCCAAGTTGTCTCAGATGATACATCGTCAAAGTTTCCGTGAACAACAAAGTTGGTAGTGATATAAGCATATATGCTCGTATATTCATCACCCCCGTCTAGGTCAGCACCAATTGTGGTGTGGTCCATCCGAGCATTTGCCTCTGCTGTTATTTCTGTTACTTGCTCTTCCCACCCATTATCTGGTAGGTTATTGTTTAGGTGGTCGTCGATATCTGCTTCAATTTCGGCAGCACCCTGTGTGCCGGCAGTTTCTTTCATCTGGCTATATGCTACATCATATCCAACTTCGTCATCCGTTGCATCATAGAATTCATCAAAAGATGCTTGGGTATTTCCAACCCAGGCAACCTTTTTGAGCGGGTCGTCGTTACTTCTTGTTTTATCCATAACGAAATAGAAAGCTTTGCCTTCCTTCGTGTAGGAATCAAAGTAGTTTTGTGAATCTGTTGCTGAAATACACCATTTGGTGCCCTGCCCAAAGTAGCAAGAGGCATGTGGCGATAAGGGGCGAATGACCATAAACTTTTCATCGTCGTAAACTACATCAGATTCTGATTTTGCTTGTTTTGATGCCTTTCCTTTGTCCTCTTTCTCTTTTTTTGCTCTCATAGCAGCAGATTTTGCTGTCTCAATATCAGATTCTAGTGTTTCAATATCTGTCCAAGAATTTAGATCTTTTGAAAGCTGTTTTCCAGCATCATCCCTCCAGGCTGCTGCCTTTTTAGAGAGGTTGTGGAAATCAAGTATCATATCGCCCATTCGGAGAACTTTACGAGCCATAACTCTGGCAACAGAATCTCGATCCAAACTTGGATCGTCAAAACCGCCCTCTTTATATGCTATCTCCATCTGTTTCATTGCCCAATTGATATATTTGTGATTGCCGGATGGATCTCTGTCTTCTAGAGCATCAACTATCCTAGATAGGATGGGATCGTCCTTGTATTTTGCCTTCATTGCTTTTAGATCCGCCATCGCCTCTTCTAGGCAACCTTTTTTATCTTTTATGACTATTTTAATCACTTTTCCATCTCCTCAAGACTGAATATCTTATCATATGCGGATGTCTTCATCTTATTTAACTTTTCGAGGTATCCATTACGACGAAGAACCTTAAAAGCGAGATTTTCGACTGAATATTCGCCTCCTTTCTCTAATCCGCACTTTCTCATCCTCTGAATCTTCTTTTTTATCGTAATAATCGAATCATACGCCTTTCCAACCTCTTTTGCGGCAGTCTTCTCTATTTCGTCTATTTCATCCATAAGAGTCGCCGCCTTCTTCTTTATGTCGTCTTTTTGGAGGGTAATTTGTAATTTATTCGGTTTTGTAACCCATTTGTCGTCTAAAATGGAGTATACACCGGATGAAACGTGTGGTTCCTTCGTATCTTGGGCGTATATCTCGACTTCGTGCCTTCCAAACATTATTCTGTGTAATCGGTTCCATTCCATACGAGCTTTATCGAACATTTGCTTCACAAGTTCGGTGTTCTCATCAATTTTGGAAAAATCAAGGAGGATATGGAGGTCAACATCGGAAAACTTGCTCCAATTGTAGTTGGCACCGCTTCCTGTGATTATTATGTCGTCAATAAGGTTCTTTTTGACATCTAGCCCTTCCAAGAAATCCTCAGCAATCGTTTTTAGGTTCTTTTTTATGTCCGGTTTGGGGAAATCGTCGTCTTCCCATATATCTGGACTAAGAGTATCCTTAATTTCAAAGCTCGACAGGTCAATCGCATCACGATCCACCTTTTCGGAAACAAATTT
>Ga0233439_10001981_pt1 | contig 24049 bp, 18 predicted proteins | sample SI_123_September_6_FD_182713 | JGI IMG/M metagenome (GOLD analysis project Ga0233439, IMG submission 182713) | Seawater microbial communities from Saanich Inlet, British Columbia, Canada - SI_123_September2016_100_MG | ecosystem: Environmental > Aquatic > Marine > Inlet | place: Canada: British... | reverse complement strand
AGCTGTCTGGCATGGTCCGGGCCGCACTGGGATTGACCATATTGTAAAACACCTGTGCAGAATCAAAGCGATCACTTTCGATCACTTGGTGCAGGGATGGCACATCGCCAAGGGCCGTGAAACCCACGAAATCACAGCGCCCTGCCTGTTTCATTTTTTCCATGCCTTCCAAAATGCCGCCGGGGCCGAGAATATCTTCGGGCGTAATGGCACGGGCATCATCGAGACCGGGATCAATGCGGTTGTGAAGCTGTAATAAATCGACCTTGTCTCGTCTTAGGCGCGACAAACACCCATCAAGATGTTCTTCGACCTGGCCTATAAAATCACCCTGATCGGGCTCTAAGGTCAGCTTGGTGGAAATATGCGCATCCCCCGCCTCTGCCTCTTCCAGCAATTCGCCAAGGGCAGATTCAGAACCATAAGCCTCTGCCGTATCAAACCAGTTGATCCCACCCTTTAACGCCGCATCAATGGCACGGCGGCGGTCTTCTATGGTGCCATTGATCAAAAGGCCGCCGACTTTGCCGCAGCCAAAACCAATTTCTGACACCTTCAATCCAGTTTTTCCAAACGTCCGGTATTTCATGACGGCCCCCCCATTGGCTTTTATGGCATCAAACGAATTCTGGTTTTTCTTTTAAATAATGCTCGCGCATTTGCGGGCGGAACGTTTCCATCATGGCCCGGTTCAGGTCTGCGGGTGGGTCTTGGCCCACCGGCAACAAGGGCCGGTATTCGGCACCGGCCAATTCATCGCGAAAGCTGTCCCATGCGGTTTCCACCAATTCCGGTTTCATCAGGAAATCAAGTGCCGATGCGGCCAACGTCCCTGCCCCGGCCAAGGCCCCCTTATGGGCAATGGATGTGGCCAACGCCACCCCTGCGGCCCAGTGGTGATAGCTGATATTGGGGATATTACCGGGATAATAGAATTTCGATGTTGGCACCTTCCACGAAACATCCCCCGCATCATTGGCAGAAAAACGCTGCTCGGCTGGCCCATCAAGGCTGTTCACGGTGTGATGAAGGCCATCGACAGCCACGCCTGCACTTTTCTGTAAGGAACGGGCCAGTTCTTCTTCTGCCTTGTCCCATTCGGGCATGCCGACACATTCGATATTGCGCTGCACCACTTCGGCGACCGTTTGATTGCCACGCACGGGCCACACCGCTGATAACACGGTGTATTCCCATTCAGTATTTGTCATCAACGCCGCCCCTTCGGCGACTTTCTTGGCGTGTTCAAACAGTTTTTCAGCACCCTCAGCCGTTGCATCCCGAAAGTACCACCAGATTTTTGTGCATTTGGGAATGACATTGGGCTGATGGCCACCTTCCAGAACCACCCGATGGATACGCGATGTTGGCGGCATGTGTTCGCGGTACTGGGCCAGCCCCGCATCCATCATCATCAAACCATCAAGGGCATCCCGTGCCTTCCACGGGGCTGTTCCCGCATGGGCGCTTTCACCGTTAAAGGTAAAAATGGCGGAGACAAGGGCCGATTGTAACATCCCATAACCAACCCGCAGGTCCGCCCCGATATGGGGATGCAACGCAATATCCACATCATCGAAATAGCCGTCGCGAACAAAATAAGGGCGCGATAAAACCTGTTCTTCTGCTGGTGCGCCTAAAATTCGGAGGGTGCCAGGGATGTTGAATTGCTCCATCACCCGCTTAACGGCGATGGCGGCACCGATCATGACCGCGCCATTCACGTTGTGGCCTTCACAATGTCCGGGCGCGCCTTCGGTGATGGGCGTTTGTTCTGTGACACCCGACTTTTGGCTGTTATCAGGGTTGGCATCAAATTCTGTGTGGATCGTAATAACGGGTTTACCAGAACCAAATTCACCCAGAAAGGCCGTGGGGAATCCGGAAAGGCCGCGCTTCATCTTGAAGCCCTCCTTTTCCAAAAGACCGCTCATCAAGGCGGCACTTTCGTATTCCTGATTGCCCAGTTCCCCAAAATAAAAAATGTTATCGCCCACTAGGCTAATGGCCTTCGCATTGGCCGCTATACAATCAAACGCCGCACGTTTTTCAGGCGACAAATTATCCATATTCATAAAGACACAGTCCTATTCATCATAAGATTCGAGTAATTCAACCGGGTCGCCGAATTTTTCGGCAGCGGCAATCACCTGTTCATCGCGCAGCGACATCAAAAAGCCCTTGTCCAAAATGGTCGTGTTCCCCGCCTTCACCGTTGTGTCGAAGGTCACCAGGTCCATATGGATATGGGGTTCTTCCCAATGTGGGATGGCGCGTCGCAGGTACGCGCTTTCTTTCAATGCATTAATCCCGAAATGCAGCCCGCCCGGTGAATTGGGCCCGGCCGGATAAATGCCATAACGCGGCGCTTTTGGATTATGGCCACAGCCCAGTTCCTGAAGCCTGCCGCCGATCAAATATTCTCTCATTTGCTCGGCCTGCAGGGATTTACCATGCACCTTTGACACGAAATCATCTTTAAATTCGACGCCAATTTTTTCATCAAATGGTTTTGGAAAGCCAACGGCCCATTGTGGGAAAATTACCCCGTTCATTTTGGCAAATGCTTTGGGGTCCCGTGCATGGGCAGTTTGGCCATAAAGGTTGGGCCCGTGGGTCGGCAGGTAATGGATATAACACCCGGGCTCTGTTGCCGTGTTGAGCCCACGCCAGCGGCTAATCCCCAAAAGGGTTTCCGTCATTTTTGGCGTAAATTCGATTGTCAGGTCTGACCCACGGTCATCGGTGAACTGCATATCGAAATTCACATCTCTGGGGTACAGCCTTGCCGTGGCCCGAATGATTTCCCCCACCAATTCAACCGGGAACCGCGCATGGGGCGTTTCCAGCACATCCAGATTGCGAAAATAGGTAATCTTCACCCAACGTTGCCCCGTTTCCTTCCGCATTTTGTTGGCAAAGGGGCACCCCGTAGAAGCAAACCAGGATGACACCACGAAATCACTTTGTTCCAACAAGGGCCGGACGACTTCGGGGATTTCCGTAATTCGCGTCGATGGCCACATAAATTCCCTGCATTCTGCCCCATTGGCTCGGGCAATACCGGAAATGGCATCCACAACACGGCGGTCCAGACGTGGATCGGTCAAAAAGGCAACCCGATCACCCGGCTTGATGGCAAACACCTTGTTCATATTCGCGTATGCCTGAAACCGGTTGCGAATGGTGGTGGATTCGGTCTCTTTTGCAGGCGGCATGGCCGTTGCGGTGTAAGATTCCCGAATATCATCAAGGGTTGGTGGCGTATGGCTCATAATTACTCCCCGTTTTTTTATTGCTGCGCCCAAACAGGCGTCATAATTGGCTTAAGAATAACACTTTTTACGGCCAGATCACGCCCGCAAACCGCAAAGCGACCTTTGCGTCATTTTTTCATCATAAATTGCCAAAAAAATTATCAAAAACTCTAGACGAACCGTCCCGGAATGAACCATTATGCGGGCCTTAAGATGCGAAGATATCGCAACCACATAGAGTTCACATAATGAAACCAACCGATACGTCTGATTCGGATTTCTTTCACCGAGTCGTTGACTGCCAATGGGCCTGCCCTGCCCATACCGCAGTACCCGAATACATTCGCCTGATCGCTCAGGGAAAGTTTACCGACGCCTATATGGTCAACCGGGCATCCAACATATTTCCAGGAATCCTGGGCCGTGTATGTGACCGGCCCTGTGAACCGGCTTGTCGGCGCGGACGCCTTGATGATGCAGAACCTGTCGCCATTTGTCGGCTGAAACGGGTAGCAGCAGACCATCGCGATGACATCACCGATCAATTGCCAAAGGCACCAAAGAAAAAGAATGGCAAACGCATTGCCATCATCGGTGCGGGACCCGTGTCGTTGAGCGTTGCCAATGACCTGATGCCCCTTGGGTATGACTGCACCATGTTTGAATCCCTTTCCCGCCCGGGCGGATTGATGCGTTCCAATATTCCATCCTTTCGCCTGCCCACCAAGGTTCTGGATGAAGAAATTTCATACATCACCGATATGGGGGTGGACCTTCGCCTGAACACACGGGTGGAAAGCATGACGGGGCTTTTGGATGATGGCTATGACGCTATCTTTGTTGGCACCGGCGCGCCCAAGGGCAAAGATCTGGTCTTGCCCGGCCGCGATGAAAGCGACCATATCCATATCGGTATTCAGTGGCTGGAATCTGTCGCGTTTGAACATATTGAATCCATTGGTAAACGGGTGTTGATCATCGGCGTTGGCAACACAGCCATGGATTGCTGCCGCACATCGCTGCGGTTGGGCGCCACAAATGTCAAAGTCATGGCCCGCAAACCCCGCGAATTCTTTAAGGCATCAGATTGGGAACTGGAAGATGCCGAAGAAGAAAATGTCGATATCATGGTCAATCATTCGCCCAAGAATTTTGTTATAGAAAACGGCAAGCTCAAGGGCATGACCTTTGAAAAAATGGATTACACGCTGGATGAAAAAGGCGAAATAACCGATAGCACCGTTTCGGAAGAAGTCTTTATCCCATGCGATGATGTTGTTCTGGCCATCGGCCAAGACAATTCATTCCCCTGGATTGAACGCGATATCGGGATCGAATTCGGCAAATGGGATATGCCGGTGGTAGACCCCGTCACCTTTGCATCAACACGAGAAAATGTGTTCTTTGGCGGCGACGCTGCATTTGGCCCCAAAAACATTATCTGGGCGGTTGAACATGGGCATCAAGCCGCCATTTCCATTCACAAACATTGCGAAGGCACCCCCGTTACCGACCGACTTCCCGATGGGGTAAATCTTCAATCCACCAAAATGGGCATCCATGAATGGCGCTATTCCAATAACTATGACCCCGCCGCGCGGGGTGAAATGCCCCATGTCGACCTGAAGGAACGGTTCAAAAAACTGGATATCGAAGTGGAACTGGGCTTTACCGTTGATCAGGTCGTAACAGAGGTTGAACGGTGCCTTAACTGTGATATTCAAACTGTTTTCACGCCGAAGCTCTGCACCGAATGCGATGCATGCATTGATATTTGTCCCGTTGATTGCCTGACCATTGTTGAGAACACGGACGAAGATGAATTACGCCAAAACCTGACGACCCCGGCACAAGACCCGGACCAGCCCATGTTTGTGTCTGATCCCCTGAATTATACAAAACGGGCCATGGTCAAGGATGAAAATTTCTGCGTCCATTGTGGGCTTTGTGCAGAACGCTGCCCAACGGCTGCTTGGGATATGGAACAATCGACGATCACCTTTGCCTATGCGGGTGATGAAAACGGAGGAAGTGCGTCGTGCCACAAACGAAAAGTCGGCTAAACGACTTCGTCGTCAAAATTGCCAATGTCAATGGCACCGGATCGGCCAGCGCCAATGCACTTCTGATGAAGGCATTCTTTCGCATGGGCATTCCCGTGGTGGGCAAGAATTTCTTTCCATCCAACATTCAGGGCATGCCGACCTGGTACGAAATCCGGGTCACCAAAAAGGGCTACAAGGGCCGTTCTGGCAACATCGATATCATGCTGGCCATGAATGCAGAAACCTATGCCGATGACATCAAAGAAGTCACCGCTGGCGGTTACCTTATCTATGATTCATCCTGGCCACGGGACAAACTTCTATCACGCAGTGATATTACAGTGATGGGCATTCCCCTTGCAGACATGTGCAACGAAGCCTTTGCCAATCCCCGCATTCGCATCCTGATGAAAAACATGGCCTATGTTGGTGCCATGGCCGCATTGGTTGGCATTGAAATGTCAGTCATCAAAACATTGATCGAAGAAATGTTTGCAGGCAAACCCAAACTTGTTCCAGCAAACATGCAGGCGATTGAGCTTGGTTATGATTATGTCAGCAGCCATTTTGATTGCCCCTTGCCACTTCGGGTCAAAGCCTTGGACAAAACCAAGGGCCACATCATGATTGATGGCAATACGGCCGCCGGGCTTGGCTGTGTATATGCAGGGGCCACCGTCGGGGCCTGGTATCCTATTACACCGTCAACGTCGCTCATGGATGCCTTCACATCATTTTGCAATCGTTTCCGCGTTGATAAAGAAACCGGGGAAAAGCGCTTTGCCATCATTCAGGCCGAAGATGAATTGTCTTCTGCCGGTGTTGTTGTTGGCGCTGGCTGGACCGGTGCGCGCGCCTTTACCACAACATCGGGACCCGGAATTTCATTGATGGGTGAGCTGATCGGGCTTGCCTATTACGCCGAAGTCCCCATGGTGCTTTTCAATGTACAGCGTGTTGGGCCGTCCACAGGCATGCCAACCAGAACCCAGCAAGGCGACATCATAAGCTGCGCCTACGCCTCTCATGGTGATACCAAACATGTTTTACTGTTCCCCAGTGATCCCGGGGAATGTTTTGATATGGCCGTTAATGCGTTCGATTTATCAGAACGCCTTCAAACGCCGATCTTTGTTCTGTCCGATCTTGATATCGGCATGAATGACTGGATGTGCAAAGAATTGAAATGGAATGATAAATACCGCCCAGACCGTGGCAAGGTTCTCAACGATGCTGAACTGGCCAAGATCAAAGATTTCCACCGCTATCTTGATGTAGACGGGGATGGCATTCCTTACCGGACATTGCCCGGCTCAAAACCCAAAGGCGCTTATTTCTTCCGGGGTGCCGGGCATAACAAGTACGGTGGCAGGACAGAGGTCGGGGACGAATACCAAGACGTCATGGATCGCTTGTTGGTTAAATGGGAAACCGCAAAAAATCTGGTTCCACCCCCGGTTGTCAGGCGTTCCAAAAAAGAGACCCGCACGGCCATCCTGTCCATTGGCTCTTGTGATGGTGCGATACGCGAAGCCATCGATGGCCTGAACGCACAAGGCATCTCCGTTAATTACATGCGCGTGCGGGCCTTCCCGTTCAGTGAAAAGGTCGAAGCTTTTCTTGAAAACCATGATCGCATTTTCGTTATTGAACAAAACCGCGATGCCCAGTTAAAAAGCCTTCTGATCAATGAAACCCGGGTGGAAAAGAAACAACTGGTATCCATCCTGAATTATGATGGCATGCCGATGTCACCGGATATCATTGAAAAAACCATCTCGGAAACCGTTGCCAAGGAGAATGCCGCATGAGCTTCATTCGCAAACCAAAGGTTTCCCATAAAGGAAGCACCCGGAATGATTTGGGCCTGACCCGGAATGAATATGACGGGGCCATGTCTACGCTCTGTGCCGGGTGTGGCCATGATTCAGTTACCGCTGCCATGACCCGGGCATTTTTTGAACTTTCCATCCCACCCCATCGCGCCGTTAAAATCAGCGGCATCGGTTGTTCATCTAAAACAACCGCCTATTTCATGGGGCAATCCCACGGGGCCAACACCGTTCATGGGCGCATGCCTTCCATTGCCACCGGTGCATCGGCGGCCAATCGTGAACTGTATTGCATTGGCGTCAGCGGGGATGGCGATAGCCTTTCTATTGGATTGGGCCAATTTGCCCATGCCATGCGACGCAATTTAAATATGCTCTATATTATTGATAACAATGGCGTCTATGGCCTGACCAAAGGGCAGTTTTCAGCATCTGCCGCCCTGGGTGCCAAGGCCAAAAAAGGTGAGCAAAACACCCAGGCACCCATTGATCCCGTTAAAACAGCATTGGCACTTGGGGCCAGCTTTATTGCCCGCAGTTTTTCGGGTGATAAAGCCCAGTTGGTGCCCCTGATCAAGGCTGGATTGAAACATCAAGGGTTTGCCTTGATCGATATCCTGTCGCCTTGCGTCACCTTCAACGACCACGAAGATTCTGCCATGTCATATGCGCACGCGTATCAGAATCTACACCCCGCAGCCCATGCCGATCTTATCGATGCCAAATCAGAAATCAGCGCCTCTTATAACGAAGGCCAATCAATTTCTGTAACCCTGCACGATGGCAGCACCATCATGCTGAAAAAGACCGATGAAGACTATGATCCCCGTGACAGGGCCAAGGCCTTTAACTATGTCATGAGCCATCAGGAACGCGGCGAAATCGTTACCGGGCTTTTATATATCGATGAAAACAGGCCAGACATGCATGGGGTGAATGGCACAGTGGCCGCCCCATTGGCAACATTCCCGTATGAAGACCTTAATCCGGGGTCAAAAGCCTTGGAATCCCTCCAAGAACGGTATCGCTAGGGTTAAATTTTCAATCCCTAGAAACCTTATGTTTACCTATCTATGTAAACATACTACTTTAGTAGCATGTAAAGGAAAGATAACGCGATGAAGCGACTTCTTGTCGTTGATGATGAAGTTGAATTTGCCAATTTCGTAAAAGGGGCCAGTTCAACCCTTGATTTCGAAGTGGCGCTTTGTCACGACTGCAAATCAGCACGGAAGAAAATTCGCGACTTCAAACCGGATATTTTGGTCCTTGATATTGTCATGCCCGGTGAAGACGGCATTGAATTTTTGCAATGGTTTTCGTCTGAAGAGGGGAAAGAAAAGACCAAGGTCATCCTTGTGACCGGGTTTAACCCCCACTACATGGAAATGGCTGAAAAGCTGAGTTCGCTCTCAGGCATTGATATTGTCACCACATTGCAAAAACCGGTGCATCTATCTGATCTGCGGGCGGCACTTACCAGCTAGACACGCCATCAAGCCTGTAATTCAACCATCAAGCGGTTTTTGAAGTCTGAAAGGGCTTGAGCATCATAAGGCTCAGCTTTTCCACAGCCCCAAACCGGCCCCGGCCATGCCGCATCCTTTGATGTCCGTGCAATAACATGAATATGAAGCTGCGGCACAATATTGCCAAGGGCTCCAACATTCATTTTATCAGGCTTGAACATGCCATTCAGTATCTTGGAAATCAGGGTAATTTCCTCCATCAAAATAGCCCGATCCTCAATCGACAAATCATGAATTTCTTGCACGCCAGCGCGTTCAGGTACCAAAATCACCCATGGAAACCGCCGGTCATTCATTAGCAATATGCGGCTTAGCCCCAGTTTGGTTATCAAATGCGTATCTTGATCCAGGCGTGGGTCCAGCTTGAATGTCGTCATAAAGGGATGCCAATCATCTTTATTTGGGGTATCTGCATCTGATAGCCTGTAGATGCTGTAAAAATAAAATGGGAAGAATTATGTTTCATGCTGACCATACGTCCCTGCAAATCATTGCTCATCTCCTGATCGCATCGCTGTTTGTTATCGTCGGCATTCGCAATCTCTTGAATTGGGGTAACACGACCCGCCGCATGGCAGAACTTAATGTTCCGGTTCCAGGTTTTTCATTTGGCCTAGCATTAATCCTGCAATTTAGCGGTGCATTCATGGTAGCGGCTGATTATTTCGCCAGTATCGGCGCCCTAATTTTAATCGGGTTCACCATCGTCGTGTCTGCCTTTTACCATCGGTTCTGGGAATACGAAGAACCCCGCGCCCGCCAGGTCCATTTCCAGTTCGTCTGCAACAATCTTGCCGTGATTGGCGGGTTGATGCTGATTGTCTAACCGCCAATCAAGATTGGCCGGAAATCACCCGCCAAATCCGTTCAGATGTCATCGGCATGGGAATTTCCCGAATGCCATAATCAGACAGGGCATCGATCACCGCGTTGCCCACAGCAGGCAGCGCCCCAACATTGCCGGCTTCACCCGCACCCTTGACGCCCAAAGGATTGGTCTTGGTCGGCACCGCATTGCTTTTGACATGAATGTTGCTGAAATCAGCGGCATGGGGCATGGCATAATCAAGAAAGGACCCCGTTTGGAGCTGTCCATTGTCGGGATCAAACCGAATATCTTCCATTAAGACTTGGCCTAACCCTTGGGCAACACCGCCCTGAATTTGCCCGTGCAGCAAAAGCGGGTTCATCACAACGCCAACGTCATCCACCACGTTATAAGCAACGACGTCGACGGTGCCGGTTTCCATATCAATTTCCAGCTCACACGCATGGCAGCCATTGGGGTAATTCACTTCCTTATTTTCAAACACTGCTTGGACCACCAGCCCCGGTTCCATCCCATCGGGCAGGCTTTTGGGGTTGGCGGCCGCTTTGCCAATTTCCTTGATGGTCAGGGACTTGTTTGATCCAGTGCTGGAAAACACGCCGACTTCGAAGGACACGTCATCAATGCTGGCATCCATCAAATGGGCCGCAATGGCTGTTGCTTTGACGATAACTTTTTCTGATGCCATCAACAAAGCAGACCCACCAATGGTCGCAGAACGCGATCCACCTGAACCCTCTCCCATGAACACTGTCTCGGTATCGCCGCTGATGTAATGAACATCTTCTGGATCAAGGCCCAATTTGTCACAAACAAGTTGTTTGAAGACCGTTTCGTGACCTTGGCCCTGATTGACGGCACCTGAGAAAATGGTCACAGACCCGGAACGATCAAAGCGAATTTCACCCCCTTCTGTGCTGGGGGCGGCGGCACGTTCAATGGTGTTGGAAAAACCAAAGCCGCGCAGTTTCCCACGCTTTTTCGATTCTGCACGCCTGGCATCAAACCCTTTGTAATCAGCCATTTCCAAGGCGATATCCATGCCCTTTTCAAATTCACCACAGTCATAGGTAAAGGTCAGGCCTGTCTTGAAGGGCATGTCATCGGGAGAGATCAAATTACGGCGGCGAAGATCAACCGGGTCCACCGATAATTCATCCGCCGCAATATCAACAATACGCTCAATAATATAGGCAGCCTCTGGCCTGCCATTGCCACGGTAGGGGCGCACGGGATTGGTGTTGGTCAACACAGACGTGACATCGGCATGGATGGCAGGGGTTTTATAAACACCGGCCAATGTCCCTAAATTACCAATGTAGGCCTCTCCGCCTGATTGAAGATAGGCACCTGCGTTGCTGATGGTATTTACCCGAAGGGCCAGAAATTTATAATCGGAATCAAGGGCCAATGCGGCCTTTGTAACGTTATCACGACCCTGTCCATCACTGAGGAAGGCTTCGGATCGGGTGCTGGTCCATTTAACCGGGCGACCAATAAGTTTCGATGCCAAAAGCACCAGCGGCACTTCGTTATAGACCGCAGACTTCATCCCGAAACTACCGCCAACATCACCGGCGATACAGCGCAGTTTGTTTTCTGATACCCGCAACACTTCGGCCAATTGGGTGCGAAATGCATGGGCACGCTGCAAGGTCGTATAAATGGTATAGTGGCCTTCGGCAGAATCATAATCCCCGACACACCCGCGTGGCTCTGTTGGGGCTGCGGTTACACGGTTGATGGTAAATTCATGCTCGACCACGTGGGCCGCCGTTTTAAAGGCCGCATCCACGGCTTCTTTATCGCCGCCCAAATGAACAAAGCAGATGTTGTTGGGACAATCATCCCAAACCAACGGCGCATCGTCTTTCGATGCTTCATTTGTGGCCGTCACCGAAGGCAGCACGACATAATCAACATCAATCATTTCCATGGCATCCAAGGCCTGTTCGCGGGTTTCCGCAACGACAAAGGCAACATAATCGCCAACCCAACGCACCCGGTTTGTCACCAGGGCGGGATAATCAGGCAAATATAATGGTGATCCATCACGCCGCTTGCGGCTGTGGCCTTTGGGCAAATCATCATAGCCCGATGCCATCCAATCGGCCCCGGTCAATACTGCCAAAACACCCGGTGCTGACTGGGCCGTGGAAATATCAATGGAACGAATTTTTGCGTGGGCATGGGGAGAGCGTAAAACAACGCCGTGCGCCATACGCGGCAAAACAACATCATCAACAAAGTTGCCATGCCCCCGTAAAAGCCTTTGATCCTCAAACCGTGATACCGGTTGACCCAGAGCGAATTTACCCATTTTTTTCTGTCCTTTTAGATTCTTTACTGTTTATCCAAAAATTACCCCGAAATCATCAGGGACACACAACCCATTCACGGGGATAGGCATTCAGGCTTTTACAGCCATCTTTCCCCACCACCAGCGTTTCACCAAATTGCAGGCCCATTTTTTCATCCATCGTAATCACGTTGGGCTGGATGGTAACCACCATATTTTCCTGAAAGGTAACCGATGGGCTTTCGTGACGCTTTCCGATCGCCGTCTGGATGATGGGAGGGGACTGGCTGACCCCATGCAACAGATCGTCATAGGTGCGGTATCCCCTGTCATGGACCAGATTGGCTGCTTCTTCGACTTCCTCACTGGTGACCCCCGGTTTTATCATGCCCGCCAGGGTTTCAAAGGTTTCAAGCGCAACATCATGGAGTTTTTCCCATGCCGGTGTCGGGCCGGTGCCAATCGAAAACGTCCGATGAATCTGTCCGCTAACACCCCAATAGGCGCCGCTGATCTCGGTAATCAGGCAATCGCCTTTTTGCAGCCTCCGGCTGGATTGGTATTGGGCCGGCACCGGAAAATGCGGATCATCCATGGGCATAGAGGTCATGAAGTGAATACCCGCATAACCGCCTGCGTTTAAATACACGGGCTCGATGATGGCCGGAATTTCAGATTCCATCATTCCTTCGTGCAAGCCTTCTGCAACGGCGACAATAGAATCGTCGGTCAATTTGGAAGCAATGGCCAATCGTGCGATTTGTTCATCGCTTCGGATGGTTCGCATCATACGAAAAGCACCACTGGCATCAATCAGATCGGCATCGGGGTTCACTTCGGCAATTTTCAAATACTGTCGATAAGGAATGGAACCAACCAACCCAATCCGGCTGTCCCCCAGCCCACGTTCATTGATCAGGCCGGCAATTGAATTGCCTGTATTGGCCCCGGCCCAGCGGACATCAGACAGAACAGACAACACCCGGGCCATAGGCACGTGGTTGTACAGCTGGAGCATGACCACGGGATCACAGCCCTTTTGGAACAAAACATAGGCCTCACGGCTGCCCGGCCAATCGGTTAACCAATAGATTTCCGAAGCAAACCGCCCGGACCCAAACACCAGCAAGGCATCAACGCCTTGATCATCCATCAGCTTGTCGACCAATGCATGGCGCGCGGACATTTCTTTATCAGAATATCTTGGGAAATCGCTTGCTTCGCGCATTATGGCCTCTGTTTTCTTGTTTTTTGAGCGCAAAGCCCGGTGTCCCGAAGGTAATCCCTAGCCCACTTTCTTGCAAGCCGGTGGATGGCAAAAAAAATCAGTTAATTTTAGACGAACGGCGCGCAACCTATTATAATGAAAAGAAAAAGAAACATTATACATTGGGGAATGGAAACAAAATGTCCTATGAAAAGGGCGACGACCTAGAGTCTTTCAATGACGAATTAGCGGCACTGAACATGCGTGGCCAATGGCTGTCGGATGACCGCCGCGATCATGGGACGGGCGGTGCCTGGAAGGGTGACGTTTGGGAATCTACCCCCCGTGGGGATGCCCATATTTGGTCCTGGAAAGACACAGAACCATTGCTGGAAAAATCCTGTGATGCCATCCCGGAAAGCTTTACCGCAAGGCGTTCTCTGGTGTTTTCCAACCCGGGTCTCGAACGCTCTACCACCCACACCATGAATGTTGGCATTCAGCTGATTAAACCGGGTGAACTGGCCTGGGCCCACCGCCACACCATATCAGCGCTACGCTTCGTGATTGAGGGCCACAAGGACCTTTATACCGTCGTCGATGGTGCGGTTTGCCCCATGGCAGATAATGATCTGATTTTGACCCCCAATTGGCAGTGGCATGATCACCACAATCAATCCGATGGCCGCGCCCTTTGGCTTGATGTTCTGGATGGGCCGCTGATCGGGGCATTGAACCAGACGCTTTTTGAAAATTTTGGCCAAGACCAACAGGCCATTCGCAACGAACTGTTACCCGCACGCCTGCATTACCCATGGGCAGAGATTGAAGCATCGCTTAATGCGTTGGGTGAAAGCGACATTTCCCCCAATGATGGCTATATGATCACCTATCGTGATCCCGAAACCGGTGGCCCAGTGGTTAAAACCATGGAGCCCGCCATCCAGAAATTGCCCGCAGGCTTCAAGGGTGCCCCCCACCGTCATTCATCCAGCACCATTTATTTTGTTATCCGGGGGTCTGGGCAATCAGATGTCGATGGCAAGACCATCAAATGGGGGGCCAGAGATTGCTTCACCATCCCCGCTTGGGCCGGTCACACCCATCAAAATGGCTCTGGGGATGAAGATGCATTACTTTTTGCCGCCACCGATGGCGCAGCGCTTCGGGCCCTTGGGCTTTATCGTGAAGAACAGATTTAATTTCCACGCAAACATGTTAAACTGACTTAACAACCGGAAAATCCGGATACATATGCAAATAGGGAGAATGACCATGGCAACAGCAATTGACTTAGAATCTTATCGCAAATCTTTCGTTGAAGAGGTGCGTGCCCGCGCCAATGCTCAGTTTGAAACGCCGCAATACCAGCGGGTATTGACCATGCCGCTGACCGAAAAACGAGCACAGGTCTATACGCTGCAAAAAGCTTTCTGGAACCTTAATCGCCGTGATTGCTGGGCTTTCGCACAAGGATTGGCCCCAATGGACGTCAAGGCAATGATCTGGGATCACGAACTTGATGAACTGGTTGGCAATAAAGAACGCGCTGGCGACCCTCATTATGAGCTTCAGGTAAAACAATCAGCATTAATTGGCTTGAATGCCGATGATTTCAAAAATGAAATCCAGCGCGAAGGCACACGCACCTGCAATTATGCATGGCTGCATCTGGTTAAAGATAGCCATTGGATGAAGTCTCTGGCTGCCTGTGCTGCACTTGAAGTCAGCAATTCATCGGATTGGCTTGATCATGGCGGCATGAGCTATCGCATGGGCAAGCGCATGGAATCAGAACTGGGTATTCCATTCGACAAACAGATCAACGCCAAGGAACATGCCGAGGTTGATGTTGAACACGGTAATATGTTGATGGATGTTGCGAACATTCATGCGGATGCACCCTACAAATTCGACATGTTGATGGAAGGCCTGAAAGAAAGCTGGCAGTTAGACCAGGCATGGAAGGGCATTCTTGCGGACCTGATGGAAGAACATCCCGCACCGTAAGTCGGTGAGTATCCCCAGTTCATGGTAATGGAAACCGATCACGCGAAGAAATTTCTGCTCGATCCCTATATGGATTGGGCAAAAGGGGAAGGCGTGCCCATTATCGATGATTTTGCCGTCGATATGCTGGCGATTGAAACAAAGCCATGGGATCGGTTCGGAATGAACGGGGCCTTTGTGCACCTGAAAGGCCGGGGTGATTTTGTTGCCATCCAGTGCCTTGAAATCGCCCCGGGCGAAAGCAGCGCACCAATGCGCCATCTCTATGACGAGGTTTTCTACGTCCTAGAAGGCCATGGTAACGCGACCATTCAAGGCCCCGACGGCATTGAACACAGTTTTGAATGGGGGCCGCGATCTGTATTCGCTCCCCCACTCAATTCTGAATATAGATTATTCAATGGTTCTGGCAGTGAACGCGCCAGACTGGCATCGGGCAATAACCTGCCCATGATGATGAATTTGATCCACAACGAAGACTTCATTTTTAAAAATGATTATTCCTTCACCGATCGTGCCGGGAAAGAATCCTGGTTCACCGGAGAAGGTGAAATGATCGAGATTAAATCTGGCAGCCACATGTGGGAAACCAATTTCATTCCCGACCTTGCAGGCTTTGCCCTGAAGGAATGGGAAGAACGCGGGGCCGGGTCTTCTAATCTTAAACTGATCCTGGCCGACAGTGTCATGCATGCCCATTCATCAGAAATGTCTGTGGGCACGTATAAAAAAGGCCACCGCCACGGGCCGGGCGCCCATGTTTTTGCCGTGAACGGTGAAGGGTACAGCCTGTTATGGTTTGATGGGGATAAAGAATTTATTCGCCATGAATGGCGCCATGGCTGGGTGTTCACCCCACCCGATGGCATGTTCCACCAGCATTTCAACACCTGCGATCACCCCGCGCGGTATTTGGCCGTATCATTGGGCAGCCATCGCTATCCTGTAACAGCCCAGAAACGATCCCGTAAAACATCGGCGCTGGCCAATGTTGATGAGGGCGGCTGGCAAATTGAATACGAACAACAAGACCCACGCATTCATCCCATATTTCTTGAAGAACTTGCCAAACATGGCCTGAAATCAGGCATGGGAAAATATTTTGATGAAACCAACAATCAAATAAAAGCGGCAGCGGATTAACATCCACTGGCACCACCGGTAAAGCCACAAGGAGACCCAATGGCCGAAGCAAGCAAAGAAGAACTGGCGGCATATAGCAAAAACCGCGTTTTGGTCGATCCCTATCTGGATTGGAGCGAAGGCGAAGGTGTGCCCATTTATGAAGATTTCGGGATTGACCTTCTGGACATCGAAACTGCGCCATGGGATCGATTTGGCTGCAAAGGGGCCATGGCCCACCTAAAGGGCCGGGGCAGTTATTGCTCTACCTTTTTGTTCGAAATTGAACCCGGGCAAAAAACTGCCCCCATGCGCCATCTATACGAAGACACCTATTATGTTCTGGAAGGCCATGGTTCAACCCAGGTCGAAACCCATGACGGGAAAACCCATTCTTTTGAATGGGGACCACAAAGCATGTTTGCCCTGCCCGTCAATGCACCCCACCAGATGTTCAATGGTTCCGGCACGGAACGCGTCCGCATTGCAACTACCTCCAATGCCCCCATGGTCATGAACCTTTATCATTCAACGGATTTTGTATTCGACAATGATCATTGGTTTAAAAACCGCGAAGGGGTACAGGGCCGTTTTAATGGTGATGGTGAAATGACCCCAATCCGCCCCGGGCGGGTTTTGTGGGACACAAATTTTGTGCCAGATCTCGCCAATTTTGAATTGAAACCATGGGAAGCGCGCGGTGCGGGCAGTGCGAACATGCAGTTCATTCTGGCCGATGGCATCATGGGCGCACATTGTTCCGGCATGCCGGTTGGCACTTATAAAAAAGGCCATAGCCATGGGCCCGGGCTGCATATCTTCACCGTCAGCGGCAGCGGCTATACGCTGTTGTGGTACAAGGGCGATAAAGACTTCGTTCGCGTTAATTGGCGTCACGGAATGTTGTTCGCCCCACCCGACAAGATGTTCCACCAGCATTTCGACACGTCCCAGGAACCAGCGCGTTACCTGGCCATTGGGTTGGGATCGAAACGCTATCCGGTCGTCTATGAACGCCGTGCGGGTTCAGAAAACAACCGTTCCGATGTTTCCGTCAAAAAAGGCGGTCGCCAAATTGAATATGAAGATCAGGATGAACGTATCCATCCCCTATATCTTCGTGAACTGAAGAAAACCGGCGTCGAATCGGAAATGGGCAAGTTCTTCGATGAAGAAGCGATCCTTAAAGACATCAACTCTAGCGTTGCGGAGTAGGCCCTCATGAACACAACAGCGAATACAAAAATGATTGATATCGAGGGCAAGTCCAACGACGAGCTTCGCTATTTAATGGACCCCTATCTGGGCTGGTGCAAAGGTGAAGGCATCCCCATCCATGAAGAGTTCTGTGTTGATCTACATACACTGGAAACCAAACCATGGGATCGCCTCGGCATCAATGGTGCCTTTGTCCATATGGAGGGACGCGGTGATTTTATCTCGCTGTTTCTCTATGACATCCCACCCGGTGGGCAAAGCATCCCGCAACAACACCTGTTCGAAGAATTGATTCTGGTTGTCGAAGGCCATGGCAGCGCCAAGATTGAGGCCACAGACGGATCAAGCTATTCATTCGAATGGGGGCCCAACAGCCTGTTTGCCATTCCGATTAATGCCAAATACCAACTGTTCAATGGTTCCGGGACAGAACCCGCAAGGCTGGCATCCACCAACACCATGTGCATCACCATGAACGTGTTTCATGATTATGATTTCATCTTCAACACACCGGGCGGCATTCCCGGCCGTGAAGTGCCGGGCCATCCTGATTGGTATTCCGGTGAAGGCGCGTTCGTGCCATCCACGGCGCGGCGTGAAATGTGGGAAACCAGCTTCGTGCCCGATGTCACCGCCTTTGAACTGCGGGCATTTTCAACCCGGGGGGCAGGCAGCACCAATATTCAGTTCTGTATGGGGGATGGTGTGATCCACGCCCATACATCGGAAATGATTTCGGGCACCTATAAAAAGGGACACCGCCATCCACCTGATTATCACGTACATATCGTATCGGGTTCTGGCTATTCCCTGTTCTGGCATGAAGGAGACACCGACTATCAGCGCTATGACTGGAGCCATGGATCGATCTTTGCCCCAACGAACATGATCTTTCACCAGCATTTCAATACATCAAAAGAACCCGTGCGCTATTACGCAACGGCCATGGGGTCAACGCGCTATCCTTTCACAAAAGAAAAGCGCGATGCCAAACTAGGCGTTGATGTCAGTGTTGATGATGGCGGATATCAGATCGAATATGAAGACCAAGACCCCTATATCCACAAATTATATCTAGAAGAGCTTGCCAAGAACGGCCTTGAATGCACCCTTGGCGATCACATGGATTATTCTGTGTTGATGGACCCGCTGAAAAAGAACAGCTGATCAAGCTTCATTACAGTTAAAAAAAAGGCGGGCAATTAGCCCGCCTTTTTAATGTCTGCAGTCAGAATTAGCCGCCGTGGTTTTCCAGCAGTTCTTTGTGATCTTTATAAAGATTATCAATAAACCCAGAATTATCAATTTCACGAATGAAGTGGAAATCCCAAAGCGCCAATGGATGGATGCGCGCGGCATCTCCATTCTTTTCGTCCTGCTTCAGGGCTTCTTGATAAACATTGCTGATAGCGTTCAGGTTCGGGAACAGTCTAGGCTCCAATGTCGGGGCCAGATCGTCATAGAGCTTTTCAGCCATATCCCGATCAAGATCGCCTTCTTTTTTGTGCTTATCCATCAAGATTTTGATGGTTTCTTCCCGGTTGATCTTGAAATAGGCAATCCCTTCAAGCACGCCACGCAGCATCCGATCAATGATGTCTGGCTTTGTTTCGACCATGATCTTACTGGTGGAAACGGTCATGAAATAGACCATGGGCTGAGGAGGAATTTCAATGACTTTCAATCCCATGCGCTTGGCAAATTCAAGCCGGGGTTGGCCCATAAAACAGGCATCACACTCACCATCATTGACCATATCCAACAAGCTTTTACGGTTCAGCTGTTTGGTGCCATCGGGCAATTCAACGCGGTCTTCCTTGATGATTTCAACCTGATCGGTATCCGGATTAAGGCCAGCTTGTTTCAAAGCCAGCCAAGTGTTCAGACCCGGATGACGACCACGAGAGCCAAATTTCTTACCCCGCACATCTTCCATCGTGTTGATGCCGGCATCTTCGCGAGTAATCAGCTGAACATTATTGAAGCTGACGCTCTGGCCAAGATACGCCCAGGTATCACCTTGAGCACGTCGGGCATAGGTTGACACGTGGTTGCCAGACACGAATTCGACTTCGCCCGTAGGCACCAAATCATGCGCATCTTCGCGGTTGATGATTTTATCAAAATCAACATCCAGATTTTGCCGTTCCCAGCCACCACTTTCATTGATGACATGCATCAATGCTAAATGACTATCAGACCGATAGGGGAAATTTACGTGGTCCAAAGCGTTTCTCCTTACTTTTTTATAGTTGGTTTAATTACAGCTGACGGATCTGACTTCACCGCCATTTTTGGAATAATCTATGTCGCATTTCAAGCCGGGCTTTAACTTTTTACGCGCGGCCTTCTTCCCAGCGATTTTTATCTTTGTACGGCTAGAGCTAACTTTGGCCTTATGGGTTGCCCCACCTTTAACCTTGAAAAACAAAAACCGCCCGCCGCGTTTGACGGCATCAAGCGTGACGCCTTTGACCTTGAACCCACCGGCATCAAACTTTTTGGCAAGCTTTGCCATTTCAGCATCCGACAACCTATCAGCAGGAAGCCCCTGATTGATGCGGATTTGACGAAGGAAATTGCTGATTGCCGGGTCTGGATAAGACGTGCTGTTTACAAGGTCAGCGATGTCGGCATGGGTCATCGGATTAAAATCTGCGCTAAACTGGAAACGACCGAACTTGATAAATTCAGGGTCCACCACCACCTTTTTATAGGCCGCGCGATAAACATCGACAATTTCTTTCGGGGTCTTTGGTGGCAAGGCGTACCATTTATCGATCTGGTTTGTTTTGGACCAGAAATTGAAGGTTTTCTTGGCAAGACCAGACGTTTTACCCTTCATCAAGGCAGGCATGGTCGGCACATCCTGAAAGGAAATACGGCGCACAACTTTGCCATTGCTCAGCTCACCCAATTGGGAAAGCCCCCTGAATTTTCCCGTTTTTGACAGGCCTTTATGCATGGAGAGGGTTGAGGTGCCAAAAGCATCAATTTCACCGCGGCGAAGGGCCAACGCCAAAGCTGATGATCCCGGATAACCCACCACAAATTTCACATTCCAGTTCAGGTATTCCGCACCCCAGACAACCATCTGGCCCCAACTACGGCTGCCATCAATGGTGCCGATGATGACGGGCTTTTGTGACTTGTCATTCAGGGCCGCAAATTTTGTTTTGCGCATGATGATGACAGAACCACCACGGGAAATAGCCCCGATATAGTTGTAATGGGTCGGGTTATATTTCACGACCTTTTTGCGCAGGTTGTTTGGATCAAGATAGGAACTGCTGCCGCCCATCCACACCGTGCCATCACGTTTGGCCAGATTGTAGAAATAATTGCTGGCCCGTACCCCGTGGCCTGCTGGCATGTTCCGATAAACAATCCGTGCATCGCCCGGCAAATATTTTTCTAAAAACCGCCCCACCAATCGCGTGGTGCCATCGGTGCCGCCACCTGGCGACGACCCAATAACCGCATTGATCCGGCCTTTGAATTTCACTTCGGCACTGGCCGTACTGTCGATGGAAACCAGTCCGGCGGCAAGAACACCACCAATGGCAATACTGGCAAGCTTTGTCATGGTTACTTTAGGCATCAGAACCTCCCTGATATCAAAATTAGTAAAGACGGGGTTGTTTTTATTATTGGGCCCTTTGCCCTTATTTCCCCATTAAAAAAATCATAGGCTAATTCGCCATTATCTCAAGTTTTCTGCCCAATCGCCTACCAATCATAGAGAAATGGCAGAAGAATTGGCTTTTGCCAGACCACAGAAATCACCGTATCGAACAGCCCGATCAAGATGCCTTCGGCCATCAGGCCCAGGATGAGCGCCAAACGCCAACTTCCGCCATAAACCCGGACATAAAGGATGGGCACAAGGAAGAAGCTGATGTGAAAACCGATCAGGAAAATACCTGCCAGAATTCCGGCAATCCAGCCCGCCGCTTCCAGATAAAGCCGCGTCAGATTGCTGCTTTGGACCGGTGGCGCAAAGGCCCCGGGGTCACGTCTGTAGCGCACAAAATCAAGCGTCAGCTGCAATCCAGCCAGACAAATACCGATGCCCGTTATGAAATAGACATCCATAGCTGCCCTGATCGGCCATTTAACGGCTTCGGTCACGCCATAGACCAAAACCCCAAGAAAGATCAGGGTGAAGACAACCCCGCCAACGGACTGGGCCCTTGGCTGGTCTTCTTCCATATAATAATCCATGTCGACCTTGGCTTTTTTGCGGTTTCGCCACATCGGGAAAAACACGGTCATAACGATGATTACCGCAATAATCATCACGCCCGGCGTCAGCATCCAGTCGAATGAATACCGGTCCATGGACAGCCATAAATAGGTTTGGATTTGTGGCCCCAACACCACCGCCACCAAAACCGGCGGTCGCGGCCAGCCATAGCGGCGCATGTAAAACCCGATAAAGGCAAACACCACCAGTGTGGCCAAATCCTGATAGGTCGATTTGACGCCATAGGCGGCGGCAATGGTGAAAATCAGGGTCATGGGGACAACCACGTAGAACGGCATGACCGAAACCTTGGCAAAGGTACCGGCCAAGCCCATGGAAAGCCCGGTCGCCAGGAAATTCGCCAGCACAATCACCGTCAACATGGAATAAATCAGATGCTTATTCGTGGTGATCATCGCTTCGCCGGGCGAAATGCCCACGGCAGCAAAGGTCACCAGTACCAGTGCCATTGACGTAGACCCCGGAATTCCGAAGAACATGGTGGGAATTAATGCACCGCCTTCTTTGGCATTGTTGGAGCTTTCGGGTGCGATCACACCGCGCACGTCCCCCTTGCCAAAGTTTTCGGTATTTTTTTCGGTCTGCGCCGCATGGGCATAGGCAAACCAATCAGCAACGGAACTGCCAAGCCCCGGCAAAATGCCAATCCAGACTCCAACGATGGAACACCGCGTCACCAGCCACCAGTTTTTCCAGGCATCCCGGACGCCCTGCATCAAACCGCTGCCCAGTTTGCCGGTGTCCGAAATGGTGGATCGGCGAACGGATAGATCAATTAATTCTGGCACCGCAAACAGGCCAAGGCCCACAAGGGCGATATGAACCCCATCCCACAGGTAATAGCCTTCAAAGGTAAAGCGCTCAACCCCGGTTCGGGCTTCGGTGCCAATCAATGAAACGGCAAGGCCAAAGGCTGCGGCCATCAAGCCCTTTACCGGTGCATTGCCACTCAGGATGCCAACGGCGCTCAAGCCCCAAAGCACCAGCATCAATAGCTCTGGTGATCCCAACAGAAGGACAAGGGGGGAAACAATGGGTAAAGACAGAAAGAACACTACACCACCGATTAACCCACCCATCAACGATGCCATGTAGGCAGCACCAAAGGCGCGTTTTGCTTCGCCTTTGCGCGCCATGGGGTGGCCATCAATGATGGTGGCTTGTGATCCCGATCCCCCCGGTACAGCAATCAGCACGGACGGAAAGGTATTGGCCGTATTGGAAATAATGGTAATGCCAAACAAAAGAGCAATCACTTCATAGGGCTGCATGGTCATGGCAATGGGAAGTGACATTGCCAACAGGGTAGAAGACCCAACGCCCGGGAGGGCTGCAAAAATGCTACTGGCGACAACCGCAATAATCATTAATAGCAAAGGCTTGGTCTGCAAAATGCCGCCAATGCCTTTGGAAATCAGACTCCAGTCATCCATGACTTAAATTCCACCCATATGTTTTTTTATCATTATATTATAAGGCCATACTAGCAGAATGCTATTGCGAGTACAGAGCGATCCACCGGCTCTTGCGGGTTTTCCAAAATATCGTCACAATGCGCAGCATGGCCGGTTAACTGGCGAGGGGAATGGTCATGGAAATGGCCAAAATAATAATAATCTATAAACAGTAAGCACCGGCGGTCATCATGGAACTTTACGATTTAGACGCGATTCTGGCGGGGCTCGCTGGGGTAACCGCACCAAAGGCCCTGACCTTGATGGCCTTTGGGGTCATCGCATCCAGCTTTTTTGCGGCTATGCCGGGGATCGGGTCTTTATTATTCCTATCAATGACCATCCCCTATGCCATGACGCTTGATCCCTTTTCCTGTATCGCACTGTTGTTAGGGATCGGGGTCGTTTCCAACACGGCCAATACCTTTTCATCTGTGCTGATTGCCGTCCCTGGTAGTGCCGGGTCCCAAGCCACCATTGTTGATGGCCACCCCATGGCGCGCAAAGGCGAAGCGCGGCGCGCATTTGGTGCAGCCTTTACCGCATCTGCCCTTGGCGGATTGTTCGGCGGTGTTGTTTTTGTCCTCTCCCTTCCCATCATGAAGCCCATGGTGCTGGCCTTTGGATCGCCTGATTTCCTGATGCTGGTCCTTTGGGGGTTAAGCGCGGTTGCTATTTTATCAGGCAATGCACCCATCAAAGGATTGATGGCCGCATTTTTAGGACTGGGCATTTCGCTGATCGGCACCGATGCACGCACGGGGATTGAGCGTTTCACCTTCGAAGACTATTACCTGTGGGATGGGGTTCATATTGTACTGGTTGCCCTTGGGGTATTCGCCATTCCTGAACTGGTTGATCTTTCCATCAGGCGCACCAGCGTGTCCGACAGCGGCAAGCTGGGCAGCGGGTTATGGCAAGGCGTCAAGGATGTGTTCATCCATTGGTGGTTGATGATCCGGTGTTCCATCGTTGGGGTT
>Ga0233439_10001976_pt1 | contig 24104 bp, 25 predicted proteins | sample SI_123_September_6_FD_182713 | JGI IMG/M metagenome (GOLD analysis project Ga0233439, IMG submission 182713) | Seawater microbial communities from Saanich Inlet, British Columbia, Canada - SI_123_September2016_100_MG | ecosystem: Environmental > Aquatic > Marine > Inlet | place: Canada: British... | reverse complement strand
ACGGAAAACCATGGAAACCCGGCGCTTGCAATACCGCAAATACGCCGCTTAATATGATCAACCAGATGGGCCAGACCCTCTCTTAGATCAGGCCGCCAGATGTTCCATTTTATATGACGACGGACACGTTCTTGGGCGATATGCCTAAGGCTTCGCCCGCAGGGGGGAGCGATTCAGGAGCGGTCTTCATCCAGCATCATGGCCCCAAAAACCTTTGCGGCACTTTCCCAGTTGACCCCGTGATGGGATGCGCCGCCAAGGACGTTGCGAAATTGGCGTTCAATGGGATTGCCCTTGAACAGCAATCGCCCGCCACCGGCATTGATCAGCCGTGTTGATGCTTTGAGCGCCAATTGACAGGCGTAGGCAACATTGCGCTTGGCCGTGGCGAGGTCCAGATCAGACAGGGTTTCGTTGTTTTCCAGCCGCCGCATGGCCTTTTGAATGGTGCCAAGATAAAGGGCTTCGGCAGCATCGATCTCGACATGGCTTTTTGCGGCCAAAAGCTGGGTGCTTTCCTGTTTTCCAATGGGCATGCCCCGGGATTTTCGTGGCCGCGTATAGGCGTACCATTCTTCCAGAACGCCTCTGGCCATGCCGACGGTCAGGGCTGCAAAGCCGGTGGAGGTAATACCACCCCGGGGCGTGCGATAGACGGGGGCAGTGTTGATCTTGGTTCCTGGCCCCTGTCCGATGCGTGCTTGGGCACCGATAAGCACCCGGTGGGCCGGCACGAAGGCATCCTTTACCTCAAAGCTTTTTGACCCCGTTCCCGAAAGCCCCATGACATGCCAGTCATCAATGATGGTGGCGTCTTGTCTTGGGACCAGAAAGAAATTGGGCCCATCCAGTTTTCCATCAATTTCAATAAACCCGCCACAGATCATCCACCCGGCATGATCGATGCCGCTGGAGAAACCGTGAAGGCCTGAAAAGATATACCCGCCATCTGTAGGGCGTGCCCGACCGACCGGATCAAACGCCGCTGAAACCAGAACGTCATGGTCATCTCCCCAGACATCGTCCTGGGCCTGTTCGGGGAAGGTTGCAACCATTTGGGCATGATCTGCGCAGATGCGTTGTATCCATGCCTGAGACCCGCAGGCCGCAGCAAGGATTTGGGTGACTTCACACAAAATATCCCAGCCCATTTCATACCCGGAATAGCGTTTTGGCATCGACATACGGATCAGCCCTGCCTTGCGATAATCAGCGATGGTATCCTTTGGCACCATGCGGTCTGCTTCGCATTGTTCGGCGCGTTCGCGAAGGCGCGGGGCCATTTCACGCGCGCGTTCCAGAAGCTCTTCACGGGTTGGAGTTTTTGCAGATTTTGCGGGATTTGAAGCATTCTGGCTCGTCATGGCGTGGTCACCTTGTTTAAATACAATTTATGATGACAGCCAAGAGAGGCGGCCTTTGTGAAGGGGTTGCCCGACAATGTAGCCTAGCGGGGTATTCGGCATTATAATCAGAAAACCGAGCCTGAAAACCCCACCAAAGCGTGTGTGATCCGGAGATATCAATGGAAATTCAGCTGTATTATGCCCCGATAACCTGTTCCCTGGTGCCTTATATCACCTTGACCGAGGCCGGCGCCGAATTTGAGGTCATGCCCATCAACATGCGCAAGGGGCAGAATAAAACGCCTGAATATTTGAAGCTTAACCCCAAACACAAGGTGCCGGTGCTTGTGGTCAATGGCGAGCCGTTAAGCGAAAATGTTGCCATCCAGATATGGATTGCCAGGAATTTTCCAAAAGCTCAGTTGCTGCCCCAAGACCCATGGCAGGAATTGAAGGCGATTTCCATGCTGTCATGGTGTTCTTCGGGCATCCACCCTTATTTGAGTTTGATTCATTCACCGCTCAAGGTTTGCGATCTTCCCGAAGCCGAAGAAAGCATCCTTAAAAAATCGACAGAGATTGTGTTCGACTGTTTTTCCATGGCCGAAGACCTTTTAAAAGGACGGGAATATTTCTTCGATCACTTTACGGCCTCGGATGCGCATTTTTTCTGGTGCTATCGCCGTGCCTCGCAATTTGAACTTGATCTATCCAGCTTTCCAATCTGTGCCGCCCATTTTGAACGTATGCAAACCCGTGACAGTGTTCAAAAATTGATCGGGTTTGAAAAAAAGATACAGGCCCAATTTGCTGGGGCTGCCTAAGGCATCATCAGGAGCAATCAAGCATGAAGAATGCGACGATCACCATCAAACCCATGTCGGCCCATACCGGGGCAGAGATTTCCGGCGTTGATCTTAGCCAGCCCTTGTCGGAACAAGTGGTGCTTGAGCTGCGCGAAGCGCTGAACACGTGGGGTGCGATTTTCTTTCGTGATCAAGATATTACGCCGACCCAACAATTGGCATTTTCCAGATGTTTTGGCACGGTGGAACCCGATGCCCACGCATCCAACATTCCCTTGGTAGATGGCTTTACAGAGGTCAAAGAGATCGTTCGAAAGCCAGAAGATGTCCGCAATGTTGGCGGCTTTTGGCATATGGATAAATGCTTTTTGCCAAACCCTGATATTGCCTCTGTTCTGTATGCCCGCGATTTGCCGCCCTGTGGTGGGGACACCATGTTTGCCCATTTGGGTGCGGCCTATGATGCGCTGTCGCCCGGATTGCAGGCGATGTTGGAAACGCTTTCTACGGTTTTGGTTAAATCCCATGCCTATGGCATCGGCCTGACACCGGCACCGGGCATAACGCCAGAATACTACGCAGAGATGCAGGAAAAATTTGCGGGCATAGAGGCCAGCCACCCTGTGGTCGGGTGCCATCCGGAAACCGGGCGCAAGGTTTTGTTTCTGGGCCCGGTCTATTCCGATCGGTTTGATGGCTGGAGCAGGGCAGAAAGTCTTTCACTAATGAACAGCCTGTCTGAGGTGATCACCAAGCCCGAACATACCTGCCGGTTCCGTTGGGAAGAAGGGTCTTTGGCCATGTGGGATAACCGCGCGGTTGCCCATTATGCATTGGATGATTATCCGGGCCACTCTCGGTCCATGCACAGGATCACCGTTCAGGGGCCGTGGCTAACGCCCTGTACAGTGGCGGCCTAAGGGCGGTTATGGGATTGCAAGCAACACCGTTGCACCCGCTTTTTGGGGCCCGAATTTCGGGTATGGATATCCGTGAACCGGTCAGCGTTGCGCAAAGTCAGGCATTCATCGCACTGATGGACCAATTCGGTGTTTGTGTGGTGGGTCATGACGCACCGCCCACCAATGAAGAACAAATAGAATTCAGCGCGCTGTTGGGTCCTATGGATCGGGGAAAATCCCCAAAGATTACCGGCACCGGCATTCGCATTCCCCATAACGAAATGGTTGATCAGAGCAACCTTGATCAAGATGGCGCGATCTATGAAGAAGGGGACCGGCGGCTTTTGTTTAAGCGCGCCAACCGTCTGTGGCATACCGATATGTCGTTCCGCCAGGTGCGGGGGACGTATTCGCTGCTTTCAGCCCATGTCATTCCACCAATGGGGGGGAATACTGAATTTGTCGACACAAGGGCGGTCTACGATGCGCTTCCCGAACAGACCAAAAACCGTCTGGATGGGTTGATCGCGGAACATTGTTATTGGCATTCGCGCGCCCTTGGTGGCGCTGAACCCCCGACGGAGGCAGAGCGGGCATCACGGCCCCCGGCACACCATGGGTTGGTGTATCACTGCGAAAAAACGGGGCGCAAGGCGCTTTATATTGCATCGCATATTTCAGCGATTAAAGGCTGGCCTGAAAATGAGGCCCGGGATTTGCTGGATGAATTGATGGCTTTCGCCACAAGACCGGAATTCATCTACAGCCATAAATGGCGTGTTGGGGACGTGGTTGTCTGGGACAATTTAGCGACCATTCATCGCGCAACCCCGTTTGATGACACCCAATACCGGCGTGACATGCGCCGCAGCACCTGCCGGGAACAGCTGGTACATTCTTGATTTGGCCTGATTGCCCTAATTGGCCTGATTGGCGTGTTTAGGCACGCACGCTTGATTGTCCCAATTTATATGACGACGGACAGTATGCGACAAACCCATGGGCCATTGTTTTAATGGTTGTTTCAAGGAAGGCAGACTTTTCTGCGGCGACCTGCTGAACACGTCTGTAGCTGGTAATATCGCTCAGGGTATTTACATAGCTCCCATCGGGCATCATGCGCCTTTGGAGTGAATAGATCAGACCATTGGGGAGCGTACGTTCACGGCTAAATTCACGGCCATGGTTTATGTCATTCATGCGAGCATTGATTAAATCTTCCACATTGCCATCCCCAAAATGGCCGGCATTGGCGCGCCACCTTAATATCTCTTCATGGGGCATGCCGGGGCGAAGAAAGCCTGGGGGAAAATCAAAAATTTTCTCATATGCTCTGTTGAAAGCGATCAGGGTGTCAGTGGCATCAAAAACGCTAAACGCCTGGCTGATGGTGTCAAAGCTGGTTGTGAGCAGGTTGGTTTTTTCCTCCAGTGCAGTGCGTTCTCGATTAACGAGTGTCGCCACAAGGGTTACCGACCAAATTGCAAAGAGCGCCAATCCCCGGTTTGTTAAAACAATCCAAAGGGCACTGTTTTCAGAGGAAAAGAGGAAGCCGGTAATGGTTAGAATTGATGCAACCAGCCCCAGGGTCAGAATATGGTGGCTCCACGGTGCCCAAACACCCAGGAGCACCAGCGCGATGTAGGGAATGCCTGCGGCAATGCCCAGCGGCATTGTTAGATCAAATGCAAAAATGACCGCTGCCATTAGGGGTAAAACGACAAAGAAGCCCGTTTCGCTACCAACAGTTTTTCTAAATTGATGCTTTATCAACCCGGTCGATTTGACGGTTGAGGCTCCCATTCCGATACCCTTCAGGCGATTTAAGAGAAGGGTAGCCCATTTATCGTTAACGGTTTATTGATATGCATTGACGGCGGTTGTCGGGATATAGCCTATCCCTTTGTTTATGCAGGGTATTATTAGCATGACCATCATTTATGTGGATGCGGATGCATGCCCGGTTAAAGACGAAGTTGTCCGGGTTGCGGATCGTCATGGGCTAAAGGTTTATATGGTGAGCAACGGCGGCATCCGGCCTGATGGGAATCCCTTGGTCGAATTGGTTATTGTCGCTGAAGAACCTGATGCCGCCGATGACTGGATCGCAGAACACATGAGCTCCCCCGATATTTGTATCACCAATGATATTCTGTTGGCGGCCCGTTGTTTGGAATGCGGGGGCCATGCCCTGAAGCCCAATGGAGAGATTTTTACCCAAGACAGCATTGGCATGGCCGTGGCAAGCCGAAATTTGATGCAGAGCCTGCGTGAAACCGGCGAGATAACCGGAGGACCGAAGCCATTTTCCAAGGTGGATCGGTCTCAATTTCTGGATCATCTGGAAACCGTCGTCCAGAGCGCACAAAAAAGATGAGAAAAGATGAGAAAAGTGAGATGAGCCTGTATGTTTGTTTCTCTTAAGCCGATTGCCTGAAGTATCCCACCGCAACACGATGTTAGATTGGCCCTATGTCTTCTTCTGTTTCACTGCCTGACCCATCTCTTGGCCAAAATTCCAAAGCGCATGGTCTCCTCAAAGAGGTCTTTGGCTACACCTCTTTTCGGTCGGGCCAAGAGGCGGTCATTGCCAGTATTCTGGACGGGGTGAGCGTATTAGCGGTGATGCCCACTGGCTCTGGAAAGTCGATCTGTTTTCAAATTCCAGCATTGCTCCAAGAAGGCCTGACCCTGGTGGTTTCGCCTTTGGTTGCGTTGATGGAAGATCAGGTGGCTGCTTTGAAACTTGATGGGGTTGCGGCTGACACCATCAATTCGTCAAGGCCCCGGGAAGCGAATGTGGATGCGTGGCAGCGGGTGGCATCGGGGGAGACCCGGTTGCTTTATATCTCTCCTGAACGGTTGATGACCGAGCGCATGTTAGAAGCGCTCCAGCGCTTGCCTGTGGTCCAGATCGCCATTGATGAAGCCCATTGTATTTCGCGATGGGGGCCATCCTTTCGCCCCGATTACGAATCCTTAAGTGGGCTTGGCGAATTGTTTCCAGGGGTTCCCCTGTCTGCCTTTACAGCCACTGCTGATGAAGCAACACGCAAGGATATTTCAGAAAAACTTTTTCGGGGTCCCAGTCGTATCTTCGTTACCGGCTTTGATCGACCCAATATCCGCCTGATGGTAGAGCCCAAAGACGACTGGAAGAAACAGCTTCTGGATTTTGCCAAAGCCCGGCTCGGAAAAAGTGGCATCGTCTATTGCCTGTCGCGGAAAAAGACCGAAGCTGTGGCAGGTCTTTTGGTGAAAAATGGCATTTGCGCATTGCCCTATCATGCAGGGCTGCCCAGTACAGATCGTGCTGCGCATCAAAACACCTTCATGACCGATGAGGGCGTGGTGATGGTGGCGACCATCGCGTTTGGCATGGGCATCGACAAACCCGATGTGCGGTATGTTTTTCATGCCGATTTGCCAGGGAACATGGAATCCTATTATCAGGAAATGGGCCGTGCCGGGCGCGACGGAGAGACAGCCGATGCGTTCATGCTTTACGGCCTGGGGGACATCCGCCAGCGTCGGATGTTCATTGAAGCTGAAAATGGCGACGATGCCCACAAGCGGCGCGAGCATAAGCGACTGGATGCCTTGATTGCCTATTGTGAAGCCCCACAATGCCGCAGAAGGGTGTTGCTGTCTTATTTCAGCGAGCAATCAGAGCCTTGCGGCAATTGTGATATTTGTCTGGATCCACCGGATATGGAGGACGGCACGGCTCAAGCGCGCAATGCCATGGGCGCTGTTGTCCAAACAGGCGGACGCTTTGGTCAGGCCCATATCATTGATGTTCTGCGTGGGGCCGATACAGAAAAAATCCGGGGCCTTCGCCATGATCGGCTTGCTGTTCACGGGGTTGGCATTGATGACAGTAAAGACACATGGCGGTCAATCCTTCGCCAAATGGTGGCCGTTGGATATTTGCGGTTGGACATTGCCGGCCATGGCGGCCTCAATATAACAGAAGAAGGACAGGGCCTTCTGGATGGGGATGGCACGTTTCATTTTCGTGCTCCCGTCAAACCATCGTCCAAATCGTCTCGATTGCGCCCCAACGCGGCTAAACCATCAGGCGGGACAGATGGGGGCTCAGTAACAGACGTTGATGAGGGCCTGTTTGCAGCCCTGAAAGCATTGCGCCTTGATTTTGCAAAGGCACGCGGCGTGCCAGCGTATGTTATCTTTCGGGATCGGTCCTTGATGGAGATGGCCAGCAACAAGCCAGCGAATGAAGATGAATTTTCAGAAATATTCGGTGTGGGCGAAAGCAAGTTAAGGGATTTTGCAAAACCCTTTCTTTCGGTGATCGCCGAATTCTAGAAATATCCGTACCGTATAAATTTCAGTAACCGGGAGCCAAAAATGTATATCGCCATGAACCGTTTTAAAATCACATCAGGACAAGAGGATGCCTTTGAACGCATCTGGGCAGAGCGCGACAGTCATTTGAACAAAGAGCCCGGTTTTGTCGAATTTAATCTACTGCGAGGCCCCGAAGCCGAAGACCATACCTTGTATGTCTCTCACACGATTTGGGAAAGTGCAGATCATTTCACGGACTGGACAAATTCAGAATCGTTTCGAAAGGCCCACGCAAATGCGGGCAAATCCAGGGCGGGTATTTATCAAGGCCCCCCAAGTTTTGAAGGGTTTAATGCGGTTCAAACGATAGAGAAAACAGAATAAGCGCCCAACCTTTTCAAGATTAGTCGAAAAGATTATCGATGTCGTCCTGAGACAGGCCTTCGCCGGCCATTTGCGGGCCGTTCAGTAATGCTTCGTCTTCGGTCAGTTCCTCGCCGGGTTCTACCACCACTTCAATGTCAGCAATTTCCTTCTCGCCAAACAGGTCTATAAGCGAGGTCACCCTGTCTTCAACATAGACATGGATTTGGCAACCTTATTGACGCGTTGGCCTGTGATGTCCTGGAACGCACATGCTTCAAAGACTTTGTTGGCATTTGTTGTGATCTGATCAAGAAGCGCCAACTGTTCCGGATCTGTAACCTGTTCGCGCAGTTTTGAATTGGCTTCTTCAGAACTTTCCATGGCTTCCATAATGGTGTTGGTCGCCGCTTCTGTCGCCTCAACAATGGCATCCATTTGATCGCCCATGCTTACAAAGCCATGGTTTTGATCGACGGGGCGGTCAATGGCTGCAACCTCTTGGCGGACGCGCTGCATATATCGAAAAAGCGCATTAAGCTCTTGTTGCAAAGGTTCTTTTGGAAGTGTCGACATGTTTAATTCCTTGGGCAAATATTGAAGCTGGCAAACGGCGTGGTTAAGACGTGATAACGTAAAATCATCTTCCCGATTTTAAAAGCGTACATCTGTAAAACTTTAAATACGTTTACGATCGGCAAATAACGCTACGGGATATGGATTATCACAACAGTTCTTAAGGAAGAGATAGCGCATTCCTAACAAGAAATTAACCATTATATTACTTTAGTTATAGTGGAAGCGTCAGGGGAAGGACTGGTTTTGATCAAGATGAAATACAACCCGGGCAAAGATTGGGCGCATAATTCCCCAAAAATGTCCGCTACACTCTTTTCATGATCCAGATAACACCCACGCTTAAAATCAACGATGCAGAAATTCAGGAACAGTTCATCCGTTCCCCAGGCCCCGGCGGCCAGAAAGTAAACAAGACCGAAAGTGCGGTTCAGCTGCGGTTCAATGCGCGGACCAGCCCTTCGCTCTCCCATGCAATCTTTCTCCGCCTGAAACCTCTGGCAGGCCGGCGCATGACCCGCGATGGGGTGGTGGTCATCACCGCCAACCGGTTTCGCACCCAAGAACAAAACCGTCGGGATGCCCTTGATCGCTTGATTGAATTGATCGCAAAAGCGGCCGTGGTGCCGGTGCGCCGTCGCCCGACGAAGCCATCAAAGGCTTCTGTCCGGCGCAGCTCTGATAGCAAACGCCACCAAAGCAAGATCAAGAAGGGGCGGGGAAAAGTCAGCCGCCTTGATTAAGGGGGCTAACTATTTGGAATTTTTTTGCAGGACCGTCAATTGTACCGTGCCAATTGCGGGCCGGGCGCCGGGCTGGGATGAATCAATCCAGGTTTTCACAGGAACCTCTGTGGCCGCAGAAATAGCATTGATTTTTTGCAAGGAACTCAGTTCCTCCCAGCGTTTCGCGGCAACGCCTGGAATGCGCTCTGCCTGGGAATGCAAAAGCTGGCCCATGTCGATAATGGCAGGATACATGCTGTCCAGAACCGCATCATAGGCCGCATCATGTGCATGAGACCCGGCATCATCTTGGACCGATGTATCGTGGCGCGCCTGAAAATCACTTTCATAGATCAACGCGGATGCCGCGAAATCTACTTCGCAGCCATTGGGTTGCTCCAGATAAACCGTATCCCCATCAATATCGATGACAACGCCCACAACATTGCGGGCAACATGGCGGACGTTGTCACCAATATTGAACATTGATTATGGCGCGTCGCGACGGGCAACAATCACATCAACAAGCGCTGGCTTGCCGGCCTTGACCTGTTCGATGGCCCGGGTCAGCGCCCCTGCGATATCGGCGGGGTTCTCAATGGGGCCTTCGGCATACCAGTCCATGCCCCTTGCAATATGGGCAAAATCAGGTTCCGGTCCATAAAGGTCCATGCCGATATTGGCCCGTTGCGGGTCCGTGCCGCGTGCATTGGCAATGGAGATTTGATGGGCCCAATCGTTGTAATAGGCGCGGTTGTTATACATCACCACCAAAATGGGGATTTCGTACTTGCTGGCCATCCATAACGCGCCAAGATCAAACATCAGATCGCCATCGGGCTGCAGATCAACCACCAGTTTGTCCGTGCCCTTGTGGGCCAGTGCCACGCCAAGGGACAAACCGATCTGGGTTGCTGTGCCAAGTTCACGTCCGGGATGGCGGTACGGGGTATTGAAATCCCATGTCTTCAGTGTCCATGTTTTCAGGGTGCCCGCGGTCAGAACCCAGTCTTCATCCTTGATCACACCCCAAACTTCAGATGCCATGCGCGATTCATGCATGGGGTCATCATCCCAACGGTCTTTGACCTCTTCTTGCCATTTATTCCATTGGTTTGTGTGTTTTTCAGCGATGACCTGTTTGCGGTCTTCGATGCGGGCGGCAAGTTTGGGATCATTGCCAATCCGTATTGCACAGGCCTCGGTCAGGGCAGGAATGGCCGTGGTGGTGTCGGCCAGAATGCGCTTGTCCCAATTGTGATGCTTGTTGTAATCGGTGGCCCATTTGCTGATTTCAATATCGGCAAAGCCAACATCGATCCATTTGCAATCGGGCTTGCAAAGCGATTCAACTTCGCGGGTTTCCCAATTGGGTTTTTGTGAACCCTTGGTCCAGTCAACCACATCAAGGGCCATCACCAGATCGGCATCAAAGAAGGCATCATTGTGGAAGCTGACATTTTGGGGATGGCGGTTGGGGATGCCCAGACGTTTGTTGACGTCATAGACAGCTGCGCCAGTGGTTTCTGCCAATGCCACGGTGGGTTCATAGCCAATGGGCATGCGGGCTGCGTATTCGGTCAACAACACCGGGTATTCAGATGCCAACAGCATATCAGCGACTTCATCGATCTGGTCCGGGGTGGTGGCAATGCGGGGTGGTACCCGAACGGCGTCTTTGTGGGGGATTTGAATATTTTCGGTCAATTCCGCTTCTTGCATGCCGGCGTCATAGACCATGTAAACCGGCCCTTGGGGCTCGGTCATCATGATGGAATAGGCGCGGGCGAAACTGTCGGGCACACCGTGGATAGAACCGGGCTGGTAATCCCATTTGGTGAAATCGCGCACCGCAGACCCTTGGGCAAAGGCGGTATGAATCCAGTCAATGAAGGGGCGGCGCAATTTTTCATCCATGGGGCCGGTGGCGCCAATCAGAAACAGCGGGCAGCGATCGATATAGGCGTAATAAACGGCCAATGGCGCATGGAGCAGGCCAACAACGTTATGGACCGCAGCGCCCATGGGCTTGCCCGTGGCCTTGGCATAGCCATGGGCGATCTGGACGGCGATTTTTTCATGGTTGCAGAGAATCATCGGCGGATCATTTTCGCCGTAATTGACCATGGAATCATGAAGCCCGCGATAACTCGCCCCGGGGTTCAGGGCAATATAAGGCAGCTCAAATTGCTTGATCAGATCAACGATAATGTCGGATTGATACCGTTTTTTGGCTTTCCGGATCAGGGGTTTTTCGTCGCTCATGGAGGCTACCTTATATAAAGAATGAATTGGGGGTTCTAAGAACGGCGCAAAATAACAAGCTGTGCGGGCTTTTGCCATAGGCAATTGAGTGTTTGATCAATTGTGCCAGCTTGGTCGATAATCAGGGCTAAACCAACATAAGGGAATATTCGTGCCAGATTTGATTAGAGAATTTGATTACATCATTGTGGGGGCTGGCTCTGCGGGCTGTGTGCTTGCCAACCGGTTAAGTGCAGACCCCGGAAACAGGGTTCTGGTGGTTGAGGCCGGTGGGCCTGATCGTGACCCGTTGATCCACATTCCCTTAGGCATTGGCCGCATCCATAAAGCACGCAACCACGACTGGGGCTACGATATCGCCCCGGAACCGGGGCTTTTGGGCCGCGAGTTGGAAACCATGCGGGGCAAGGTGTTGGGGGGATCGTCTTCCATCAATCATATGTCCCATGTGCGCGGCAATGCTGGCGATTATGATCGCTGGGCCAATATGGGCCTAGATGGCTGGTCTTATAAAGACGTGCTGCCTTATTTCCGTCGCACAGAAAGCTGGGGTAAGGGTGCCGATGTCTATCGCGGGGGCGATGGCCCCCTGACGGTGACCCCATCGGAAACCCCTGACCCGCTGTTTGATGCTTTTGTCAGGGCCGCAGAAGACATGGGCCATGCCTATACAGAAGATTACAACGGCGCCAATCAGGTGGGCGTTGGCCGGGGCCAGACCACCATTCGTAAGGGCCGGCGTCATTCTGCGGCCAGGGCCTTTCTAAAACCAGCAATGTCTCGGCCTAACTTGACCGTGGAAACCGGTGCTCATGTGACGAAGATCACAATGGATGGCACCCGGGCAGTGGGCATTGAATATCGCCACCGGGGGAAATCCAAAACGGCCCTTGGCAGTGCGGAAATCATCCTTTCAGGGGGGGTTTATAATTCACCCCAGCTTTTGATGTTGGCGGGCATTGGGCCGAAAGATCACCTGAAATCCCATGGCATTGACCCGTTGATTGATCTTCCCGGTGTCGGGGCCAATCTGCAAGACCATCTGGGCGTGATTGTTGGTGCAACGCGCCCCAATCCCGGCCCATTTCTGGATGATATGCGGTTTGACCGGATGACGGTCTCTATGGTGCGGGCATTTTTGTTCGGAACCGGCCCCGCCACCAGCCTGCCCGGCGGGCTGCATGGTTATTTCAAAACCAAAGATGGCCTTGATTCCCCTGATATTCAGCTGATTTTCCGGGCCGTATCCTCGGACCCCCATTTGTGGTTCCCGGGCATCCGCAAACCCTATGAAGATCGCTGCGGCATCCGGCCCATTCTTTTGCATCCCAAAAGCCGGGGCAGGGTGACCCTGCAATCCAGCGATCCCTTTGAAAAGGTGCATATTGTCCAGAATTTCTTTGATGACCCAGACGACATTGAAACCCTGCGCCGGGGGGTGAAATTGTCGCGCGAAATGTTGGCGAACAAGGCCCTTGATGACTTTCGCGGCGTGGAAGTATCGCCCGGTCTTGCGGTCACACAGGATGAAGACATTGACCAATGGATCAGAAAACGGTCATCAACGGCCCATCATCCGTCGTGCACCTGTGCCATGGGGACCGGGGACATGGCGGTTCTGGATGAACATTTGCGGGTCCGGGGTGCTGAAAACCTTCGGGTTGTTGATGCATCGGCCATGCCAGACCTGGTTTCGGGCAATATCAATGCATGCGTGTTGATGATTGCGGAAAAAGCCAGCGACCATATCCTTGGCCTTGAACCCCTTGCCCCGATTACGCCCTAATTCCGGTCTTGCACTGGCCCCGGTGCTCGGCTAGCCTTTTTCGGGAATATACAAATAATCCGCAAAAGCCCTCAGAAAAGGGTGGCGGGGCATATTAATTTAAACTGGGAGACTATCATGATTTCACTCTCCACACTTGGACGGGGCCTTTTGGGCCTCGCCACTGTGGCCCTTGCCACTGGTGGGATGGGCACGGCCAATACGGCCGATGCCGCTAATTTTAAAGGCAAAAGGATTACGGTTGTTATCGGCTATGGTGCCGGTGGTGGCTATGACCGTTATGGCCGCCAGGTGGCACGCCATATTGGGAAACATTTGCCGGGCAATCCCTCGGTCGTGGCCAAGAACCGCCCCGGTGCGGGCAGCTTCAAGGCCGTCAACTACATCTATTACAAGGCCCCGAAAGACGGCACCGTCTTTGGCACCTTTGCCCGTGGCGTGCCTATCTTTGCCTTTTCCGGCAAGGCCAAGAAAGCCAATTTTGATCCGCTGAAATTGACATGGATCGGCACATCATCCAGCTATAAGGGTGAAGCGTATGTGATGGTGGTGCGCAAAGACACTGGCATCCATAATATTGCTGATCTGAAAAAATATCCAAAACCAATCAATTTTGCCGCCACATCGTTTGGCTCTGATGGCACCGATGTGCCCATCGTTCTGCGTGAAATTTTGGGTCTCAATGTCCAGCCTCTGCGCGGCTACCCCGGTGGTAACACGCTCTATCTGGCCGTTGATCGTAACGAAGCCCAGGCCCGTATGGTGGGTTATGCCTCGATGCGGACTGCCCATCCGGAATGGTTGAAGAAAGACAGTCCTATTCGGGTGATCATGCAATTTGCTGCAACTGAACGCCTTCCGGTCTTCCCCAATGCCCCAACGGCACAGGAATTGGTGACCAAACAGGCCGATAAAGATTTGATCGCCCTGTTGGAAGCACCGTTCTTCATGGCGCGTCCTTTTGCGGGCCCTCCGGGTCTGGCACCAGACGTGACCAAAGCACTTCGCGATGGTTTCATGGCGGCCCATTCGGACCCTGCTTATCAGGGAGAAGCCAAAAAGCTGCGCTTGCTCACCAGCCCCAAAAATGGCGCCGATGTGCACAAGATTGTCGAACGGCTTTCCAAGATGCCGCGTAATCTTTATGAACGCTATTCAAAGATTCTCAAGAATCCTAAATCACCTATGCGCACGATCAAGTGGCAGATTGTCACTGGCAAGATCACCAAGGTGAAGAAAAAGGGCAAGCTTGAGTTCAAGATTGCGGGCAAGTCCAAGAAGTACAAGACCCGCACGCGCGGTCGTTATACTAAGGTGAAAATCAACGGCAAGAAAGCCAGCCGTAAGAAGATCAGAAAAGGTATGACCTGTAAAATCTGGTATGAAGGCAACAAGTCTTATGCCGGTAAGATGCTCTGCACCAAATAGCAGTTTCATCTGACACAAAATTTCGGGCGGGCACCCTTTTCGGGTCCCGCCCTTTTTTTGTGATTTTATGCGCGCCTATATCTCGACGATTTCATCTTTCAGGCTGCCGATGAAGCCAATGACTTCGGTTTGTTCGGCCGCGCCGATGGAAAGCTGATCGAGGGCGGCACCCATGTGGCCCATAAAGATTTCCCAATCGCTTTCATCAATGCGCATGCCTTCATGGGCCAGCGCCATATCGCGCCCGGTGTAATAGAGTTGCCCGCCCGAGGCACTGGCCAGAAAATTAATCAATAACTGGCGTTCACGAATGATCCCGTCAATCCCCCGGTGCGCCCAAAACCGCCCCAATTGAGCATCACCCGCCAGACGCGGCAAAACCGCATCCACCATCGCCACAACGCCATCATAGCCGCCAAGGCGACCGTATAAGGGTTCATCACCCATCGTTGGTGACGGTGACTTTACCGCCGTTGGCGCGGAGGTCTTTGCGGGTTTTATGGTCGATGATTTTGATGTCGTCTTGGGAGCCGGATCGGTTGCCCATGAGGATCATGGGACCATCGCCCGTGTTTTCCAATCGGTAGAATGATCCACCGGTGACCAATGCCGCCATGGTGGGATCGAGCGCTGCTTTGCCGCCATCGGGAAAGGACATGGTGCATTGGCCCTCAATACAGATGAAGGTCTGGTCTGCATTGTGGCAATGCATTTCATCGTGATCGCCGGGGTTGGGATAATAATGCACCCAGGCATGAAATTTACGGGTGTTGATGACAACCGTGCGCTTTTTTTCGCGCTTGGCCAGTTCAACGGTGTTGATAATTTCAATGCCCATCGGGGGTCCCCTCCACAGTTCGTCACAGCGGCTTTCGCCAGTATCGGCCATTATCCGGGGATTTTTGTGATTCAGGCAAGCAAAATCAGGTGTCCTGTGTAAATTGCATAAAGGGGCACACATTGGGGCGTTGTGCATTAAGGCTTTATCGGGATTGGCAGCCTCTGTTAGGGTTCTGGTCAGACAAATTATAAAAAAACACATCAGCTGTAAATAACCGGGTTGCGGGCGGCCAAGGGTTGCCCGCATCACACCAATTTGACCGACACTAATTTGAAAGGAACGGGCATGGCTGCAGATACCAATCGCCGCGCCAAGGTGCGCCATATTGCCATCAAGACCCCAGACCCAAACCGGCTGGCGGATTACTACACCAAAGTTTACGGACTGGACGTGGTTTTGCGCCGTGAAACCGGATCGGTTTACCTGTCAGATGGGGATTTATGTTTGGCCCTGTTGCCAACCCGTGGCCAATGCGCGCCGGGGATTGAACATTTTGGCTTTCACATTGGATCGGCTGAAGAAATCGCCGAATCTCTGGAAGGGATCGGGATGGATGCACCGCAAACGCGGCCCAATGATCCCCCCTTTGCCGAAACCCGGGTCACAGACCCCGATGGCAATATGATCGATTTATCGGTGCATGGGTTTGAAATGCAGGAATTCCAGGATGATCGGTCCAAAAAAGAAGACTAGATCAATCGGGCGTGCCAGACCCATCCATCAAATGATTAAGGACAAAGCGCCGCCAATCCCCATTGGGTGAAGTGCAGACCGCGTCCTTTGTGCCATCGCTGTCGTGGCGGAACGAAAGGGTGATGCCTTTCAGTTTCCACAGCTTTTTAAAGGCATCAATGTCTGTCAGAACGGTTTTGTAAAACCGGGCTTTCATGCGCCGCTGAATCCAGCCCCGACCAAAGACCAGATAAATCGACAGGATCATGGCGGATGCCCCCGCACCGGTCTGCCAGTTGCGGAGGAAATATCCTGCAATGGCAGCGATCATGATGCCCGCAATCCAGCGGTTGGAATCGGCCTGGACGGCAATGGATGAGTCAATATGATCGAGCTGCTTTAAATCGAGCGCTAGCGAAAGCTGCCCGCCTGAAACCTGGCCAGCGGTGATGGCCGCATTCAGTGCGCGAAACAGTTCTTTTTCATTGCCGGTTTCATCATCGGCATCTGGCCCGGATGGGGGCACCAATCGGTCATCAATGGGGTCCATGATGTTGCCTGTCAGGCTATTCCCCCTGAACCACGTGGTTGGTCATGGTGCCGATTTTCTCGATCTCCATGCGGATGACATCGCCCGGTTTCAAAAAGATGCCCCGGGGCCGGCCCACGCCCGATGGCGTGCCGGTGGAAATCACATCGCCCGGATACAGGATGAAATGTTTGGATAAATATTCGATCTGTTCGCAAAGATCGAAGATCAGATCAGAGGTATTGGAATCTTGCTGCAATTCTTCATTTAACCAGAGCTTGATATCCAGAACATGGGGATCGGGGATGTCGCTGGCAGGCACCATCCATGGCCCCATGGGCGCGCCGCCATCGGTGGATTTATGGCACACCCAATCCATGCCCCACATGGGCCAATCGGGCCGTTTGCCAAGATCGCGGGCAGAAATATCGTTCATGATGAAATAGCCCGCGACATGGTCAAGGGCATCATCTGCTTTTATGTTGCGGCCCTGTTTGCCGATCACGGCTGCCAGTTCCACTTCCCAGTCCATCTGTTGGGATGTGTGGGGCAGGGGGATGGGGGCGTCGGGTCCGGAGACACATTGGCGGGGTGATTTGGTAAAGAAATAAGGCCGCCTGGTTTCTTTGTCGAACTGGGCACCGGTCATTTCCTGAACATGTTTGCCATAATTGGCCCCGGCACAGAAAATCGAATTGGGATACAACAGCGGCGACATCAACTGAATGTCATCAATGCCACCGATATCGGCATCGCTACATTTACCAGCGGCGGCATCGTTGGCCAGCCCCTCTAGCAGTGCTTCGCTGTTGCCCCAGTCTTGGACCAAAGCGATGGTGGTTACAGCGCTGCCCATGGCTTTTTCAAGATCAATCACCCGGCCACCCACATTGATGGCGGCCCTGACGGTATCGCCATCTTGATAATTCAATAAGGTGTACATCTTTGTTTCCCCTGATCGTGTTGTTTGCCATCTTTATGCCTGTCAGAGGCGTGGATGTCTATATTCCGCAAGGCAGATACGGGCGCACGGGCTATAGTGTGGGCCAGTTCGGGGTTTAGGCCCCAATGGAAGACATTTAATGGGCAGGACCAATTCTGAATGAGCGAAAAGACCGAAACAGAAGCTGAAACAACCGGTAAAACCGGGGATAAAACAGGCGCAAAGCCCCAGCCTTGGGATGCCAGTGAATATAAAACCTTCGCCGGGCGCATGGATGTGCGGGTGATGCGGTCGTTATTGCCGTTTTTATGGTCTGCAAACGGGTTTGAACTGCGTCTGCGCGTGGTTATTGCCCTGTCGCTTCTGCTGGTGGCTATTGCCGCCAATGTTGGCGTGCCCATTGTCTATAAACAGGCCGTGGATGCCCTGACCCCGGGGGCAGGGATGGCCATTGCGTTGCCCCTTGCCATGATCGGGGCATATGGCTTGTTGCGATTGGTGTCTACGGCATCGGGTGAAATTCGCGACGCGGTCTTTGCCAAGGTGACCCAGCGTTCCATTCGTACCGTGGCCCGTCGGGTGTTTGAACATCTTCACAGCCTTAGCCTGCGGTTTCATCTGGATCGCCAGACCGGGGGATTATCGCGTGCCATTGAACGCGGTATGAAAGGCATCGAATTTACCCTGGCCTTTATGTTGTTTTCCATCATCCCGACCATTCTGGAAATTCTGGTGGTCTGCGTCATTTTATGGGTGATGTATGATATCTGGTTTGCCTTGGCCACCTTTGTCACCATTGGATCGTATATTGCCTTTACCCTGATGATTACCGAATGGCGATTGCGGTTTCGCAGGGAAATGAATGCGCGCGATCAAGAAGCCAGCACCCGGGCCATCGATTCACTTCTAAATTTTGAAACCGTAAAATATTTCGGCAATGAAGACCATGAAGCGCGGCGGTATGACCATGCGCTGGAACGCTATGAAGTGGCGGCGGTCAAGAACAAGACGTCATTGTCGCTTTTAAACATCGGACAAGCGATCATCATTTCCAGTGGCTTGACCGGGGTTATGGTCATGGCCGGCACCCGGGTTACCGAAGGCACCATGACCATTGGTGATTTTGTTTTGGTCGTGACCTATTTGATGCAGCTTTATTTGCCGCTGGGATTTTTGGGATATGTGTACCGCGAGGTAAAACAGTCGCTGGCCGATATGGAGAGCATGTTCAGCCTGATCCATGTGCACGCCGATGTGACCGACAATGATGATGCAAAAGCACTGGAATTATCGGGCGGGGAAATCGTTTTTGAAAATGTATCCTTTTCCTATCAGCCCAACCGCGCCATTTTGAAAAACGTATCCTTTCGGGTGCCCGCTGGTCGCAAGGTGGCCATCGTTGGGCCCAGTGGTGCCGGGAAATCCACCCTGTCGCGGTTGTTGTTCCGGTTTTACGATGTCAATGATGGGCGGATTACCATTGATGGTCAGGATCTGCGCGCTGTCACTCAGGAATCCCTGCGCGCTGCCATTGGCATTGTGCCCCAGGATACCGTCTTGTTTAACGAAACCATTGATTACAACATCGCCTATGGCCGCCCCGGGGCCGATGATGCGGCCATCAAAGATGCGGCACGGGTGGCGGCCATTCACAACTTTATTGTTTCCACGCCTGAGGGCTATGCCACCCGGGTGGGGGAACGGGGCCTGAAACTATCGGGCGGTGAAAAACAGCGTGTAGCCATTGCGCGAACCATGTTGAAAAAACCCACCATTTTAGTTTTTGATGAAGCGACCAGTGCCCTTGATTCCCAAACCGAAAAAGAAATTCAGGGGGCATTGCATGATGTTGCCGTCAACCACACCACACTGGTTATTGCCCACCGGTTGTCCACGGTGATCGATGCCGACGAAATTCTGGTTATGGAACATGGTGAAATTGTTGAACGTGGCACCCACGCAGCGTTGTTGGCCGCCAAAGGCACCTATGGTGCCATGTGGGCGCGCCAGCAAGAAGCGGCCCAGTTAAAGGAAACGCTGGCCCATGATCTGGGTGAAGCAATGGCGGCCGAAGAGATGGAGTCTGAGGGTTTGAGCCAGGAAAATCTCAAGAAAATCTGATTTTTTGCCTTCAATGGGCTTTGCCTATATCCTTTCCCCAGACCTGCATTTAGACAGGATCGACACAGGGAAGGATGTATTATGGCTTATGACATTTTGATCAAGGGCGGCACAGTGATTGATGGCACTGGCCTGCCGGGGTTTCCGGCCGATATCGGGGTCAGCGACGGCCGGATTGCCGCCATTGGTGATCTTTCTGGTGAAGCGGCCGATGAGATTATTGATGCCGATGGCCATGTGGTGGCACCGGGGTTTGTCGATGGCCACACCCATATGGATGCACAAATTTTTTGGGATCATATCGGGCGCAATTCCTGTTGGCATGGCGTCACATCCGTGGTCATGGGCAATTGTGGATTTACTTTGGCACCTTGTGCTGCGGACGAAAAAGATTTGGTGTTGCACAATTTTGAACGGGCCGAAGACATTCCACCCGAAGCCATGAATGCAGGCATTCCCTGGAGCTGGACCAGCTTTACCGAATATATGGATGCCCTTGATGCCCTGCCCAAGGGCATGAATTATGCGGGCTATGTTGGTCATTCTGCCCTTCGCACCCATGTCATGGGAAAGCGCGCCATGGAAGAAACGGCGACGCCTGAAGACATGGAAGCCATGAAAGAATCCTTAAGAGAAGCCATGCAGGCAGGAGCGCTGGGGCTTTCAACCTCTCGGACCCAGGCCCATCGCACGCCCGAAGGCATGCCAGTGGCAAGCCGCCTGTCTTCATGGGAAGAATTCTGTGAACTGGTGGATGTGTTGCGGGAACTCGATTGCGGCATCGTGCAGATGGCGCGGGAAAACATCATTCAGGACCCTGTCAAACGGGCCGATGAACATGCACGGGTCAAGGCTTTGGCCTTGAAATCTGGCCGTCCCTTCACGTTTGGCAGTTCCTGGTCGAAACGCAATCAGCCTGATGTCTGGCGTGATCAGTTTAAGATGGTGGATGAAACCAATGCCGAAGGCGGCAAGATGCTGATCCAGGCAACGGCAACCTGGAACGGATCGTTGCGATCGTTTGAGACCATGACCCCATATGATTACATCCCCGTTTGGAAAGAGTTCCGGGAACTGCCCCTTGAGGAACAAGAAGCAGGATTGCGGGACCCAGAAATGCGGAAAAAATTGGTGGATGCGGTGAATGCCCATACCCACAAGCCAGACCCGGCCCTGCCCAATGCATTCCAGCGTGCGGTCGATTGGGATTGGGTGTTTCCGTTAACCCAGCCCCTGCCGCCCCATCCATCACTGGCTGATATTGCCAAGGAACGGGGTGTAGAACCCATCGATGCCTTTATCGATTTGGCATTGGAAAATCATTTGAAGATTTTCTTTGTTCAGCCCAGCAACAATGAAGATCAGGATTTTGTGTTGGCGCTGATTCGCCACCCCCATTCCGTGGTGACGTTTTCAGATTCAGGTGCCCATGTCGCAACCACCATCAATCCAATTCACGGCCACCTTTTAGGCCATTGGGTGCGAGATAAAAATGCACTCACCCTGGAAGCGGCGATTCGCAAGATCACCTTTGATCTTGCAAGCTTTTGGGGATTGAAAGAACGGGGATGGCTGCATGAAGGCTATCATGCGGATATCGTCATATTTGATCCCGACACCATTGCGCCCAGCATGCCAACCTTGTTGCATGATCTGCCCGCCGGTGCGCCGCGCATTGACCAAAAAGCCACAGGCATTATGGCCACCATCGTCAATGGTCAGGTGTTTATCCGCGACAATGAACATACCGGCGCACATCCGGGCCAGTTATTGCGTGGTGAAATGGCGCAAAATTAAGCTTCGTTTCAGGCTAGTTTTGCCTTCACTTAGGGGTCTTTGATTCTTAATTTTTATCTTCAGGGGAGTAAGTAATTTGCGTTACCTTCACAGCGCCATCCGTGTATCAGACCTTGATGCCACGTTGGATTTTTTCTGCAATGTATTGGGTTTCGTGTTGATCCGCCGCAATGATAAAGAAAAGGCGCGATACACCTCTGTTCGTCTTGCCGCACCAGAAGATGTGGAAAAGGCAAAGAATGAAAACACCTCGATGATAGAGCTGACCCATAATTGGGACCCGGAAACCTATGATGGCGGGCGCAATTTTGGCCATCTGGCCTTTGAAGTGGATGATATCTATGACGTATGCCAACGGTTGATGGACAGCGGCACGGTGATCAATCGCCCGCCCCGGGATGGGCACATGGCCTTTGCCAAGACACCCGATGGTATTTCTCTGGAATTGCTGCAAAAGGATGGCTCGCTGCCCATCAAAGAACCCTGGGCCAGCATGGAAAACACCGGAACCTGGTAGGGCATCATGACATCCATCACCATCACGCCTTTATCTGATGCACTGGGCGCAGAAGTAACCGGCATTGATGCGGCAAATCTGGGGGACGATGATTTTGAAACCTTGCGCGATGCATTTCATGAACATCTGGTCTTGGCGGTGCGCGATCAAAACTTGACCCCGGCCCAACAGACGGCGTTCAGCCGACGGTTTGGGGAAATCCAGTATCACATCAATTCTGAATACAAAATGGTGGACCAGCCAGAGGTTCTGATCTTGTCGACAGAAATCAAGGATGGAAAAAATGTTGGTGTTCCTGATGCGGGCAGTGACTGGCATTCCGATCATGCCTATGTGGACCAGCCTACGGCCTATACCATCTTGCAATCCGTCATCGTGCCAAAGGTGGGGGGTGATACGGAATGGACCTCCATGGCGGCAGCCTATGAAGCCTTAGGGGGTGATATGAAGGAACGGCTTCAGGGCCTGACCGGCATCCACAGTTTCAACCGCGCGCGAAATGCACGGATGACACGGCCAACGCGGCATAAAGATGAAGCCGCCTATTTCGCCGAACGCTCTCCTCCGGATGCCTTCCACCCGATTGTGCGAACCCATCCCGTGACCGGGCGAAAGGCGCTGTTCATCAGTCCCCGGTTTACCATTGGCATTCGCGACATGGATGATGCAGAGGCCCAGCCGCTTTTGGATGAATTATTCACCCATATTGGGGATCAAAAATTTGTCTATCACCATCAATGGCGGATGGGCGATTTGATGATGTGGGATAACCGGGCAACCTTGCACCTTGCCTGTGGCGGGGTGGTGGCCCCAGAGGTCCGGCGCATGCATCGCACGACGATTATGGGCGAAATTCCGGTTTAGGTGTTTAAGCCTTGCGCGTGGCGGTGACTTCTATTTCCACCAGTTTTCCTTTTGCGGAATAGCCTTCGACGAAGCGAATTTCAAATCGCGGCGGCAGGGACGGAGCAATGGTCAAAAATAAATCGCGCATGTCTTGTACGGTTTGGCTTTCATGAAGATAGCAGCTGACCTGTTGCACCTGATCCCAGCTGCTATTTGCTTCCCCCAGATATTCGGTGATGCGCGGCAGAATGTTGGTGGTGACTTGCTGTTTCAATGTATCAAGCACCGCAGTTTGGCCCGATAAAATCATTAATGGTCCATAGGTGAAATAACGGCACGGGGTGCGGGGCGGGTCGTTTTCTCGGATCACCTTTTCAAGGCCTGCTTGAGGTCTGATGGCAATCATATCCATTTTTGTGGCCGCCTTCGTTGCGAACAGTTTTGGCGCGATATAGCTCGATGTTGCGGTGCGCGCCGGCCCGGTAAGGGTGGCAGCACGCACATCACTGCCTTGATCGCGGGACAGGCGGTCGCGCCCAAACAGGCGGCTGCGCACGGTGTTTTCAAGGCTTAAGCCATGGGAATCCAGAACCGTTTCAAACGCATCAAAGATGGCTTTTGTGCCGGCTTCCGGGCTGGCACCCTCGGGCGCTTCTGCGGACAGTTCAATGAATTCAAACCCCAACCAGTTAAGAACCTGAACCTGCATGTGTTTGCTCCTTTGATTACTGCGAAGAAAAATGTGTCAGGCGTGAAACTTTGATGGCAACGATAAAAAGCAGCACCAAAAGCACGCTGCCGACCATCATGAACGCATTTTCAAGGCCCCAAAATTCAACGCTCACCCCCATGATGATGGGCATGATTGTCATGGCAAGACGGTTGGCACTGGCCCGCAGGCCCACGGCCTTGCCCTGGTTGTTGGCATCGGCCGATTTGGAAACGATGTTCAGCATCAAGGGCTGGATGGTGCCAATGGCAAGCCCCCGGCACATGATGGCGACCATCAACAAGACATAGGTGCCCATCAACGGCGTAATGGCGATACAGACAATGGATAAGGCAACGGCTGCAATCATGACCCAATAGCGGTTAAAGGCCTTTGCCAATGGGGCGGCAACCAATGAACCAAATGCACCGGCCAACAGAAAGCCAGATAGCAGCGTGCCAATCAGGGTGCCGCTGAAATTAATGCTTTCAAGATAAACCACATAAAATGAACTTTGGATGCCCTGTCCGGATTGGCGCAGGATTGCCACCACCACCACCAACAAGATGGGCGGCAAGGACAGTAATTTGAAGGCATCGGTGTAGCTTGAAAGTTTTGGGC
>Ga0233439_10001971_pt1 | contig 24145 bp, 18 predicted proteins | sample SI_123_September_6_FD_182713 | JGI IMG/M metagenome (GOLD analysis project Ga0233439, IMG submission 182713) | Seawater microbial communities from Saanich Inlet, British Columbia, Canada - SI_123_September2016_100_MG | ecosystem: Environmental > Aquatic > Marine > Inlet | place: Canada: British... | reverse complement strand
GTGGCAGACTCATTTGATCGCTATAGCCGCCAGATCCTCTCCCTGCGTAGCGAGGCCGATGCCGGGATCACCGCTGAAATTTCGGTTCTTAATAATGCCCTGGCTCAGATCCACAGCCTCAACACGTTGATCTCCCAACAAAAGGAATCTGGCGGCAATCCTGCGGCTTTGGAAGAGCAGCGGGCCCGTGCCATCGAGGAAGTCAGCGACATTGTCGATATTCGAGCGACGGAAAAGCCTAATTTCAAGATTGATATTTCCACAATTTCAGGCCTCTCCCTTGTTGATGATCGCCTGCGTGTGGTGCAATACAATGCCCCAGGCCAGGTGGAAACCACGGTTGTCTTTAATTCTATCACAGTGCATCAAATCGATACCACAACCGGCCAGCCACAAGCTACCGGCGTCGCATTGGAGCCTAATTTACGCGCCGGCACCCTAAAAGGGCTGGTGGATATGCGGGACAAGGAATTACCTGAAATCGCCCTGTCGCTGGGGGAATTATCGGCCAAATTTATCGATCAGATCAATAAGGTCCACAACGAAAACAGCGCCGTCCCGCCACCAAATACGCTGACGGGGCGGAATGTGGGCGTGTTGGCAACCGATGCCCACGGTTTCACGGGCAAGGTCACGTTCGGCATTCTCGATAGTGCAAATCTGTTGACCGATTCCTACGAAGTCGATTTCGACGGTGGTGGCTTCGTCACTGTGCAGGATGTCATCACGGCGGTGAATGCCAATGTAACTGGCGCGACCTTGGCCCTGACGAACGGCGTTATGAGCTTTGACGCAGCGACGAGCACGGACGGCGTGTCCATCGCCCAGAATGCGACGACACCAGCGGATCGCGGCGGCCGGGGCTTCTCGCACTTTTTTGGTATGAACGATTTACTTTCAGGTCGGGAAGATGCCGCCTTCGACACCGGATTGACCACCGCCTCGGGCCACGGTTTTGGCAGTACAGGCATTATGGCTGTGGAATTCCGCGGACCCGGTGGGGTTCTCGCCGCATCCCACTCCCTGGATTTCTCAGCCGTTGGCGGCACAGTTGCCAATGTTCTGACCGATCTGAACACAGGTTTCTCCGGCTATGGCACCTTTACCATGGATGCCAATGGCAAGCTTACCCTGGCACCTGCGGCTGGCTATGAAAGCTATGACATGAAGGTGCGGACGGACACAACAGCGCGGGGCGCCACGGGAAAGTCATTTTCTGACCACTTTGGTGTCGGTGATCACTACCGCATGGATGCCGCTTTCAACATCACAGTCGATTCCGCGATTAAAGCCGACACGGGCAAACTGGCCCTGGCCCGTCTGGATACCGCCGCGGCAACTGGTGTGCCGGCCTTGAACAGCGGTGACAACCGAGGTGTTAACGCCTTCTTCGCTCTATCATCGGATGTCGTCAGTTTTACCAGTGCCGGCGATTTACCGGCAACAACAACCACCTTGACCAATTACAGCAACTATTTCCTGTCCAATATCGGCCTGGAAGCAGACCGCCTATCCAGCCTTGCAGAGGATCGCTCGATCCTTAGGCAAGAGCTGAGCATCCGGCGGGACAATGTTACCGGCATCAATCTCGACGAAGAACTGGCGGCCATGGTGCAGTACCAGAACGCCTACAATGCCGCGGCCCGCATTATCGCCGCGGTCAATGAAATGTATGACACCTTGCTGCGCATCTAGCGTCTAGCGCTATCGGCGCAAATTAGGAAAAATATCATGACCAGAGTTTCAACATTCAGCCAAAGCCAATCCCTGCTGACGCAAATGATGCGCAATCAGGAGTATTTGCGCACTGAGCAGACCCGCGTGGCGACAGGCAAGAACGGTGATGACCTGAAATCTATCGCCCGGGACGCGAACGCATTGCTGTCTTCACGCTCCGTATCTGCCCGGACGGAAAGTTTTATGAGTGCCAATCGGGAATTGGGGATCCGCCTGGAACTACAAAACAGTGCCCTGAGCGGCATCGCCGGCATAGCCGATGAATTCCGTAATGACCTGATCAAGACCGTGAACCTGAACAGCGGCGTCGGCCTAATTGATAAGATGACCGATCACATGGACCGGTTGGTCAATCTGTTGAATACGACCTTGAACGGCCAATTTGTATTTTCCGGCACCCGAAGCGATACCTCACCTATCAATGTTTCAACCACCGCCGAATTGTTGGCTCTGACGAATACGTCGGACGCCTTTGATAACAACGCTATTAAGCTGACCCAGCGCCTGGATGAAAATCGAACTGTTGAATATGGCGTCCTGGCCAACGATGTGGCGACGCCATTGTTGGACTCCATTCGTCGGATCCAACAATTCGCAAACGGGACCTTGCCTACAGGTGCCGGTGCCTATAGTCCCGCCGGTGCTTTTACCGATCCGTTAAGCGAAAACCAGACCAATTTCCTAGTCAACGAATTCAGTGGCGCTGTGAGCGCCATTGCCACCGCCCGTCAGGCCGAGGAAATGAACGGCATTCATATGAGTACCGTCGATAAACAGCTGGATTTACAGCAGGAAGAGATTAATTTCCTTGATATTTTTACCGCTGAGATAGAAAACGTTGATATCGCCGAGGCGGTCGCAAACCTAAAGGCGGGCGAGACGGCATTGCAGGCATCTTTGCAGGTTCTTGGCCGTCTGGGACGGCTAAGCTTGCTTGACTATATCTAGATCAATTGCTGCGTGGTTTAACCTGCGGCGCGTGAGGGTGGCATGACGAAACTTCAATTAGCGGACGATGGATTGGATGTTGTCACGGGGGGCGCCGGATTTATCGGCAGCCACCTGGTTGACCATTTGCTGGCCGATGGGCGTCGGGTTCGCGCGGTGGACAATTTTGTCACCGGGGGACCCCACAATCTGAAACACCTGACGGATAACGATCGGTTTGAGCTGATCGAGGCTGATGTCCGTGACCGTGCGGGCATTGTGAAGGCCTTGGATGGCGCGGAACGGATTTTCCACCTTGCCGCCTTGGCCGACATCGTCCCATCTATTCAAAATCCCGAAGGCTACTATGATACCAATGTCACCGGCACATTCAATGTCTTGCAGGCCGCACGAAGTCTTGATGTGAAGCGTCTGGTCTATGCCGCCTCTTCCTCCTGTTATGGCATTCCAGATAATTATCCCACGGCGGAGAGTGCGGATATCCGGCCCGAATACCCCTACGCCCTGACGAAGTATTTGGGCGAAGAATTGGTGATGCATTGGGCCCAGCTGTACGGCCTGCCCGCCGCCTCATTGCGGTTCTTTAACGTTTATGGACCGCGGGCCCGGACATCAGGAACATACGGTGCGGTCTTTGGGGTATTTCTGGCCCAACTATTGGCTGATGAGCCTCTGACCATTGTGGGCGATGGCTCGCAAACCCGTGACTTTACCTATGTTGGCGATGTCGCCGATGCCATTGCCACTGTTGGCGGCTATAACGAAAGCGGCGAGGTTTTCAACGTCGGTACCGGCAAGGATGTCTCGGTTAATTATTTGGTCGAATTGCTAGGTGCCAAGGCCACCCTGCATATTCCGAAACGGCCCGGCGAACCCGATTGCACATTGGCGGACGTGACCCGGATCAATCAACGCTTTGGCTGGCGGGCAAGCGTGCCTATAGAGGAAGGTGTGCGGATCATGCTTGATAACATTGAGTATTGGCGCGATGCACCGGTTTGGGATGCCGCAAAAATTGCTGCCGCCACGGAAGATTGGTTTCGTTACCTTTCGGATGATTAATTCGGCTTTGGTCATAAAATTTCAATATCTGGCCGGCATTATCCGCATCAGCCTTTACCGTATCTGAAAATTCACGAGCTAAAACTATGTACTTTGTGGCGTCTAAACTAAGTCGCGAAATTTCTGCCCCTGAAATGCGCCGCGATTATCTCCACGATAACCGACTTGATCTTTGCGTAGCCTACCTACAGCACGTCTTTGGCGATAGCCTGAAGGGGGCCCGGGTCATTGATTATGGCTGCGGTCACGGCGATTGGGCCCTGGCGTTTCGCAGGGCAGGGGCCGAGCATGTGCTGGCTATCGATGCTGCGGTCGATAATGTCAGGTATCTTCATGACAACAGTCGTGCCATGGGATTTGATGGCTTGGACGTGGTGCAGGGCGATCTGTTAAGCCAAAATATCGGCGGGGAAAAAGCCGACATTGTTTGGCTGTATGATGTCCTCCCGCACGTGCCGCGGCCTTTAGCATTGTTGCAGGCACTGCGGGATTTGGCACCTGGGGCTGCGGCACAGTTCTATATCAACGCCTATGATGCGGGTAGCTTGCGGCAATTTTCCGTGGAGACGGCGCGTCAGTTATACCCTCACCCAGGCCGGGATGCCTTTGACCTGGATTGTCTTTCTCTGACCCGCGAAGCGCGACGCCGGGGCGGCGATAATCTGATGGTTTCCCAGATTGAATGGTTTAGTGCGACTGGATTTGCCGAGATTTTAAGCGGTGCCGGGCTGGAACCTGTTGAACGTCCCATGGGTTTTCACAGTTTTCAGGGTGCGGGCAGCAATACAGAGTTCCAACCCCACGAGGCACTGTGTCGTGGGGTTCCGGCTGAGGGTGCCATGCTTTGGGAGGAGCCGCCGCGGGAGTATGGCTGCGATCTTGCGGTTTTGGCCGCCATGGCGCGCGAAGTGAATTTTTCACTGACTGACAGGCAGTTCCGGACCCAGGCCGCAATGGGATTGCTGAATACCCATTTTGCCAATTTAGTGGGGAATAATGCCTGTTCGGGCACGGCTATGGAAATCTACCTGTATCTCTTTCATATCCTTGATGTGCATGGCGGCCTACGTCAGGCAGAGGGCTTGGCCAGGGATTTCATAGAATTGACGGAGGCCGCTTTATCCGATGCGCCCCGCCGGCAATTACGCGCGGCCAACCACGCCGCCACCATAGCGCGCGATCTTTGTGAGTCGTCTATTCATCTATAGACCACTAATTTAGCGTTATCCGCATTGCGTACCCGCCAGTGTTTCGTATGCTGTCGATGGTGTGGATTGGATCGTCGATCAAGCTAGGATGACGCGGATGGCAGGTGATATGGTGCGACAAGTTGATGGCAGTGCCAGACGACCTTTTCAATTCGGCACCAAGGCGCAGACCCTTGCCGCACTGGCACCATTGGTTACAAGTGCCCAGGTCCTCGATCTTTACTTTTTTACGGTAACCGAATGGCGGAATGATCCTGACGCAGTGTTGGCGCAGATCACCGAACGCTTTGGCACGATAGCCTTGGTGGTGCGCAGCAGTGCCCATGCCGAAGATCAGGGCGATGCCTCTATGGCCGGTGCCTTTGAATCCAAATTGAATGTGGACGGTGGGGACCCAAAAGCGGTTACGACCGCTGTCAAAGATGTTATCGATTCTTACGTTGGTCACCCGGATGATCAGGTTCTGGTCCAGGCCATGTTGGACGATGTCGCCATATCCGGTGTGGCGATGACCCATGATGTTGAACGGGGTGCGCCGTTTTATGTGGTCGACTACGATGATGAATCGGGGCGAACCGACACGGTAACGGGCGGCGATAGCGTTCATAAGACGGTTATCGTATTTCGCGATGCCGATTTGGAGCTGGTTGAAAGTCCCCGGATACGAGCCGTTCTGGCCCTGGTGCGGGAAGTTGAGATCCTGTGCGGTGGTGTCCCCCTGGATATGGAATTCGCCATGCAGGGCGACGGCAGTATGTACCTTCTCCAGGCGCGGCGGATATCTCTGCAACGAAACTGGCTGTCAGGTACCGAGCGCCGTGTTTCAAAGCGGTTGGAATTCGTCGAACAATATTTGACGGAAAGATCATTGCCCCGCCCCGGACTGGGCGGTGAACGGACCATTTTGGGCATCATGCCTGATTGGAACCCGGCGGAAATGATCGGCATCGTACCCCGACCGCTCGCGGCCTCCCTCTATCGGCAATTGGTGACCCGCAATGTGTGGAGCCGGGCGCGGGAGCGTATGGGATACCGCGCCATGCCGAACGAAGAATTGATGGTTATGATCGGCGGACGTCCCTATATCGATGTGCGAAACAGCTTCAACTCCTTCCTGCCCGCCGGCGTCAGTGATCAGGTTGCCGACCGTTTGGTGAATGCCTGGCTGAACCGTTTGGCCGATCACCCCGAACTCCATGACAAAGTGGAATTTGCGGTGGCCCAGACCTGCCTTGATTGCTGTTTCGATGAGGATTTCAACGGCCATTACCAAGGCGTCCTGTCTACGGACGAAGCGGCTGATTTTCGCAACCGACTGGCCGCACTTACCAATCATTGCCTCAATCTTGGCCCATCGGGAACTTTATCGTGGTCGTTGGAAATGATCGAGGATCTGACGACAAAACAAACCTTGCGGAAACTGAACCCCGATGCGGGCAGACCGCGGGAGCCGTTTTCCGTGGCAGCCGACCTGCTGCTTGAGTGTGAAGTATCAGGGACCATTCCATTTTCCATTGTTGCCCGTCACGCCTTTATTGGTGAGGCATTGCTGAAATCCCTGGCCCGCCGGGGTGCCATTGGCGATGACCGGTTGGATACGTTCAAGCGTTCCGTACGCACCATCAGTGGCGAATTGACCTCTGATTTCGCAGCTGTCTGTCATGGTGGCTTTAGCCCCGATACTTTCATGATGCGCTATGGCCATTTGCGTCCCGGTACCTATGACATCATGTCCCTGCGCTATGATCATCGGAACGAATTGTTCGAGGGCTCCGCCCTTGGGGCGGAACCACAGGTGCCGAAATTCGATCTAACCGGGGGCGAGCGGGAAAATATCAACAAAGTCCTGGCTGAAAGTGGCATCACTGCGGTTGATGCGGACAGTCTGTTGGATTATGCCCGGCGCACCATTGCTGGGCGGGAATATGCCAAGTTTATATTTTCGGCAAATATTTCCGATGCTCTGGAGGCCATTGCCACATGGGGCGAAAATATCGGCCTTGATCGTGAACATCTCTCATACATCGAATTCGACGCCATGATCGATGCTCGGGTGAAGCCGTTACTGGATGATATTGACCTTCATTTTATTGATCTCGCCGAACAGGGGCGGCGTAATGTGGCCATGGCCCAGTCATTGAAGCTGGGCTATATCCTGCGGGACCGTCGCGACATCTATGTGGTGCCGCTGCATCGTGCGGCCCCGAATTTTGTCGGCAGCGAACGGGCCGTGGCCGCTCCGGTGGTGTTGGGACCTTTGGCATCATCAGCCACCGATATCTATAATCGCATCGTTTGCATCGAAAACGCCGATCCCGGCTATGACTGGATATTCACCAAAGGCATTAAAGGCCTGGTGACAAAATTTGGCGGTGCCAACTCCCACATGGCCATCCGCTGTGCTGAATTCGGATTGAGTGCCGCCATCGGTTGCGGCGAAGGCACGTTCGAGCGTCTTTTGGGGGCCCGCGCTATCGAAGTCGACCCCTTGAGCAAGACCTTGCGCGCAGTGGATAATTGAGTGCTAAACGTTGGAAAATCTGGCTTCGCAGTATGAGTTTGTTAAATAATTAAGCATAAATTTGAACCCTTAGCGTTAATGACAAGGGTAATTTCAGGTCGTCGCCGGGCTGAAAATTAAAGTTTATGGATGTAAAACCAGTTGTAGACGTTGTCGGCACCGATTTAAGCCCTTTCGCCAGGCCGGCGGAGCGGCTTCTTGATCTGCCGGACCGCCCTGGATTTGCACGCGCCCTGTCTTTTTTTCATGAATATCCCGTCCGTGCATTATCAGTGCCGAAAAATCGTGCCTTCATGCATTGTCTGGTGGCTGCCAGAAAGCCTGATCTATTCGTTGAAATTGGCACATATTATGCCGGCATGACGGAAGTCGTGGCCCGCGCCATGCAGGCCAATGGCAATAACGGGCAGCTATTGACCATAGATCCTTATGGCAATGACCGGGTGCCGGGGATATTGGAATCCTGGCCCAGCGAATTGAGCGATATGGTGTCCTACCTGCCACTGGATTCCATGGGATTTTATACCCAGATCGATACCATCAAGGCGGTTGTTGATGTCTGTTTCATTGACGGCAATCACCTCTATGAATTTGTTCTCTACGATCTGAACTGCATGGCGCAAAGAATGCGGCCAGGCGGTATTGTAATCATGGATGACTACTCCCAGCCGGGCGTTTTTTGGGCAACCAAGCATTTTTTGGACCTGAACCCAGGTTGGCGAGAGATTAGCGGGGTCTTTGACGATTTCGATCCCCATGCACCCTTTGAAAGTATTCGGCCAAGCATACCCAATACGGATTTTCTGGTGCTGGCGGTGCCTGATTATATTGAGGTCGGTGAAGCACCAAGCGTATTCGAATATGGCAGATACCGCGAGACGGCCATGTCCGGATATAACCTAAATCTTGGTCCTGGAAATGTCGCGGGCAGGCTGCATGCCATGGTCTATCTGCGCAGTTTCTATGAAGATGGTTCGTTAGGTGATCCGGAGCAATTGGAGCTTATCATTTCATCGGACATATCGGGCGACGGCGGCGAACAGGCTGTTTCGTTCGGCGCGTCATTGGCGACAGCCTATGATCGCGCCCTGACCATGCGCCAGGTAGAGATCAATCTTGTCTGGTCGCCATCCGATGGTCGGACGCCATTGCGTCTGCATCAGCGCCCCGAACCAGTCATGTCGAACTAATCATGTCTAAGCAGGCAGTGCCGGAAGGGTAACGTTATGGCTGATTTTTCTCACCCTTCGAATGTCTTTGCAAAGATTGATTTTAACATATTGCATTTGAAGCATATGGCAAAACGGGCCTGTGGGTAGAATATGAGAGACTGGAAATCCCGATGAGCGGCAATTATCGAATAATGCGTATGTCCCGAAACGCATATCATTCTGTTTTCGACGATATGCTACGTCAGGATACAAACCTTGCCGAAGCCGGCTTTGCAAAGCAAATGGAAGCCTTTTTTGCCAAAAGCTTGATCTACAGCGATAGCTTTTCCCGAGCCATGGACGGGCTAGGCAATGAGACCTTGGAAATCGTTTGCAATGGCGAATTGATGCAAAAAACCTGGGCTGCGACCCACGGCGTCACTTATGACGAAGACGACTGGGTGCGCCAGATTATGTGGGCCCAGGTAGAGGAATTTCGTCCCGATGTGGTTTTTATTCAGGGGTTGACCAGCAACAGTACTGGTTTTCTGCCCGAGAATGGCTTTCGGGAAAAATTCCCCTTTGTCCGCGCCGTAGTTGGCTTTGCCGGTTACTTTCATCCCGCTGACCGGCTGGAGGGCGTTGATGTTGTCATTTCCGGCTTACCGTCCGTATTCAACTATTATCGGGCCGAAAATGTCCCTACGGAATTGATTTACCACGGCTTTGACGCCTCGTTGGTAGAGCGGGTGCCGGAACCCACCGGAGATATGATTGATCTGAGTTTCATCGGCTCGACCGGTCTTGGTTACGGCGAGAACCATGCGGTGCGCTATTGGGAATTGTTGGAACTTTGTTGCGGCAGCGACATCCAACTTTGGGCTAATGAAAAATTCGATGCCGACCAGTTGGCCATGTCGGGGGAGCAACTGGCTGGCCTGGGCCAATCGTTGCGAGGGATGGTGGGGCAGCATACCCCGGCGGCGGTGGTGGAGGTATTTCGCGAGTCTATATCCTCCTCCTCCGGCACTCATTTGCCGGTCCTGCCGCTTTCGCTGATCTTTCCAGACCGCGTTCATGAAGCCATTTACGGATTGGAAATGTATGCCACCCTGCGCCAATCGCGCCTGACCTTGAATAGGCATTTTGATCCCGATAGCGGCATTAGGGAAATCGGCAACATGCGGACCTTCGAAGCCACCGGCATCGGCACCTGTATGTTGGTCAACGAGGGCGACAATGTGCGCGATCTGTATGAACCGGACACGGAAATCGTCACCTATGCCAGTGTTGAAGAATGTCTGGAGAAGGCCAACTGGTTGTTACAAAACGATGAAAAACGCCGGGAAATAGCGGCGGCGGGCCAGAAAAGAACCTTACGGGATCATACCATCGCATCCCGTTGTGCGGTGATCGATGGTTTGATTCGTGGAATGATTTAAGTAGACCGGGAATCCTGTCCTTTGAAGAACCGAACAACTATCAGGCTGCTACAGTTTTTCTCTTTGTTTACTATTACAAGCGTAAGATATTTCTAAATAAGGGCCGCCGGATTGCTTGAATTTGCGTATTTGGTGCAATTTTTTTCAGTATATAGCCGCAATAATGCAGTTATATTATTTATTGGGATAGGCGTATCTTGGACATAGCGCAGGAAATCGGATTGCTGGAAACGGCTGTTGTTAGCGGAGAGTGGCAACAAGCAGAGAATTCAGTGCGATCCCTGATGGATCACGCCGCGGACAATATGAAATTCGTCTATCTGAAAACTGCGGTTGATAAACAATTCAACCGTATGGATGAAGCGATTGCCAGTCTGCGACAACTCATTTCCGCGATGCCTGATTTTGCCCATCTATACCAGGAATTGGCAAATTTGCTTATTGAGCGCGGTGATTTTGAAGAAGCGAAGGCGCTGCTGCAGAAGGCTGTCGAACTGGAACCGGAGAAATCGGAACTTTGGTTGTCATTGGCATCCGTCACAGTGACGCTCGGTGAGCGTGAAGCCGCTATGCAGGCGCTTGGATCTGCCCGTAAATTGCTGCCCGGCGATGGGACCGTCAGATCGACAATTCAGACAATGAAGATGCGCACACCGTCGCCGTGCCATGCCACCGGCCGGGTGGTTCTGGTAAGTGACCGGCCGGGTGTCCGCGAAGCCAAGATCAGCTGTGCACTGCGACAGCATGGTTGGCAGGTCTTGTTGCTGCATAAGGTGCCGGTGCCGGCAGGGTTCATTGAATATTTCGATCAAATGCAGCCCTTTGAAAATGCTTGGCAGGCCGTACGGGACGCAGCAGCATTCGATGCTGCTGTCACACATGTCTTCTGCCATATGAACTATGTCACTGCATCAGCCTTTGTGACAGCAGGCCTGAACAAGGTTGTTTTGGATTTTTACGACAATGTTGATGGCATGCTTAGCGATGCATTTCTCGATGCTCAATCATTTCGACGTCGGGACGCCGGCTCGGAGAGGGGACTGGCATTCAATGCCGATGGTTTGATTTGCCGCAACCTTGAAAGTCAGTATCTCAAGGCTAATTCTGGTGGGAAAAAGCTGCCAAAACGGCTTTATTTTCCCGACTATGCCTGGGCCGTGCCCTTGCAAAGACCACAGAAATTAAGCGATTTGGACGGCGAACTGCATTTGGTTACCGCAGGTACTGTTTGGCTTGAAAATGAAACAAACGGCAACGACGCTGATATCGGGTTTCAGTGGTTGGCGGAGTTGCTGGAAGGTTTCAAAGTTCATCTTCATGTTTACGCCTCGAATGTACCGGACGGGGAATTCGCGGAAAAGATGGCTGATTATATTGCTCAGGAAAATCGTTCGAAATACCTGCACATTCATAAACCGTTGCGCGACCACGACCAATTGCTGCAAACCTTGTCAACCTACGACGCGGTCCCACTAATTCGCAAAAGCTTGGTTTTTGGAGGTTCACCCTGGCAGTACAGCGAAAATAAATACCGCTACAGCTATACCAACAAGGTAGCTGATTGCGTGGATGCTGGCCTCTCATTGATCGTTCATCCGCAAAACCGTCACAACTATGGTTTGGCCCGCCGCCTTGGCATGCTTATTCCCGCCACGCCGGAGCTTGTAAAAAAGGAATACTGGGAGGAAGCGTTGGCGCAGGCGAAAAAGCATCAAAGCTCGCATCGGGGGTCGCAGTCGTTTTATACTGGCGGCGAACAAATCCATCGCTTGATAGATTTCTATGAAGGCGTGGCGGACGATGTGCGACCGACGAATGCTTACTCAACAACATCTGGTGGCTAAGTGACCGAAGCGAACATGAAAAGGGCACCTGTTCCTTATGTGGATCTGCAGTCGTCCTATAAGGACGAGCGCGATGACATTATTGCCATCGTCGATGATATTTTCGGCAGCGGCCAGTTCCTTGGCAATAAGCATGTTGCCAAGTTCGAAGCGGATGCGGCGACAGCCCTCGATGTCGCGCAAGTCGTTGCCGTGGACTCAGGCACGGATGCCCTCGTCTTAGGGATGGGGGCCTTGGGCATTGGTCCCGGAGACGAAGTAATTACACCCCCAAATTCCTTTCTCGCATCGACGGGTGCCATCATTCAAATTGGGGCAATCCCGGTTTTTGCCGATGTTTTGCCTGATCAGAATATCGACCCCGATGCTGTGTTGAAAGCCGTTACAACGCGCACTAAGGCCATAATGGCTGTGCACTTGTCGGGCCGAATGGCGGAAATGGACCGTTTATCAGAAATCGCGGAAGAGCGTGGTGTCTTGTTGATCGAAGATGCCGCGCAGGCCATGGGCTCTTCTCAGAACGGGCGCAAGGCCGGGTCATTCGGACAAATTGGCTGCTTTTCAACCCACCCGGTGAAAAACCTTGGTGCTGCAGGTGATGGCGGCTTCATTGCCACCAACGATGTGGAAATGGCCGAACAAATCCGCTTCACACGGCGTCATGGTTTGATCGACCGGGATACGGCACCGACCTGGGGCATTGTCTCGCGGATGGATGAGTTGCAGGCGGCCATACTATCGCTTCGCCTAACGACGTTGTCCGGCAAGATCGAACGGCGGCGCGCCAATGCCGCCCTGTATCGAGACTGTCTGGACCCGGATCACGTCTTTCATGCGCCCTGTAGGGATGGCGACTACAATACTTTCCATACATTTGTTGTTCAGGTCGCAGAGCGGGATAAACTGCGCCAATACCTAAGCGATCATGATGTATCAACGGCGATCCACTATCCTGTACCTATACACCTGCAACCTTGCGCACGGGATCTGGGTTGGGGGCTAGGTGATGTGCCAGTCGTAGAAGCGCAGGCTGGACGAATTTTATCCCTGCCCGTTCATGAACACTTGTCTGAGAATGATATTAAATTCGTTGCCGATACAGTGAACCATTTCCTATCGAATATTTAGGCGGAGATTAGGGTGTCGCTGGATGTGGTTTTAATCGGTGCCGGCGGCTCGGGCTTGAAAATCACCCAAATTGCCGAAGATCGTTGGGATAACGGCTCAAGGGATTGGAAAATCGTTGCGGTCCTTGACGACGATGTGGCGCTGCATGGTCAACAGCTATTGGACTATCCTATCGTTGGTGGCACGGAAGCCTTGAACATTCAATTCATGGACAAGAAAATCGGTGTGATTTGTGCTGTGGGCGCGCCTGTGACGCGACGCAGAATTGTTGATCGCATTAAAGGGCCGAATATAAGCTTCCCCAATGCTATCCATCCCTCCGCACAGGTTTCGAAGCGGGCCTGCATGGGGCAGGGCAATATTCTTTGCCAGAATGTGGTGTTGCAGGCCGGCGTGGAAATTGGCGATTTCAATTGTTTCAACATGGCTGCCGTTATGGGGCCTTTGGCCACGACGGGAGATTTTTGCACTGTAAATGCCCATACAATGTTGGCTAGTGGCAGTGCGCTGGGGAATTATTGTTATGTTGGCATGGGTGGCAAGGTCGCGCCGCGGATCAAGGTGGACGAGGGCACAACCATTGGCGCCAACACGTTTGTCCACCGGACGCCGCCCGCCTGGACGACAGTCTTTGGCCTGCCTGCGAAGGTAATCAAGCGCACCAGTGCGCCCCAGTTTGACGACCAAGAGATTGATGGCAATGACGGCAATTGATTTTTTCCAAAGCATAGGGGCGACCCGGGATGCGGGTGATCGGCGGGAAAAAATGAAAAACGGCAATTTGCCTGCCGCCAGTGAAGATTATTTGAACTTCGGTGCCGACTATTTTGATAATCCTGATTTGGGCATCGGCTATGGCGGCTATCACTATGACGGTCGCTATGGTGACGCGGCATCTGAAATCTGTCGGCACTACAATTTGCAACCCGGCAGCCGCGTTCTGGAGATTGGTTGCGCCAAAGGCTTCCTGTTGTACGAGTTTCATCGCCTGGGTCTTGCCGTGACCGGATTGGATATTAGTGACTATGCCGTTGGTCACGCCCATCCTGAGGTTCAACGTTATCTCTGCCTTGGCGATACTTCATTGCTGCCATTTCCCGATGGGCAGTTTGATTTGGTTTTGGCGAAGGAAATTTTGCCTCACGTAAGAAGTGACCAATTGCACCTTGCCCTTGCCGAATGTGCCAGGGTGTCGCGAGGCGGTATCTACTTTGTCATCCAGGCCGGACGTGGTGATGGCGATCTTGAAGAAATGGCTGCCTGGGATCCAACCCATCAGGTGCTTCGGACGGAAGCGTGGTGGCGCAGCGCGCTGGCGGATATGCCTGTGCGGCCGGATGTCATATTCAAGCACCTATTCTGATGTTGAATAGAAGATCGCCCGTCTTTTTATAATCTATTCGCCCAGTTCGATGCGTTCGGGCGGTCGCCCGGCCAGATGATTGTGCCAGGCCGCTGCAATGGCATTGTCCAAATTTCGGCCATAGCGTGCGTTGTCGAAAAGTGGCTGGCTGTCGCGGCCATCCAAAAGACGCTGGCGCAGGGCCTCTCGTTCATCGCCATCATTGGCCAGCGCAACAGCGCGTTCGACATAGCTGGCTAGATCCGGCATCACCATTTCGGGAATGCCGGCGGCATTGCATAATGTGGCTCCCAAACGTGCGCCCGGTTTATCGCCCAGAATTGAGAGGACGGGAAGGCCGACCCACAGGGCATCAACGGACGTGATGCCGCCGCCGTGATGCAGATTATCCAGCGCCAGATCAACCAGGGCCAGCCTGGCCAAATGATCCTGATGCTCTACAATTTCGGAAAAAATCAGACGCTCTGCATCAACGCCGTGTTTGGCCGCTTCCCGGCGTAAATTGCCTTGCGTGTCGTCCATCCATGCCCCGAACCATAGGACGCTGTCGGGGACCTTTTTCAGGATCTCCATCCAGGCAGCAAAGATCACCGGTTCAAACTTGCAGGGGTGATTGAAATTGCAAAATACAATGGCGTCTTCCGGCAAACCTACATCCTTCCGGCTGACGGGGGCACCAACGGCCTCGGGTCGTTTTGTCGGCATGAACGTGTTTGGCAGATAAAGCATTTTTTCCGGCCCCAAATTCTCCCACGCTTCGGGGATATAGGTGCGGTCGGTGATCAGATAGTCGATATAGTCGGCGCCGGTGGTGATGGAATAGCCATAGCCGTGCATTTGCACCGGTGCCGGTCGGAACGATGAGATCGGCATACAGTTGATGGAGGTCAGGCCGGTGACGTCGATCAAAACATCAATGCCATCATCATTGATCATCTGCGCCGCCAAATAGGGCGCGGCTTCGGGGATGTCCTTGAAATGATCGAAGGCGGCGCGATAGTTGGCGGAGAAGTCACTGTCATCGCCCGGTTTGACGGAATAGCCGAAGACTTCGAAACGGTCCCGGTCATGGCGTTTGACAATCTCCTCCAACACCAGGGGCAGACTATGGAACCAAGTGTATCCCAGGGCGTAACCGAGGCGAATGCGCCCATCACCGGCTTTTTTATTTTGCGGCGCGGCGTGCACCAGATCCGGGGCCAGCAAATTCATCCGCGCATCCGCGGCAATATTGGCGGCGGCATGGCGGGCCGTCTTGGCAATGAATTCGTAACTGACGGGCAGCGCCTGTAAATTGAAAACATCAAAACGGCCGCCTTCCTCCGCAGTATCGGCAAACCCGGCTTCGATCTGGTCAACCTGGCTTTGACAGATCGCCTCATAATCCGTCCAGTCGCACATGCCCATTTTCAGATCGAAAATCCGGATGGCGGCGTTGCTATCGTCGGGTGATATGGCAAGTATATTTTGATAGACGATGATGGCGGCGGCGGCGTTCTTGTGCTGCTCAAACATCCCGGCAATGGCACCAAGGATGATGGTATTTTGGGTCCCTGAATCCAGAACAGTAGATATATGCTGCATCTTTAGCTTCTGATCTACTGTGGCCGCTGCAATTGTGACGTTGGCGCGCAGTTCATTCGGGTCCAGGGTCAAGGCTTTCTGGGCCAGGGCGATCGCTTCGTCAAATCGACTTTGGGAGCGCAGTAAATTGGCCTGGTCCGCCATCAAATGAGCATCGCTGGGGGCTAATTTCATGGCTTGCTGGCGCGCGGTCAGGGCTTCCTGGAAGTCCCCTAGGTTTTCGAGCACCAGAGCATATTCTTTCAAAATCATGACTTCGTCCGGGAGGACACGGGTCAGACGCTCAAATTGCGCCCGCGCGCCTGACAGGTCATGCATCTGTACCAGGCATCGGGCAAGACCATGGCGGGCAGCGTGGAAATTGTCATCAATGCTTAAGGCCTGCAATAATGCCTCGCGGGCCTCGCGATATTGTTGGGTCTGCATGTACAGACCGCCCAGGGTGTTCCACGCCAGCATAAAGTCGGGCCGGGCCTGTAGAAGATCGTGCAGTATATTAATGGCCTCGGCCACGCGCCCCAAACCTTCCAGGGCGCCGGCCAGATTATTGCCGCAAGCGGGATCATTGGTCAGTTTATAGGCGATGGAGAAGTAGTGGGCCGCGCCTTCCAGGTCGCCTTGTTTTTGTCGCAGATTTCCAAGGGAGAAATTGCCTGCCGCATGGTCTGGTTCAGCCCGTAGAATTTCCTGTAGATATTGTTCAACCAGATCATCATCGCCATTTTTCCGAGCCATCTCAGCCAGGCTGTGCCAGGCATCAAAATGCCGTAGATCAAGCTCCGTTGCGCAAAGATAGCTGCGTGCGGCAGCCTCCAACGCGCCCAATTGTTCGTGCATTTGGCCTAGTTGAAATTGGCTATGCGGATTGCCAGGGTCCATCTCAACGGCACGTTCAAGGCACTGTTTCGCCTCGGCGTGGCGATGCAGACCACCCAGTACGATCCCCAGGTTCAGCCAGACAGCCGCCTGTTCGGGCCATATATCCGAAAGTTCCAGATAAAGCGGCACAGCGCCCAGCAGATCACCCGCCGTCGCAAGGGCATTGGCCTGCTGCCAGAGAGCGTCGCCACTAGAAGAAGAATTTTGATCCATACTCATGATGCCATCAGGGTCGCAGCATATGGTTAATTTTGTCCTGCGAGATCATCATTGATTGGTGCTTGCGACTGTAACTACGGAGACTATATTGCGGGCCATGTCAGACAGTGAAAATTTGCAGCAGATGATCAATAACGGCATCGCCCTTGATGGCGTCACGCCGGGCGGCCGGGTCGTGGTGGCTATGTCGGGCGGGGTTGACAGCTCCGTCTGTGCTGCCTTGTGTCAACGTGCGGGCTATGAAGTCGTTGGCATCACCTTACAGCTTTATGATCATGGTCAGGCCGTCCAGCGGCCAGGTGCCTGTTGTGCCGGTGCCGATATTTACGATGCCAAGCAGGTGGCTGATGCTTTGGGCATTGCCCACTATGTTCTGGACTACGAAGACCGCTTTCGCGCGGCGGTAATCGATGATTTTATTGATGACTATCTGGCGGGCTCCACCCCCATTCCCTGCATTCGCTGCAATCAGCGGGTTAAGTTCAAGGACTTGCTGGCCACGGCCCGGGAGCTTGGGGCAGAGGCCCTGGTCACCGGCCATTATGTGCGCCGTATAGAAGGTGTCCAGGGAGCGGAGCTGCACTGCGCCGCCGATCCGCAAAAGGATCAAAGTTACTTCCTTTTTACAACGGAACAGGCCCAGCTAGACTATTTACGGTTCCCATTGGGTGATTTGGCGGGCAAAGCAACGACCAGAGCCTTGGCGGAGGCGTTTGGCCTGGGTGTCGCAGCAAAACCTGACAGCCAGGATATCTGCTTTGTGCCGGATGGCAAATATGGCGATTTGATCGAACGTCTGCGTCCTGGTGCTGCGGAACCCGGCGATCTTGTCGATCTTGGGGGCCAGGTGCTGGGGCAGCACAACGGGGTGATCCATTATACGGTCGGTCAACGCAAGGGTTTGGGCCTGTCCGGACCGGAGCCCCTGTATGTTCTAAAGCTGGATGCGACGGCCCGGCGTGTGGTTGTCGGACCCAAATCAGCCCTGGCGAAAAATCTGGTGAAACTTCACGACGTCAATTGGCTGGATCATGAGGCACCTTGCGAGGGCAGGGTGGTCCAGGCACGGATCAGGTCGACGCATCCCCCTGTCGACGCGACTTTGAATGTATCTGCGGCCCATACTGGAGTTTTGGGAGTTTTGGGAGTTTCGGGCGAAGGATCAGGCGTTGAGCTTGCCGTTGAATTGGTGAAGTCAGAGGATGCCGTGGCACCTGGCCAGGCTTGCGTCATTTATGATGGCGCGCGCGTCCTGGGCGGTGGTTGGATCGCCAGATCTTGATGGCCCTGAAGTGGCATCCGCATCCGATATACAACATTAATCAGTTGTAAAGAAATTGCTCGCAAACTGTAACAATTCCATAACTCGTCTGTAGCATTTTCAGGTCGACAAAGGGTGGTGCGGTTCGTGCGCCATACATCAGTTTGAAAGAAAATTACGCATTGTCGTTCGAAAACATGAGTGTGTTGATCGTCGATGACAGCGAAAATATGTGCCGTATTCTGACCAGGCTATTGCGCTCATTTGGCTTCAAGGAATTCAAATTCGCTGCCAATGGCCAGGAGGCCCTGGACGAATTGCACGACCGGCCGGTCGATTTGGCTATTGTCGATTGGCACATGGAAAAGATGAACGGGATTGATTTCACGTTACAAATGCGTTCGCGCGCAACCAGCCCGGATCCCTATTTGCCGATCATCCTGCTGACCGGATTTAGCGATGTATCAAAGGTCAAAATCGCCCGCGATACAGGTGTTACGGAGATTCTGACCAAGCCGGTCTCTCCAGAGGTATTATATGGTCGCCTCATCACCCTGGTTCGCCAGCCACGACCCTATGTAGAGACGCCGGCCTTTTTCGGCCCCGATCGCAGACGCCGGGCGAAGGCTGGTTTCTCGGGGCCTTTTCGTCGCCGTCGGGATAAGGGGCAACGGACGCGGGGTCAGATGTCCGGATCGATGGCATGAATTCATCCGAACAACATCGGATTATACGCCCGGCGAACCGTTTGCAGATCAAGGCGCGGTTGTCCGACTTGACCGTTACCCAGATGATGGCAAAGGCCCACGAGGTCATGGCCACCATTGCCCAGGGTTATTCAAAATGGTTGCTGGCGGATCTGAAGGCTTTGATCAAGGCTCATGATGGGCTACGTCAAAACCCGAACGATGCCGATGTCAAAGCCGAACTCTTTCGTATCGCCCATGATGTTCGCGGTCAGGCAGCCAGCTTCGGCTATGACCTTGCCTCCGAGATGGGTGCCTCTCTGTGCCACTACTTAGAGGCGCGCGAAGGCCTTTCAGCCGCGGATTTGCATGTCGTTGAATCCCATATCAACGTGATCCGCGCCTGTCTCAGCCAGTCGCTGAAAGGTGATGGTGGGCCCGTAGGCCAAGAATTACGGGTTGAATTGACCGCTCTGATCAAACGGGTTGAGCTGCTGCAATAATCAGCGCAGGTTTTTCATCAAAGGCAGAACCTCTTCCGAGAAACGAATGAACTGATTGTCCCGTTCTTCGTAGGGCCCGACAAAATCCATAATGACATGGCGCACGCCTGCATCATGGAATTCCACCAATCTCTCGGCCACGTCCTGGGGCCGGCCCAAGGCACAATACTTCTTGGCCGCCTCGCGGAAATCCATGGCGTAACGGACACTCAAGGTCTCCGTTGCTTTGTCCAGGGCACTTTCATAGGTGTCATCAACCGTGGCGAACAATAAATGTCCCGTGGCAAAGGGCCGCTCCGAGGTGCCCGCAGCTGCCGCTGCGTCCTCTATCTTGGCCAGGGAGTCTTGGTACATCTGCGGCGAAACCACATAGGACAACCAGCCATCGGCAATCTCGCCGGCCCGGCGCAGGGCCGCCGGCGAGCGTCCGCCGCACCAGATCGGCGGCCCGCCTACCTGGCGTGCAGGCGGTGACATCTTTAACTCAGGGAACGAAAAATATTTGCCGGTATGGGAAACTGCTTCACCGCTCCATAATTTGCGTAAAACCTCGATACCTTCGCTCAACCGCGCACCACGCTCCGACGGATCAACGCCTGCGACCTGGAAGTCGGTCTTGAATTCACCGCCAACGCCCAGGCCCATGATCAAACGCCCACCCGAAAGATGATCCAGGCTCGCGGCTTGTTTGGCGACCGGCCCCGGATGCCGTAGGGGCAGGAGGTAGACACCAATGCCTAACTCCAGGCGCGGGCTATAGGTCGCAGCCTGGGCCAGTTGGATAAAGGGGTCCAGGATGGGAATGGCGAATGATAGATGGTCGCCGACCCACAGGCTGTCATAGCCCAAACGATCGATCATCTCGACCATGGCGCGACCGTCCTCTGCCTCCGGTAACCACAAACCCACGGCGGGTTCCGTGCGCCTGTGCATGGTCTGTACGCCGAATTTTAATTGATCGTTTAGTTGCAGGCTCATGTTTCTAGACCTTCGTATTGCTGACTGGGTTGCCCCCATCAATGACCCGGACACTGTGTTTGGTCAATATGCCAAAGCGGAATTGCGCATCAAGCTGCAGGGTCATTGGGGCCGTCTTCCGATCGAAAATTTCGTGCGGGTGAGGCGGCGACAAAAAAATATCGCCACCTCGTCCGCAGCGAGATAACACTATTTGATCGGACAAAAATCCGTCGGGATCATCAGGCTGTTTTCCTGTTTTTCCAAAGCGCCCAGTTTGGCGGAGGCCTGGGTATAGGCGATCCATTCCGGATCGGCCCATAAGGCGGCCCGTTTTGCCTCTCTATCGCCCGCACTGTCATAGACCCAGATGTGCATGTATTGATTTGGGTTGCCGGTTTCCGTCTTCATATAAGCCAGGGGCTGGCCCAGATTGCGGCTTTGCGGGGCGAAACCCATATCAGCGTAAAGCTGTAGGTGCTTGTTGATGGTGCCCGGGCGGCAAGTATAGGTGCGTACATCGAGGAGCATGTCGTTTTCCTTTATTGGCTGTTAGATATTCAAATCAGCCTCACTTTACGCCATCCCTGTTACGGTTTCTCGCCTCATATTTCCCAAGGTGAATTAGGACGGCAATAAATTGCCTCAAAATTAATAGTATGCTAATCAATAGCGTACAAATTAGCCTTATTGGCATAGTAATCCGGTGAAATTCCCATGGTGGACGTTCCTGCCACAGATGAAAAATACAGCGCCCGCGATCAATTCGGTTTTCGATTGGGGCGCCTGGCCCGTCTATGGCGGGCCCGTCTGGATGACAAAATGCGCCCCCATGGTCTGACCCAAGCCCGTTGGGTTGTCCTGATGCATTTGCAACGGGGTGCCAATGGCTATCAGCAAAAGGCATTGGCGCGCTTTGTCGGCGTGGAAGGGCCGACCTTGGTGCATATTCTGGATAATCTGGAAGGCCAGAATTTGATCGAACGCCGCCAGGATGAGACGGACCGCCGGGGTAAAACCGTGTATTTGACCGACAAGGGCTGGGACATGCTCGACGTTTTGGATCATGACGCAGCTGACGTGAGGCGGGAGCATCTGGACGGCATATCGGATGAGGATCTGGCCCATTGCTTGAACATTTTCGACCGCATACAGAAACGGGCTGACGCAGCGGTGGATGCAGCTGTGGGTGCGGATGTTGATGCCGCCGTGGATGCCGCCGTCGAAGAGGGGTCGCAAAATGGGGCGGATATGAATATGAGCGCTACAAAATCGGATGGAAAATAAGTGAACGATAAATCGACCACCCAGCGGATGGAGCCGCAAATGGATAAGCAAACGGACAGTCAATCTGAAGCACAAGCGGGTGCATCTGATAGTCAGCTGCCCCAAGGGGGATCGGATTCCGGTTTGCGGCGGCTATTGGGGCGCGGTCTGTTGCTGGCCGCTGTTGCTGTTGGTTTGGCCGGTTTGATCTATTGGGTTTATGGCCGCTACACCAACGTTGTGGTCTATGACGCCCGCATCAAGGCGGACATGGTGATGATGTCATCGCGCATTGACGGCTGGGTCACTGACGTTCCGGCCTCTGAGGGTAACAAGGTGGAGGCCGGGAAGCCGTTGATCGTGATCGATGATCGCGAGTCTACATTACGACTGCGGGAAATCGATGCCCAGCGCAAATCCATGCGGGCCGAACGTGGCCGGATAGAGGCTGAAATCCGCATGATTGACCACCAGACCCAGGGTCGGTTCCAGGCGTCCCGTGCCGCCCTGACGGCGGCAGAGGCGGCCAAGGCGGGCATGGATACGGAGTTGGAGCAGATCCGGAGCGATTATGAGCGGGGACAATCTTTGTTGGCGAAGAAGGTCATCTCTCGCCAGCGTTGGGAATCCCTGCGTACCGCCTATCGCATGGCCGGTCAGGAAGTCCTGAAAAGCGAGGCGGATGTGGCCCAGGCTACGGCTTCTGTGATGGAGGCACAGGCGGACCGCCAACGCATTGATGTTCTGCAGGGCCGTCTTGCCAGCCTGCGGTTTGATGAGGAGCGCTTGGATACTCAGCACGAACGCCAGCAACTGGATCTGTCAGATCGTACGATTAAGGCACCCAGCAACGGCACCGTGGATCGTACATTTGTTGATCCCGGCGAATATGTGGCGCGGGGCCAGCGTCTGTTGTTGATGCATAATTCCGATGTCATTTGGGTCGAGGCGAATATCAAGGAAACCGATATTCGCGACGTTAAACTGGGTGCCAAGGCAAAGATACTGGTCGATGCCTACCCGGACTTGGAGGTGGTTGGCGAGGTTGTTCGCATTGGCAATGCCGCCACCAATCAATTCGCCCTGCTGCCCTCTCCCAATCCCTCGGGCAGCTTCACCAAGATTACCCAGCGCCTGCCGGTGAAGATCGCTATTCCCCAGACGGAAGGCCTGTTGCGCCCAGGCATGATGGTCGAGGTCGAGATTGCAATCACCCGCGATTGAGGCGATGTTCGCGCGGTTTGGGCCGCGCTATCGCTACTATGTAAGTCTCACGGCGATGCTGGGCACCGTGGCCATGGTGCTGTCGGCGACCATGATCAATGTGGCGGTGCCGGTTATCATGGGTGCATTTGGCGTTGGCCAGGACAAGGTGCATTGGCTGTCGACGGGTTTTATCGCCGCCATGACCGTAACCATGCTGCTCAATGATTGGTGTGTGCGGGCGTTCGGAATGCGGGCCACCTATATTGGTGCCATGGTGATCTTTGCCGCTGGTGCCATCATGGGCGGCCTTAGTCCCACTATTGATATCATGATTGTGTCCCGGCTGTTGCAGGGCGCGGGCGCGGGCATCGTTCAGCCCCTGGCCATGATCATTATGTTTCAGGTGTTTCCCGTGGAACAACGGGGCCGTGCCATGGGCCTGTTCGGCCTGGGCGTTGTTGTCGCCCCGACCGTGGGGCCGGCCCTGGGCGGGATTTTGCTGGATAGCTTCAATTGGCATTACGTCTTTTATATGGCGGTGCCCGTGGCTTTGGTCGGTATCATGTTGTCGTTGATTTTTATCCCCGGAAAAGAGCGTGCGGGGCCATTGCCCAGTTTTGATGTGGCGGGGCTTGTCCTGATCGCGCTTTGCATATTTTCATTTTTGACGGGCCTGTCGAACGGCCAGCGGGAAGGCTGGCAGACGCCTATCATATCGGTCTATTTCTCTGTCGCCGCCATCAGCGGCGTGGCCTTTATATTTTGGGAACTGATGACCAAAAATCCGATTATGGAAATACGGGTCTTCTATAACCGCAAATTCATCATCGCCGCCCTTGTGGGCATGTTGCTTGGCGCAGGCCTGTTCGGCTCCATCTACATCATCCCGTTGTTCGTGCAGACCATTCAGGGCTACTCCCCCACCCGTTCGGGCCTGTTGATGGTGCCGGGCGGGATCATTATGATGATCTCGTTCCCCATCGCGGGATGGCTCTCTGACAAACTGCCGCATTATCAAATGATCCTGTTTGGTATGTGCATTTTTGGGCTTTCCTCCATTCTGATGATGCAGGCCCATACGGATACGCCGTTTTGGATTTTTGCCGTTTGGATCATGTTTGGCCGTGTCGGCCTGGCATCTGTCATGCCGACCCTGACGGTTGCCGCCGTCTCAACTCTC
>Ga0233439_10001968_pt1 | contig 24171 bp, 20 predicted proteins | sample SI_123_September_6_FD_182713 | JGI IMG/M metagenome (GOLD analysis project Ga0233439, IMG submission 182713) | Seawater microbial communities from Saanich Inlet, British Columbia, Canada - SI_123_September2016_100_MG | ecosystem: Environmental > Aquatic > Marine > Inlet | place: Canada: British... | reverse complement strand
ACCGGGTAGTACTGGCTCCAAGCACTGGGCCTGGTCTCACGGAAGGTGTACCAAAGAAACGCGCAAGGAACAAGCTGATACTAATATGCGCCTAAGACTGTTAACAGATTTAGCCATTCAAGGCCGCTTTATGTCACCTACTACGAAGTTTATGGGTCGCCCACCTAATGACTACCTCAGGCTGGACCTAAGTAAACATGAAAACTTGGTTTATGCATTATTAAAAATTAATAAGCTGATCTCATGACGGGTTCCTTCGCACACCCGGGGACCCCTATTGCTCAATCATTCCTAGATTATTTATTTGAAATAAAAAAAGTGCAGTGTTTCATCTAATCAAAAGTTTGTTGATAGACTTCACCAGTTGGAAGTCCCAGTGCTGCAATATCAAACTTAAGTGAAGGCTCAACTCGACTGCTTGCACTGTGAATCCTAAAATTAATGCTATAACCACCATTGAAAGTAATTGTTTTTGAAAATTGAGTTCCATTTTTATTATTAATAGAGTTTAAAAATTCAGGAAGTCTTGATCTTCTGGTTGCCAAGGTGTTATTAAAATTAAATGCATGAATATCTACTTTACTTCTTCCATGGCTAATTACTTTATAAAAATCATCTTTACCAATTAAATAATGAAGCATGTTTTTACACATCTCTTTTTCGACAACTTCTGAAATAGACTTTATACGGAGTATTTCATCTTCCCATGCATCCAATAATGGCCAATAAACTCTATTAGGTTTATCGTCAAAATCTGACCACAGAGCAGTCCTATTCGATTCTTTAGCAATATCTTCCAATTCCACAAAAATAGGATTAATTTTCTCCCAGTAGTTTTGGCTACAGCCATCTGGATGAAGTCCCCACTTACCTACGAAATCTATCTTTTTTGATAATCTAGAATGTTTAAGAGCCTCGTGATTTGTTTTACATGAGAATCCGATTTCACTTGAGTCTAATTTAATAATTACATCACGCACATCTCCCTCTTTCCCCGCTGAATCTGAATTAAAAGTAATTGTTCCAAATCCTTTGAGTTTTGAACTTTCTTTTTTTAAAATATGCTCGACTGCAATAAGAGAAGATCCATCAAACACTTTTCGTTTTTTTTCATCTAAATTTAAATAATGATTTTGATTAAGTTTAGCCTCAGAGCTCTCAGCGATTTTAAATTTAGTAATTTCAGAAATTGTTTTTGCTACAGCCCATTCAAAAGCTTTTCCATTTTTAACTTGGATAGCCACTATTTTTTTAAATCTTCCATGATTTTTTTTGCGACGACTTTGGCTAAATTGACTGGAACCGCATTGCCTACCATCTTATAGCCATGAATTATCTTGTCATAAATAAAATGATAGTCATCCGGAAAATCTTGTATCCTTGCACACTCTCTCACAGTGAGCCTTCTGTAGGAGTTTATTTTATCTTTATCAAAAACCCAGTTATCCGTATCAATTTTAATCATCCTTGGTGCTTTTGGGTGAATAGGGATATGCCTTTCAGTTGCTAAAATAGTGAATGATGGCTCATCCCATTTTCTGACTCGGTTTCTCGACATATAAATAGGTGAGAAACTTGATGTTGAATATTCATGATTATTAATTTTTTTTGAGGGTGTTTGTAGATTTTTTAAATCACCAATGACATCCATTAATGTCCTCTTAACATTTGAAGGCTCAGGGAATTCAAATTTCTTTCCTAAGCTTTTATGATAGCCCACCACAAACACTCTTTTTCTATCTTGCGCAACACCAAAGTCACTGGCTTTTAAGAGTTTGTAAGAAACAACATAACCTTCTTTTTCAAATAATTTAAGTATATTTTTAAACGAGTCTATATTTCTTGAATGTATAAGACCATGAACGTTTTCAGCTAAAAAAAATGAAGGTTGTGTATGTTTTATTACTCTCAAATACTCATAAAAAAGTTGCCCCCTCGGATCTTTGATTCCTCTCCTAGCTCCCGCTTCACTCCAGGATTGACAAGGAGGACCACCAATGACACCAGCAATATTCTTATAAGGTATTTCCTCATTTGGAATCAATCCAATAGAGCGATCATCAAATGTCACTCTTGAGAAATAGTTTTTATATGAGGGAGCTATCTTTTTATCAAAGTCATTGGCCCATATAGTTTCAAAACCAGCATTTTTAAATCCAATATCGAGACCACCCGCACCTGAAAACAGCGATAAGATTTTTAATTTTTTTGACATTTATAGCTTTAAAATTTAATTAACTAATAATAGTGATAATACATTAGGAAGCTAGTGCAATGGATGAAATTATTTATCCTTGTTTGTAGCTTTGTTTAATCAATAATTTTGTTCGTTTTCCAAGATTGCCATTGGCCTTGTTTTATTTCATTTGTCACAATCTCAGTATCACTAACTATTTTAACTTTGATTATTTCTTTATTCTTAAAGTTACTTAGTAAGTTTTGTATTTTTTCAGTTAATTCTGTCATTGAATATTCATTAGCACTATAATTTTTTGTCCAGCTTCTATCTTCGGAGCTATATGAAAAACCTCCTCTATTAAGCTTATCCTTAATTGCAAATGTTCCAGATGAAAAGCTCACAAGTAAATTAGAATTTTTATTTAATTTTGCTTGGGGATAGTTCTTCCAATCAAGCATTTTGAGCCTTTTATTTGTTCTGCTCTTCTGGCTAAGAATATCCTCTAAAAATGGTGAAGGATCATTAATATTTTCCACCAGAAGTATCAGTGAACTCAGTGGTCTTGTAAGAGCCACATAAAGTAGTCTCCTCTCTTCATCTATTAATCTTGGAATATTATCTCCGAAAATTTTATTGAATTTCCAATCTGGATGAATTGATGGATATTGATTGCTTCTTAGATCAAGAAGGACAATCACATCACTCTCTTTGCCTTTAAACTGATGAATCGTTGATATGTTTATCTTCTTGTGATCACTTTCATTAAAATATGATCTTATTTTTTTAAGAAAGTTATGAGGCTCACTCATGTTTTTTGTTGCATATGGAATTCGATTATTTCTTACTAAAAAAACTATTTCCTTTTTATTCTCAAAAGCATTCTTAATCAATCTTAAAGCTATAGATTCTATTTTATCAATACCTAAAGCAATCTCATTTGAGCTTTGAGGAGCTTGATCAAATTTACAAAGAAAAATATCACCAAGTGACGATTGATGGCATTGTGCAGGAGAGCCCTCTTCATTCTTCATCAAATCATTACTTAGGTTAACAATTGCATACGCTGAACGATAATTTGTCGTTATTTTTAACTTACTTGAATTGTTAAAATGTTTTTCAAAATCTTGGTAGTAACTTAAGTCGCTACCTGCAAACATGTTAATTGCTTGCCAGTCATCCCCTACACAAAATAATTCAATATCTTTATTTTGAGATTTAATGGTTTTAATTAATTCAAAAAATGATTTAGAAAAATCCTGATACTCATCAATGAACATATATTTTATTTTATTTAGATCGCATGTAGTTTCACCTTTATGCTTTATAAGCATATTTCCTGCTTTGATGTTATCAACAGCATTAATAAGTAAACCTGAAAAATCTGTCATTTCATTATTTGATAGATAATCTATATAGGCCTCATATATTATTTTCATCACATCAATAAAGTCTTTATCGTTTTCCGAAAAATCATCCAGTCGATCAATATCAATTTCTGATGGATTTTTATTAAGCTGTCGAAGTCGTCCTATAAAATTTCTTGTAACTTTTGAAAATCGATCAATTGCTCTGGTTTTAACTTTCTCCCAAATTTCATCTTCACTTAAACGGTCAAATGAAATGCCTAAATCATTTAACTTTGTTTTCAAGTTACTTACAGTTTCACCTGGGTAAATATCAATAAACTTATTTTTCCCTAACCCTTTCCAAAAATTAATTTTTTGTATTCTTTCTTGATCATATTTTTCATTATTTGTAATACCAAAAAATTCAATAATTACATCCGGCTCATTATCTAAAAGCAGAGTAAAATCAGGTCTGTATGGTGTTCCTTTCCAGTAAAGTCCTTTTTCATATTCGTAAATTAAGCCATGCTCAAATAGGAAATTAGCTATTATTTTCTCACCAGGTGACTTTACATATTCATTATTAAGCGTTTGATAACTTAATGATCTTCGGTAATCTAAAAATTCTTCTTTCGATTTATCATATTTACCTCCTGCTATTGCATCTAACTCATCTTTAAAATGTCGTAACATTATTTTTCTTATTTCTTTCTCATTAACTGCACTTCTTAGATGATCATCAATAATGGTTTGTATAATTTGACTTTGTGTAGATTCATTATCTCCGTCATACACAATTTTTTCGGTTGTTATAACATTTCTATAAGCTAATGCATGAAAAGTAAGTGTTGTAGGTGGAGCATCATCAAAATATTTACTCAGCCTTTCTTGCATCTCTTCTGCAGCCTTCTTATTAAAAGCTAATAAAATAATCTGATCAGCAGGAACCCCTAAATGCTTATGTAAAAAAATAGTGCGATTAATTATGGTCGAAGTTTTTCCACTCCCCGCACGCGCAACAACTTGAATATTTTTGTTAAAAGAGGCTATCGCGAATGCTTGCTCATCATCTACTTCATTACCCGTATTATTTTTGATCCACTCCTTAACAAAACTTATTTTCTCAACTTCATATTCTTCATGTGAAAAAATTTGAGCAAATTCTCTCTTATAGGCTGAATCTGAATTTAGAAAATCTTTTTCAAAACATTTTTTTAAGGCGGCAATTTGAATTTGTTTTCGCTCCCGCTCTTCCTCAAGGCGATCCATCTCTTCTTTTTCTAGTTTTGCTTGCTTTTTTCTTTGAAGCTCAAGAGCTTCTTCCTCTATTCGTTTTGCTTTTTCTTCTTCCTTACGACGCGCTTCTTCCTCTACCCGTTTTGCTTTTTCATTTTCTGATTCAATATTCTTATGTTCAATTCGAAGATTAAATAAATCTAAAATATTTTTCCATTCCTTCTCAGTAAGAACTTTATGAAGGGTAATAAAAGCTTCAACCTCTAGCTCAGTCAAATCTTTTTTATAATCAGAGTTTCCATTGGCAACGCTTGGAATAAGAGTCTCAAGAATGTATTTTTTATTCTTATGCCATCTTTCTTTATTGTTTTTATAAAATCCCCACGATTCAAGTAAATCATCAACTATATTTTGAGTAGATTTCATTATTTAAGGAGTAAAAACATAAAAATATTCAATCAATATTGATAAAATCAGGGTACTTTTCTGAATATGAAATCATCTTTTCATATATCAATGAGTTTTTATTTTGGAAGTGAATAACAGTGGTGTCTACAGATCTAGTGAACATCATCATGATCCATCTATTTGTAATCTCCTCAACATATTCTTCTTTTGATATTTCGGTTATATTTTGACTTTCAAATTGCTTGATAGAAACTTGTTTTTGATTTTCAATAAATTGATCGAAGTTCATTAGAAAAGTTGTCCAGCCTTCAAGCCCCCTTGCTGATTGATACTGAAGCATTCTTAATTCATCATAACTACTTGAGACTTTACTTTTATATTCATCCAGAAACCCAGGATTAATTTTGCATTCAAGCAAACTCTGAGCAAGTGTATATTTTTCACCTTTAAGATTTGCTAAGCCTTCGGCAAGCTGATGCGTGATCAACATTAAAAGATCTATAGGTTTATTTTTATTGCTAATAGCCTCATCAATAAATACTTTTAATTTTGGTAGTACTTCATAAAAATCTCCAGTCAACAGACTGATAGAGCCCCCTTTTATTTTATTGTGTTGCTTTAATTTCCATATATTTACCCCCTCGTTTTTTGCTAATTGATTGGTGAAGTAAGTTAGGTTACTTTTCATTCTTAATGATAAGTCGAAAGAAAAAATGATTCTTTCTGCCTCTTTGAGACCAAAGGTCCACTCAGCTCTTGCCCCCCTGATCAACTGATCTAGCCCATCGGCAACTACTAATCTTTCAGTTCCAAATAAGTGCTTAATGATTTGAATTTCTTCTTTTGGCCAGTCTTGTCCCTCATCAATAAATACATAATCGTATGCATAAGTGTTTGGGGAATTTTTAAAGACCTCATCTATCTCATCATTTGAAAATAGGTTTTTAGTTAATGCATTCTGCATTTCATTAATTAAGTCGTCATAAACCTTAAGGAAATCCTCATCATCAGGAATCAAACTAAAACTTTTTAAAATTGAATAAAAAAAACTCGTACTTGATTGCGTATTAACCCCTCCGTCATCAACATTACTTGGAAGCCCTAAATACATTGTAATTCGGCTTATATCTGAAACAAGTGCTTTGTTATAGGTTAAAAATAAAGTCCGACTTCCTTTTTTTTCAAATAGTTCATTAGCTAACTGAAGAAGAGCAATTGTTTTCCCCGTGCCTGCTGAACCACGAAATATTATCAATCTTTTTCCAACTTCATTCATCCATGCTTTGTTAAATCCTTCTTTACGAGATATTGCATCTACTTTTTTTCTATCAAGCGATGTAGGTATATTAGTTTTAAATAAACTGGAGTTAATATATTTATCTTTAAATTCAGGTGGACTACAACTAAATACAGTTTTTTTATTAGCTCTTTTATAGGGATTTGATTGCTCACAAATAACTGTAAAAAAGTCACGGGGTTTAATATTAGGCGTAATGATATTATGGGGTCGCCTAGGTAATTCGCTCTCTTCAAGTGAACTTAAATAAATCAAGTTTGTTACCCAAGGGGCTCTTCCAAATTCATCGCTAAAGAATGTTTTTAATGTATGAGCTTGTTTATTATTTTGCTCAGAAGCATCATGCCAACTTTGTATATTTCTTTGATAACTTACTTGAACTGAGGTACCTTCAAACTTGATAAATTTTGCATCATGATCTTTTACCTCTATACATAAAACCATACTTTCAATGAAGATTTCTTTTTTTTCAATCTCTTCATTGGGTTTGGTTTTTACCTCCCGAACAGGATTAAAACGTTGTGGAGATTTAAATTGGCAAATTAAAATACAATCAATATCTTTTATTTGGTAGCCGTGAAATTTTGCTCCAGAATATACCTTTAGATTCAGGTCTTCATTTTTCTCTAAATCAGGAAAGCTATATTTAAATAGTTCTATTAGGTTCTTTGCAGCCCTGCCTTCGGATGAATTAGTTGCCCCAAACAACTCTATCATTGAGTTAATCTCATTAGTTTATGAAACAACTTTACAGGCGAATTCTCAAAAGTCATGACATCAAGGAATGCGTCCTCAGGAACAATATCCTCTAAACCATCCAGAGATGATAGGTCAACAAAGGTTTGTCTTAATCCATCAGGCCAATATATTTCCTTTGAGGTATTCCATAAGGGATGAGTTAAGATAACTCCCACATTCTTTTTAGAATTTATTACAGCAAACATATTCCCTAATTTTTTTAGTTCAAACCCTCTTTCAGAGTAGCTATTGATAAACTGATCTAGTTTTTTTTCAACTCCATAGAACCAGCGTTCTTCATCATACTTAACGTCGTATGCAATTTCTGCCATATCTAAAGCTAGTTTCCAATTTAACTTTCCATGAACTTTCCGATTATCATAGTTCCTGAGACAATTCTGACAGGATGAATCACAATCCTTGTGCCAACTTCCTTCCCAGATTGGTTTAATATCATTAATTATTCTATCCAAAATCTTCTTTACTTCCTCTGGTTTAGATAATTTGTCAGCATATCCAGCACCATTATCAAGCTTATCTGACAAAAAGACCTGCTCAATTAAATTTCCATCAAATCTTTTTCTTTGATATCCAAGCTGGATTTCACCTGTTTCTATATTTAATGACTCTATGGCAATTTTTACATATAACTCTGCAAAAGATCTTAGCGCATGCTGAGCATATGTTACTTCTCGTAAATCAAGTATATGGGTTTTTTTATTTAAAAATTCTGAATGAAATTTTATTAAGCAGATATCAGTGACTTTCATAGCGCCTAAGGCAACTTCTTTTGACTCTGTATTTGTCATATAGCTAGGTTGACGTTCAATAAAATCTAGGGCTTCTTCAGGATAATTAGATTCATCGTAAACTAAATATGGCTTCTCATTTAACTTAAATAATTTTTCTTTATTATCATTCATGATTAAAATATTTTTTTGCGAATAAGGAGTTACTGTCAGTCCACCAATTTCTTTTGTGTCATTATTGTCACCCTCGATTGGCTCAAGCACAGGCTCGTACATCTGGAAATTTCTTTCGATTGAAGAGTCATAATCCCTCGTTTTGTAAGAGGTTCTAAAACCTAACGGTTCAACCATTTCTATATTTTCAGTTTTTTGATCACATAGAGGACAATCTAGATTTTCTTGATCTGCATCATCATCAAGAAGCTGTAAATAATTACATGAAGTACACCTATTAACTAGCCTTCTATTACTAAATGGATTTTGTTCTTCAAAATTTCCTTTCTTATCTCCTCTGTAGGATACAAATCCCTGACAAACATGGATTTGTTTATCTTTAATAATTTGTGAGCCAGGTGCATATGAAGTGATAGCCTCCTCAAGAGGCCGATCAGCTACTTTACAGCGATCCGCATCTTTATATCCTTTGGGTTTTTGTGAGTAAAGTGATCTCACCCTACTTGGGAATCCATACATGGGTAATAATCCTGCTTGAGCCATTCTTGCACTTAACTCAGGTTCCTTGTAGATAGAATCTTTAGAACAAAGTGCACAGATACCCCTAACTAAGTCATTAGTTAAATAATTTTTAAGCTCATTTATTTGCTCATCGGATAATTGACTAAATTTTGTAAAGTATGCAATAGTCTCATCAATCTTATCCGATGAATTCAATAACCAACTTTGAATGCGCTCACTATATTTCTCAATAAACTCATAAACAATACCGAAAGTCCCATGATTGCTGCTCTGTTCTCTTTTAGGTCTATCCTCAAGTGACAAGAAAGCTTTTCGCATAATTTCCGCAATTATGCACCTCTTAAAAATCAAAATTTGCCTCAAATCTAAAAATGGAGCAGCAGCTTTACCACCAGCAATTTTTTTAGGGAATCTATAAAACCACTCATCATGACTTCTATTTTTGCAATATGTAAATGCATAGGAAAATTTCTGATTTGCTCTTCCGGCTCTACCAACTCTTTGTTGGTAATTAAATCTTTGAGGTGGAACATTTGCGCATATCACTGATTGTAATGAGCCTATATCAACACCAACCTCCATAGTGGTCGTTACACTAAGAAGCTCTAACTCCTGAATTTTTTTGATTTCTCCCTCTAGGAAGATTCCTTTAAAAAATCGCTGTCTTTTCCTTTGCTCAGAAGCAGGTTTTGTTTGACCTGTAAGTTCTTCAACTTTGAGTTTTTTTGGTTCTTTTTGTGAAAGCCATTGAAAGTAATCTTTATAATTACTACTTAGATCACTTGTCTCTACTTTCTCAATTTCTGAAGATAAACATTGAGGGTTGGAGCACACTCCAACAGATTCGTGTAAATGATCGGTAAAGCAATTTTTACATCTAAAGATTGATGTGCCATCATATTTGATTAGCGTGACTCTAAAATCTCCTCCAATATTTAGATGACAAATATTAGGTTCAGTAATTTTTTGATTCTTAAAGTAAGCCTCAATATTTTCAATTATTTTATTTGTTTCCTCCTCAGAGGTTATTTTTAATCTTATCTCACAAACTTTTTTTATGTATGCCTTTACTCGAGAATGTATTTTATAACTATCTCCAAGCCGCTTTTGCCCTCCAGCAAATTGCTTAAATCTCCCTAAGATTCTGATGCAAGTTGAAATTAATTGATATATTTCTTCTTCATTTAATTCATTAATTTTTTCTTTTAGAAAACTTACATCTATAGGTCTCGCATAAGCAATATGGGCTGACTCAAGATCTCTCCCCGCTTTATCAAAATATATTTGGGCCAATGATGAAGCTAACTCAATCATGTACCTTTCACGAACAACACCTTGTACTTTATCATTATCTGAAATCCAATCTTCTGACTTAAAATATGCATTCCATGGATCTTGATCATTATTTAAATTTCTTTTATTACCAGCGGGGTTTGTTCCAATCTTTATAAGTGCTGCAGCAATTTTTTCTTTTAATTCAGACCAACTTAATGCATTTGAGGATTTTTCAAAATCACTTATCTTTTGTTTCATATTCTCATCAAGGGCTTGAGGTGCTTTTGATTCAAGCATTAAGTAACCGTATAATTCTGCATTATTTTTTTTCCACTCCCCTAAAATGCCTTTATCATCCTCTGTTAATATATCTCCCTTTAACTCGGCTCTTGCTATCTCAACTCGATTCTTTTGATTCTCCCCGAGAAGTTTGAATGTAATTTGTCTGAGTGTATCCAGATAATGATTTGCTTCAATGGACGCAGCAATTTCGGCTGCTGAATCTCTACTATCATTAAAGATAATAGATTTAGATAATTTTTGATTAGTCGATAACAGCTCGCATACTTGATCGGTTAAAATTTGTGTTCCCATTCCTTGACCCATCGTATGCGATCTTATAGGTGAAATGACATAGCCTTTTTTCATAAGACCATTATTTCTATTTGGGTATTCACTTAAACAATGTGGGCACTTCTCTGGTATTGAAGGGATTGATCCAAAATCCTCATCTTGTGCCTTTTTAACAATCATCATAATGGCATTGCTTGATTCAGCAGGGTCGCCATCAAGAAAGCCTTTTTGAGAATCGTAGTAAACTTCTTTAAACTCGAAGATCTTACCATCATGACCAGCAATCTTTTTATCTGCCATTTTCGGTTTATTGTTTGATAACCAAAGATATTCATTATATCTTCGTTGGTTAACAAAATTTACGAGAGGTGTCTTTTTATCCTCTAATGATGAGCTTAAGAACCAGGAGTTAGCATTCAGATTTTTTTTGTCACTACCAACAATACCGCCAAAAGAAACTTCTCCACATTGAGAGCAATAAAGTAATTCCAAAACTTGATGACCACAATCACATTTAATTTTTGGAATTTGAAATATCTTTCCAATGTTTCTACCATCATACTTATATTTTTCATCCACGTAGCTACAATCTTTATTTGAACAAGCCCATAGACCATTCACCGTTTTAAAGAAGTTATGAAATCTAAATCTAATTTTTTTAGCATCCTCTGAATCATCTAATTCAAGAGATTTTAAAATTAAGGAGTGTAATTTCTTATCTTTTGTTTTAGTAATACCTTCAAGCACGAGCTCAAGGTATTCTGGCAAATAATCATCTTTTTCCCTCTGCTCCTCAAAGTAGTAACCTAACTTTTGTGTGATTTCATTTTTCTTTGCCCATTGACTAATTCCTTCAATATTGGAAGTATCTAAATCTAAAAGCTCACTAATACTATTTTCGGTTAGATCACTTGTTTTTTTTGGCTTAATAATTTCACCTGGAATAATTTTGAATGTGTCTCTTGAAACACTGAAGAATTCCTCTAAGTATTGCTTACCTGTTTCTCCGTCAATAGAAGCAGAAGTAGCAATAAATGAAAATTGCTCGGAATAATCTTCGAAGCCCAAACGATTGAGAAGATTTCTTATCGTCAATGATATTTCAGTTCCAGCAGTACCTCGATAAAGATGAATTTCATCAATAACTAAAGTAAAAATATTATCTTTACTCTCGCTGAGCCATTCCTTTGTTGAATTAAAAATATTTTGCTCTTCCTCCCTCATTAACATTACATTAAGCATTGCAAAGTTACTTATGAATATGTCAGGAGGAGAATCCATCATATCCCAGCGGGTATACATTTCACCCCTACGTGGATCTTGAAGTTGAATAATAGAGTCTTGAATTTCTTTTTCCTCTAAATTTTTATCATTTTCAACTTTGTTAATATCTTTTATCAAAGAAGTAATGTCATCTTTTTCTGATTTTGTTTTTGATAATAATTCAGGCTTTTTTAGACTACCGGGAGTCGCACTTGTATACCTTCCAAAAAAGAATTCAGGCGTATCAAGGTCATTATGTGAATAAAAAATGCTTCGTAAGCGTGTTAATTGATCCTCAACTAATGCGTTCATTGGGTACAAAATCATTGAACGAACAGCAGCTTTTCTTTTTCCATTAGCTCTTGAATGGATCCATTTTTTTTCATTGTTAGAAGGCGACCACCATTCATTTAACTTTGCAGGGGGCTCCCATTTGCTGGATTCTTGTAAAAGTCTTGCAAAGATCGGTATCAAAAAACATTCTGTTTTACCTGAGCCTGTTCCTGAAGTAATGATGGGGTTTTGTCTTGAGTCATTATTTTTTTGGAATGCTATCTCAAATGACTCAGCTTGGTGAGCTCTTAGAGTCATATTTTCATCACGATTAAATATATGCTTAGCTAGTTTTTGCGCAATTTCATTGCTTAAATTTAATTTTTCGCAAATTTCCTTAAATGATTTTGAATTTTTGTAACTAAAAATTGGCTCCATGATGATGGAGTTAGAGAATGATTGAGTTTCAGCGATCAAAGCCCTTCTCTCGTTTATGAGGTTTTCATTTTTTAACCAGAATGCATTATCAAAATATCGCTGGTAACTATTTACAATGCTGTCATTTATTTCAATTGGTGTATATTTCATATGGACTCACTAAACAATTTAAAAGCTAATCCCTCAGCTATTTCTTCTGATACATTTTTATAAACAAGTTTATTATCTCTTTTTTCAGGTAACAGTCCGCTAGCACTCACAACCACTCTCTCATATAAAAATGGTAGGTCCATATATCTTGGAACAATTAATTCTAACTTATCGGGGTTATAGGCAAACCAATCTTTATTGCACCCATGAAAAGCAAAGTATTTTGCGAGCTTAACATCACATCTAATAGCCTCATTATTTGGCATATCCTGTGTTAAGAAAAAATACCTAAATCCAAATTTTTTAAACCGATAAGCACCTTTTTCTAATACATTTTCAATATATTCTCTAAATGTAATTCTGCCATCATTTATTTCAGCTCTATCCAAATCCTCTTTTGGCATATCGACTTTATCTAAATTATCACCTACATCCTTAAGTGTGGGGAGTATTGATAAAAGTTTTAATGGGAAGTTTTCAGAAAAACTGAGTGGAAAATTACTACTCTCAGAAATAATCTCTGCAAAATCTTTAATATCAGATGTATCAATTTTTTCGATAAATATTGAATCTATCATATCTTCATTTTTTATAATTGATACTTGCCCCCCAATCTGTTCGCATTGTTCTTTTAATGACTCAATAAATTTACTTGAACGCCACCCTGAAAGCACAAACCTTCTTTGACCAACTGATGTTACACATGGGTTTGAAATTCTCCATCTATGGGGTTTAATGCTATTAAGATTATATTCAATATCGATATGCCCTAAAGATGATAAATGCTTTATAAGGCTATATTGAAAACCCTTACTTTGATTAAAGTAATCAACGATATTACAAAAAGTTTCAAAAGTACCTTCCTTGAGGTAACACAATCCATCAAAAATTTCGTTTAAGTGAATAGACTGGCTACTACTTTGAGCAACAGAAAATGTATTTATATTTAATGTTAAAAAATTTACCGAACGATTTCTAAATGAATTTGTTTTCGAATCATAATGTTTGAAACGGTTATACCTTTTTTTTGGGCTAATTGACTCTAGATTAGCATCTTGGTCTTCCGCTAAATCAAAATCCCTTAGTTCCGTATCTCTAAAAATTTGACTTCCTTCTTTATATGAAACTCTATGTCCGTCTTCATTTTCAAATATATTTTTTACAACTTCGTCATAAACCCCAATTTTTCCAAAAGCAGCTGAATGAGTATTTTTTGTAAAATATATCTTGTCCCCTTTTTCAAAAGAAACTTCATCATCTAAGGTTGATATTTCTGTATGTTTATTTATTTCTTCATAATAAGTTTGCAAAGCTGCATTTAGATTAATATCAGCTACATTAATCTTTTTTCTTTTAATGTCTCCATAAATTTCTAAACCACCTTCATATGAATTCCCTGAAATAAAGAATGATTTATCTGTATCTTCTTCCTTCGTTGCACTAATTCCATTGAGAATGGATTTGTCACTTAGGTGATGTCCTAAAAGCTTTAGAATAAATTTGTTTATTCTGCTGTCATTGGCTTGTCTAAGCTTTAAAGTTTTTTCTTGGGTATCATCGATAAATAAGGTGTAATCACCAGATTCTGGTTGAATATTTTTCCAATCAATGATTAATTTTTGGTTATTAAGTGAGCCAGTAAATATGACTTCATTATGATTATCTTTAATCTCAACATCTCTTGCTGTACTACTGATAATTTCAATTTCTGGTGGATGATTTGCATGCCAAACTTTATTTAGCAGATAAAGACCCCCAGAAAAATTTATACTATGATTTGAGATTCCAGTAGGGAATAACATCTCAAGACCATCTTCTTTTATTGCATTTAGAATTTGAACATTTTTAAACGCTACGTAATTTTTAGGTAAATTTATCAAGCTTGAAGATTCATGAATCTCATAGCCTTGTTTGGCTACTTTTTTTAAGAAACAATCAACTTTGTCTTTTAGACTATGCCAAACAATGATTAATGAATTTTTACCAAATTGAATTGAAGCTGATTCTTTAAACCAATTAACCCCCAACTCATTTGCTTCAGATAAGACAGTAACCTCTTTTTTCTTTCTTGAACAACATATTTTTTTTGTTTCATTATCTTCAAATAACAATGAAGTAATCAAGCCATCGCCATGTGAAAAAGTAGGATTTGCTAGCAAACGAGCATAACCTTTATATTCTTCAAATTGCATCTCACCATTATATTTTTTAAAAATCTCTTGTTTGATTTTGGGCAGTTTGTTAATTTTGATAGAAAAATTTAAAGTACAATTACTTTGTGAACCGCAAAGGTTTAGGATAATTTTTTCTTCAGGGTAGCTTTCAAGTTTTGCAATATAAAAAAGACGTGCACTTTGATGGGGATCGTTTTCAGATGAACTTGCATCACTCGATTGTAAAATACCATCCCATGTTTCAAGTTCTTCACAAGCGGCTTGAAGCACAGATTCTCTTAAATCTTTATTTTCAATTAGCTTTAATATGTGCCCCGGTTGATGAATATTTGAGTAGAAGCTAGTAATGGCCTCTTCCATATCTTCATGACTAACCTCGTCACCTGGATTGAATTCTGCATACTCAAAAACTCTATGCAAATTTTTACGATCCTCATCTCTTATTAGTGCTTGTGAAATCGGTACACTTATATGAACTCTAAAATCTAAAGGGTAAGCTGTAGGAATACCTAATTCATATTCCCATTCAACCAACCAAGTATTCAATCTTTTCCATACCTGGTCAAATTTATAAAAAGATCTTTGCATTTTATTTTTATCATCTACCAAAAGATGATCTTGTAATCTTCCATAGTAATTATTCGACATAAAATTTTCATCTCTAGTCATCCCTTCTGCAACGTATGAAAAGAAAGCTAAAATAGCAATAAAAGGGGGAGTAATATTACGCTGATGATATTGAGCTTTTGTCCATGGTCTCATACATTTTAATATTGGATTAAATGTATCTTGATCATCTAAAGTTCTTTTTATAACCGATCTAAATTTATCTTCAAAGTCTTTTGGATCAAATTTTAACTCAGCTGAAATAACCTCAATCACCTCATCATTGATATCAAGGCGTATTAGTTTATTTTGGAACTTTCCATCAAAAAAGTAATTGAAAATAGACTGATTCCATTTTCTGTATTCACTGAATATTTCAGACTCATATTGTTCGTCAACAAAATCAATAAAATTTATGTCCATTATTATTTTCTATTAACTTTTTTAAATTCTATATCAAGAATTAGTGGTGTATGGTCACTCAATTTAATCCAATCGTCGTATGTGCCGATCCTCATCGATTTAAGCTTTAAAGACCTTAGGTATAAATAATCAATATGGTATTTATTGGATTCATTTTTTGTATGAAAAAAAGTATGACTGGTTTCAGATCCAAAGACTTCTTTTGTTGAGGTGTGGTAAGCGCTTTCAAAACCTAGATGATTTAGTCTTGAGTTTATATTCTGAAAGTTGTTTAAATTATCTTTTTTATCCCATTGAGGTGCGTTATTAAAGTCGCCTCCAAAAATACAGGGTTGGGATTTTTCTGTTAGCCAGTCTTCATAAAAATTGATTGCATCTATTGTATTTCCTGACAAATTTTTGCCAAATTTTACTGCTCTATGGTTATAGGCCCAAACCCCTAATACTCTTAAACCATCAACATTAATTGGTAAGAAATTAATAAGATTTGTATTGTGGATTGGGTCTAGAAATGCCCTTTGATTTCTAACAAGAATTCCTAAACCTTTACTTTCATTTTTACCTGTCCAAAAAAACTTCGCTTCTGGAAAATGGCCTTCCTTTAACCTTTCACACTCTTGAATAATTAATATATCTGCATTTATTGATTCAATATGCTCATATTTTTTACTGAAATTCTGATTACAATTCCAGGATAGTATTTTCATAATCAGTATTTAATTATGCCCATATCTGTATCTTGGATAATGGTGAGTTCATCCCCGTATATAAATATGGTTTCTCCCTCTTGAGGAGTAACAGAGATTTCAGTTTGTGAATCTTCGCCTAAAGTATATTTAACTTCAGGTTTAGCTTCTGATTGGATAATAGTGAGAGAGCCATCATCACCCCAGACAGAGGTGGTCTCTGCCAACAAAAGACTTGGAATAAAGAAAATAAACATAATTAGTATTTTCATAAATTCACTATATCAAATTACCTATCTTTGAGAAACTCATTCAAATATTTAATTTTCCTCGTCATCATTTGCAGAAAACAAAGCGTTCATAAGTTTTGTATCAGGAGTCCAGTGTCCATCTATCAAATTTTCAAAAGTTGGACAGATTAAATTCTTACCTTTTTCAGGATATGGACTTGAGCCATCTTCCAACCTAGCTTCAGAAAAGTCTACATAGCTCAATCTGCTTGTTTCATCTTTAACTAAGAAGTGCTTATCAATCAGATAAAAGAGTTCACCTGTTTGTGGGTCTGCAAGATGAGATGAAGAACACTTACCATAATCAGGTAAGTTCTCTTCTGTGTCAGGTATACGTTCTTCAATGATTGGGGGGGACTGTGACATCTCCCAAGTAAAGCTCTGTAATTCCGAAAGGACTTAAGCTTTTAACAAAAGATTCGTCATATTCATACTCTACTAACCCTTGATCGCCATCGTTAAGCGCTAGCAAATCTTCTTTGGTAAATACTTTCATAATTTGATAAGTTTACCTTCTATTTTTAAATCTAATATCTTCTCTACCTTGAAACCAAGAAGACCAATTAAGCATATAAGTATTATAAGGAGAAAATTAGTAAGTTCTAAAGAGTCCATAATCTAGTTACCCCAGTAATTATTTAGTTACCCCAGTAATTAATAACAACCATTATTATCACATATGGTTAAGAGTTACCTATCTTTGAGAAACTCTCGCAAATATTTAATCTTCCATTTTGTATAACTTTTCATACGACTATCTATTTCTTCTTGAGATAGCTCATGATTTTTATTTTCTTCTATCTCTTTTTCTTCTTGATTGGTTTCAGAATACCAAATTTGATGGTGTAGGTCTTTTATTACCTGTTTTTTTGACATGTCTTTCTCCTATTTAGCTACTTTGACAATTGTCTAGGTGTAGCAAGTTGGTTTAAATCCACCTAATCTTTCTATCTAGCTAAACTCTCCTCTCATTATTCGGACAGTTCGCCATAATATAACTATTGCTATGGCTACCCAGATAAATGCAACTGTTGGGTCTTTTTTCACACTCATAGCTTCTCCTTTTAAGCTATTACAACATCTATATTATTAAATGGTAAAGAGATGCACATCAGGAATTTCATGAGTTAAATATAGCGGTTTCACTATGCTAGAAAAGTAGCTTATCCTCTAGCCCTTAATTCACTATATATATATTTGTTTCCATAATTATCTAGGAGTAAACTTTTGAAATGGGAAAAATCTATTCTTTTACAAGTCTTAATAATGCCGATTTGGTTATTGATGCAACTTATGAAGGAGGAAATGCAGGAAATGCTGGAGATGACCCTATCTCCAAATTGCTAGGTACTTCAAATCAGGGAGGTTTTCGTCATTTAGGTAACTTTAAAAATCCTAACCTTTGCGTTTTATTTTCTAGTATGGATGATTCAGAATGGCCAGATGAGATTGATTATTTGGAGGGATTATTTACCTATTATGGAGATAATAAAAAACCTGGGCAGGAGCTCCATGATACAAAAAAGAAAGGGAATCTAATCTTGAGCTCTGCTTTTGAAAAGCTAAAAATTAATAAGAGAAATGAAATTTGTCCTTTTTTTATTTTCACCAAAGCACAAAAAGGAAGATCAGTAATATTTCGCGGATTAGCAGTACCAGGAGCGAAAAATCTCAATCATTCAGAAGATTTAGTGGCTATCTGGAAAAAGTCCAAAGATAGGTTCTTAAATTATAAATCAATATTCACTATTTTAGATATTCCAAATATTAGTCGTAAATGGTTAATTGACTTAAAAGAAGGCAGAAATAACTCGTTACATGAACCACCTACCTTTTCTAAATGGAAAAAAACAAGTACTTACACACCATTAATTGCTGAAGAAATAAGCTTGCTAAAATCAACTGAACAACAAACACCAAAAGATAGGTTTGGGAAAAAAATAATTGACTGTATTTATAAATTTTTTAATGAGACTGCCGGGAAAGATGCCAAAGACTTTGAAAAATGTGCTGTTGAAATTGCAAATATGATTGACGGAGTAATTTCTTGTGATCGAACTAAACCATGGAAGGATGGTGGTAGGGATGCTATAGGTAAATACCGGATTGGAACATTAAATTCATATACAGAGGTAGAGTTTGGACTTGAGGCTAAGTGTTATAAATTAAACAATGCTTGTGGAGTAAAGGAGACCAGTCGACTAATTTCTCGAATTAAACATCGTCAGTTTGGAATCTTTATTACAACATCATATATCGCCAAACAAGCTTATGAGGAAATATTAGAGGATCAGCATCCAATTTTAATCTTATCAGCAATAGATATAGTGGAAATTACCATAAAAAAATTAGGGTTGAGTAATGATGATGAAAAAGAGTCTATTAAGAAATTAAAGGATTGGTTATTGCAATTTTAACTACCTTAAATCTAAAGTTTGAAAGCATCCCTTCTCTTTACTCATAGTTTCTTCTTTTAACTATGGAAGAATTTTTATTAAATGATAAAGAGATGCACATCAGGAATTTCATGAGTTAAATATATCCCTAATAATTAATAGAACAACCTGACAAATTAGAGATTCTTCGTCTACCTTTTATCTTCAAATAATAGATCTAATCAATGGACTCGAAAGAGATATACATAAAAGCTGCTTTTGAGAAAATTATCCCTCTATTTCGTGAAAGCGGATTACCAATAGATGAAATAGATGAGAGGATACAAATTAAATATGCTGACATAAGTCCTAAATGGGCAGGTTTGTGCCACTCAAGGATATCCGGCTACTATCCTCAAGAAGAATATGAGATTTTGATTAGTAATACGATTGATAATGGTTTTGATGCGATTGATGTGCTTATTCACGAGGTATGCCATGCGATTCAATTTCATTTATATGGAGATGAAGTAAGGCCTCATGGTAAGGAGTTTAAAGTAATAGCAGAAGCAGTCGGACTTACAGGAAAGATGACGAGGGCTTCTGCTAATCATGAGTTAGGAATTAAAATTAAAAAATGGGAAAAAGAAATTGGTGTATATCCTCATGAGCCGTCCTTTGCAAAAATGATTGAAAGGTGGATAATTAATTTAATAAATTATGGCGGCTCATTTTATATATTAGCGATGATTGTTCAGTACAACACCCCTTGAGGTAAAAATTTTATGCTAAAAACAGAGCAAATAAGGAGTAACAAAAAAAATTTATTTTTTAAAAGAGCTTTCCCTGTAAGGGGTTATTTATCGACTAACCAAGGAGCGTTACCGAAAGTTACCTCCCCTGTTTTTCTTATGGCTGAAGAAAATAATTCATATGATAAATTTGCAGTTTCAATATTTACAACAGAAAATTTAAATAAAGATTCAAAAATTGGATATCTGCCAAAAAACTTCAATCAGATTTATCATGATTTCTTAAAGCTTGGTGGGGTTTATTCTTCATATATTAGTCAAATTAATATGGATTCAATAAATAAAAATTGGGACTTTTTATTTATCGAAATTAGATTATCTATAGACAATCAAACCCAATTTAATTTGTTATTACAAAGCAATAATATTCCTTCAGATGATCTATCAATCGATAAATGGTTAGGTTCAAAGCCACTTTCCCAATCGAAAAGAAAAGACCCGTTAATACCTAAATATTGGTGGTTGCTATGAGAATAAGGAAATGTCTGATGGAAGTTGGAAAGAAAATGGGAATAATCCATTTAAATTATTATTAAAAGAATGAAAAGACTACTCCTACTCTTATTCTTAATACCTAACTTAGTAACAGCACTTCCATCTTGTCCGGATAATAAAAATCAATTGTGGGGTAACTGTTTAGGGAAAAAAGATTTTACTAATGAGACTCAAGAAGAACATAAAGAATTTAATGGTGAAAGTAAGATTAATAAACTCCATAACCATGTTGTGAAAAATGATACTTCGGTTTTTTTTCAAGGAGCTATTAAGGACACCCAAAAATATAATCATTTAAATATTTATTGTATAAAAGATGCTATTCAGGAAGGGGAAATTAATTATGCTCAGTGCGTTGAAGATAATAAAGCAAAAGAAATTACGCAACAGGTTATGCCAAATTTAGACTCCTCAAAGAACGTTGGTTCTTATATGAAAGAGGAAGATGAAACATGGTTTGCACATTTGGCTGATTACTTTCCCAAAGGTAAAAAAAATTCTGGCATCTATATTTATGAGACAGCATTTAATACTGGGGGGACAGGATATTTTTCAAGTATTAGAATGTTTCAGCTTCATGATAACAATATGCTGGATTATTTTGGAATTATTCCTGGGGGAGATAGATGTAATGATGGGAGTTTAGAGTATATAAGTTCAGATGCAGAGGGAATGATATACGCTTCAGCCGCAACGGATTTCAGACTTCTTAACTACAAATATACAACAGACTGGAGGCGTGTTTCAACAGCTCATGCTATAGCTTCAATGGGTCAGGAGGATCTTAGTTTATCTGACTACGCAAAATCAATTAACCTACCTAGTTTTTTCCAAGACATAGAACCGTACAAGGATATTTATAATGGAGCTATAGGATGTGTCGGAAATATTGTTCGTTTTTTTGATTTTTATAAAGAACAACAAACAGCTCTAGGAATAATTATTTCTAAAGATTTTCTTAAAGATAGAAAATATATAGCAAGTGAAACTGGTCAAGCTTGTTTAGATAAATGGAAAATACAGCATCGTTTTAGTAAATATAAAAGCTATAGAGAATATAAGGACTCAATTTATATCGATTCAAAAGATTGGGATAATGCTCTCGTTTCATTTCAAAACTATTCTTTAGAATGTTCTTTAAAATAAATAATAGCCACTCCAACACACTACTGTTCATTATTTGCAAATACCATCTGCAACACCATAAATACCAAGTGAAATTGCTTCACTGGTATTATTTTCATTAAATGAATCTTGTGGCTCTTTTAAAGACCCCATTCTAAATATGTTGTTTTGTTTATCGATCCAAATAGCTCTAAAGACCTTAAAATCATTTAGCCCAGGCGTACCTAAAATAAGATATTTATCATCTTCATGTAAGATTTCTTCCAATGTATCGGATGACTCAAGTTTTAAATCATTTTTTTGTTTGTATAAAAAGAATGTATAAGTTTTTCCATCCATATTCACTTCTTTTCTTTCAAAAGTTACTTCATATTTTTTATCATCCCATTTGTATTGACAATTATATGTCTCTGCCATCACCAGATTAGGCATTACCATAAAGAGTAGGAGTAGTTTTTTCAATGAGCCATCCATTTATGTCCACAGTCCTTACACGAATAATCAGGGTCATTATCAGTCACGCCACACCCTCCTATTTCATAATCGCCTTCATCTTCATCCTGTCCAAAATCATCTATTAATCCATAAACAATAGGTACGGTGTTTTTACTTTTACATTGTGGGCAGTGAGGTGTTTTCATTATTTGTACTCCTCACATTGGGGCACAGGGGGCACAGCGGGCACATTGAGTTCTAACAATTCTGCCCCCGCCTGCCTGAGACGCTCCTGCATGAGACGCTCACTACTAGAAATAGGTTTAATCTCCCTATAACAATCTTCTTTCTCACAATTTTTATAATCATCGCTGAATTTTTGTGCATAGAATTTGAATGGCCGTGTTGTATCGTCCCATCTTGGAGCTCGTTCAAATATTCCAGTCACTAAAACTTCGTTACCGAAATTCTTTTTATAAAATTCCATTCTTTTTTTTCCAATAAAACGCAATTCAACATGGGTCATATTATTCTTAAAAGTGAACCCATAAAAAGGCGGGATTGGTGAATAATGTGTTCGGTTTTCACTCGGGATCGGGGGGTATCGTTCATAAAGATCAACAAGGGGCTCATGCCAAAACATACCAGAAATACATTTTCCTTTATTAAAAATGAGTATGGGGGAGCTGAAATGAAATCCATAATCATCAATTACATTTTTACAACCTAGGATACCTTTAATTCTTATTATCTTTGGACTATATTTAATAGAGTCGTTATCATCTCCTGGAAGTGTTTTATCTGCATAACTTGCATCAATGCAATCTATCTCCGAACAATTACAAGTATGACTCTCGCCTATCACCAGATTAGGTATTAAGAATAAGAGTAGGAGTAGTTTTTTCATTCTGATTTCCTAATATCATCCACAATGAAAAAGAATGGGTGTGTTGTGTGGTTAGCATTATTGCTTCTGGAAAAATGCCCAGTCACTACAACCTCGTTGCCTTTATTCTTTCTATAATATGTCATTTCTTGCTCATCAAGGCTTAATTGGATGTGGGTGATAGTAGAAACTATTTCTTCGGGCTCATCTTCATGCGAATAAAAGGTACCAGATACACATTCTGGGTATTTAAAAGTTAGTACAGGTGAAATAAAGTCGCCTCTAGAAGGATGAATTGCATTTTTGGAACCTAAAATTCCTTCAATACTTTTTGTCATTTTTGGTAGATTGTATGAGCCATCTGAATTCAACTCTTCGCTTGCATCAATACATGGGGCATTTATGATATGCCCATAAAACATAGCTGCTTTAGTAATGAAAGGTGCAACTGCAATAATAACGACTAAACATGCACTTAAAAACCATAGGTAAATTGTAGCGAGCCAACGGCTTTTCCCAGAATATAAATTACTTAACCTTTTGGTTAGAAAAATTGTATAAACCAAAATCAACAAAACGACTAGAATTGCTATCGCAATCATTGTGGCGAAATTTGTATATTGATTTGCAAAAAGCATTAAAAAGTAGGTTGCAAGCCATGATATTAGATAGATGATTGGGATACCAATGTATATCAGGTATAAAAAAGATTTTTGATTAATTTTTTTCATATTTGATCTCAATATACGCCCATGAAATAAATAGAACAACCTGACAAATTCCCGATTTTTCGTCTACCTAATATCTAAAAAATATAATTCAGGGGGAATCAGTATGAAATCGTTTAATCAATACAGTCTAGTCATTATGGGAGTGCTTCTATCACTGGGCATCGCAGCGGGTGGATACTTTGTAGGTCAGCTGCTATATAACGCAAAAGAAAATACGGCGGAAGCAAAAGGTCTTGCTGAACGTAGAGTAGAAGCAGACCGCGCCAATTGGAATATTAGTTACGGTAGAAAGGGATATCAGTTTTCAGAACTTAAGAATTTATATCAGGCGGTTGAATACGATAAGAATAAGATTATCAAGGTGCTACTCGACAATGGTTTTACAAATGATGAAATTAAAGTGGGTGTGATTGACTACGACCAAAAAGAATACCGCAATGAAGATCAGGTGTTAATTGATACCCAACATACATTATCAGGAAAAATTACCGTAGAAACCGATAAGGTACAAC
>Ga0233439_10001964_pt1 | contig 24223 bp, 19 predicted proteins | sample SI_123_September_6_FD_182713 | JGI IMG/M metagenome (GOLD analysis project Ga0233439, IMG submission 182713) | Seawater microbial communities from Saanich Inlet, British Columbia, Canada - SI_123_September2016_100_MG | ecosystem: Environmental > Aquatic > Marine > Inlet | place: Canada: British... | reverse complement strand
TGAAGAGTTCCTGAATTTCCATCAGTTCTTACCCAGAACTGCAACGGATGGCATGAGAGGAATCTTCGAAAACAGAAATTCTATGGGGTAGAGAAAATGAAACTCAGGTGGGCTGGCTAAAGTTTTGACAGGCGGTAAAAATAAAGTCCCAGAATTGTGATCGAAAGGTTCCATGACTCGTTCTCCCCAGAAAGTTGGAAACCGTACTAAAAGACATATTCTATGTTGTGAATAGCACTTTTTACATAGCGAATCAAGAGGAAGAAACGCGGAATTTTGCAATGCCGAAGTGGGCTAATAATTTGTTTTTTCAATTGGTAGTGAAAGAATTTGAAAAAACGTCAATAAGTAATTATAAGGATAAGGAAAGTCGTTGTTAAATGTGCCGCGATTTTTTTAACAAATTTTAAACCATCAAAGAATTTCCCGGGAAAGAAAAAGGCATTCAGGACATCCCTGAATGCCTTTATTATAATGGTACGCCCGAGAGGATTCGAACCTCCGACCCTCGGTACCGGAAACCGATACTCTATCCAGCTGAGCTACGGGCGCATTGGTTTAGATTATACTTCTGGCCTTACAACCTTCCTCGAACCCGGCTACGGTTCCTACTTGAGTATCCAGTTCTCGAGCGAACTCTTTGATCATCTTTAAACGCCAGGTCCACCACTTGGCTTCTGCCTGCACTTCTTCCGAAGCTTCCGTGGGAACGCGTACATTATATTCTTTATTTGTCTCATCAAAATTGACTTTGATTTCAGGATTGATCTTTAACCCATGCGCTTCCAGGACTTCAAAGGGATCTTCGGCCAGACTCTTTTTAAATATTTCATCGGTGACCGCTTTAGCCGCAACGGTTTTCCAATTGTCATCGAGTTCTTTTTTTCTGATGGGGTTGATCGGGGAGCTGGAACCCGTGGCACCCAGTATTTCGCTCATGTCTAATCCTTTCCGGGAAATCTAAACCGATTCAGTTAATGGGTAAGAAGAAATAATACAGGATTCCCTGAATCATTTCTATAGAACTTTCAAGAATGGTGTATGTTGCAGGAGTATTTTGCTCAAGCTTTGGAAGGTGTTATAAAATCACCCTCACTGCGGCTACGCCTTGCCTCTCCCCTCAAGGGAGAGGAAACAAAAAGTCCCTTCTCCCCTGGAGGGAGAAGGCTAGGATGAGGGGGCTATATAATGATTAACTCCTGTCATATCCGGGTCAGGTGGAGCGGATCAATTCTTCTGCTTTTTTGAGGGCTTCATCGAGTTTATCAACCTCGGAACCCCCGGCCTGTGCCATATCCGGTCTGCCGCCACCACTCCCGCCCACGATTGCGGCTATTTGTTTGATGATATTCCCCGCATGGTATTTATCGGTCAGGTCTTTGGTGACACCTGCCGCCAGGGAGACTTTACCATCGGCAACAGAGCCCACGACAACAATCCCGGATTTTAACTGGTTCTTGGCATTATCGATAAAAGTGCGCAGGGTTTTTGCGTCCACACCGTCAAGCTTTTTGATCAGGCACGAAATATCTCCCACCTTTTGCACATCATCGGTGCCGGTAGATTCTTTGCCGCTGACCATTTTTTCCTTTAGAGTGGCGACCTCTTTTTCCAACTGCCGGTTTTTTGCCAGTAGCTTTTTCAGTTTTGCAGTTTCTTCGTTAGAGGGGGCTTTTAAAAGTCCGCGAATTGCCGATAAAGATTCCTGCTCGGCCTGGATGGTGTCATAAGCCGTGGCACCGGTTACAGCCTCGATACGGCGAACGCCGGATGCGATCCCCCCTTCAGAAGTAATTCGGAACAAACCGATATCCCCTGTCGCGGTAACATGAGTGCCGCCGCATAATTCCTTGCTGAAACCGGGGATATTGACGACACGGACCTTCTCGCCATATTTTTCTCCGAACAATGCCATCGCGCCTTCTTTTATGGCACTATCAATATCCATTTCCCGTGTTGAAACCTGAATGTTTTCCCGGATTTTTTCGTTTACACGGGATTCGATGCGGATTCTTTCTTTGCTCGTCAAGGGAGAAAAATGGGTGTAGTCAAAGCGCAATCGATTGGGTGCGACCAACGAACCTGCCTGTTTGATGTGCTCGCCTAAAACTTCCTTGAGTGCCGCGTGCAAAAGGTGGGTGGCAGAATGGTTGAGCGCGGTGTCTCCCCGGGTATGCCGGTCCACCTCCAGAGTCAGGTTGTCCCCGGTACGAAGGGTTCCCTGAACAACTTTTGCTTTATGAACAATCAGGCCGGGCATGGGTTTGTTCGCGACATCGAGTGCCAGTTGAATATTTTCATTGAAAGCCCGACCGGAATCCCCGACCTGTCCTCCGGATTCTCCATAAAAGGGAGTCTTGTCGGTTAGAAACTCGATCTCGTCTCCTGAACTTGCAGAACCTACAGGTTGCTGGTTTTTTAAAATGGCTAATACCCGGCCTTCGCCCTCAGTGGTTCCATAACCTTCAAAGACGGTTGCGGGAGAGGATTGCAGGTACTCTTTATAAAATGAGGCGACTTCTTTTTCCCCTGATCCTTTCCAGGAGGCCATGGCTTTGGTCTTCTGCTCATTCATGGCTCGGGTGTATCCCTCCATGTCGAGGGTCAGCCCGGCATCCTTGGCGGTTTCTTCTACCAGGTCTGTTGGAAAGCCATAGGTGTCATAGAGCTTGAATATTTCTTCCCCGGGTATGGCGGCGAGTTTTTCCTTGCGCACTTTTTCCAGGATTTCTTCCAGGCGTTGGGTTCCATAGTGCAGGGTATTGCCGAAACTTTCTTCCTCGTTGATGACAACTTTTTGGATGAAGTCTTTGTTATTGTTTAAATCGGGATACGCTTCTCTAAAGTCATCGATGACCTTGCTGGTGATACGATGAAAGAAGGGGCCTTTCTGGCCGAGAAGCTTTCCGTGGCGCAATCCCCGCCGCATGATTTTACGCAAGACATAACCCCGGCCCTCGTTGGAGGGAATGACTCCATCGCTGATTAGAAATACCGAGGCGCGGGCATGGTCGGTCAGCACCCGGAGAGAGACATTCACCTCATCCTGTTTGCCATATTCCTTGCCTGTGATGTGAGCGGCCTCAGTGATGATGGACATCATGAGATCGGTGTCGTAATTGGTGGTGCGGCCCTGAACAACGGCGGTCAGCCTTTCCAGGCCCATCCCCGTGTCGATACAGGGATTGGGGAGCGGAGTGAGTTTGCCGGATTCATCGCGATCGTATTGCATGAAAACCAGATTCCATATCTCCAGGAACCGGTCGCAATCACAACCAACCTCACAGGAGGGTTGACCACAGCCTACCGTTTTGCCCTGGTCGATAAATATTTCCGAGCAGGGGCCGCAAGGGCCGGTAGGGCCCATGGCCCAGAAGTTATCCTTCTCTCCCATCTTGTATATCCGCTCACGCGGCATTTTCACTTCATCAACCCACAGGTTGAAGGCCTCGTCATCATCTTCGAAGACAGAAATATATAAACGGTCCCGGGGCAGGCCAATCACATCGGTTAAGAATTCCCAGCCAAACTGAATAGCTTCTTTTTTGAAATAATCCCCGAACGAAAAGTTGCCAAGCATCTCAAAGAAAGTGTGATGCCGGGCCGTGCGCCCGACCATTTCCAGATCATTATGTTTTCCGCCGGCGCGAACGCATTTTTGCACCGATACAGCGCGGTTATAATTCCTTTTTTCTTCACCCAGAAACACATCTTTAAATTGCACCATTCCCGCGTTGGTGAACATAAGGGTTGGGTCGTTTTTGGGGACCAGTGAACAACTGGGCACAATCGTGTGTCCACGGTCTTTAAAATATTGCAGGAACTTATTTCTGATTTCGTCGCCAGTCATAATTTAAATCGGAAGGGTTAAACGACACCTGCTTTGAGGATATCGTGTAGATGGATGATGCCTTCTATTTTTTGTTCACCATTGACCACTACCAGGGAGGTGATGGAATGGTCCTGCATAATTCTAACGGCTTTAGCCGCGAGGGTATCCTTTAAAATGGTCTTAGGGTGACCGGCCATCATGTCCTTTGCGTGGGTTTGGGAGATGTCTTTTTTCTTTTCAATCAGGCGGCGTAGATCCCCGTCGGTAACAATGCCGAGAAGCTGATCCTGACCCCCGACTACCAGAGTTGTTCCCAGCCTTTTTTGCGAGATCTCCTTGAGCACCTGATAGATGTCAGCGTTTTCTTTTACCTTGGGGATGTCCTCGCCAAAATGCATCAGGTCATCGACCGTGGTGAGCAGTTTTCGACCGAGACTGCCGCCGGGATGGTTGAGCGCAAAATCCTCTTCCTGCACCCCGCGAAGTTCCATGAATGCCATGGCAAGCGCGTCACCCATTGCCAGAGCCGCTGTTGTGCTGGCAGTGGGAACCAGGTCCTTCGAGCAGGCTTCCTCTTTAACGCTGATGTCGAGAACATAATCGCTTCGTTTAGCCAGGGAAGATTGCAAGTTGCCGGTCATTCCTACCAGAGTGCAATGGATGCGATTAAGAACTGGCAATAATTTTACAATCTCTTCTGTTTCCCCGCTGTTGGAAATGGCAATCACCGTATCTCCTTTGGAAATCATTCCCAGGTCTCCGTGACTGGCATCTGCCGCATGCAGGAAAAGGGTGGGCAGTCCGATGCTTGCAAACGTGGATGCGATTTTTTTTCCAATCAGCCCGGATTTCCCAACTCCCGTAATAGCAAGGTGCTTGCACTGGTCCAGATGGCGCACGACCTCGACGAATTGAGAATCGATCCGGCCCTCCAATCCCGCTACAGCCTGACTCTCAATATTCAGAACTCTGCGGGCGGTTTCGATGATCGACTGATCATCCTGATTTTTTGATGAATCTTTCAAGGCGCGCATTTCTTGTGAGGGTTTCAGTTTAACCCTTTTAATTCAATTAGTTCATAACTATAAGGGAATTTTATAATAACACAATTAATTAGACACGGTAAAGCCGCGACTTTATACTTGGTCAGCATTTTTTATATTTTAAAGGACAACTATGAGCAAAGCTAAATCCCTCTACCTGATAGACGGTTCTTCCTACATTTTTCGTGCCTATTATGGTATCCGGCAGTTTTTGACGACATCAAAAGGATTTCCCACCAATGCTCTGTACGGGTTCATCAATATGTTGCAGAAAGTGGTGAAAGACGAAAAGCCGGATTATCTGGTAGTGACTTTCGACAGTAAGGAAAAGACTTTTCGTCACGAGATGTACGCCGAGTACAAAGCCAACCGGGAGGTACCTCCTGAAGATCTGGCAAAACAATTCCCCTATTTTGAACCACTGGTACAGGCCTTTAATATTCACAGCGTCCGGGTTCCAGGTTTTGAAGCCGACGATATCATGGGAACCCTGGCTAAAAAAGGTGCAGAAGAAGGGTTGCAGGTAGTCATAGTCAGCGGCGATAAGGACATGATGCAGTTGGTCGGTCCAGATATACGCATGCTGGATACCATGAAAAACAAATGGTTTGATATGGAAGCTGTGGAGGAAAAGTTCGGCGTACCTCCACACCGGGTGATTGAGGTGATGGGTTTGATGGGCGATTCGAGCGATCATATCCCCGGTGTTAAAGGGGTAGGTCCTAAAACCGCCACGGAACTCATACGTAAATTCGGTTCGATAGAGGATTTGTATGAACGGATCGATGAAGTGGACAAACAAAAACTCAAGGAAAAGCTTGTTCAGGATAAGGAGATGGCGCTACTCAGTCGTCAACTGGTGACCATCAATACGTCTATGGAACTGGAATTTAAACTTGAAGATCTTAAGCTCAAGTCCCCTGACTATACGGAACTGAAAAAACTGTTTTCTGAATTTGAGTTTTCTTCCTTGCTCGGGGAACTGGAAGATAAGCCCACCTCCGCTACAAGTTCACCTGCGATAGTAAGCCAGTATGAAACACTTCTCACCGAGGCCGATTTTGAGAGATGGCTCAAGCAATTAAAGAAGTCGAAAATTTTCGCACTGGATCTGGAAACCACGAGCTTGCACCCGGTTCAGGCGCAGGTGGTGGGAATTTCGTTTTGCTGTAAACAAGGAGTGGCCTGCTACATCCCGTTATCCCACCGCTATCTGGGGGTTCCCGACCAGTTGAATCTCGACTGGGTTGTCCAGAAACTCAAACCACTGCTTGAGGACCCAAAAATTAAAAAAGTCGGGCAGAATATTAAATACGATTTGATTGTGTTGAGAAATGAAGGGATTGATCTCAAGGGCATTGCCTTCGATACCATGCTGGCTTCCTATATTTTGAATCCCTCAGGCAGGAGGCACAGTATGGACGCTTTGGCTCAGGATCATCTGGGCCACATGACCATCAAATATAAGGATGTGGTGGGCACTGCGTCCAAAGAGATTGGGTTTGATGAAGTGGATGTTGAGCGCGCGACCGAATACGCGGCGGAAGACGCAGACATCACCTGGCGGCTCTACGAAAAACTTTCACCTCTTTTGCAAGGCGATGATCTTGAGCTTTTTCAGGATTTGGAACTACCGCTTTTAGAAGTCCTGGCAGAGATGGAAATCCATGGAATGAAACTGGATCAAAAACACCTGCAAAATCTTTCCAAGATCATAGAAGGAAAAATCGAAGAGCATACAAAGAAAATTCATTCCATAGCCGGTGAGGTGTTCAATATCAATTCCCCAAAACAACTTTCGGTAATTTTGTTTGAAAAACTGGGACTGCCGGTCATCAAGAAAACCAAGAGCGGCTACTCGACAGATGTCACCGTATTGGAACAATTGTCCGAGGAGCACGACCTTCCGGAAGTGGTATTGGCTTATCGGCAATTGGGCAAACTCAAGTCCACTTACGTGGATGCATTACAGGATGATATATTCCGTAAAACGGGCAGGGTCCACACTTCGTTCAACCAGACTGTAGCGGCGACTGGACGGTTGAGTAGCAGTAACCCGAACCTGCAGAACATCCCGATCCGTACCGAAACGGGACGCGAAATTCGCAAAGCGTTTATAGCGGAAGAGAATAATTACCTGCTTTCAGCGGATTACTCTCAGGTGGAGTTACGGGTTCTCGCCCATCTTTCCGGTGATGAAGCTTTGGTTGAAGCGTTTCAAATGGGTGAAGACATTCACACCCGTACCGCTTGCGAAATTTTTGGAACGACCGCAGATCGTCTGGATGCGGAATCCCGCAGAATGGCTAAAGCGGTGAACTTCGGTATCGTTTATGGCTTGAGTGCTTTTGGTCTCTCCCGGCAGTTGAAAATTTATCCTAAGGAAGCGAAAAAGTTCATCGATCAATACTTTGCGCTATATAAAAAAGTCAAAATTTATATGGATGAGACTGTGGCCGAGGCCGAGAAATTGGGTTATACCCAGACTATGATGAATCGAAAACGCTATATGCCAGACCTTAAAAGCCAGAACCGGCAAGTGCGGGAGGCGGCAGGAAGGGTCGCGATCAATTCCCCGGTGCAGGGAAGCGCGGCGGACCTGATTAAACTGGCGATGATTCGATTGGCGCAACAGATCAGCAAGAAAAAACTAAAATCCCGAATGATCCTGCAAGTTCATGATGAACTGGTGTTTGAATGCCCACAAGAAGAAGAGCAGGAAATGCGGGCTCTGGTCAAAAAGGAAATGGAAGAAGTGTTTCCTCTTAAAGTTCCTTTGGTAGTGGATATGGGGTGGGGAAAAAACTGGAACACCGCCCACCACTAGGCGTGGGGCCAGTGTGCCATCGCTTTTTTGGGCGAGCAAAATGTTGTCTCGGCTTGAAGAATTATTGCTCACTGCCTCCCACGCTAGTGGGTTGCCAGTTACCAGTGAGGTGCTCCGCATTGACTGATAAACGATTACAATTTGGCCGTGAAGGCGAGTCTGCCGCGTTGACTTTTTTGAAGAAGAAAGGCTATCGCATTCTTGAAAAAAACTTTCGCACGAAAGTGGGGGAGATAGATATTATTGCCGAGCAGGACGGGGTGATCGTTTTTATTGAAGTCAAGGCGCGTGCGAGTCACGAGTTCGGTCATCCTTTTACAGCCATAACACCAGCAAAGCAGAAAAAAATTATTCAGACCGCCAAAAGTTTTCTTGCTCGAAAGAGAATCTCGGACAAGCCTATGCGGTTTGATGTAGTGGCCTTGACATCCGATGCGTCTGATTCCTGGCAAATCGAACTGCTTGAGAACGCTTTCCAAGTTTAACTCGACCTCATTTCCATTGGCTGAAAGACCGATAATAGACAAGATCGCAGGGGGAGCGTAACTTTATAGAGAATTTTTTCAGGGAATCTGCGACTTTCTTGTATTTTTGGCATCTATATGAAGAATAGAGAGTTAGTGTGGCATTAGTGGCAAAACCGACTTTACAGGAGACAATCCTTTGAATTTTATAAAACGTTTTTTCACAGGTATGAAACAGGATGTGGAGCCAGAGGCACCGGTAATGGTTGAAGAGGTTGAAAAAAGCATTGAGGTTCCTGAACCCGAACCTGAAACCGAGCCTGAAACCGAGACGAATTTTCCTGCTGTTCGCAGTGTTCTGCAGATCCCGGCTATTTCTACAGGTGTTTTCCCAAAAGACTCCGCTGAAGTTTTAATCAAGGCACAACCCTCTACAACGGGGGACCAGTGCCTTTTCACCGTTAATCGGCCTTTGATGAAGGGGTATTCCTGGTATTTTCCGGATTTTGAAAGTGCGGTGGAATCTTCTCTGGCTGAAGCTCTGTTTTGCCTGGATGATGTAGAAACCGTCTTGGTATGTGAATCCACCGTGACGGTTACTCGCAAGGATAAAACCCTCGTTGACTGGGTTCCGCTGGCTAAGGAAGTTGGTCCGGCAATCCGAAATGCACTGGGGACGGGCGAAGGGCTTATCGCTGAAAAAATCGTTTCTAATCTGCCTTCTGAAGAGGAAATTCGTGAGGGCATTCAAAAAGTGATTGATACCGAGGTGAACCCGGGAGTGGCCGGACATGGTGGAAACATCAGCCTGCTTGCCATTAAAGGAAATTCAGTCACCATACAAATGGGAGGCGGATGTCAGGGGTGCAGTGCCGCTGATTTGACTCTCAAACAGGGGATTCACACCTCATTCAGAAAGGCTGTGCCCAGGGTGGGCGCGATCTTCGATGAAACCGACCACACTGCGGGTTTGAATCCGTATTTTTCCTGAGGGGAACCATGCCGAGAGTCAATACGTTTAAAGTTAAAGTGCAAACCGGTCCGCAGGGCATGTCTGAGCCTGTACATTTCAATTTCAATAATCATAAACTGCCTTTTGAAAATGCTACGGGATCTGCGGAGCCTGGAGAGGTTTTTGAGGGGAGTTTTGATGTGAACAGTTTTGCCCATAGCTTGACTCTGGTTGGGCCGGAGTCCGGGAAGTGGGAGATAGAAAAAATTACCATCGAGTATGACTGCGAAAATGAGAAACCCTACACGGTCCATTTTGGCGCGATCACTTTGGATGAGACGACAGAAGTGAATATCTGGCAGGATCCACCTATTTTAGCTTTTGATGTGTAAAACCGCACTCGCTACAGTAGTTAACTTCCCTGCGGGTGAAGCGGGCGTGCAGATCGCCCAGTAGGATATAGTCTCTGACGGTGGTTTCAATCGGAACGTAATGTTTGGATATCCAGGCCTGTAGCTCTCCGGTTTTGGTCTTGAAAATTTCTTTTGGCACAATGATGTTGAATAACAGCTCATCGTTTTTTTCTCGCTCCTCTGCAACCCTGAACTGTTCCTGATCCTGTTCCGACCAGATATGAACGGAGATTTCATCATGTCCCTTTTCGGGGACGGTTTTGATTTTGAATTTCCTTCCCTTTTCTAACTTGCCATAAACTCCATTGCGTACATTGTAAAAAGAGGTGAGGATGTCGTTGAAGTCCTTTCCAGGGGGAATCTCATTCTGTCCTGTTTCCACCTGGTCCTCATTCACATGGACCGCCCAAGAATGCGATCGAGTGACATAATCAAACTTATGATGGGTAGTTTCTACCTGACTGCCAATGGTAACCTGTCGCAGGAAGGTTTTGGGCCGGAGTTTTTTGCCATTATCAAGGATTTCAAATTCAGTCTTGTAAAAATGTTTGCGATAGGATGTAAAAAAACCGACAAAGCCTTTGGTGCTGGCTTCCAGAACTGAAAAATATTTCCCCTGTTCCTCAAAAAAGCTCACTTTGGCCGAGGCGGCATTTTCAAACCACAGGAAGCTGATGTCGTAGTACAGGCTTTCTCCGGAAAACCGGGTTATTTCCCCTGCCGGGAGGAAGTCATTATACTCGCCAGGCGTTACTGGTTTGGCTGGTTTTTCTCCCAGGGCATGGGTGGTTGAGCAAAAGCAGATCAAGCCGAAAATGGGGATGATCAGGAGAAAATGGCGTTGTAGGGGGCTGAAACTCATGGTTTCGGGCAGAAAAAAAATGAAAAAAAAGTTGTTATATTTTTTAATATTATTTTAGAATGGGAAAAGATCAGTTTGTTGAACCCTTAGCCCCTCGGGGGCCATTACCTAATTAGCCGCTATGTCAGTAGAAACATTACCTTTTTCGCCGGGAGTTATTGAGGAATCTGAGGGGGAAACCCGTCGAGCCTATCTCCCGCTCTATAAAATTATTATGTGGGACGATAACGTCACCACTATGGAATTCGTTATTCGGGTTCTGATTAAATTGTTCAGCAAAGATTACTCGACTGCGGAAAAGCTGATGTATGAAGTTCATCTCCATGGTGCGGCCCTTGTCGAGACTCTGCCACTGGAACAGGCTGAGTTTAAGGTGGAACAAGTGCACGCCGCCGCCGCTATGGAAGAGTTCCCCTTCACTTGCACCATTGAGCCTGTCTGATTAAGGCAAGTTTTACCCCTGCCTGTTTTCGAGCGCAACGTAATCCCTTTTAGATGAGCCCTTATACAATTGTCGTGGACGACCAATTTTGAACATCTTGTCTTCCTGAAGTTCCTTCCATTGAGCGATCCAGCCCGGTAGGCGGCCCATCGCGAACATAACCGGAAACATATTAACGGGAATGTTCAAGGCTCTATAAATCAAGCCCGAATAAAAATCCACATTGGGGTAAAGTTTTTTCTCAATAAAGTAATCGTCTTTAATGGCGACCTCTTCGAGTTGCAAAGCGATATCAAGGAGCGGCTCCTGAACTCCCGGTTTGTTGAAAATTTTGTCGGCCAGTTTTTTGATGATTCGGCTACGCGGGTCAAAGTTTTTGTAAACCCGGTGTCCAAATCCCATCAGCCGGAAAGGGTCGTTGGAGTCTTTGGCCTTTTGCACATACTTGTTAACGTCCCCCCCATCATCATGAATGTGCTGTAACATTTCAATGACGGCTTGGTTAGCGCCTCCGTGGAGAGGACCCCACAAAGCATAAATAGCGGACGACACCGATGCAAACAGGTTGCACATGGAGCTTCCGACCAGGCGAACGGTACTGGTGGAGCAATTTTGCTCATGGTCGGCATGCAGAATCAATAGAACATCCAGAACTTTAGCCGCATCCTCATCTACTTCATAGGGTTCGCAGGGAAGAGAAAACATCATTTTTAAAAAGTTTGCGGAATAGCTCAGAGTATTGTCGGGATATTGAAAGGGCTGGCCGATGGATTTTTTATAACTGTATGCCGCAATGGTTGGTAGCTTTGCCATCAGCCTGTGGGTGGCGATTTCCACCTCCCGCTCGTTTCTGACGTCCAATTCATTTTGATAGAAAGTTGCCAGGGAACCGACAACCGCACTGCATACCGCCATAGGGTGTGGGTTGTTGGGAAATCCATCATAGAGGTTCTTAATGGATTCATGAACCATGGAATGGTGTACCAAGTGGTGCTTAAAGTAGTCGAGTTGCTCAAGGGTTGGGAGTTCACCATAGATGAGAAGACAAGCGGTTTCGATAAAGGAACTTTTCTCGGCGATCTGCTCGATGGGATAGCCCCTGTACAGCAGGACCCCTTTTTCTCCATCCAGATAGGTGATCTCGCTCTGACAGGACCCTGTGCTCATATACCCCGGATCAAAAGTAATCAGTCCTGTGGTATTCCTCAGAGAGGAAATGTCTATAGCTTTTTCTCCGCAGGTACCCTCTAGAACCGGGAACTCATAGGTTTTTCCCTGATAGGTGAGCTTGACGGTTTCTGCCATGGTTATCCTCCGGTTATATGGGATTCCGGGTGTTCGTTATGGTTAAGAATTGCAAAGCCGCTGTTACTCTGTATTATAAACCCTGTTGGCGGGTTTGAAAAACTTTGTTTTTTTAGGATAATTCGTGATGAAAAAAAACGGACTTTTATATCTGATGGTTGCCGGCATTGTGCTGGGAATTTTTTCCGGATGGATGTTTGGAAGCAAGATGCTGGTGGTGGAGTGGATCGGCGAGATGTTTCTGGATGCCTTGAAAATGCTGGTGGTGCCCTTAATTATTTCCTCAATGATTGTTGGTATTGCGGGTTTGGGAGACATAAGGAAGGTAGGAAAAACCGGCCTGATCGCACTGGGATATTTCATGGCCACCACTTGCATTGCCGTAATTATCGGATTGGTGATGGTCAACATTATCGAACCGGGGGCCGCGGTTGAGATGACGGTGGAACAAGTCCCGGAAAAAGTCGCGGGCAAAGAATCTGTTGGCGTCACCGACATTCTTAAAAGTTTTGTTTCCCCCAACCTGGTGGAATCGATGGTGAATATGGACATTCTTCCCCTCATCGTGTTTTCCCTGATATTCGGCGGAGTTTTAACAACCCTGGGTGAGCCGGGCAAACGGGCGATTGACTTTTTTGATACCGTCAACGCCGCAGTCATGAAGATTGTTCACCTGTTGATGTATTTTGCTCCGATCGGGGTTTTTGCGTTGATCGCATCCAAACTGGGTGCCGCCGGAGGCGGGGATCTGTTTCTGGCGGAGTTGGCAAAAATCGGGAAATATGCCACAACCGTTATCTCCGCACTTTTGATTCATGGACTTGTGGTTTTGCCGACGGTTCTCTATCTGACCACCCGGAGAAATCCTGCTACCTATTTTAAAAATGTGACGGGAGCATTGACTACGGCTTTTTCAACAGCGAGCAGTTCCGCCACCTTGCCGATCACCATCGAGTGCGCCGAGGAAAACAACCGGGTCTCCCGCAAAGCCTCTCTTTTTGTCCTGCCCCTGGGGGCTACAGTGAATATGGATGGCACGGCTCTTTATGAATCGGTTGCGGCCTTGTTTATTGCACAAATGTTGGGGATTGAACTGAGTTTCGGAGAACAGATGATCGTATTTCTTACGGCAACACTGGCCGCCGTAGGTGCGGCTGGAATTCCGGAAGCCGGGCTGGTCACCATGGTGATGGTGCTACAGTCTGTCGGGCTTCCCCTGGAGGGAATCGGTATGCTTCTTTCCATAGACTGGTTTCTGGACCGATGCAGGACTACGGTCAATGTTTGGGGAGACTCCATTGGTGCCGCAGTGGTAGATACTCTAGAAGAAAAGTGGGTAGAGAGAGGAGGCGAAAATTGATCACATTGGCGTTGGCCGGAATAGTCATAGGTATTATTTCTTCGGGGTCTGGTCTTGGAGGGGGCTTTCTGGTGGTTCCCCTGTTGATCTTCCTGGGCCGGGAGGCCAAACTGGCGGTAGGCACAGCCTTTGTTTTTATTCTGATGACGGCGATATCTTCTATTCTAACGCATTACCGGTTAGGAAATATTGACCTTAGAACCGGATTGATTCTGGCTTTGGGGGGCGTGATCGGCGCGCAAATTGGGCCTCACCTGATGCAACATGTGTCCGACCATAATTTTAAACGGTTGTTCTCCGTGCTTCTGGTGATCACGGCAGTCTGGCTTTTCGCCAACTCCTTTACCAGTTCTGAAGGATAGGTCAGGAATCGTTTTTATTGCAGGTGCCGCGTACCAGCCGAACAGCAAAAGGGCCTTCCCCGAATTTGTTGATCCAACTGGAACGGCCCTTGACCAAACTGAACAGCATGGCGCGCTCGCCATTGACTGTGTCCGTCCAGGTGCAATCTGCGCATTTGGGCTCGAACTCTGCTGGAATGTGAATTTCAGTATTTCCAAAATCCCGCAGGCTGAAACTTTTGTCAAAAATAGTTTTGACATCTTCCAGCTTCGGTACCCTCCAGTCGTTGAAACCAGCAAAGTTTTCCGTATTTTTTTCCTCGGCAAACTTCATGGCTTTTTCCAGATGAATCCATTTTCCCATTAACTGCCGGGAATCCTTCTTAAACCAGGTCAGGCTGGTTTGGTTATCCGTGATGGTATCGTTTCCATTGTCTATGAATCGGGACATGGTGAACCTCATAAAAGTGCATGATCATTGTAGAATGATTGTAGCAGAATTTGGTGGGAGCAGAGAGCTTGCCTGATGAGTTTTCTCTTGCCGCGAGGGCAGACGGTTTGTTATGCCGAGAGAACATTTTCCAGCGGGGGTTCCCCGCTTGGTGGGAATGCAGGCATAAAAAAAGCCGGTAAGGCAATTTGCCCTACCGGCTTTTTCCTCAGGTGAGGCTTAAAACTTTTTATTCTTTACTTGAGGTTCTGGTTCATGGTCGGGTGATCGATTTCGCAGTCACCTTGAGAAACCAGATTTTCCTGCATATAACCTTTGCGGTTCTGGTTCATCGCTTTGCGATACGCACCATCAGAGTTGTCGCCACGGCAGTCGCCTACTACGAGGCCAACAACGCCACCAGCATCTTCAACGCTTTTCCATTGTTTCCAAGACTGCTCAGTCTGGGAAGAGCCGAACTGATAATTCTGCATTACACCAGAAATGCTTCGAGCATTTGCCGCTCTAGAACTCAGGTTGACCGCATTGGTCAAAGCTCTGTCTTTAGCGCCCATTTGCATCATGGTCTGACTTACACCAATACCGGCACCATTTGATTGACCATAAGCTCCAGGAATTGTGTTGTCAGCACTAGCCAATGTTGCGAACCCTACGAATGCACTTACTGCTACGAACAAAATTGCTTTTTTCATTACTTCCTCCCCTAAGGATGAAATTTGAAATAAAAACTTCCTGATTCTAACGATTTGTTTTTTGCCGGGGTATAGGGTAAACGCTGTTTTTTTGTGTGGGCGGTAGTCCTATGCGTTGCAGGGTTTGTTTTTAGTGTTGAGTTTTGCGGGAGTCTGAAAAAACAAGGTAGAGGAAAAATTCACAACGATATGATGTGCTTCGGTTAAGGGTTTTGCTTGAGAATATGTAGTCCTTATGCCTACGCGGTTTTGTTGGCGGTAGGGTGGTCAATCCGGGGAAGAAAACTCTATTCCCTGAAAGCCATAAGGTAGGTAAGAGGGATGGGGTAGCGAGAAGAAACCCCCATCGAAAGGCGGATTGAGTGCTTCTGCAATTACTTTTTTGTAATCATGCTGGCTTGCCTCGCAGGATCTGAAAAAACACCAGCGGAAATGGACAGGGCGGCTCTTATCTCTTTTGAGGAGGATGCCAAAAATGTCCTTCTCGTTGAAAAAAAACTGCAAGCTGAATGCTTTGTGGTTGACCTGATAGGTCTTTCCTCTGGGGAGTTTCGAAATTTCCATGGGGTTGGGGACAGTTACTCCGGTTTGCGGGGAGGTTTTAAAAGAAACCCTTTCCATGGCCCATAAACAGGGTGGGGATAAGCTGAGCAAAACCGATAACAGATAAACTCTGAAGAATGTTTGCGCCGGAGGGAGGGGTTTTTTAGGCATAGTGAGGAAACCAGAAAGGTTGTGACCTCGAATCTTAATCGAACCAAGAGCTGAAATGCAAAAAAAAGCCGGTAGGGCAATTTGCCCTACCGGCCTTTCCCTCTATAAAGAGGTGAAACTTAATTTTGCGATGAAGCGATTATTTCAATGTGGGATGATATGCTTCGCAGTCACCTTGAGAAACCAGTCTTTCCGCCATATAACCTTTGCGGTTCTGGTTCATCTGCTTGCGATAGGCACCATCAGAGTTGTCGCCACGACAGTCTCCCGGTACCAAGCCAACAACACCACCTGCATCTTCAACACTTTTCCATTGTTTCCAAGACTGCTCAGTCTGGGAAGAGCCGAACTGGAAGTTGCCACCGGAAGCCCCTCCAGAGTAATCAGATCTTGCATTACCGGCTCCAGAAGCCAGATTGACCGCGTTGGTCAGAGCTCTCGTGCTGGCTCCCATTGACATCATGGATTGGCTTACACCAATGCCGGCACCTAGTGTTGATGGAGTATAACCTCCTGGAACTGTCTCATCAGCACTGGCGCTCAATGCCGTGAACCCTAGAAATGCACTTACTGTTACGAACAAAATTACCTTTTTCATTACACTTGCCTCCCCAACTGAGATTGGAAAAAAAACTATTAAACTAAACAAGCACTACCAAACAAAATGAATTGACCCCTGTAGGAGTCAACTGATTATCTTTTCAGGATACCCTACGCATAATGACCATTTATCCTACACCTAAAATAGGTGTAAACGGTCTGTGAATGTCAGAATCTATAACCTTACGGCCTGTTTGTCAATAAAAAATCGGCTCTTCCTGCAAACTGAATAAAACACAGGTCGAACAAATTTAAAAATGCCCGTTATTTTGTCAATAAACTATTGAAAAAAAAGCATTTAATGACTTATATTTTTTCAGTTGTTGGCTTTTTGAAAAAATAGGGATTGTCTGTTTGGTTTGACGGGTTCGGTCTTGAAGGGAGGGTTTTCCCAAACAAGGGAAAACTGGATAAGTACTCTCAAATTCGTATAATGAAAAAGTGGCTGTGTGAATTACAAACAAACAAAATATATTTTCATGTCTTCAAAAAAACTTTTTACTCTGGATGAAGCGAATTCCCTGATTCCCCAGTTGTTGAGTTGGGTTCCTGAAATTCAAAAGTTATCTGCTTCAATGAATCGAGACTTTCCTGATATCCGCAATGCTCGCGAAAAGGCCAAGTGGAACGGCGGAAGTGTTGAGGGGGTTGAGTACCTGAATGTGATCACGAAATATAATCACCTGACCCGGAAGATTGAATCTGCTGGTTGTGAGATCAAGGGGATTCGTGAGGGCCTGGTGGATTTCCCCTCTCTCCGGGAAGGTCGGGAAGTATATCTTTGCTGGAGAATGCCGGAAAAAGAGATCCGGTTCTGGCATGACCTTGATTCCGGTTTTGCCGGCCGCCAGCCCATTCACTAGCCGTGAAGGCAGATAGCAATGGCTTGTTAAGCCGAGAAGAACGGTTGCTAGCCAATAAGCTATTGTTAATTATCAGCGGAGGTTCTCCGCCACTAGCCGCCGGGCCACGCCCGGTGGGAACGGGTCAATGGCTTCTTGGGCTGAGAAGAACGGTTGCTAGCCAATAAAAGCTATTGCAGGTTGAGTCCAGCGTCACGCTGGCCAGCGGAGGTTCTCCGCCACTAGCCGCCGGGCCACGCCCGGTGGGAGCGGGTCAATGGCTTGACGAGCCTTTGCTCATTTCCGCTTTTTCTCTGCGAAAATTTTGCGAACCTGCTGAACAAGTTTGGAGTTTCCCACCACTGCGGTTCCTTCTTCAATGCTGGCGCGGTTTCCGGCGAAGTTTGCGAAACGGCCCCCGGCCTCCTGAACCAGAATTTTACATGGGGCGTAGTCCCATATTTTGGCAAGCGGGTCCACCATCACGTCCACAACACCTCTTATTGCCATCAGGTGACCGAAGGCATCGGGATAGGTTCTCACGATTTCGGCTTCCTGATTCAGGCGGTTGTACAGGAAACTGCACTTTTCACTACGAAAACAATAATGGTCTGCCACGGCGACAAAAGCTCCCTTCAAGCGGGACTGCGAAGAAACTTTGAGGGGTTGCCCATTTGCAAAGGCACCTTTTCCTTTTACGGCCCAGGCCGTTTCCCCCAGCGCTGGCAGTTCGATGATGCCCAAAACCGGTTCCCCCTTGTGCAGGAGAGCTATCATGGATGCGAAAAGGGGCAGTCCTCTTACAAATGACCGGGTGCCATCTACAGGGTCAATCGTCCAGACCCATTCGGCGTCTTCGTTGTGGTTGCCGAACTCCTCTCCGATGATCCCGTGGTCGGGAAAATATTTGGAAATTTTTTTGCGCAGAATTTCTTCGGCTTTACGGTCCGCGATGGTAACGGGACTCAGGTCCTCTTTCACGTCAACGGAAAACTCTCCTCGATACCATTTTAAAACTTCCGCCTTCGCGGGTTTCATCATGGACAATGCTACATCTTTAACTTCCAGTAAATTCATGGCTGAAATAACCTTCAGGGTTAAGAAAACTTCCGGGTGAGAGGGCCACTCGGCGTGGGGCCAATGAGCCATCGCTTAATCTGGCTGGCAAAGAGTTGTCTCGGCATAAAAAGTCTTTGCTCTCTGCCTCCCTCGCTAGAGGGCCACTCGGCGTGGGGCCAATGAGCCATCGCTTAATCTGGCTGGCAAAGAGTTGTCTCGGCATAAAAAGTCTTTGCTCTCTGCCTCCCTCGCTAGAGGGCCACTCGGCGTGGGGCCAATGAGTCATCGCTTAATCTGGCTGGCAATGAGTTGTCTCGGCTTGAAAAGTCCTTGCTCTCTGCTTCCCTCGCTAGAGGGCAGGGAAAATATCGTTGCTTTAATCACTGTTTAAATTATAATCGACCATTCGTATTCATTAATAATTGAAAAAAATATCGCTTTATATCGGGCTAAAAAAATATGCGTGACAAGAATTTAATGATTGGAATTATAGGCTGTTTTGCCATTGCCGTGTTGTTTGTCGGGGTCATCGTCTGGGAGATAAAAAAATCTATCGAACATGATGAGAGAGTACAACAAATGGCCAAAAAAGCCAATAACGTGGAAGTTTCTGACAATCGGGATTTCAGTATCTATGAAACCCTTGTCGGGGATGATGGGCGGGAAATGATTTTGGTGCCTGAGGGTATTTTTTCCCGCGGCTCCGACGCAGGGGGCTTTGACGAAAAACCCATGCAGGAAGTTTACCTCAATGCATTTTTTGTGGATAAATATGAGGTGAGCGTGGAGGCGTATAACAAATATCGCAAGGCGACCGGTTATGTGGAGCCATCGGTTCCGTTTTTTCAGGGGGACAGTGAGGTGATGAAGGTTCCCCGTCATGCTGTTGTTGGGGTTTCCTGGGACGATGCTGTCAACTATTGTAACTGGGCCGGCAAAAGGCTTTTGACGGAGGCAGAGTGGGAAAAAGCGGCGCGGGGAACTCACGGACTCAAATACCCCTGGGGGAACAAGATCCTCTCCAAACGCGCTAACTTAGCTGGTACAGGGGATGGGCATGCCTACATGGGGCCAGTGGGAAGTTATCCCATGGGGCGAAGCGTTTATGGAGTTTATGATATGGCTGGCAATGTTTCGGAGTGGGTCGATGACTTCTATGACCAGTTCTATTATAAAACTGCCCCGATGATGAATCCGACCGGTCCTGAGAATAAACGAAACCGCGTTTTCCGTGGCGGCTCATGGGACGCAAGAAGCGTGGACATCCGTACTGCCAAACGTTTTGCCGCTTCGCCTGGAAGAAAGGATAGTATTCTGGGCTTTCGTTGCGGTCGTTCAAAAGATCCTAAATAGTCCACTCACAGGAACATGAAAAATCATTCTATTCGTCATCGCGAGTCGCGAAGCGGCGTGGCGACCCAGGTTTTCTGGATTGCTTCGTCACCGCTGGTTCCTCGCAATGACGGGTTATGCAGAGGTCTCCTCGCATGGGAGATAGGTAATAATGGCTCGTTGAGCCGCGAGAATGTTTGCTAGCGAGAGAAAGATATTGCAAGTTACCAGCGGAGGTACTCCGCCCCGAATCTGGATTTTCCTGTTTTTCTTCGTTTCCGGCGCAACCGGGCTGATCTACGAAGTCGTGTGGACTCGTTTGCTCACTTTGGTGATGGGGAATACTCACTATTCCATTGCCACCGTCCTGACTGCGTTCATGGGCGGACTTGCCCTGGGGAGCTATGCCGGGGGCAGGATGATCGACAGGAGGTTTTTAGCCCCCCTGACTGCCTACGCCTTTCTGGAACTGGGCATCGGTTTATATTGCCTGATCATTCCTGGGTTGATCGATTTTGCTTTCCCCGTATTCAAGTGGGTTTACCTCAACTGGGGAGATTCTTATACCCAGGCCAGCCTGATCCGCTTCTTCATTTGCGTGACCATCTTAATCATTCCCGCCACCTTCATGGGTGCGACCTTACCGGTGCTCAGCAAGTTTGTGTCCCGGGATGAAGCCCATATCGGGAAAGATGTGGGAACCTTGTATTCTATTAACACCTTTGGTGCGGTTTTTGGGGCCTGGGCTTCCGCGTTTGTGTTCATGCGGCTTTGGGGAGTCCAGTCCACGATCTGGATGACAGCCCTGTTGAACCTCGCCATTGCCGCAGTTATTTTCCTGGTATTCAAGTCCCCGGTGCAAGGCTCCACGACTCATGAGCCAAAGAGTTCCCCCCTTGATAACAGGGAAAAATTAATCCTCTTGAGTTTTGGGCTTTCGGGCATGGTAGCTCTGGTCTACCAGATCGCCTGGAACCGTATTTTGTCTCTTTTACTGGGTTCCTCCGTTTATGCCTTCAGCCTGATTCTGACCGTTTTTATATTGGGACTGGCATTGGGCACCGCCAGCTTTTCCAGGCTCCTGTCTAAATTTAGTAATTACATGAAGGTTTATGGTATAACTCAAATAATAATAGGAATATCTTCTCTTTTAATTATCCCATTGTTTGGCTCTATCCCTTTTGCCAACCGCTGGATTTATGAGAACTGGGGATTGCAATTTGAGTTCATTCAGCTGACGAATTTCCTGATTATTTTTGCCCTGCTTTTCATCCCTACCTTTTTTATGGGAGCCCAGTTTCCATTGGTCATTAAACTGATGGCGCGAAAGTTGGAAACCCTGGGCAGTCATGTGGGCCGGGTCTATGCCAGTAATACCATCGGTGCCATTATCGGATCCTTTATTGCGGGGTTCATCCTGATACCTGAATTGGGATTGCAGACCACTCTCATAAGCGGGGTGTTTTCGAATGTTCTGCTGGGAACCGCGATACTCATGCTGGGGGCCCGGCTCAACCTTGGCGTGAAGATCTACGTTCTGCCGGTGTTTTTGATTTTTTGCGTATTTGCGGCAAAATCCATTGGGCCGTGGGACAAATCTGTGATTTCCAGTGGTTCCTTCATGCCTTACCGCATTGCGGACCTTAAAGCCGCTGAGCTGAAGAAAAATAAAATCCTTTTCTTTAAGGAGGGTATGCATACAACGGTGACCACCGAACTTTCTGTATCCGGGAATATTTTCCTGCGTGTGAACGGAAAGACCGATGCCTCTCTGGCTCTTGATATGCGAACGCAATTGCTTTCCGGTTATCTTCCCATGTTGTTTCACCCTGATCCCAAATCCGTTCTGGTGGTCGGGCAGGGTAGTGGCATTACTTTGGGGGCAGTGGAACAGTTTCCGGCTAATGAGATCACGCTTGTTGAGATTTCTCCTGCAGTCATCGAGGGTTCCCGGTTTTTTGATCCCTTCAACCACCATGCGCTGGATGACGATAGAGTGACCCTGAAACTTGAGGATGGACGCAACCATATAGCCCTTTCTGAGAGCACCTATGACGTAATCGTTTCGGAACCCTCTAATCCCTGGATTTCGGGGGTGGGGGCTTTATTTACCGTGAACTTTTTCGAATTGCTGAAAAAGCGGTTGAATCCGGGTGGGGTGGCCTGCATCTGGGTTCACACCAATATGTCGCCGGATAGCTTTAAGTCTATTGTCCGGTCTTTCAGTGAGGAGTTTCCCTTTGTGAGCATGTGGGAATCCATAGCGGGAGACGACTACCTGCTGATCGGGTCTGAGGAGGAATACGGCTTGTCCTATGAAAAAGCCCGGAAATACTTATCGGATGAAACAGTCGGGCGCGATTTGCACCGCATTGGCATCAATAATGTCCCGGACCTTTTGAGCTTGATGATCATGTCCCGGAAAAAGCTGTTGGAGTTCAGTGCTTCGGCTCCCCTGCATACTGACGATAACTCCTTGCTCGAGTTCAATGCCCCGGAATATGTTTATAAAGATGAACGTGCGGTTCTGGTCCGGCAGTTGACGCCTTTTATCGAGATAGAGCCGGAGTTTGTCAGCTTTTCTGAAACCGATGGCGACATTCGTGAAAAGGTGATGGCGAAGCTCTTAAAGCTGCAACGATCAGAAAGCCAGATTGAAGATATCAAGAAGAAGGCCGAACTGGAGAGGCTTTTGGATCAGGCAGTAGAGGCGTTTAATGTCGGCGACATCAGCGGGGCCCTGCAAAGCTACCAGAAGATCCTGATATTGGACCCGGAACATGTGATGACCTATTACAATATGGGTAATATTTTTCTTGAACTCAAGTTGACGGATCAGGCCGAGTCTGCTTACCAAAGTGCTCTTCAGGTCAACCCGTTTTATGTGTTTGGTTCCATAGGTCTGGCCAGGCTCCATGTGTTTTCCGGCCAGCCCGACAAGGCCATCAAGGTTTTACGTGATACGTTGAAGTGGTATGCAGGGGACCATGAAGTCAGCCTGTACCTTGGATTGGCGTATGCGTTTAAAAAGGATTCTGCAAGGGCCATTCAGGAGCTTAATAAATCATTGCAGTGGGACCCGGATTTTCCACCTGCGCACTATTACCTGGGGGTCCAGTATCAAACCCGGAGTCCAGCATTAGCCAAAAAACATTTAGAAACATTTTTGCAGTTGGCATCCTCACGGCCGGGTTATGAAAACCTTCAGCCGAGAGCGGAAAAAATATTAAATAAACTTTAAAGAGAAAACTGGTATACTCGTTGTTCCTCTTGGTCGATGACCCTGCCGGAAAAATTTCCCAGTAACTAGAATTTAAGGTCCCATGCCCGGAAAAATTAAAGCTCTGTGGTACTTTTGTATGGTCGTTGTTGTTGCCGGATTTTTGATGCTTGCTGTGCGTGGTGAGATGAATAAAGCCAGCGAGAAGGCAGATGCGGTATATCAATCAGTGGCTGAAAAACAAAAGGAAATAGACAAAAAAACGATTCAAATAGATCCGATCAAATTAGTTCGTGAACTGAACGCGCTGGGTAAATACCAGGAAGCGGTGGATATAGCTCAAAAGGCCGGCGAACGGAATCCGGATCGTGCTGAAATCCAGACCTGGTGGGGAATTTCTCTGGTCAAACTGGGTAAGAGAGCGGAAGCCATTGAGCATTTTATTCTGGCATCAGAAAAGGATCCCACCGATGAGAAAGCCTATCTGTATTGGGGATTGACGCTGGCAATGGATAAAAAATTTGAGGATGCCATTGATCATTACAGGACGGTGCTGGAGATCAACCCCGAGCACAGTAATGCTTATGCCTATTGGGGAACATCCCTGAGTGCTTTGGGAAAGTTGGATGAAGCTGTTTCCAAACTGGAAGAGAGCCTGCAGTTAAACTCATTCAACAGCAATGCTTATGAAGTTCTGATAGATGTTTTATACCAACAACAGAAATATGAACGCGCCTGGGAAATGGTTCATAAAGCCCGGGCCGATAATGTTGCCTTGAAACAGAGCTCTATAGACCGCTTATCCAAGGTTTCCCCAGAATCTTCCCAAAATCCTTGAAATGTTGAGGGTTTTAAAACGACCAACCTGATATTGGCATAAGAACTGCAACTATGCTTTGAAAGCAGGTTTTGTGTCAATATTGCAAACATTGAAAATACTGCTTGAAATTGAATGGATTAGAGGTTACTTATTAGTTGTCAGTAATGGTAATCAAGGTCTTTTCAGCAGTCTGCTATTTTACAAACAGGGGTTTCTAACAAATTCAGGTTTTACAAAAAATGCGGATCATGAATTCAAAAAAAACAAGTAAGGGTTTTTTGCTCTCGGTATTCTTTTTAGTTTTTTGGCTAGCTCCTTTTTCCTTGGTCAGTGGTGCGGATTTTGATTCCGAGGTGCCTAACTTTGTTACCGATATTACCGAAATCGGTGAGAATGTTTTTGCGCAAACCTCAGAAGTTACCATCAAGCTGGAAAAGAGAATTCCCAGAAGTACTGATGATTCCTCTATTGAAACCGCTCAGGGAATAGTCAAGTCCTCTCAGGACCCGCAAGACTACGAAGACATGGAAGATCCTTTTGCCGGGGATAGCGAGGACCTGCCCATAATGTCAGATCCTCTTGAAGGCTATAATCGCTGGATGTTCGGGGTCAATGAGACCATATACGATAATGTGCTGGAGCCGGTTGCCAG
>Ga0233439_10001959_pt1 | contig 24258 bp, 17 predicted proteins | sample SI_123_September_6_FD_182713 | JGI IMG/M metagenome (GOLD analysis project Ga0233439, IMG submission 182713) | Seawater microbial communities from Saanich Inlet, British Columbia, Canada - SI_123_September2016_100_MG | ecosystem: Environmental > Aquatic > Marine > Inlet | place: Canada: British... | reverse complement strand
GAAAAAGATGGTGGTGAAAAAGATGGTGGTGAAAAAGATGAATTGTTGTCCGATAAAAAGGAATTGGTTGTTGTAAAAACGAATGATATAACTACAAATTTAGAAGATTCTTCCAAAATATTAGAAGAAAGCAATGAAATAGTGGAGGGCGATGAAGAAGAAGAAGATGAAGAAGAAGAAGATGAAGAAGACGAGGAGGATGAAGAAGACGAGGAGGATGAAGAAGACGAGGAGGATGAAGAAGAAGCTCAAGAAGATAATAAAAATGAAAATAAGGACAAAAAACTAAAGGAAAATATGGATGAAGATATTACAACGAATAACATAAAGGTGAAATTAATCAATATTGAAGGCGACGATTTGACCGATAAACAAGACAATACTTTAGAAATAAAGAATAATCCAGCAAAATTGAATGAATATAAATTAGATATACCAAAAGACTCGGAAACTATTAATTTGAAATCGCCGAATGAAGTATATTTAGAGGTATATAAAAAAGCAAGACAAAAAGCAAAAGAGGCAAGAGAAGAAGCAATAAAGGCATATTTAACAGTACAAAAAATTAAGAAACAATATTTATTAGATGAAATTGAATTATCGGAAGATGAATCAGATGATGATATGGAATTATTATTTAGCGAAAACTAAAAAATATAAAGGTAATAATTTTTATATTTTTAATTTATATAATAGAAATGTTAAAGGATCTAGAGAAAATGCTCAAATCATTTACAAAGAACAAAACGTTAGTGTTAATAGGCGGCGTATTATTGGCTTATGCTTTATATAATTATTCACAAGGAAAAGGTATGACTCTTAGTGGATTGGACAATCCTTCGAGAGAACAGCAGCGAGCGGGAGGTTCGGTAGACGGTGGTGCCCAGAACTATCAACCATCTATGCCAGAAGGACAAAATGAAGATTATGCTTCTTCTAGTGGATTGAATACAGATACGTATGGATTGCCACCAAGCTGTGCCAAACAAGAAGTTGTAGACCCAAAAGATTTGTTGCCCAGAGACAACAACTCTGAATTTTCAAAACTTAATCCATCTGGAGCAGGTGATTTATCGAATGTAAGTTTGTTAAAAGCCGGTCATCATGTTGGTATTAATACCGTGGGACAAAGTTTAAGAAATGCGAATCTTCAATTGAGAAGCGAACCAGCAAACCCTAAAATGGAGGTTGGTCCATGGAACCAAACGACTATTAGCGGAGACCCTTACAGAAGACCTTTAGAATTGGGAAGTGCATAAATAATTAAATCACATATTAAAATTATATGATTTAAAATAGATAAATATACAGATATAATATATAAATGTCATCATTAGGAGTAAATTTATTTGGTTATTTATTAATTTTTTTTATCGTCTATGTGTCTTTGAAAATATACCAAGAATCGGATTCATTTAATTTGAAATGTATTATATCAGACGTAGATGGGAATAAATATTGTGTTCGAGAAACAGCCAAATTAGAATTAGTTGCGGATCTTTTAGCAAGAGTGACGGGGAAGATGGGTAAAGTAGTAAAACATCTTGCTAATAAATATCCTGAAAGAGAAAATGTAAAACGGCTGAAAGATGGTTTCAATCCAAAAAAAATAGTTGAAATATTACCTACAAGTAAATTTACAGCATATTCAGAAAATAAAGGGGAAAAATTGGCGTTTTGTACTACAAAAGAAAAACAAGGAAATAATTTGATAGATGAAAATACACTAACCTTTGTAGCGCTGCATGAATTGTCTCATATTGCGACTAAATCGGTAGGTCATACGAGTGAATTTTGGAATAATTTCAAATTTATTTTAAAAGAATCGGTTCCAATTGACATATATAAACCCGTAAATTATAAAAAGAAACCGACAAAATATTGTAGCATGACTATAACTGATAATCCATATTATGATTTGAAATAATAAGTTTAAGACTATCTAGGGTGTGTAAGGTTAGAATAAACAGTAAAATTATAATTAACGAATGATATAGCGTTTAATTTTGATGCATAAGGTTCTCCTTGTATAACTTTGTGGAAATGCGAGGGTATTTCGGGGAAATAGGTGTCGCCTTTAAAATCTGAATTAAGTTCAGTCAAATACAATTTATCAATATATGGTTTATTAATAAAATATTCATAAATTGACTGGCCGCCACATATCCAAATATTTGAGTGTTTTTTTTTCATTGTAATAATATCTTCGGTTGAAGGCATTTCAATAAATGTTATATTTTTGCGAGATATAAGGGGTGGATTATTGGTAATTATATATGAATTTCGATTTGGCAAAGTATTTGGATATGTTGGCAAACTTTGCCAAGTTTTTCTTCCCATTACCAAAGCATTATCGTTTTTATCACCGGATGTTATTTTTTTAAAATATTTAAGATCCTTTGGTATATGCCACGGAATGGAACCTTTATATCCTATAGTTTTGTTTTTAGCCAAAGCACAAATTATATTAATACTCATTTAAATATATATATAATCATTTATTTATATATATATATGTTTCAACTATTTCATATAAGCGAGAATGATACAGAACAAAACGAATCTAAAAATATATATGGCGATGATACTATTCAAACTATTAAGGAAAAAATAGTAGAAGAATACAATAAAAGAAGGAAGATTAAAAAAAGTCCAGACGAGGTTTACCTGTTTGGTTCAATGACAATAGATATAAATGAAAGAAAATTATTTGAATCGAATATTAATACATCAAGTATGAAAAAATCGATTTTAAAGGGAAAAGACGTTGATATACTAAACGCAAATTATGATTTAAGCCTTCCTGTTAAAGATTATACATTTGAAGAATTTGAAAAATTAAAGTTTAAATCAAAACTAACTCGTTTTGTACCAATTAGTCAATCTTTATCAATGGGCCAGCGAAACTATTTATATTCGATTGACCCGACAGAAGCAATATTTGATGGTGAATTGAATAATTCGGATGATTTACAAGTAATATCGCAAGATAATCATTTGTTATTAAAATTTGGAAATATAACAAAATTATTTTATTGTTTTCCAACAGACATAAAACATGATAATCCTAGTTTAAGTAAAGAAAAAGAGGAATTTTTATTTAAATTATATTTTCCAAAATTATACAAAATAGGAATTAAATCATATGAAGATTATGAAAATAAGAAGTATTCTTTAAATAAATCAACATTAAATGTAGAAACGGAATTATTTAAAAGATATTTACAAGAAGAAAAATTAAAAAAAATAAACAAAGGAATTTCTAAGTTATTTTTTATTATTCATCCACAAATAAATATGAAATTGCCAATGGAATTAATATTTAAACTGGTAAGTTCGGATAAACTTATACCTTTAATTAAATATGATCCAGGGAAAAGTTTAGAAAACAGATATAGATTATATACTGGAAACGTATTATCAAAAAATGGTAAAAAAATACCAGTGATAGTATCCGACAATAGTTATAAAATATCAAAACTGAATCTTATAAGAAAAAGATTAACAAATGAGAATAGAGTAAGTTTTTTTATACAAGAAGGAGATATTGAAATATACTGTCAATTTATTGAAGATGGGAATATTGAAGTAAAAATAAATATGGAAAAAAGTCAAAAATTACAAGACATAATGGATTGCTTAAAAAGAAATTTAAATAGAAAAATATTATACACTTTGAATTCATACTTGAAAAAAAGTGGATATGAGTTTCCGATGTTTTTAGACTTAAGCAATGAATTTGTTGAAATAGTTAAAATGGACTATGAATATGAATTGGAAAAAGATGACTACGTATTTGATTTAAAAGAATATGAAAATTGTTTAACACATATTTTCAATATCAAAAAAAATACAAAATACGAGAAGACGACAGATGTCATTGAATTAAAATACAAAAAGGTTTCATCGTATAATAAAATGGATGCTATAACAGAACTTATATCAGTTAAAATGCAATATAATACGCCAAATGAAACTATAATAAATGATTTAATGGTAAATTTTAAAATAAATAGGAGAAACGCGGTTAATGCTATACTAAAGTTTAAACAAGAAGCGGAAATTCAATTGGATACATTTGCGAATAAATCTTTACATTTTGTTGAAAGCGGGGGATTTGATGTAAAAATAGAAATGAAACAAAACGGGAATTTAGAGCAGAAATTATTTATTAATGTTTATAACATAAATAATGAAAAATACATAAAATATATAGATAAATACATAAGTTTTTTAATTAAAATAATCAAAGATGACGTGGATAGTCATTATAAAAAATTATGTAAAAAAGTTATAGCAAGTATAGTAGAAAAACCAGTAGAAATATTAACAGCCAGTGTTTTTATAGATGAAACCTTATCAAAAAAGAAACAATTGGAGGAATTAGAAAAATTAAGAGGGTCGGATGATGAGAAAAGCGATGAGGACGATGACGAGATTGAAGCGGTTGATGCGTTTGCTATGAAAGATGATAGTGATAGTTCTTCAGACGATGGGTCTTCGAGCGACGAGGAGGAATGGTTTGGCGGCGGCGGCGGCGGAGAAGAAGACATAATAGCAGCGGAACCTCCAGATGAAAATTTATCTTTGCGAAATATAATTGATAAAACAGAATTAAAACGGCAAGAAATTGGTGAAAATAGCAATTTAAATATGAATTTTAACGCCAAAGGGGGGTCAAAAAAAGAATTAACATTTGACTTACAAGGTAAAAACGGATATTTTGTTAATAGAATTCGAACTAGATATCCAGAAATAGCTGTAAAAAATAAAACACCTGGATTTGATTCTTATGTAAGAAGTTGTCCTTCTAACATGAAAAGAACCCCTGTAATATTATCACAAGAAGAATATGACAATTTAGATGATGACTTAAAAAATGATTCGACGTCGAGTCTTCATCCGATTGGATATAAAAACGAGAAAAAAGAGAATCATTGGTTTGTATGTCCGCGATTTTGGTGTTTTAAAGACCCAAATAAGGAGGGTTATGATAATAAACCGCTTACATTGAAACAAGTAGAAGAAGGGAAATGTGGTGGTTTCGGAGCACTTATACCTCAAAATTCTAAAAAAATACCAGACGGTAAATATATATATGAATTTACGGACAAAAAATATCACAACGGCCAAGCAATGGGGAAAGACCCTAAAAATCCAAGTTCCGAATGGAGGGAAAAATATAATCAACTTTATCCAAGTTTTTTGAATAAAGAAAATAAAAATGGATTATGCATGCCTTGTTGTTTTAATATGTCAAATAAAAAAACAGGAGAGTATCAAAGGTCACAATCGAGAAAAAAGGTTGAAAACGAATGTTGTAAGAATGATAAATGTCCGCATAAACTTGAAAAACCAGACAAAACATCAGAAACGGGATATACATCTCCAATAAGAGGGAAAAAATCTTTAAAGCCGTATCAATTAGGGTATATGCCACCTTCGTTGGAAAATTTTTTTCAATTTGATAGTCAAAAAATATGCCAAAAAACAAAAAGAGACCCTAGATTAAAATCAAAAAATTACTGTTTATTAAGATACGGAGTAACTAATAATACCAATAGTTTTTTATCAGCAATAGCATTCGCATATTTTAATCAAAATTCGCCTTTCATATCAAATACAAGGAAGTTAAAGATAGAAAATATAGATAGAAATATTAAACTATTAATTAAAACGATAATAAAACATGAACATCTATTTTTAAGCTTTTTAATCGCAAACAAGGGGAATTTATATAAAATATTTTTCGATGATGAGAAATATAAATATAAAAAAGAAGAAATAAAAAAAAATGATAAAGAAATATTCGCACAAATGGTGAAATCATATGGTGAAAAAAGGGCTGAAATAGAATATTCTAAGATTTGGTTTTCGTTAAATAATTTTATAGAATATCTAAACAATAGTGAAAATGTAAAATATGAATATTTATGGGATTTAATAACCGCGCCAAGTAAAAATGGTGGTTTATTATTTGATGAGGGTATAAATTTACTTATTTTTAATAATCCACAGGATGACCCTATAGATAAAATAGAAGTTATTTGTCCCAAAGGTTCTCAATATAATAATTATAAGTATAACTCTAAAAGAAAATTAGTAATGTTATATAAAGCAAATGATATATATGAGCCACTTGTGTTATATAAAGAAGGAAGTAGCAAGAAATATATAAAAGCCACTATTTTAAAAGAGGATTTTAATAGAATGAAAAAAGGAAATAAAATATGGAATATAATAAAATATATATCTGCAGATTTGAATGAAAAATGTGAAAAATATCCAAATAACGATTCTTATTTTACGAAATATATGTCGAATATTCAATTAGAAGGGTTGATACAACACATTGGAATTTCTAATATAAAATATCAAATTATAAATGATTTCTATGAAACAATTGGAATAATGTTACAAAATGAAGTATTTGTACCTTGTGACCCATCATCTATCAATAAGAAAATTGATATGAGATTTATAAACGATGATTTGGGAAATATATTACAAAGTAGAGATTATCCAGAAAAATTAAAAGAATTAAATATAAATTTAGAAAACGGCGATATATTACATATACCAGAAGACGGTCAAATAATAGAAGAAGATGTGTTGGTTGGTTATAGAACAAATACAAATCAAATAATATTAGTAGAGCCAGAAATAGATGTTTCAATAAATGATTATAAGGTGAATAAAATATTGAAAACTGGTAAAATGAATGTTGATAAAGAAAGGATTGAATCGATAAAAAGAATAAAAATGGCGAAAAATTTTTATATATTTTTTAGAAATATATTCAAAATAAAATTAAACGAGATAAATAATATGGAACTAAAAAAAGAAATTTCGGAAATAATTGAAGGAAAAGGAATATTAAATACATATACTGATAAGATGGACCGTATAATAGAAAAGTTAAAACAAGTGTTGAATGAAGAGGTTATATCATTTGATTTAGATGAAAAAAATTCGATGGCTTTATGTGAATATTTAATGGAGGAAGATGAAGAAATGGAAGATGTTGATTGTATTGGAATAACGGGGAAAGATAATATTTATCATTTTCCAGAATTGAATTTGATAAATAAAATGAAAAACGAAGAACATTATTATGAAAAATTAAGTGATGAATTATTAAGATATGAAAAAATAAAAAAATATATCTTTTTAAAAAATAAATATATGAATTTTGATATAGTTGAATATAAAATATCAAACAATGAAATATTGCTATTGGAGTCTTCTTTAAAAAATACGATGGAAAAATGGAAAAAGGATGAATTATCCACGACCATAAATTACATAAAATATAATAACATTTTTGATAAAATTACAAAAAATGATAAAGAAAATTATACGAATAAATATACAATTGATATATTGGATATACAAGATGACGAAGAACCTCAAACGGTTGAAAATGTATTAATAAGCAAAGACTTGGAAGACGCGGAGGAAGAAATAAAGATTGAAAATTTGAAAGTAGAAGAAGAGCAAAAGAGTAGGAAACTTCAAGATGGGATGGGGGATGAATTTGAGTATAAATATTCGAAAAATATGAGATCGAAGCCAAGTAAGTTAATAATTGATTGGTTTATAAAATATATGTTAATTGCTCCGCCACCGGAATTATCGGTATTAATACCTAGATTAAAGGATGAAAAAGAAGAAGTCATGAAGAAATGGAAAGAGAAGAAATCAGAACCAATTAAAGATGAAATTAAAAACCTTTTTGATAAATATTGGTGGGGTATACCTTGGGATAAAAAAGATAAAGATATAGGTGGTTCTTGTATTAGCGGAGGAAAAGGACAAGCAAATAAGACATTAACTGGTGAGTTTGATAAAAAATTTCAAAGTAATTCCGGGGAAAACCCAGGTCCAAATAGGAGTGATGATGGTAAAATGCATTATTCTTATTATAAAGATAAGATAGGAGGCAATGAGTTCATTAACAAATTTGATGAAAATTTTATGATTGAAAAATTAAAAGAATTGAATTCATTGTGGAAAATCGATAATCCATTAGAAAAATAAATATTTATAATTAATAAATATTTATCTATTGAATAATGTAAGGCTAAATGGGGAATTATTGGAGGTGGGGTGGTCGTTAGTGGGGGTTCTAGGTAAAGTTATTGTTGGAGAAAACGGATTATCGGATTGTAAAATAGAATCAATGATTTCATCGGCACTATCAATAGATTCTATATCAAAGGACGCGTCGTCGTCTGGTTCGAGTATAATAGGGGGGTCGATATAGTTATTAAATGATATGGGAATATAACTATTTTGAAAAATCTGAGGCGGCATGATTGGTTCGGGCGGGGGTCTTATTCTTATAAATGAAGATATATCATTATTTTTGATGTATTCGTTTAATTTTTCTTTACAACTTTTTCGTGCATCTCTTTTTAATAACGGATTACAAGAAAAAGCTTGTAATAAATAATAACGTAAACACTCAAGTAATTCATTTACGAAAAAAGCTTTTCTAGAATAGGATATTGCGTCGGGTAAAGTAAGATAATCTACTTCTGTTTCAAATTCAGTGAGCATGTTGTGTATTTCTTCGTACAATTCTCGAATGCTGCCGCTTTTAATGAAACAAGTAATTGCGTTTTCTTTTAAAACAGGAAAATTGATATATATGAATTTAGAAATAAAAAAATTACATTTGAAAAAAGCGAGAATCATAGAATTCATATTGAAGGGTGAATTTTTGATGCCAAAATAAATATTATATAAATTATATCTTTGAAAAGGTACATTGGTATATGGATTTTTTAGTTTTATGGGTTTAATAAATAGTCCGTCGGTTTTTTTTAAAGAATCAACCCACGAAGCGATTAGATTGCTAATTCTAAAATTATATAAAGTATTTTCGTGAGAGATATATAAAGTAATTTTTTGGTTTTCTGGAAAATCAGACAAATCATTGAAATATAAATCGTGTTTTAAATCGGAATCAATGGCTTTTTTTAATTTTCTCTTATAAAAAAAGGTTTTAAAAGTTCGTAAAATCATTTTACTTTTAAAATATAATTTATCTGCTTGTATTCTTTCTTCTTCGTTATAAATGACATAATTTATAATGTAGTGCTTGTAAAAAGATACGTGTGAATTTGTTCGTAAAATATATTTATAACAAGATAAATCTGGATAAATCCCGTTGCTTTTTTTTGCTATATAATTCATTAACCATAAAATATCTTTCATTTACATTAATAAAAGATATTTATTTAAAAATCGATGTCATAATCATCGTCTATTACACCAGAGTCGTTGGTTGTATTTATATTTAAATTATCTTTAATTTCAATATTGGGAATGGCACAATAATTGTCTTCCGTCATAAGAGCGTCGTCGATATTTGTGTGTGTTTCAATATATTTTTCTTCGGCATTTTTAAAACCCCGATGGTCTAGCAATACTTGGAAAGCTCCTGTTCCATAATAACCATCTTGGCCGCACATTATATTGGCGGAAACACCAGTCATTAAATCTAATTCGGCGTGTTTTGCTGCTTTTAAAAACATTTCAGGCGTTTCTTCGAAACTTGCTTTTGCGATTGGGCCGATGTCGTCGTTGTTGATACCGTGTCTAAAAATACTTACCATTTTTTTTGTAGCGGTCATTCTGTCGCACAACATTGCCATATGATGATAATTGATATATTGCCCGTCAAAGCCGTCTTTTAACTCGTTGAGAATACATTGTCTAGCTGCTTCAATACCAAGCGTTCTATAAACTTCTTGAATATCATTTGAAATGGTTTTGCTAGAATCAATGAAATCACAAGCTAATATATCCTTAAGATTGCTGCCGACGGTATCTAATACCCAAACATTGTGTGATTTATAATTACCATCTTTATATTTTAATTGGTTTGGTTTTTTTCTCAAAATAACCTTTGGAATGCCTTTAATACCTCTCAAAATAATATTGTTGAGAATTTGTTCTTGTATTAATTTAAGTTTGTAAATATCATCTGTTTGGTCTAATGATGATTTTTTCTGTGCGATTTTTTTGGAAAATTCTTGAATTCGAATTCTAAAAACCAATTTGTCTGAATTAAAATCGCTAAAAACACACTTGATTGCTGAGGTGGGTTTTAAACTATTTTTAACGGCAAAATGAATATCATCCATAGAAATGCCTTTTTCGAGCATGTCTTCTCTGGATAATTCAAGTCTAATAATCCATTTTGAAAATGCAGTGTCTTTTTGTTCGTCTTCGACGCCACATTCTTCCATTAATTTTTCAAATGCTAAAAATTGTCTTAACAGAACCTCGTCTTCTTTAATTCTAGTAGTCTCTAATTTTGGGTCAAAACATATACTAACTGACGTGGTTACATCTTTAAGACAAGTATATTCTAATTTATATTTTAATTCTTGTGCTTTTGATTGGTCTAATTCATCTTCTTCTTTTAATCGGATTTCAATTGAAGGTTGTTTTGGATTTTCACTTAACGATAATATCTCTTCGATTCTAGGCACACCTCTAGTGACATTACTCTTGGAAGCTACACCAGCAAAATGAAATGTATTTAAAGTCATTTGAGTGGTAGGCTCCCCAATACTTTGGGCGGCAATTAATCCAACCATTTCACCTGGATGAACGATGGCTTTTTTATAATTATGAATAAGCTCTTCCAATAGGAGTTTAACCCCATTCTTATTAAAATGATTTTTGATAAGTAAATGTGTTGGGGATAGATGGTAAGTCCATAATACCTTGAATAATTCGCTAGGTTTTGAATCTTTGCAGTATTCTTCCAAATAATGGTATGCGTTTTCAACTAATTTATAAGTTTGTAATGGAGTAATATCTACAAAGAATGTTTTTTTAATATGGAGTCTTTCTTTTATATTATCAATAATTCTTTTAAAATGAACTGGAAGGAATACCTGTGTTTCGTTGTTATAATTGAATACATTTTTAACGATTTTCTCGCGCATATCCAACATGTATAAAATGGTCTGCTTGGTTTTGGAAATAAGTTCTTGTTTTTCACTTGCTATATTTGATAAAGCTTTTTTAGTGAAATTAATATTAGAAATGGTATCGATGCTAGGCATTTGATAATGTGCGTATATTTCTTCCATTGTCATATCGATTAAATAATAATTTTGACGTTCGCATTTGGTTGTAACAACAGAGTCGTCGCCATACTTAAATTGAATAATTTTATTTTTATTATTTCTAACGGTCATGTCATATTTTACCATCAAATCTTCTAAACCTTTAATCAATCTTCTTTGAATATATCCAGTTTGGCTGGTTTTGACAGCCGTGTCGATTAAACCGGTTCTACCACCCATTGCGTGAAAATATACTTCTTCAGGAGTTAATCCCTGAATAAACGAATTCTCAACAAATCCGCGAGCTTCGGGGGAATCGTCGAATTTAGTATAATGAGGAAGAGTTCGATCGTCGAAACCATATGGAATTCTTTTACCATCTACAGTTTGTTGTCCTACGCACGAAATCATTTGTGCGATATTAATATTGCTTCCTTTACTACCAGCATTTACCATAATAACGAATCGATTATCACTATCTAAATTAGACCTTCCAATTTTACGTGCTCCTTCGTCTGCCTTTGTAAGAATTCCGTTTACTTTAGTTTCAAATTCGACTTCATTTGTTTTTCCAGTAAGATTTTCAAATGAATCAATATGTAATTGTTGGATTAATTCGACAACTTCCTTCTTTTTTTTGTTAATTTCTTGTGAAATAAGATTATTTGTTTGTTTATTAGAAATCAAATCGCTAATACCAACGCTATAAGAGCTTAATTTCATATATTCTGTAACAATTGCTTGTAAATTATCTATGAAATCTTCAGATTGCTTATAACCAAAATCGTTAAATATTCTTTGAAGAAATCCTTTTGAAACCGCGCCAAGAGTTCCTTTATCAATATGTCCTCGTTTATAAGAACCGTTTTTGATTTCAATAATATTATTGGATTTCTTCGTATTTTCCTCTGGTTTTAATAGTCCATTCGAAAATTTCAAAGACATTGGGGGCAATATTTGTGTTAATAAATCAAAGCTAGAAATGGGTTTGTTTTTTTTAAAGAGAGATGTATCTGGTTTATCGAAATACATTAAAAGGTTCATTGCCGTTCGTGTATCGAAGTTGATATTTTCTCTTGTAAAACGATGAGCGCCCAACAGCGAGTCTTGAAATATACCTACGATAGACTGGTTACTAGCAGGACTAATAATTTGTCTAGGAACAGAAGCTAATGTCAAAAGTTCAACTTGACTTTCTTCATCTTGAGGACCGTGCATATTCATTTCGTCACCATCAAAATCGGCATTATATGGCTTTGTATCGGCAACATTCATTCGAAAAGTAGCTCCTTTTTTCATAATTTGAGCTCTATGACACATCATAGACATTCTATGCAAAGAAGGTTGTCTGTTAAAAAGAACGGGATCTCCATCTAACATATGCCTGTGAAGAATATCGCCTTCGTTTAATTTCTGTGTTTCACGTAAAACATAACGCAAAGAAATACTTTCACCATTTTTCTTTTCCAAAATATTAGCACCCGGATACTTATTGGGTCCATTTTCCATTAGTTTTTGAAGAAATTTTTTATTTCTTTTATTTACTACTTGTGGGAATGTAATATTTTTTGCTATTTTTATAGGAACACCCAATCTACCTATTTTCAAAATAGGGTCTGGTCCAATAACACTTCTAGCACTAAAATCAACGCGTTTCCCCATTAAATTACCTCTCACCCTTCCTTGTTTTCCAACCAATCTTTCTTTAATTGATTTTAAAGCTCTTCCTGAGCGCTGTGCTACACTAGCCACGCCTGGTATTTTATTATCAACCATTGTTGCTATATAATATTGTAAAACAGTAGTCCAATCTTCAATTACTTTTTCCGCCGCATTTTTTGATATTTTCTCTGATAAGGTTGAATTTGCTTTAATAATATTAACAATTATATGGGAAATATCATCTTCGCTTCTTTGTTGTGCGTCGTGTTTTACCGACGGTCTAACAGCAGGAGGAGGTACCGCCAACACTTGACATACAAACCATTCTGGTCTAGACCACAAACTACTGAACCCCATAAAATTAACATCTTCATCTGATATTCTTTTAAATAATTTTAATACCGCTTCGGGCGTTAATTTAATAGTCGGTTTCTTATTATTTTCTCCGTTTTCATCAATAATACCTTCGTTGTTCTCCCATTCGGCATAAATGCTTGCTAAATCTTGTTTATAAATTTTTTTAGGTTGCTTGCATCCACATCCGTGTTCGTGGTCTTGTCCGCATCTTTTGATTTTTTGAGCCAATTTGAATACATAATCCCACCTTTTTTGACTTGGCATTTTCAAGGCAAATTTATACTTTTCTTTATTGATTTTTAACTTACTACATTTAATGCAAATACACCTTAAAATCTTTTTAATAGTTTCTATAAATTGAATGTAGAATACAGGTCTAGCCAATTCAATATGACCGAAATAACCTGGTGTTTTCATATAATTCAATCCGTCTGTGGGACAGATTAGCCCCGGTTCTAAAACTCCCATTCGCGGGTCAAATAATCCTCCAATTACCGGCTTATTGTTAATATATGTATCTCTGCTTGTTATTTCAGCCACAGACGCATTTCTAATTTCGTCAGGTGATAATACACTGAACTGTAACCCTATAATACGGGATGTGTTTAGTTTATTCTTTTTATCAGAACCTATTATCGACATTAATATATATATTAATATTCTTTTTATATTTTTTTATCAATTTATAATTTATATTTAGATATCAAAAACTGATTTAAATAAAATAAAATATAATTTATTTAATATAATGCCAAAAGATAAAGCAGATACTCCTAAAAAATCGAGAGGTTCAAAAATGAAGCGAAATAAAAGTTCTAGCAGTGACGATGAGAGTGATGTCGATATTTATATGAACGACCACGATGAAATAGACAGCGAAGAAGAAATTCCTAAATCAGGAACTAAAGAATTTTCTGAAATGTTTCGTTCTCTTGGTAGGAAATACAGTGCCAAAAAAGATGAAGAAAATAAAAGGAATAAGAAAAAAAGGAAAAATGGTAAAGTTAGAGAAGGGAATAAGAAAAAACCGCAAACCACCATCAAAAAGAAATCTAAAACAAAAAAACCCAATAAAAAAAAGACAGATGATAAATTTATAGAAGACGAAATCGAAGAAACACGCCCAAGAAGAAGCAAGCGTTCTAAAAAGAAGCCAGTATATACAGTAGAAGAGTATGAGGACGAGGACGATGAGTCTGAATATGACCCTGAGTATGATTCGCAAGTAGCATCGAGCCAAGAAGACGACGAGGTTGACGAGGAAATGGTTGCTTATTTAGAAAGTCTTCAAGAAGAAGAGGATAATGATTTACATAATCAAGCCAAAAATATATTAGATAACCAATTTAATATTATATTTACCACTCAACTAGGAAGAGGTATTGGTGAAGAAGAAAGTGAAGAAGAAAGCGAAGGAGAAGTAATTATTTCTTCCGACGAAGAAGTAGATGAAAATAAAGACTCGACGATGGGAAAATCCGATGAAAAAAAAACAAGTAAAAATGAATATAGTGTAGGAGATAAAGTATTTGCGAAACTTGAAGGTTGGGATAAACCATATCCCGCAACTATTTTAAAAACGAAATGGCGCAACCCAAAAAGCAAAAACGGAAAATTATTACCAAGGATTAAATTATATGATATCCAATTAGACGCGGATGACGAGGGAGATATTTACGAACCCATCGCAAACATTCCGGAAAAACGGTTATCAAGCTACGATGCTTTAACACAACAAAACGACATCATGTTGGAGTTAGAAATGTTAATAAATGCGAGAAAGAAAGGAGGGAAAAAAGCACTATATGATAAATATAAAGAAATGGCAGAGAAAAAGGAACAAATAGAAAAAGAAAAACAAGAAAAAATTGATATAAAGAAAAAGGCCAGCAATTTAAAAAAGTTTAAAAAGTTGTTAAGAGGAAACACCGCTTTGAATGAATTCAAATATTTCAAGGGTTTGTCTACACAAATTCAAAAAAAACTTATGAAAAAATTAAAAGAAGTAAATAATTACACAAAAGTAGAAGTCCCTTATAAAGTATCATTGATTGAGGCAGATATTCCTGTTAGATATAAATCTACCGCTATGAAAAAGTTAGAAACTTTACAATGGATGGACCCGGGTTCTGGTGAATATTATAAAATTAAACAATGGGTTGATGCCTTTATGAAAATACCATTTAACAAATATAATAATTTACCCGTCTCTTTTGATGATGGTGAAGAAAAATATAATGAATTTATGGAATGCGCCAAAACAACACTGGACGAAGCTGTTTATGGAATGGATGACGCTAAAATGCAAATCATGCAATTAGTAGGCCAGTGGATAAGTAATCCAAACTCAATCGGAACAGCTGTTGCTATTGGCGGACCTCCGGGAACAGGTAAAACTACTTTATTAAAAGAAGGTGTCAGTAAAATATTGGGAAGACCATTCGCATTTATAGCTCTAGGAGGTGCTACTGACAGTAGTTTCCTAGAAGGTCATTCATACACATATGAAGGCAGCGTGTGGGGACAAGTTGTTGATATTATCATTCGTAGTAAATGCATGAACCCCGTAATTTATTTCGATGAACTTGATAAAATTAGTAATACACCAAGAGGTAAAGAAATTGTAGGTATTCTAACCCATTTAACCGATACAGCACAAAATGATAAATTCCACGATAAATATTTTTCAGGAATCGATTTTGATTTGAGTAAAGTATTATTTATATTTAGTTACAACGATGAATCAAAGATTGACAGCATTCTAAAGGATAGAATGTATAGAATTAATACTGACGGATACAAAAAAGGAGATAAATGCATTATTTCTCAAAAGTATCTATTGCCAAAAATAATCAAAACTTTAAATTTTAAAGAAGGTGATATTATTATACCAGATGAAACTATCGGATATATTTCCGACAATTTGGTTAATTCTGAAAAGGGAGTTAGAAACCTCAAGCGAGCTCTTGAAATCGTATATACAAAATTAAATTTATATAGATTAATGAAAAGTGACAGTAAATTGTTTGAAAAAGAAACCAGTTTTAAAGTCGAATTCCCATTTACGGTCACGGTAGATATAGCAAAAAAATTAGTTAAAAAAGATGACCGCAACGGACCTCCTGCTGGAATGTATGTTTAATTTTATTATGTAATTTATATATAATGAAATTTAATATAAAAAAAATTATCACAATAACCACTGTATACCTAATTTTTGTTGTCTTTTTTAAAGGTTATGTTGCCTTTTCTCCCACAATACCTTTTTATCCAAATAATAATGAAGAAATTAAAAAAGTTAAGGAATACATAAAAAACAGAACACAAGATGACATACATTTTTTTTATCTCACAAACAAGTCAATCGCCTCCGCTTTCTTACCTTATGTCAATGAAACGAAAAAAGAATTAAATAAAATTATTTTAAGTGCGCGCATTCAACTAATTATATATGGCAATAAATATATAATAAACAGAGCACGACCAGAGCAGGTAGACCCGTCCATAAAACCAATAGACACCTCAACCGCGCAAAGTCCTGCGTTTCCTGCCGGACATGCGTACCAAGCACACTTGTTATATAAACTTTTATCAAAAAAATACCCTGAAAAAGAAGACCTGTTTAAAAAACTGGCATATAGATGTGATATTTGTAGAGTTCAAGCTGGCCTCCATTATCCTTCCGATGGGGAATATTCCAGGCAATTAGTTGATTTGTTTCATTCATAAAATTTAATATCTTTTTAACATTACAACATTGGGCGTATGAACTTACTAAAAAAGATTTTGACGATGAATTAAAAGAACGAGCGAAACGAAAGAAAAAATAATAAAACTTTTAGTGAAAAAATGCCTTTATTGTTTTAAATACGACCAATCATATAATGCTTTAAACAAATGTTTTCCAATTTTTAATGGTTCAAGTTGTAATGATTGTTTATTATAATCGTGTTTCATACACCCTTCTATTGTAAATGAATTATCCCAAGCACCATCAAATGTTCCGTGGACTTTATGAAGTTTTACAGTATAATAATCTTTTAACTGAAAATGTTTATTATATTCTACCATTCTTTTTCGGAAAAAATTATACGGACTATGTTTATCCTCTTTTGCTTTACCACTCGCTGTTATAAAGTGGTTGGAACACCCTTCGTCTCCGTGTAAATCAATATATAAACAACCGTTGTCTTGTTTTTCAATATAATTACGCATCATTTTAACTTCAAGACATTTTGTCTTGTGCCACTGTCTATTACAATTATCGCCGTGCGATTGTGTATACCAATGTCCCAATTGTACTCCATCAGGATTAGCCATTGGAAATATATGAAATGTAAATTTATTCATTAATATTTTTCTTATTTTATGTGATTTGGGAGAGAAAAATGTTGAAATAAAGCCCTCTAGCATCCACGAGCCTATTGTTTCTCCAGGATGTTGTCTTGCTATAATAAAGATGTTTTTTTCTCCTTTACCAAATTTTAATACCTCTATTTTATTTTTCAAAAGGGAAAGCCCCAAAATTGATTTTTTAACAGCTTTTCGTTTAGATAATTTATCTGTTAATTTATAATTTCTAGAGAGACAATATGGAACATAATATGAAAAACAAACGTTGTTTTTCTTTGGTGTAAATTCCCAGGATAAAGTATTGTTTTTAACTTCTGTAGGATGTCTCTTGAAATCTTTATGATTATAAGTAAAAACAACATTATGTTTATTCCAGTCATTATCAATATTAACTAGATTTTCTATTATAAACTTGCATTTTTCACCTTTTGCGTTTTCAACTTTAAAAAAGTACCAATTTTGATATTTTTTCTTTACACTTTTTGGATACGGGTCTTTCTTTATTTCCAATGTAAATATATTTTTATCTTTTATTGTTTTGGTCTTTTTATGAATTATATTCCCGCTAGGAAAATCACATAATATTTTAATTGGTGCCTTTTTTCTAGTTTTTCTTTTGCGACCACCCGAATGAGTTGCTCCACTAGAAGAAGTTATTTCCTCCCAAACCCAACCAGCTTGGTGTAAAACGGATAACTCAATTGGTCCAAATATAGTTTGATTCCCTGTCGCGCCAGTTCCCGAACTAATTTCTTTTACAGACACTACTCCATTTTCCTCTGTTAAAATTTCCCAAGAATTTCCTCCGGTTGGATTTATTAACTTCCTTCCAATCATAGAGTTTCTGCTTCTTGTAAAAATTTGTCCCTTTCCTCTTTTTCTACGTGTTTTGCGCCGCTTTCCTCCCCTAGCTGATAAATCTTCAAAACTACCAAAAGTTCTTGTCATTTAATTATATATTCATTAGATTATATAATTAAAAAGGATTTGAAAATTCAGTGTAAAATTTTAGAAATGCAATTGGATTAAAACATAATGAAGATACGCTAAAATGATCTGCGCCAGATTTTCGATATTCTTCAACATCTTTCATAGAACGTATACCGCCGCCAGCAATAATAGTACAACCTGGATAAAATTTTTTAATATATTGTATATTTCTTTTAGTATAAGGTTTTAATGAAGGTCCCGATAATCCACCATATTTTGTTGGCAAAGTATTAGAAAGATGAAATTGACGAAACCCTTCATTATAATATCTATCAAAATCATCCTGATAATTTATAGGGGGTAATTTAATAATACACCAAGTACGTTTTTTATTTAAAAATACTTTTAAACCTTCATTAACCATATGTTTAGATGTATTTGGACAGCTGACATTTAATTCAATATCCATATCGTCGGGTATTTTATTAACCAATGGTTTAATTTCGCATTGATTCATAATGGCTATACTTATAATTTGCCCGTTTTTATATGTTTTAACAGCATAATCAATGCCAGGATTTCTCAGTCCAATTTTATTTACCCATCCATTTAAATGTGGTATATATTTTAGAGTTTTAATTATTTGTGACCATTTGCCAGGTCTTTCTTTAAGGGTAAAGCTCCCTCGAATAGGAATAGTATTTGATAACGTAATATAATTACCAAAGGGTGGAGATATAAACAACATTGATACATATTATCAATGTTTATTTTCTATATTCATTACATAAATGGATAATTATCATTTCGGTGTTCCGTCAATAGCAATATGGATTCAACATATACTTTCTGGTTTGTTATTATTATATATTGGATATGAAGGCGTATCTACAGGTAAAATATCAAGAAACATGAGTTTAATCTTGATAGTAGTAGGTGTTCTGGCAGCATTATATCACGCCCATTTATGGTATTATAAATCTCGTCATCATAAAGAATAATTATTTTATTATCATTTTACCTAATATTAATATGATAAATATTGTAAATTGAACTATTAATCCAGAAATTCCATCGTGATACATGCTTCTAATAACACCCCCTTCCTCTTCTAATTTTTTATAATATGTCTCTTCTAAAATGGGAAACAATTTAGTTGCTTTCATAATAAAACCATACAAAGCACTAATTATAAACGAATTAATTAAAAATATTAAGACATAATTAACATTATTTAAATTTTTAGGAAAAGGAGTGATAGAATAAATAATAGGTTGTGTAGTTGCTCCCACAAACGCGGCGATTAAAGCGGCTGCCAATAAGGTATGTTTTTTAAAATATGGGTCTAAATATTTTATGAAAGGAAGAACCTGCTTGATAATATCAGGTAAATCATCAAAATTTTCATTCATTATCCTCAATACAACATCCCATAATCCAGTAACAACAAAGGTTAGTATAACCATTTCACTATTAGATAAATTTAATAAAGGCAAGTTTAATTTCATAATATATAATTAAACCATATATTATAATTATGAGTGGTGAAGAAATCAAAGAATTAAAGGAAGAGATGAAAGAAATGAATAAAAAATTAGATTTAATATTAAATTTTTTAGAAAAAGATGTTAAAATAAATTGTGATAAAATGGGCGATCATATAGATTTTGTCGAAAAGGTATATGATAATGTTAAAAATCCATTGGGATATTTATGTAATAAATTAAATTATTTTTCAAATAAAAATGACCGGTATACATTAGAAAATATAAAAAAAGAAATAGAAGAAGAAAATTTCGAACTAAACTTGACACAAGAAGAATTTGATGATATAGTAATGTCAGAAAGTGATTAAATGAAATGCATTGATAAAGATAATAACCCACCAATAATAGTAATGTTTTTCATAAAAAAATAAAATTCAACTCCATTCGGTGGAAAATGATACAACAGAGTAGCAAGAATCGTGAAAATAGCAAGACCAATGGCGGATACTTGAGCCAACAAGTTATATTCTGGATTTATAACAGCCATCATAATTAACATAGGCGCTATAATTTCTAGAATAATAACTAGTAATAAAGATAAATTACTTATAAATTTTGGCATTAAATTAAAAAAAGGTTTTTATATAAGCCATTAGACGTTTGTGAAAAAGATGAAATTTTAGATATACCCGATAAAAAAAACATAACGGTAAGCAATGTTGAAGATACTAACAATAACATATAAGATACATATAAATTAAGCATTGTTAATTTATATGTATCTTATATCCCAACTTTTATTTTTTACGGCGGGATTAATTTGTATTTTTACTTTATTTTATAGAGTTTGTCAAGAGGAGGGTTACGATGATTAATCGAACATTGTTCCATAATTAATATTTAAATTATACATTTGGTCAAATTTCAATGTAAATGAAAAATCATTGTTATTCAAATCAACGATGTCTCCGTATTGGTCTAATATACGAATTCTCATTCTAGCAACAGTGACCGGTCCAAAATAATCCCGTTTGAAACCATATAATAAACCACCGCTTTCATAATTAAAATTATTTATACGATTTTTCAATTTAGCCAATATACTTGTATCATTAAAAGCCGATTCTGAAAACGGAGATATGATCGACTGTGAATGATTATTATTAAAACAATCAACCGATATATATATATAAGGGGTTCCTTTTGTATTACATGTTGCTTCGCAAGTAAACCCTTCGTTAATTTTATCGCTTACTTTACTTGATGGTATGTAATTATCCACAAAAGTATATTGTTGTTTTCTAAATCCCAATAACCAACCCATATTTTTTTGAATTTCTCTATTAGGCTGATCCAATATGCTAAAATCAAGATTGAACCTATACTTTATATGAGTTGTATCTGGCAAGCCACCATCATCAGCATCTCTGTTATCTTTAAAAAATGAAAATTTTCTTGTAGAATACTCGTATTTACAAGCAATCCTGGCTAATTCCCCCGATGAAAATAAAGATTTATTCATATAATCTGCCAATTCTTCACCTGTATAATTACCCTCTTTTATTGTAATTATTTTCTTTTTTTTGGATGTAATCATCGCGTTCGCATCTTCTTGGCTAGTAATTGGGTTTCCATTGGTTGATTCAACGTTATAAATTTCTACAATAAATTCATTTGAACGATTCAGAGAATTGAAAGCATAATATGTATTTTCAATCTCAGCCGTTTCTAAAGAAACACCTATTACATTTGTAACTGGTGCTGGTAAGTTAAATGTAAAATCACTTGAACGCGTAGTATAATAATTATCTCTAAAAACGGTATTTATATTTAATAATTTACCGATTCTATCTGTTCGAATTGGATTAATCAACGATGTTAATGATTTTTTATTATTTTTTTTTATCACTTGATGTTCGTTATTAAAAGTTTCCGATTTAACTAAATTTGGTGTAAAATTAGAATCGGACAATTTATAATCATCCTTTAAATTTTCTATCATCCGATTTAATGCCTTCGATAAAAATTCAATTAAATCTCGTTTAAAATCTGGTGTGAATTCATTTTGCGTTTTTATATTTTCAACAATAGTATTATATTGGTCGTTAATTTTATGCTTATTTTTACAATCTTGTTGTGATATACCAAACAATTCCAATATTTCTTTATCGGTATAATTATTTAAATTCAATGTCGCTTCCATAATATATAAAGTTGAGAATATTTTAATTTATTAAATATATACATATACTAAATGGTAAAATTATTCAAAAATAATACAACTTTTTCCGCTAAAGAGTATATTGAGAACAAAAAAAACAAACACCTATATTGTGATTTTGGAAATACAAATGAAGCTAGACATTTAGGTCAAACATATCCAAATGGAAAACTCAAATCAACCATTAATCAATCAAGTTTATTACTTTTAACAAAAGGGTATCACGATTATAATCAAAATGTTTTAAAAACCGCCTGTTTTTTTGATAACGAATACCCCGTAAGAGAATTTACGTATAAAGTATGCACTGAAACAGAAGTTTCTAATACCACAAAAAATTCAAATTATACAGGACAAAGATTGGTCACCATTGAAAATAATACACAAACAGATAATGACACCAAGTACGCAAATATCGTCGAATATGCTGAAATAAAAACAATAGATCCAGCAATATTAACAACGGAAATTAAAACAAATAAGCGGAAAAAATTTATGTATCCAATATCAAGTTTATCCAAAAAATAATTATACTACATATGAAATCGAAGTCCATCTTAATCTAGTTGGTTTTATTATATTAATTTCAGCGTTTATCAATTCATTATCGTCCAAACATTTTAATAATAATTGCGTTTCAGTTTCTTCAAAAGAAAAACAATTCATAATCCCATTTCCTTTTACAAAATTATAAATAGAAGTTGCCACAAAGTTCTCAGGTATTCTTTGGTATACCCTAACTTTATTGTCAGCATTTATCACGGTAAATAAATATAATAATATAAATATTATTGACATTATATTTATATTTAAATTAACTTTAAATATAAATTATTTAACTTTATGCGTAATCCACGATTTTATGGTTTCTTCTAGAGATTTTAATATTTTTTGTTCTTCTGCTGTACTGTTTTTATCAACTGCCTTTTTTATTGACCTTAGTTCGCTTTCAATTTGTTTTAAACTTTCAGTATTTTTTTCGTTTATTTCTTTTTCCTTCGTAAGGGCCTCCCTATTTAATTTAAGTTCGAGTGTTATTTCCGCGGTTTTTAAAAGGGTTTGTTCTTCTTTTTCCTTTTCCGCTTCTAATTTTTCTGCTTCTAATTTTTCTGCTTCTAATCTTTCTCGTTCTTCGTTTTGTTTTGCTTCTACTGCCTCTTTTTTCTTTTCCGCTTCTAATTTTTCTGCTTCTATTTTTAATTTTTTTTCTGCGTCTATTTTAAGTTTTTTTGCTTCTTCTTCTGATTTTTTTTCCGCTGCTTCTGCTGCTACGCGAACTTCTTCTGCTTTTAACGCTTGTTTTCTTGCCTCTTCTTCTGCTGCTTCTCTTCTCTTTCTCTCTTCTTCTGCAGCTACGCGAACTTCTTCTGCTTTTAACGCTTGTTTTCTTGCCTCTTCTTCTGCTGCTTGTTTTTTCTTTTTCTCTTCTTCTGCTTTTAACGCTTGTTCTCTTGCCTGTTTTTCCGCTTCTACCACCTTCAATCTTGCTGTCTCTGCTTCTTTTTCGGCCAACTCTTTTTCCCTTTTGTCTTGTGCTTCTGCTGCTAATCTTTTCTTTTCAGCTGCTTCTGCTTCTAATTTTTCTTTTTGCTTCTTATTTTTTGCTTCTTCGGCCAATCTTTTATTTTCCACTTCGACGGCCAATTTTTTCGCTGCGAATGCTTCTTCTTGTTTTGCTTTTTTTGCTGCCTCTTTTTTATTTTTATCTTCTTCTGCTTTTTCTCTTTCTATTCTAGCGTTTTCGAAATTTTTCGCTGCGAATGCTTCTTCTTCTTTTGCTTTTTTTGCTGCCTCTTTTTTTTCTTCCAATTCTTTTGTCTTTGTTCTAATTGCGGATTGCATACTAGCAATATTAGATTGAATCGCTGATCTTTGTGTATTATAAGGGGTTGACTGTTTTTTAAATTGGTCACATTCTTTCTTTAATGCTTTAAATTTAGCATCAACCCCTGCCAATATTGGTTCTATATCTTCAATTTTATGTTTTGCCGTTATTGGCAAGAGATCAGCCAACTTCCCTGCATCGGCTACACATTTTTTCATTTTTCTATTTCTATTTGTTTTCATTTGTAGTTGTCTACCTTTTTCAGCTTTTTCTTCGGCTTGTTTTGCTATTTTTGCTTGTTCTTCTTTTATTTTTTTTTTAAATTTTTTTTTA
>Ga0233439_10001957_pt1 | contig 24268 bp, 19 predicted proteins | sample SI_123_September_6_FD_182713 | JGI IMG/M metagenome (GOLD analysis project Ga0233439, IMG submission 182713) | Seawater microbial communities from Saanich Inlet, British Columbia, Canada - SI_123_September2016_100_MG | ecosystem: Environmental > Aquatic > Marine > Inlet | place: Canada: British... | reverse complement strand
GTTTTCGCACTCCGATTCGAGGTGCGCCAGAGAGATACCAAGTTTGTCCATGCATTCCGGGCTGGATGGCGATAAATCAGGGTAGTACTCCTCTATGCGTCTCGCATCTCGTAGCACCTGAGGGAAATAGAGGCTGCGTCGAACACTGTCTTTCTCATCCTTGCGCAGCGCCTTAGCCTGCGCTTCTCGAGCAGGGTCCTGCCACAATTTATTGCTCGAAACGATCGAGTAAGATGGCTGTTCGTCGATGGTGTAACGCAGTGGAATCGCAACACCGCCTTCCGGCGCCTTAATGTTGCTGTCTTTTATATACTCAATGCATTCTGCATATCGACGAAAGCCGAGACCCCATTTGGTTTCGATGGGGCCAGGCGGCGTACTTTCAATCTTATCGATTACAGCCTGTCCTTCACCATCTGCAATCTGCTGTAGTGCCGTTTCTATCGCTGCCGCTGTTCCCGCGTCTCCGTTACGAGCGAAAGACATATAGGACAAGCCACCGTTTGCCGCATTGGGAGGTGGTTGACCTTCCGTGCGCTGGAGTATTGGGACATAAGGTTCTACCTCGCTCATTGCCGCCTCCTGAATCGCGTCAAAATCATTTTGTTCCATGAGAACTATCCGGTGCTAGTGGATTGATCATGTCATACCGTCACGTGCCTTCATAGCGCCAGGTATCGTAAGGGCTTAGGCCATCAAGACGGTGGCCTGTATGTTGGCTGCGGAGGTTGTGCAACAAAATACTGGCCAGGCAACGTCGTTCGGAACCGTCACCGGATGTGGCAGTTTGCCGAATACAAAGGCTGTGAATGACAGATCTAGTAACGCAGTTAGCTGACCACGCCATCACCAAACATTTTAGCAATGCGGTCTTCAGCAACGGAAAACGACGCCAATACTTGCCGGGTATGTTGACCGTGATCGGGGCTAGGCGACCCGGGTTCAAGGACTTCACCGCCAAACCTCGGTGGCGATTTCACCACTCGCATTGAACCCATCAACGGGTGGTCGATAACATCAATGGAGCCGTTGGCCTGCAATTGCTCTTGGGCCAGAACCTCGTCCCGATCAAGGAAGCGAGCGCAAGGTACGTCCGCTTCTGTCATTTTCGCGATCACTTCGTCGGTGGTGTGCTTTAAGTACTCGCCCGCTACGAGCGATTTAAAAACATCAATGTTGGCAAACAATTTCTGCATGTCATCAAAACGTTCGTCAGCCAATAGATGTTCCATCCCCATGGCAATAAGTGAGCGCATTTGTTGGTCAGCGGTACCGGCGGAAATAGTGACTGCGCCGTCTTTGGTTACGGTCAGCTCGTAGAGAAGATCGATGAGCAAGGGCTGCGGCGCAACATCATCATCCAGCAATGTATGGTTCTGAAAGCCGTCAGGGAAGATAAAAAATAAACCAGCATCTAACATAGATAGATCGATGTGCTGGCCTTCGCCCGTCTTTTCTCGAAGATAGAGCGCGCTGGTGACTGCCTGACAAGCAGTGTAAGCGGTGATCTTGTCGCAAATCAGGGTGCGAAAGAATGCTGGTTCTTCTTTACCCTGGGTTGCGGTAATACCCGACTGAGCCTGAATGATCGGGTCATAGGCGGGTGAGCCGCTCTTCGGGCCTGTGTTACCGAATCCTGAAATTGCGGTGTAGATTAATCGTGGGTTCAGTGCGCGCAGCGCGTCACTGCCCAAACCAAGCCTGTCCATGACGCCTGGCCTGAAGTTATGAATAACCACGTCTACCTCGGGTACCATTTCGCGAATCAGTGCCTGGCCTGCTTCTGTTTTGATATCGACACGAATGGCTTCCTTGCCACGATTACAATTAGCGAATAACGAGGAAATACCGCCCTTGGTTGCACCAATGTAACGAAGCGGGTCGCCGGCGTTTAATGGCTCGACCTTAATCACCCGGGCACCTTGCTCACACATTTGCATCGCCGCAAATGAGGCGGTAATCATGGTGGAAAATTCCAGGATGGTAACGCCTTCAAGTGGCTTCATATTCGCTCCTTATTATTAATGGTTCCTGCATGGAATCTAACCATCTGTGGTCATTTCCCGCCAACTTGTTGATTTGTCTAACATAACACGATTCCGGTGCCGGGTGACGCCGAAGCGGGGTACTGCCAAGTTAACTGTGTTTCAGTGATAATTTCCTGATGACGAAACCCGCAATGTACAAAAGATACCGTTTTCCAGTAGCAACCATCCAGTATGCAGCCTGACTTAATCATTGCTTCAATCTTAGTCACCGAGATATTGAAGATTTATTGCTGTGCAGGCGCAAGTTGATCGGCAGCATACCAGGATCGAGGCGATGGATTTTTCTAGTATAGAGCGACGATGGTTAAAGCTTGGGTAGCATATAATTTAACGCAGAGTTTATTTCGTTTTAATGAATAAAGCGCCGCCCGCAATGGAATAAGTAAGGACTCTTTCTTTGTTTTTCGCTAGAAACTCATCTGCTGCCCGTTTTGGTCCGTCACCAAAGGGCCAGGTGTAATCATCCATAATTATCCAGCCACCACTGATAAGTTTTGGGAACCAGGATTCCAAATCAAGCCTGACTGCTTCATAGGCGTGATTTCCATCGATATGTAGTACTGCAATTTCACCTTTATATTGAGTTTTGCCAAATGCTGTTCCTGACACCTCAAACCCTGGTGTGTATTGTTTGGATGCTAAAACTGAGGTTGTTTGTAGAAAATTTATATGATTTTCACTAAAGGGCAATATATTTATTTCAAACAATTTTTTTGCATAACTTAAATCTAACCTTGGTGCAGTGTCAGCCAAGATACCCGTATCATCATCCTGCTCTAGTGCTTCTTCAAAGCTCCAAGGGTCGACGCATAATAGGTTTCCAACACTATAGTGCTTGGCCAGCCAGGCCAGTATAAATGCAGATTTTCCACAAAAAACGCCAACCTCGATGAGGTCGCCCCTGGGGGCTGATCTTGCCATATCACACATGGCGAGTATTTTTTCACGGGCGCACTGACCGTAGATGTTTTTTGCATGATGGAATATTGCAGCGGCTTCGGTTGTTGACAATTTTGGCCGCTCAGTAAGGCATGAGTCAACAAACGTATCACTTGAATGTAGTTCCTGTGCGAATTCAATTGCGGTATCAAACTCGCCTATTTCTTCATCAAAAGGGAATGTATTTACTAGTGTGACGTCACCGTCTGGCGATATTTTTTCAAGTAATCTTTCCAGGTGGCCCCAGATGGCCATGTGAGGTGTGTATATCCCACCAATGTTGTAAGTACTAATCGTGTTAAGGAGCTCTTTTTCAAATTTTTCGTCCGAAATATAGGGTAACCGCACCCAATTCTCAAAAAGTTTGGCGGCAGGATCAGGTTCTAGCGATGAGGCACCTACAACAGTAATACCTTGGTGGTGGGTTTTTCGATAGTACTGTAAAGACTGTTCTATGCTGGCTGGAAATATCAGAATTGATTTCAGTGCAGAAGGCATAAGTTTTCCCCTAGAAATGTTAGAAACTAAAGTTATAGGCTGGATGCAACATCATCAAGCCCATTCGAGTTGCGCTAGACTTTTTCAGTTCAGTTTGATTTTGAAGGCATCATCAATACCATTAGCAAAGCGGTTGCCATGCTCTATCTTAAAAAGAGTAGACTTGAGTTCGAGGACTTGAAACATTTTTTTTGCTACGTTCTATAAGTTTGATCATCAATAAGGCGAATAGCTTTATCGATGCGGTTATCGATACATTTTGCAAGGGACTCTTTAGGCGCGTCTGCTTGTTCTCAATACGAATGAATCAGCTAACCCTCAACCGTATTTCCTTCAATCACTAGCATTGGGCATCCTGTCCATCGATGTTGATCACTCGTTTGTTTGAAAAGTGATTGGCCGGGAGAAGGAAGACGACGAATCGGCTACCAACATAACGTCAAGTTTCCAGTCTGGATGAACACAATACTGGGAGTGTCATGAAACTGAACATATTTCTTATTCGTCTTGGGATTTCATTGCCTTTCGGTGGAACACTCGTGGTGGTCGCAAGCAAGTAGTCTGGGGTTTTCTTCTTACCCTTTTTCGCACATCAGAAATATACTGGAGCAGAGTTCGGGGTAGTGCTGGCCGAGTTCATAGCAGCCATCCAGGTATTCGTTCGAAATGATGTCGGTTTCAAGCAATCTGTCCCACTGGAAATTAGCCAGCGCCTTAAAGAATATTCCAGACCTGTGAACAACTTTCAGTCCTGCTTCTTTTGCATCCCGCTCTAGGGTATCCAAGGTGTAGGTGATTCTGTGGCCGTGTTCTTCCTCAGCAGGAGTTACTGCAGCGTTGTGAGTGATGAGGCCCATTTTTACGGCGATTTGTCGTGACGGAGCATTCGCATTTGGGCATACAAGAAAAAGTCGACCGCTATCAGAAAGCCACTCATCATTGATTCTTTTAAGTATGCCGACCGGGTCGTCGATGTGTTCTAGCACGTGAGTTAGTACAATATGATCGTAGCGCCGCGGTAATTGAACATCTTCAAAAGTGGAATGAATTAACTCGACCCTGTCTGGCAATCGATGACGCGCTATGGAGGCTGCGTCTCCAGAACCCTCAACACAAGTTATGGTTTGAAATTGCTCTAGCAAACGTAATGTGAAGTCTCCTTTAAAACAACCTAGTTCAAGAACATCGTCGCCCCTAAAAAAAGGTTTGAATGATCTGACCATGTACCCATGCATCACATCAAAGTCGAAATTATAAGCGTAGTTATGATCTACCGTATCCTCACCCTCTTGATCTAAGTTTCGACTGCTCATTCGGCGCTCCGTACGCTGGTTAAAAACTCAAAGACATTATTTTTCCTGTCTCTGTTTGCCCATTCGATTTAAATCCAAGCCTTTTATAGAGCTTTAGTGCGCCAGTGTTTCCTGGCAAAACTTCAAGGCGTAACTCGGCGAACCCTTCGGCCCGAGCGTGCTCCATGCACCTCTCGATTAACAGCCGGGCAAGTCCTTTTCTTAGATATGTTGAAAGCACACTAATGTGAGTAATAAATCCGGTTTGACGGTCCTGCGCATTCAGATACGCCGCGACCAATCCAACCAGTTCTTGCCCCTGTCTCATCTCAAATCGAACTGATTTAGTATGTAGTTTTTCAGCATAATTTAACAAATTAACGTGAGTACTCAGTCGCGGGTTGAATTGCTCATCGCAGCTCAGTAGATATTGGTGGAGTTGAACTGGGTCAGCAGTGTCTATTTTTACTGTGAAGTCTTGTAAGTCACTTCTTAGCCGTGCAATACCGAACCCATGGCGACCAAATTCGTTTCCATTGTAGAGCATATAAACTTGATCGTTGCATTTGAATGCATTCGGATAGCACATCATCTCCGAGTCCCATCCTGCTGAGCTCTTTTCCAGCCCGCATGCCTGATCATCGCGCGTCCAGTTTTTCAGGTCGTCTGACCATGCATACCCGATGCGGTACCCTCTATTGGTGTTGGCGCGGAAATTGAACGACTGTCTCTTGCAGAAGAACATATGGTAACGACCATTAACTTCAACCACCGTTGGGAGGGCTTGACACTCAGCATCGGACTTCGCCTCTATGATATCTCTCCCCTCTTTTTCCCAGACGAATCCATCGTTTGACGTCGCATGCGCGATGACATACGTCCGCTCGGGTTCCGCGCCTAAATGTTGACGCTCCCATCGTTTTCCGTAGATGTACCACATGTGAAAAACACCATCGAAAACGTGAACAAAAGGGTCACCGACAAGGAACGGTTCGTGGAGAGAAGCTGTCAGGACTGGTCCATCCCCGATACGCCGAAAGGTTTGTCCTCCATCCTCACTCACGACAACGCCAATGCCCGTGTCAACAGAAACGGAAGAGCGACGAGACCAGCCGCTGATATATCCTAAAACCCTGTCCTTCTCTGCCAAAACATTCATCGGGAATATGCCGTGTTCGTCATAGGTTCCGAGTGCGCCAGGCGCGATTACTGTGCCTTTGGACGTGTCAAGTATCTGCCGGAAATCGCGACTTGTTTCTATGTATTGAATGTGGCTGATGAATTTTCCATTTGCGGAGCGCTTACGAATGGAAAAGTAGATGCGCACGCGGTCATCTAAAACCAATGCCTGTGGCGACTGGGCAAATCCAACGTAGCTGGAAAACTCGTCGAAACGAGCAGGGTCGAACAAAAGGCCCATCTTTTCCCAAATCATTACGCAAGTCCCGTTTCGAGATGTGCTAAGCCAAAGCCGTATTTACCAACTTCATTGCCCAGGTAGAGCATATATATTTCCCCGTCTAACTCGAAGACATGCGGATAGGCCTGCATTTCTGAGTCCCAGCCTTCGACAGAGACATCCATACCTGCAAAATCATCGTCACGATGCCAGTTGAGAAGGTCTGCAGAGCGGGCGTAACCGATCCTATAGCTACGGTCTGGGTTTCGTCGAAAGTCACTCGGTTGGCGATAGCAAAAGAACATGTGAAACACGCCCCCGTATTCGAATACGTCGGGGCTAGCCTGCGCCTCATGTTCGCCAAGGACATTCGGAATAAGATCTCGGTGGGCCGGCGTCCAATCCAGTCCGTTGCTGGAGGTGGCCATTCTGATTTTGTAGGTTGGTTCTGCTTTCCCATCGAACACAAGCCATTTCCTTCCTGCGATATAGAATAACTGGTAGTGCGAGTTGAATTTTCGAATTTTGGGTCCGCTGATAACGAATGGTTCATCGTAGGAGTATGGCAGCGCTGGGCCAGGACCCAGTTTCTCAAAGGTTTTCCCGTTATTATAACTTCGTCCGACCCCGATAGCTGTATTGAAGGGAACCGATTCGCATCTGCTCCAGCCAGCGTAGTAGCCCAAAATCCCATCATCTGTGCGAATCACAGAGAGCGGATAAGTCCCAAATTCATCAAACGTGCCAAGCTCTCCCAGCGGCAGAACCGGCTCGTCGGCGATATTGACGATTTTCGTCAGATCGCTACGATCTAAATCAACAAATGCGGAGTAACTGACATATTGGCCTGAGTCGTCGGGTTGAGCGCGACAGCTAAAATAGACGCGCACGGTATTCTTAAACAACAGCGTACATGGCGCTTGCGCGAAACTATGCAGCCAGCCAGGGCGACTCTCAAGCTCCCAAGGGTTAAAGATAAGCCCTAATTTTTTCCATTTGAGCACAATGTTGTCCTAATCTACTTTCTATTTGTATGAGTAAAGAACTGCTCAAAATAAAGGAGAGAAATCGATCTCCGTTTTCAGCGCCTAGGTCCATAGAGAAATATAAAGCTAGTCACATAAAAATTGTGCGTTGAAGTTCTAGGCGATGAAATCAAATGGCACCTCAGTGTGCTTTCATTAGCCTGGCGGTAAATCTTTAGACACAACTACCGTTTCAGTTATCGTTCGACAAATTTCTAACCATATTTAATGTGGGACACGATTTCGTCGACAGGGTTGAACATCATTACATCCAGTATGGAGAGATTTGGAATAAATTCACTGTCGAACTGTGTATAGATTAATGGCTTTGAATCGATGAATTTTAGATCAACTCCCTCTTCTTGAAAACGATTACTAGAGTAAAGCTCTGTGCCGCCAATTGCATTCACATAGACGGCAGCACCCTCGGCGCAGCATAAAGCGAGGACCTTATCCTGACTTTTCAGTTCGTGATCTATCGCGATCTGAGAGGATAGTTTGATTTTGGTGTTCAAGTCGAGATGTTCACAGACTTTCACAATCGAATGGTGAATGTACAAAAATAGATTTTGTTCCTCTCGACGAACTATTTGCTCGATCAGCGGGAAGGTCTGCTTGAAATAAGGCGCTCGCCGGTATGCCCCCGAAACCTGGCTCAGTAGTTTGTCTCTGTTGAAATCGGTAGAGATCTTTCTGTCGCATACGTCCAGATAGTCTGAATCCTTCGCGATAGGTATTGAAAACAATAAGTCCTTGCCGTTTTGAAGCATGCGATTGCGGTTAATCCATCCCTTCTTTGTATATTGAATGTTGTCATAAACAATAAAAACGTCAACGGATTGGATCAGCTGGAAATAGCCCACATAAGGGAGAAAGTAGGGCTGCATAATGCCTACCCTTAAACTTCCTTTATCTTCGGTGATGGCTTTCATTGGCCGCTCTTATGATGCTGCTGATAATAGTAGATTGTTCTTCTTGCGTTAAATCAGGATAAATTGGAAGGCATAGGACCCTATTGGCGATATCGTCCGCAACCGTCAAGTTCCCGGGTGCAGCCGATGGTAGCCCACTGTAGGTGGAGAAGCTGCTTATCAGCGGGTAGAAATAACGTCTGGCATAAACACCCTGTTCCCGTAGTCGGTCATACAACTCATCTCTTGTGAGGGCGAAGTCACTACCTAGGAGAATTGGAAAGTAGGAGAAGTTGTACTTACCATCCTGGGGAACCATGGGTAGTTCAAGGTGTGGGATTTCTTTGAGTGCGGTTCTGTATCTACAGTCAACCTCTTCTCTTGCTGCGATGGACTGATCAATGTGCTTCAGTTGTAGCAGGCCGAATGCGGCCTGTACCTCGTTCATTTTTCCGTTGATTCCGGGAGCTACCACAATGGTTTCATCTGCAAATCCAAAGTTTTTGAGAAAATCAATGTGCTGCTTCGTTTCGGCATCTTTACAGATGATGGCCCCACCTTCAAAGGTGTTGAATACCTTTGTGGCGTGGAAGCTCAAGATTGACAGGTCGCCATAATTCAAAACCGACTGGTCATTGTGTTCCACGCCAAACGCATGGGCCGCATCATAAATAACTTTCAGGTCATAGGTATCAGCGATTTGCTGGATTTCGGTTACAGCACAGGGGCGACCGTAGACATGGACGGGCAGAATCGCTGTAGTTTGGGGCGTAATCGCCGCTTCGATAGCCTTGGGGTCGAGCCCAAAGCTCCCTGCCTCTATGTCGGCAAATACAGGTTTTATCCCATTCCAGTGCAAAGCATGGGTGGTGGCCGCAAAACTAAAGGGCGTTGTTATCACTTCACCGCTGATACGAAGTGCCTGAAGGGCGGTTATTAGTGCAAGAGTGCCATTAGCGAAGAGTGCTAAATGCTCGACACCCAGGTGTTCGCACAATCGCTGTTCAAGTTCCTGATGGAATGGTCCATTATTAGTTAGGGAATGGCTCTCCCATATCTCTTCCAGGTAGGGAATAAAATCCTCTAAGGGCGGCAGGTAGGGTTTAGTTACGTAAATATCATTGCCCATCAGGGTGCTCCTTTAGCTCAAAGTAGCTAACAAACAGGTCTGTGGAGTGAACCGCCCCCAGTTCTCTAGACACTTCTGAGCTCCTTGAAATAGTTTTCCTCGTAGTCCATCGATAACAAGTTTCTATTGTCACCATGACGCCGTGTTGGATTGTAGAACAGTTCTATGTAGTCGAACACGTCGTATTTTGCCTCGGCGCGATCCCAGTGTATTCGCTTCTTGCCCCTTTCTCGTTTAAGTCGCTGGAAGAAGCTTTCAACCACAGCTTTCTCCTGCAGATTGCATGTCGTCACGGACCTTTCGGTAGCCATAAACAGCACCGTTGTCGTTCCTGAACTGTTTAATGAAACCGAACATGGTGAGATTTTATGAACGCGTATTGTTCTTTGACTCCCCGCCAAAGAACACGGCTGTGGATTCAATTGATCACTGAAACACATATTCTATCAATTTGCATTGCAGTGGGTTCCCAAATGAAAAGAACATATTCTAAGGAAGAGCGAGAAGAGATCAGGGCAGGTCTTTCTGCAAAACTGAGTATTCGAGCTATTGCACGGCGACTCAACAGGTCACCTTCAACTATATCGCGCGAAGTGAACCGAAATCGAGCCCTGTTTTCGTAGAACAACCCTTGGATAGCGGTGGTTCCAGTCTTGGGTGCACAGATATGCGGGTAGCGGGTCTTCGCTGTGGAAATCGCGCTAAAGCTGCCTAAGAGGCTTGGTCAATGGATTCTGGCTTTACATCATTACCCTCAATAAAGTCTTCTTCGGTCCACGTTTTCCGGCCAACAGCTTGTATAGCTTCGTGGTTTCTGTATATCCAACCAACCAGGTTCGGAAAGTAATCTGTATTGGTATGATGGTTTGCGAAAATGTTGTAATGATCTGCGTTAACCATATCTTTCGAGAGACTTACTCTTAGCTCATCGTCTTCAATAAGGCGAACTGCTGCTTCTTCGTATTCCTCCATGGTATTTGCACTTAGCCATTCAGGCAAACCCAGCTCTTTTTGGAAACCAAGATCAACATGGCTGTGCACCTCGGGTCCGTCGAGCGCGACGATAGGTAACCCGACCAGCGAGGAATCCACACATCCGCTTGACAAACCAAAAGGAAAAGTACTGAAGTGAATATCACAGGCGCCCAGATATTGTAAATACTCCTGGTATGACATGGTAGGGAAAATCACCGAGTTTGAGAGCCATTTCCGGATCATCACGGTAGCGAAATCTAACATAATACCGTAGCGATTCGGGAAGAAGTGAAACTCTATTGGCCGTGTGACACGCTGCTCAATGTTCTTGCACACTCGCAGAAAATCGGAATTTAGTTTGTATAAGTTCGCCGGGATGGCGATTTTTATAGTTTCAGGCCTCTCTCGGATAACCGGAGTTGGACGTTCTTTGTCATCATATGGGGTTATCGTTAAACCCGTATTTTTAACTACAACGGTTTCACTAAAACAATGCGGATCGCCAAGTGTAAACTCTTCAATAAGCGCGTAATCGATGCATTTGGAATTTGAAGTGGCGGGATGTCCCATCTCCATCATTTGGACCGGCGCAAGCCTGAGTTGACAGGTCAGTATCGTCCACGTTTCCATACCGATGCTAGGGTAATAGATGATATCTGCATGGGCCCTAATGATTTTCCCAATAGTTTTCTTAATTTGATCTGTTTTGCCAACGTTGATTACTTCATCGAAAATAGATTTCGATGTTTCATCATACGATCCGGTTGCGGCGACTAGTACGACATGGAATTTTGATCTCAGCTCCGAGATCGAATGCTTATATCCTCGATACATGGCATGACTAGAGGTAAACATTTCGGAGAGGACCAGCAGTTTGGGTTTGGTTGTGCCAGATTTCCTGGGCGGCAGAACTGGTTGCTTAACCCCCTGTGTCTCCATCCACTTGAGGAGCATACTATTTAGGTGCTTCTTAACGTCATGTTTCTTTGGCGTCGTGAAGTAGCTCACGAACATCCATATGTTTATAATCCGTAACGTGAATTCGTGTGGCAATAGTTCGTTTTGCAGGGCCTCACCTTCCAATAATAGCTGGTTCCGATGTTGCTCTGCGTCGGAATTTAACACGGCCTCGGAATCCAGGAGGCTTAGCCAGTACGGTAACTTGAATCCTTCGGGTGCGCTGTTCAGTGTTTGCAGCACTAGTTCGGGTGGTGAATAGATAGAACTTATCAGCATAAGTTTAAAGAAAGAACTATAACCTTGAAACGTTACCTGCCCATTGCCGGCAACTTGCCCCACCAGACCTATAATGTGGTTCATATTTGAAAAAGCGGTTGTTCCAAAAAGTGAGACAATGTAGCGCTTGTAAATTAGTAGCTTAAGAAATAGTGACTCATTTAGATTAAATCCGGGGTCAGAAAACATTGAAGTTATGCCAGCAGCAAATCTGGTTAGTAGCTCAGCCTTCAAATTGGCTTTTTCATCTTCGTTGGCATTAACAGGCATTAGGTCAAATCCTTCTTGTTCAATGTTCTGAAGGATTTTGATCAGCATTGGCGCTGCCTTATCGTAGCTTCCGGAGTACACCAACCTCTCGAAGGTGTCGAGGGAAAAGTCTTCCTCAATCATGGCTACATTCTGTTTGTTTTGCATTTCTATCCAGCGTTGTTTGCTACAAAACAGACGATGGTAAACTACCAGGCTAAGTTATTCTATACGGGAGTGAGTTCTGATCTTACGAGCCCCCTAAGGCAGGGGTGTTGGTTGAACTATTCCAGTCCGACGACATAAATTAGGCGTAACAACCCGTTAGTCGGTTCCCCCTGCATCGCAGGCGCCGATGTTTAACTTCGCCCGATAGCTCTATGAGTAGATGGCATTGGAAGACCTTGAGTGGGCTGAAGGACAAACACCACTCGAAATCTGGCGGGCACTCCTGGGGCCATTTCTGTCGTCTTTGTGATCCCGTTGTATCGAGCAATGGCTTTCAGTGGCGGATCACTGTTCGCAAGTATTCTATTTGCAAGGCTGCTGCGACAACGGTACTACAAAGCAGATAGTGTTGAGTGCGCCAGCGGCGTTGGACGAGCTGGGGATGACTTGAGTGACAGGTGGGATAGTACTAGGGTATTCGTTTCTTAAGTGATGCTGACATCGATGTTCGATTATCGAAATGCCACTCTGAAGAGTGCTCGGGAATATGCGATCTTTGCTGATCTCGATCAACTGAGAATAGGAATTTTGACAGGGATGTTCGCCGGTAGGTGGCATATCGAAACAGGGCGGATGGCTGCTTGCTTCATGAAAGAGTGAAGCTGTATGCTAGTAGTGGTTAAACCCTGCCAGGGCATGCAGTTTTTGGCTGACCTCCTGAAGGACGATTACCCCGTGCTGTTTACTGTTGGCGCGGGGAGAAACTCATCGCCCTGATATTAACCATCAGTTAGGAGCAAAGAGATCGTTTTGAGCCGCATGAAGTGGCGTTTGCCGGCGCGCAGCGTCAGGCGGTGCGCGTTGCTTCAGGTGGGCCAGAATGGGTTGGGCCAGGTTTGCTTTAACTTTTATTGTGAATGAATGCGATCAACAATAATATCGCACCATTATCAGTCTGCAGGAACTAAACGAACTTGGGACTGCGTTTATGGGTGGGTTTCAACTCATTTTTGTGTGGAGTCTGTTTTGGAACAGCAATTTGTCTTTATGAAAATCACCATGGCTCGTTGGACGATAATTTATGGGGTTTGGTTGATTAGTTGGGCCGCTGCTGTCTCTGTCGCCACAGGCACTGAATCAATAACGTCGTGGATTCCCGCAATGCTGGGAATGCCCATTCTACTGATGGGCCTGATGTGCCTAATACGCCCTGCGCAGAGGAAAATATGGATGCACATTGCCGCCGTGTTCGGCGTGATTGTATTTATGGGGGGTATTGATGTTTTTCGTGGTCTGGCGGCAGGTCGCGATCTTTTCGCTAGCCCTGCAGCCGGTGCGTCAAAACTAATGCTATTCGTCACTGGCGCGTGGTTTAGTGTGATCTGTTTTCGCTCATTTATTTGGTCGAGAAAAAACCCTCCAGATTAATTTGGCAGTTGCTGTTGCATCTTCACCTTAAAGGGTGTCTGGTGGCGTTATGAACGATCCTTCAAACTTTTACACTGGACTTGTAGCAGATCTTTATGAGCCTCTTGCGGGTGGAATATCTGATTCATCCAGATTCATCAAATTTGTTGAGCAGCATGGTGAGCCGGCATTAGAAATTTGCTGTGGCACGGGACTTCCGCTGCTAGATCTACTAGAGGCAGGGCTTGACGTTGAAGGCATTGATGCGTCCCAAGATATGCTGGAGATCTGCGAGGCGAAAGCAAGCAAGAGGAACCTGCGTGTCACGCTCCATCAGGCGAAGATGCAAGATTTTAAAATGCAGCGACGTTTTCGTTCGGTATACATTGCGAACGGTAGTATTACTTTGTTGCCAAGTGATGATGACCTAACGAAAACGCTTAGAGCGATCATTGAATGTTTAGATCCCAGAGGGGTTGTACTGGTTGATTTAGATGTACCTAAACCTGATGACCTTCGCAGGCACATTGGGAAATTCAAAGAAACCCAATACGAAGGCTGCCGAATCAGGGTGGGTATGACCCAGGTGGATTGGCATGAGAAAGATAGCGAATTGATCATTAAGCTTAGATACGAACGGGTTAGTCCGGGGGGCCTAGTGGAGTCGGTCGATAGAGACTGGTTTAGAAAGGTCTGGAGCGTCGATAGGTTTTGTGAATTACTGGTTGATTCAGGGTTTCACCTCGCAGAAGTAAAGCATTTAGAGAGCGGAATTATTCAAGTATGCGCGAGAGTAGCCACATAGCATGCACGGGCAAGCTACCGCACAGTTTGCCACTTTGCAGGGTGTTAGATTGCTGTGCGATGTCCTGGTTAAGCTTGGCTGAGAGTCACTTATGTCCTGGAAGCAGATTGAAGAAATAGATGTATTTGGAACCTCGCTGTTTCAAAATTTATGTTGCAGGCAAGTAGCCAAGTTTATTCCAGAGGTGGTGTTTGAAGAGAAGGGCGCTGAGGAAAAACACTTCGTGGCAGAAATTCCGGTAAACGACATTAAGGTTTATGTTTATCTGGACAGTGCAGAGATTGTATCGCCCAGTCTGAATATTCGTTTTGAGCGAGCTGGCTCTGCGACACCCGAAGACTTAACGATGGAGTTGATAAAGGCGCTGTCCAATGCATTCTGACATGGGTTTGATCATGACGGGTGCACGTTGACCCGAAATATCAAGGTAGGGGTGTTGCAACGATACTTTGCCTAATGGCCCTGTTAAAATTCCTATTGTGCTTTTGGCATTGAGCACGAAAACGTGGTTTATTCTTACTTTCCGCAAAGCGGAAAGAAACGTCACGTTGTTACGATGATTAACGCGAACCTGATGGTATCTGTGGCAAACTACTTGCCGAGGTAACTCGGCATTCTTCACAACTCTTTTTACTACAATCACCGGAGTCACCATGAAAAATATCTGCTTACTCATATTGACTGCATCTGTCTGGCTACTCAGTACCTCACACGCAGAGGTACCTACTTCCAAATACGGCGCCGACGACACGCTGGGCGCGATTAACAACCTTAGCCCTGAAAAAGTATTGCAAGCGACACGTCTGGTCAAACACGGCAAGACTTATCGACTTGGGGTGACGACCGGACCAACTTCGCCGGCCTATCCACCCCGCTCCTATTCGATGACGATTCTACAGCTGGATGACGGTACAGGTACGCCTCTAGGCAGCAACAAAGCCACAGGCAATGATGACCTGATGAACCTTTGGATGGGCATTGGCAGCCAGATTGATGGTTTGGGCCATATGGGCGAAAACCACGTCTATTATAACGCCACCCACGCTCGCGAGTTTGTTACTCCGAAAGGTCTCACCAGGTTTTCGATTCATGACCTGCCACCAATCGTTACTCGCGGCATCCTGCTCGACATGACTAAACTTCTAGGAAAGAATCCACTTCCGGAAGGCACCGCAATTAACCAGCCAGAAATAGAACGTGCGGCAAAGGCCGCTAATGTGCAGATCGAAAGCGGCGATGTCGTGTTGCTCCACACCGGTTGGCTGGACATTATGGATACTGACCCTGATCGCTTTATGGCAGGCCAACCCGGACTTGGTTTAAGCGGCGCCCGGTATCTTGCTCAATTGGGTGTCGTCGCTGTTGGCGCCGACAACTGGGCCTTGGAAGTGATCCCCGCAGAAAAAGACAGCGAAATTTTTCCGGTTCACCCCGAGCTTTTAGCCAAAAACGGTGTCTACATACTCGAGAATATGGACAGTAGAGAACTGGCTCGTGACAGCGTCACCGAATTTTTATTTGTACTTGGGCAGCCCCGCTTCGAAGGAGCAGTCCAGGCTGTGATCAACCCAGTTGCCATTCACTGACACGACACCTGTAGGAAGACAAGAGAGCTACTACCCCAAAGGTAATAATCCTACCCTGCCAGGGTTTGTGACTTCACACCGACGTTCTGAGGGGTGATTACCGACGGTTGTTCTGTGATGGCGCAGGGGTAAAACACTCTCTTTGGAATCAATTGTCAGGAGGTGGTATAGAGTTCGCGCTGCGCGCGGCTGTCATGCCTGACCTCGCCCGCGAAATATTGCGAGCGCGAACCAGGCGGTCGCGACGAACCCAATCAGATCTACCAACGCAGAGAGGTGTGACAGATCCGCGTAGAGGTAATCTCGTGCGCTGCCGATAAAGATCACAAGCGCGAGGGCAGCGCTGAACACCGCAATCCGAACGGGCTGTACCTGCAGGAACAGGCTGAGCGCAAATAGCAAATGCGCGACGACGATCCTCGGCAGGTTGAGAGTTTGAGTTTCCCAATATGCAATACCAGCGCTGATCAATATTGCTGCTGCCCAGGCTTTAAGGGATAGGTCCAAACGAGAGGCTTTCAAGCTGTTGCACCATAACCCGGAGACCATCCCTGGTGTTGCGGCAGCCCGTCATTGATCTGGCACCAGTCAACTTTTTCGGCAACGAATATATGCGCAAGAATGGTCAGGTCCGGCAACCCGTCCAGGGTCCCGGCCGGGATCGCCAGATTCCCGTCGCCACTTTGACCCTGAATGAGAATGTGTGACCCACAGCAGGGGCAAAAAGAACGAAAGGCAGAGGCCGAAGACTCGTAATCGATGAGCGTGCCGGTAACGATTTTAAGCTGGTCCGGCCGGCACACGACGTGCGTTGAGAAACCGGTTCCGTGAGCGCGTCGGCATATGCTGCAATAGCAGTGGACTGCGTTCAGGAATCGTCGGGTCAGACGATAGTGAATCTGACCAACCAGGCATCGACCATCGAAGGCCATTAGGGTACGGGGACCCAGCACAGACGTGGTGCCTTCTAAAACCATGACATATTGATATCCAGGTCAGTCATTGCCTGCTCCTGTTAGATGCAGCAAGAAGTATAAGCGTTAAGCGGATGCTGATGTCCGATTTTGGCCAATTTGTTGACACTGCCATAGCCGGCCCCGTCGTCAGGCTGCTGATGGATCGCATAACCCGAGGGCGCGATGCATATCAAACTCTGCTTTTTGTTTGAAGTCTGGCGAAAACTCGCCAGGTCTTTCGGTTGGTACGTACATATTGTGATTTTGTTCCTGCCGCACCCAACTTGCTGAACAGGTCAGGATCACGCCATAAAGCCGGTCCTGTGAGGCGTTAGTCCCCGCACCGTGTAATAGAGGGCCTGGCCAGTACCGCCTGACCAGTAGAGTACAGAGCCGGCTGTTGAATTTCCACGGCCAAACCCTTTCCTTAACGGCGGTGAAAAATAGACTCAGCCCATTGGTCATTGAATGATCGAATTACCATCTGACGATCACTCATCGCGTTATATGACGTCATACGTCATACCTCCTCCGCGAGCGAGCAGCTCTTACGTTAGGGCCCAACAGTCTAGGGCCTAAACTGCAGGGCGCGAGGACCGCGGCGGCCGTCTTGCGCAAGAATGCGATAAGCAATTTCAACCCAATCACAAACGTACTTGCGTGTCGCTCTCGGGTCGATCATTTCTTCTAGCTGGAATTTGTTGAGCGGTCTAACCGGGCCACGAGCACTTTCAATCCGCGCTTCCAGTTCTGCTCTTAAGGCAACCGGATCTTCGGCTTCGGCTAACTGTCGTTTGTAAGCTGCCTCAATACCGCCTTCAGGTGGAATACCCCCGACATCTGCTGCCGGCCAGGCTACCCGCATGGCGGGGCGGCTGAGAGGTGTTGCGTAGTTGTTACCCGCCACCCCAAAACTTCTGCGTAACAAGACTGAAAAAATGGGTACCCGTATTTGTGCAAACGCTACCATCCATTCACCCCCCTTACGAATGGTGCTGGCAATCTCGTGCTCCAGGCCCACCGCAAAGCCGGGGTTGTCGATGAGATTAAGAATCGGAATATTGAACACATCACACACATCAATGTGGCGTTTAAGCTTGTCACATCCATCTGCTGTCAAAGCACCACCGTTGGCGTGCCGGCTGTCTGAGGCAATGACCCCTAAAGGATGGCCATTAAAACGCACGAACCCGGTGACTTGATCTGTACCCCACAAAGGCCCGGTTTCGAAGAACGAATCTTTGTCTGCCATTAGACGTATGGTTTTGCGAATGTCGAAGGTTGTTGTGCGTTTGCGCGGAATGATGGTCAGCAGCTCTTCTTCAGCGCGATCCGCAGGATCAAGACAGGCCTGTACCGGCGGAATTTCATACACGCTGGGTGGTAAGTATGACAAAAATTTTCGAGTCATCGCTAACGCTTCGGTTTCAGTTTCTGCGAGATTGTCTACAGAGCCGTTGGTGCAGTGAATGTGCCAGCCGCCCAGTTCTTCCTTGGTAATGTCGTAGCCCATGGCGTGGGAGACCACAGGAGGTCCCGCCACAAACAGTTGCGCTATGTCGCGCACCATAACCGAGAAATGACCTAACACTGCTTTGGCCGCGCCTATGCCGACCACACTTCCCAGCAATACGTTGACTACGGGTACCGTGTTCAATTGTAGGGTGTACTGCGAGCTACCCAAGTGTCCGGGTAGGAAAGAACCGCCGGTGCCTGCGACGCGGGGGCGGCCTGCTTTGATGGCACCAGAGCTTTCCTTGGCTTCGCTGTCGCCTTCGTTTTTCTGTTGAGGCACCATTGCGGCTACAGATCCGCCACCGGAGGAGCCGTCTAACAACCGCACAGACGGAATGCGCATTTCCACCGAAAGCCGGTCCAGATGCAGGCTCTTCGCTCCAATAGCGCCATCTGCATGACCGCCTCTTGAGGTGAAGTCGTCTGCACAGACAATGGTGGTGCGATTTTCGACCTCACCCCAGCCACCGACATGATTGGCTGGGGTAAATGCGTCAACGTTGCCGTCCCAATCGTAGGAAGCAAAGCCGGCCACACTGCCAATTTCGCGAAAGCTGCTGTCGTCGAGCAATAACTCGATGCGTTCTCGACAAGTCAGCTTGCCGCGACTGCGCTGGCGAACTACACCAGGATCTTCAGACCCCGGCGCCAGCCGCTCTGCTGCCAGGCGTTTCAAAGTCGCTACTTCTTTCAGGGTAGGTACCCAGGAATTTTCTTCATTCAGATCGGATCCAGCATCGACTGCATCTGAGGGCGTGATTGTTACTAACACTTCACCCGCGTCGACCGCGTCGCCTTCGTTCAGTGGCTGCAGCCCACTCACCCGACCTGCTCGAGTCGCGGTCACTGTGGTTTCCATTTTCATAGCGCTGATCACCACCAGATTGGCACCTGCAACAACCTCGTCACCTTCCCTCACCAACACCTGTACCACGGTGCCGGCCATTGGGCATTCCATGCCAACGTCGTCAACCGCCACATCAACACCTTTAGGTGCGGGTCCGCTGGTGGGTATGGCGACGTTGTGCACGCCGATGACAGATTTCGATTGTTGTTCGAACAGGCGCAGCCGATCGTTGGTGAGTTTGCCGGAATGCAGATCTGTGGCCTCAGTCAGCAACGTGGTTCTGGCATCGCCATCGCGCACGGCTGCGTGGCTCAAAATACCGTGCAGCTGATTCAAGTTGGTCGACAGGCCACTGATGTGAAATTCCTCAATAGCTCGTCGAGTTTGGTCTACCGCTGCGGTGTAACTTGGCGATGTGCTGTGGCAGATGAGCTTGGCTAACAGCGGGTCGAACTGAGTAGGGGGCGCGTAACCGGTGTAGCCGTGAGCATCCACGCGAATGCCCATGCCAGAAGGCTCTTTGTAGGCGGTTAGCGTACCAACCCCTTGCGCTACCACACGGACTTGAATGGCGTAGCCCCGAGGTGATAAATCTGCGTCTAAGCCAAGTTCAGCAAGCGTTTTACCTGCCGCAATTTCAAACTGCGCAGCAACCAGGTCGACCCCCATTACCTGTTCGGTAATGGTGTGTTCTACCTGAATACGTGGATTGCATTCAATGAAGTAGTAGTTACCTGATTCCGGCTCAACCAGAAACTCGACCGTGCCGGCGTTGGCGTAGTCGCTGGCGTTTACAAGTTTAAGTGCATCGGTAAGCATACGATGACGTAGTTTGCTGTCGAGGTTGGGCGCGGGGGCAATTTCGACTACTTTCTGATGTCGTTGCTGGATAGAACAGTCGCGTTCGCGCAGATGAATGGCGTTCCCTGCTTCGTCTGCCAGGACCTGTACCTCGATATGGCGTGGACGAACGATGAGTTTTTCAATAAAGAGACTGCCATTCCCAAAAGCGGATACCGCCTCACTTTGACATCGGTCAAAAGCTTCAGCGATCTCATCGGCCACGGTAATTGCACGCATGCCGCGACCGCCGCCACCAGCGGCCGCTTTCAACATAATAGGAAACCCAATGCGTGTAGCGACTTCGATGGCGTGTTGCCTCGAAGAGACTGCCTCACCGGGAATGACAGGGATAGTTAACTTCGCCGCCAACGCGCGGGCGCTCACTTTGTCGCCAAAGAGTGCAAGGGTTTCCGCAGCAGGACCGATAAATTTGATGCCGCGCCTGACGCATTGTTGCGCCAGGCTGGCGTTTTCAGACAGAAAGCCATAACCCGGGTGAATACAGTCGCAACCCTGATCCACGGCGATTTGGGTAATCTCCTCGATGTTGAGATAGGCACTAACCGGGTCTGCGCCAGACAATTCCACTGCAACATCCACATGCCGCGTGTGTAAGCCTTGAGCATCGGCTTTGGAATAAACCCCAACCGTTGCAATGTTGAGTGTGGATGCCGCGCGGGCGATGCGAATTGCGATTTCACCACGATTGGCGATGAGTACTTTTTGCAGTGAGGCCATGTAACTTCCTGAAATTTCCTAAGCTAGAAAGGTTGGCCGAGAATGCTCTTTGATACAAGTGGATTTACCTCACGCCGCAAAGCACAATCTCACGGCATGGGGTAATGGCCCTCTAGCAGGAAGCTGCAAGCCCTGGCAGGGTTTAACCAATACTTGCAATACGGCCTCACTCTTTCATGAAGCAAGCAACCATCCGGTCTGTTTAGATACTGTTTCGATACGCTACCTGCTGGCCGAATATCCCGGTTAAAATTCATATCCTCTGAATATCAGGTAACCTATCCGATGAGCAAAAATTCACGCCTTGCATTATCGAGTTCACTGATCAGTTTGCTGCTGATCACTCCACTGTCTTTCGCAGATAGTGAAGCAGAGCCGCCCAAGCTGTTCAGCGATGCAAGCGAAATGCAGGTCACGCTCTCGGGTCCATGGAGCAAGATACAGAAAAATGTTAAAAAAGATGCCCGCTACCCTGTACAACTTACCTACAAAGGCGCAGATGGGCAGCAACACACGATTGATGCGCAGGTCTCTCCCCGAGGCGTTACAAGACGAATGCGTGTCTGTAAATTCCCACCTTTGAAAATTCATTTTGACAAGAAAAAATTGAAAGGCACGGTAATCAGGGGTAATAAATCACTGAAACTAGTGACTTACTGCCATACCAATCGCAAGTATGAACAGTATTACGTTAAAGAATTTCTGATCTATCAAATTTACAACCTGATCACTGAATACAGCTTCAGGGCCAAACCGATGATGATCGATTACCGCGACAGTGAAAGACGCGGGGATTCAATCACTCGTTTCGGTTTCCTGATCGAAGATGTAGATGCTGTAGCCAAACGCAATGACCTGAAGGAACTGGATATCGCGCAGGTACCGTATAAGCAACTGGACGGTGTCACGGGCAGCTACTTTTCCTTGTTTCAATATTTGATTGGTAATCTGGACTGGGCGGCTACCGACGGCGCCAAAGACGATAGCTGTTGCCATAACTCCAAGCTCATCGGTGCCGGGGAGGACGTCGAACCGAAGTTCAGTATCCCCTATGATTTTGATGCATCCGGACTGGTTGACGCACACTATGCAGCGCCACCCGATGGCCTGAAAATCCGCAATGTCCGTCAAAGATTATACCGCGGATTCTGCGCCTACAATGACAGCTTGCCCCGGGCTACAGGGCTATTCTTGGAAAAAAAGACAGCTATCATGGCGCTATTTGAAACAAACTCGCATTTGACGGATAAAATCAGTAACAAAGCGATTAGATATATCGAGGACTTTTACAAGGTTCTAGATGACCCGAAACGCTTTGAGAAAGAGATTACTGGCAAGTGCCGGGGCTCTCGATAATCTGTTCGATGACAGATTGCCGGACTTCAAGTGGCTCAAAACGAGTTCTTTGTCGCTAACCGATGATTGATATCACGCCGATGAGCTTCTCTCTGTTCTCGGGTATCTGGCGACTATATGTCGAGGTGAAGTCACTTATCAAAATGGCATTGCAACCGATGCTTTACCCGGTAGATTGGTGCAGGGGGTGACAACCCAGTTAAGGGGCCAGCACTCCAGTTAAGTGGTATCATAAAAACTAATAGACCGAACAATTCGGTCATATGAGAAAAGGATTTGGTTTTTGAAATTTGGAATATTCTTTGAACTATCTACCCCCAGGCCATTAACAAGGCAGAATGAATGGCAGGTTTATCACAATGGATTAGAACAATGTCGATTGGCTGATGAATTGGGATTCGATCATGTGTGGGCAGTGGAACATCATTTTCTTGAAGAATATTCCCACTGTTCTTCTCCAGAAGTATTTCTTTCTGCAGTCGCTGCTCAAACGAGAAGAATAAGAATCGGCCATGGAGCCGTTGTTTGTGTGCCAGAAATGAACCATCCAGTAAGAGTTGCGGAAAGAGCGGCCGCATTGGATATCATTTCAAATGGCAGACTGGAAGTGGGTACAGCCAGGTCCTCCACCTGGACAGAGTTAGGTGGATTTCAGGTGAACCCTGATGATACAAAGAAAACCTGGGATGAATTTTGTCGTGTTTTGCCGAAGATGTGGACACAAGAAGAATTCGAATGGCAGGGTAAAGGGTTCTCTATGCCATCAAGAAATGTATTGCCAAAGCCATATCAAAATCCACATCCACCTATGTGGGTGACAGTCACGACGCCAGGCACGGAACTTGATGCTGCCGACCGTGGCCTGGGATGCCTCGGTGTCTCTGCCGCCGGATATGAAGAACAGGAAAGGCGAACCAAAGAGTACCATCGCCGTATACAACTGTGTGACCCCGTTGGTGGTGTTATCAACGATCAGGTGCATACGATGAACTTCCTCTACTGCGATGAAGACTACCGTAAGGCCCGTGACATTGGTGTGCCGATGGTGAATGCCTTTAACGTCGCCAATACGCATTTGTACTGGACGCGTGAAGCTTATCCGACCCGGGCGTACCAAACCCTTGGTAATGCGGGTGCGGGCATGAAAGCAAAGAAAGCAGCGGTAGATGATCCCAGTTTAGCTAAAGGATTACCTGAGGGAGTAGGGGTAGGCGATCCTGAGCATTTGATCAATACCATTAAGAAATGGGAGGAAATAGGTGTCACCGGCATTAACTTTTTGTTAAATGCGATGGAAATGGTGCCTCAAGAACAGGTGCTTGCGAGCATGAAATTATTCGCCAAAGAGGTGATGCCCAGGTTCCGCAGCAAAGAAGATCTGGCGGCTCCGGTATACACACCCACGTCATTACCAGCGTTTGTGGGAGCTGAAAAATGATTGTTGGTAGCGCTAACATAGAAACCTTGGCGGAGGATGCAGCGACGATTGAGTCTTTCGGTACATCTGAAATTGTTTTTGAGGATGTTGTTTGTTTCCAGATGACCATGGAGATGAGAAACCAGGCCAGGGAAGCCGTGTTGCCAAAGGGGCTGCATCCGACAGTACCCGCAACATTATCAATGCAAGCATGGGAGATCGGTCGTAGTCCGTTCGGTGAATTCAAAATGGTCGTTTGCCGAATTGGCTGTCGCAGCGGTGTGCGTGCGCGAGGCTATTCAACCCGCGTATATACGAATACGCAGATAGCGGTTACGGCGCTTAAGCAACAATTTGGTTTTTCAACACAATTAGCAGAGATTGACTTTCGTCATAGCTTCGACGGAACTGATGTTAAAGTGATTTTTGAATCAAGAGTTATCTTCGAAGCGGCTTGTCTTGATCCTGAGCCAATGAGCAATTCTGACGTACAATATACCGGCACCCTGAATCTTGCACATACACCTAACGGACTTAGGCTGGTTCAATTGGAAGCGCATCATGTTGCTAGTCAGGTGGAACGGTTGTCACCCCGGCTGTTGAGTTTTGACGGTGAAGCCTGGGGGAATTCGTTGCTGGATCCTTATACCGTTGTCTCAGCGAGTCTTGCTTATGAAACGGTGACTTTTCCACCGGTTCGATTTGTCTGTAAACCGGATGAGCTAGCTTTTACAGGCACAGAGTCTGTTTAAGTTATATTGTAAAAGTTGTGAAAGTTCTGGCCTTATACTGGGCTAGCGCAAGCTTGATACCACCAGAGGCTTTGGACATTAATATCACCTGAGCATCTTCGTCGTCGGCTAGATCCTTGAGCCTGATCATTGGGTCACTTACTTGAAGATCTGTTAACAAATCAAGTAAATGAGTGA
>Ga0233439_10001955_pt1 | contig 24285 bp, 18 predicted proteins | sample SI_123_September_6_FD_182713 | JGI IMG/M metagenome (GOLD analysis project Ga0233439, IMG submission 182713) | Seawater microbial communities from Saanich Inlet, British Columbia, Canada - SI_123_September2016_100_MG | ecosystem: Environmental > Aquatic > Marine > Inlet | place: Canada: British... | reverse complement strand
ACCAACATAAAATTAACAATAATTTAGAATGTGTATATTTATAAGTAACATTCTGTAAATAGGAGAATAGTAATGGCACAGTGGAGAAAAGTAGTAGTATCGGGAAGTAACGCGGTACTTAATGAAGTAACAGCAAGTGGAGCGATAGTTCCAAAAACTGACGATACAGTTGATTTGGGATCATCTGCTTTAGAATTTAAAGATTTATATATAGATGGTACTGCATACTTAGATTCAGCCACAATAACCGCTGGAACAATTACAGGAATTACAGATTTAACAGTTGCTGATGGTGGAACTGGAGTTTCAACTCTTACGGATGGTGGTGTTCTTTTAGGAAACGGAGCTGGAGATATTCAAGCAATGGCAGTTCTTACTGATGGTCAGTTTATCGTGGGTGATGGAACAACAGATCCAGTTGCCGAAAGTGGTGATACAGCAAGAATAAGTATGGGAGTGGGTTCTACTTCGACCTGGCAGATAACAGGATTAGATGTAGGACACGCGACCGACACCACAGTAACAAGAGTATCTGCTGGTGATTTAAACATTGAAGGTAATATTATTTATCGTGCAGGTGGAACAGATGTACCGGTGTCCGATGGTGGAACTGGAGTTTCAACTCTTACGGATGGTGGTATATTATTAGGTAGTGGAACGGGAGCAATTACAGCAACTGCAGTATTAGCAGATGGAGAAATTTTAATAGGTGATGGAACAACCGACCCAGTAGCACTTGATGTTGGTGGAAATGGTGGAATTACAATTCTTGGAACTATCGCGACAGGAGTTTGGCAAGGTACAGCAGTGGCTGATACTTATGTAGCAAATGATTTAACAATTAGTGGTGGAACGGTTAATAATAGTGTTATTGGTGGTTCAACAGCAGCAGCAGCAACAGTTACGACATTAATTAATGCTTCTACGGTAGCGGCAAGTAGAATTACAGGTTCATTTACTGGTTCATTTGTTGGTGATGGTAGTAATTTAACAGGAGTGGCACAAGATATTGAATTGTTAAGTGCATACGGAGCAGGAACTTTACATCAAACAGAAGATAAATTTTTAGTATCTGATAATGGAACTGAAAAATCTATTACATTTAGTAATTTAGAAGATAGTATATTTGCAAATGTAAGTAGTGATATAGAAATAGCAGCTGGTGGAGTAGCAACTATTGGTAATGATAAAATAGACAGTCAACATTATGTAGCTGCTTCTATAGACAATGAACATTTGGCAAATAATGCAGTTGATAGTGATGAATTGGCCGCTGGTTCAGTTGATGATGGTCATCTATCCGATGGTGTAGCCACCGGATTAGCAGGAGCAGGAATGACTGCAACAAGTGGAGTAATGAATGTAATTGGAACGGGAGGGGCAGTATCAGTTTCCGCTAATGCTGTAACATTAGTTGCAGCCAATACTACTCTAACATCTATTATAAATGCTTCACTTACTAAGATTGGAACAAGTACTTCACAAGAATATATAACCTTTGGAACTTCTAATGAAGTAAATACTTTTGTAAATAATACAGAAAGACATAGTGTAACTGCAACGGGTGTTGATGTAACGGGTAATTTAACAATTAGTGGTGATTTAGATGTTAATGGAACTACAACTACTATTGATACTGCCAATTTAACGATTGCTGACAAGTTTGCTATATTTGCAAGTGGTTCAACATCAGCAACGGATGGTGGTATTATTGTTCAAGGTGGTGTAACCAGTGGATACGCATTAGGATATGATGCAGGAGTTGGTAGATGGGCATTTGACGCAGATTTAGCACATGACGCTACAGATTTAGGACCAGATGCATATGTTGGTGTGGTTCAATTTGGAACTGCTACTCCAGATACTCAAACTCCTACACCTACTTATGGTGGAGTAACTAATGGTATCGGAACAATTTATGTAGATACCGATGACAGTGAAATTTGGATTTACGCATAATAATAAAAAAAAGGTTACAAAATGGCAATTATTTCTAAAAGTAGTATTAAAATTGTAGAGGGAAAGGCATATGTTCATCCATTAACTTTACCTGAAATAGAATTTTTATTAACGTTACTTGCTGAATCTAATTGGAAAGGTACTGAAATTTCAAAGGTAATGCACGTAACAAAAAAATTACAGAGTGAATATAAATTAATAAAAGAACACTCTAAAAAATAACTAATGTTGGCCCATCTCTATGGCAGATGATGGGAAGTGGACTTCATATGAAGTAGCCAACCGCGATAGGAGATAAATTAAATGCCAAATTGGAAACGAGTCATAGTATCGGGCAGTTCAGCCCATTTAAATCATGTAACAGCAAGCGGTCACATAAGTGGCTCATCAACTTCAACTGGTTCGTTTGGTAGAGTTAATGCTTCAAGAGTTTACAATGTTAACAGAATAGAGGATGATGGTGGTGAACTCACAATCAGGTCTGATGATTTAAAAACTGTTGGTGACGGAATTACAATACAGAATTCAGGTGGCTCAGATATGATTGCAATTGCTCTTGATGGAAGTGTTGCAGAAATCAGTAGTCCTATAGTGTTTAATAATCCATTATCGTTTGCTAGTAATTTGGGTGCAAAAATAAGTGGCTCATCAATTTCAACTGGTTCGTTTGGACACTTAGTAATCGCAAAAGATGCACATATAGGTGAAGATGTATTAGCAGATGGTGATGTTGTAGCATATAATTCATCTGATATAAGACTTAAAGATAATGTAGAAGTTATAAAAGGTTCATTAGATAAAATAGAAGGTATTCGTGGTGTAGAATTTGATTGGAATGAAAAATCACCTGGTTGGGCAAAAGAAAGAGGACACGATGTTGGGGTAATAGCCCAAGAAGTTCAAAAAGTCGTTCCTGAAATAGTAGTAGAGAGAAAAAATGGTTATTTAGGAGTAGATTACAAGAGAATCGTTCCGTTATTAATAGAATCAGTAAAAGAATTAAGACAGGAAGTAAATGATCTAAAGAAAAAAGTGAGTTAGAGATATTTACTTGATATTTATAATATAGTTATACACAATAATAATAAGGAGAAACAGTTATGGCCGATCAAGAGACAAAATTCTCAGAAGAAGAATTGAAATCTTTACAAGACCTACAAACATCATATCAACAGAAACAACTTCAATTTGGACAATTAGAGGTTCAAAGGTTGTTAGTAACACAACAATTGGATTCACTTGATAGTGCAAAAGCCAAGTTGGAAGTTGAATATGGTGAAGTTCAAGATACTGAACGAAAGTTAGTTCAATCGTTGAATGAAAAGTATGGTCCTGGAAATTTAGATCCAGCAACAGGAGTATTTACTCCTGCACCAGCCCCCGTAGAAACTTCAGAAACTATTTAAAATAAACTCCCCCAAGTATATCGTTTGAGAAAGTTAGGCTATATTTATAGTAAATATTTATAGTCTAAAAACGACTAATTTAGTTATTTAAATTATAATAATAGGAGAAATAAAATGGCAGAAAGAATCGTATCGCCGGGTGTGTTTACGAGAGAACGAGATTTATCCTTTCTTCCTCAAGGAATTGCAGAAATTGGAGCATGTATAATTGGACCAACTATTAAAGGTCCTGCATTTGTTCCAACGGTAGTTAGGAATTTCCAAGAGTTTGAAGAAATGTTTGGGTCTACGGACAAACGTTATTATACACCGTACACGGTAGAAAAATATTTAGGTAGTCCTGGAACTGTTACGATAGTTAGGGTACTTAATACTGCAGGATATTCAGTTGATACTCTTGCAATTACAACAGGAGCATCTTCAGCAGCAACATATGGAAGTGCATCCGTTTCAATCACTAATATGAGTGATGGTAATAAGTTCGCTGTAACTGGTTCAGATGGAACTATATATACATTTGTAGCATCTGATGCACCAGTACCAGAAGATGTTGCAGGAGGAAACACATATTACTTTGTTGGTAGTGGTTCTCTTGCAGTAACGGGTAGTACTTTAACAGTTAACTTATCAACTGAAATTAACGCAGTTAGTGGTATTCCAGTATCTACTTCGTATTTAGATCCTGCAACCTTAGTAGTATCAGCATCAGCTACTGGAACTGGTGGAAATAGTATTAAATTCCAATCTGGTAGTACACAGACAACTTTACAAGGTGGTACAAATCAAGCGGGTGGTAAAGTACTTGCAGTATTAGCACCATCTCGTGGTGGTTCAAATGGAACTGCAGATTTAGAAGGTAGTACAATTAGTGGTACTTGGGCAGATGCAACACTTCAGTTGAGTGGTAGTAATTGGGGAGCTAAAGGAATAGCAACCACATACGCTACATATTCATTTTCATTTGATACTGGAAGTTCAAGTCCTCAATATATTGAAGATGTATTTAGTAGTGATGCACAAGTTCAAACTAACGCAGGTGGAAATACTCAACCAGCATATTTGTATAAGAACTTTAAATCACATCAGAATAGCTCGGGATACAGTTCGGGTGATTCTGTGAGTGTGGTAGACGGAAGTACGAGTTTAGCAATAACATATCAAAATGCATCTACACCTTATATACAATCACAGTTGGTAAGTGGAAATCGATATAACTTATTTAAAGTTAAGAGTCGTTCTCATGGTTCTGATGTGAATAGAAAGTATAAGATTAGAGTATTGAGTGTTAAGAAAGCTGGTACAATTGCAGGTAGTGATTATGGTTCATTTTCATTACAAGTAGCACAGACTGGATATGATGATAATTTATTAACCCAAAATAATGTTTTGGAACAATTTGATAATTTGAATTTTGATCCATTAAGTCCTAATTACTTTGCAAGACGGATTGGTGATAGGTATGTAACAATAGCCTCGGATGGTAAACTTACTTATAATGGTGATTGGCCAAATATGTCTAAACATATTTTCTTATCTGACTATTCAGCAATAGCCGATGGTGAAAGACCAAAAAGTGTTGTTCCTATGGGACATGCAGCAATTAGTAATCCATTCGGTAGTGATGATTCAACAATTCCATCAGCATCATTTAAACGGAATCAGTTAAATTCAAATGATACTTTCGAAGCAGATACAGTATATTATGGTTTGGATTATGATAACGCTAATATAGGTGCTAGGGAAGATCTACAACAATTTTTAGCTCCAGCCAATAGTTTTGGTGATGGTGCTAATATGTCTATGAGTTTGGAAGATATGTTAGGACATGCGGACGCATCTACACTTGGTGATACTTTTTCAGACGCAACAGAAAAAGTAACACTTGCATTATCTCATGTTAGACAGAGAAAGTTCGTTGTTCCATTTCAAAGTGGATTCGATGGTGCTAATCCTGCAGTTCCTAAATTTACAGCAGCAAATATTGTAGGTACAAACACACAAGGATTTGATTGTTCAACTTCTTCTACAGCAGGTACAACTGCATATAAGAAAGCAATTAACGCAATCAGTAATCCTGATGAGTTTGATATCAATATGTTAGTAACACCTGGTCTTATTCATGGACTACACTCAGCTGTAACTAATCACGCAATATCTAAGTGTGAAGCTCGTGGTGATGCATTCTATATTATAGATTGTGGTATTCATGGTGGATCAATAGCAAGTGCAACTTCGACTATTAATACACTCGATACTAACTACGCAGCAACCTATTACCCTTGGGTAAAGATTGTTGATAGGAATACTTCCTTACCAGTATGGGTTCCGCCTTCAGTTGTGTTACCTGGTGTTATTTCTTACACCGATAGTGTAGCACACGAATGGTTCGCACCAGCAGGTTTGAATCGTGGTGGATTACAATCACAGGGAGTAACGGAAGCACAGACAAGATTGACTCACGCTGAAAGAGATGAACTCTATGAAGCAAGAGTTAATCCAATCGCTTCATTCCCAGGTCAAGGTGTAGTAGTTTGGGGACAAAAGACCTTACAAGGTCGTCCTTCAGCACTTGATAGAGTGAATGTACGAAGATTGTTGATTAGATTGAAGAAGTTTATCGCTTCATCAAGTAGGTACTTAGTATTTGAACAAAATACTGCAGCTACGAGAAATAGATTCCTTAACATTGTGAATCCATTCTTAGAGTCAGTACAATCAAATAGTGGTTTATCCGCATTTAGAGTAGTAATGGATGATACAAATAATACTCCAGATGTTGTTGATAGAAATCAACTTGTTGGTCAGATATTTATCCAACCAACACGGACAGCTGAATTTATTGTATTGGACTTCGTAGTATTACCAACAGGAGCTACATTTCCTGAATAAGTTTAATCAATAGATTAAATAAACAAAAGCCCCTCTTTTTGAGGGGTTTTTTGTTGCCCGATATATTTATATATGAAGTATATAGTAAAACTTCTATAAAACTATGAAAAATGAATATAACGATTTTTTATAATTTTGATATTTATAGTTGAAGAATTAAACTTATTGGAGATTAAAGATGCCAGAACTATTAGATCCTTCTGAAATAATGTTCACACCGTTTGAACCGAAAACGAAAAATCGGTACATCATGTATATTGAGGGAATACCAGCTTATCTTATTAAAACAGCTAATAGACCTACAATAGCTTTTGAAACTATTGAACTTGACCATATCAATGTTAAACGATATGTTAAAGGTAAGGGTTCTTGGGAAGAATTAGAAATAACTCTATATGACCCCGTTGTTCCAAGTGGAGCACAAGCAGTAATGGAATGGGTAAGGTTAGGTCATGAATCAGTAACAGGTCGTGATGGATATTCGGATTTTTATAAGAAAGATGTAACAATTAATGTGTTAGGTCCAGTAGGTGATAAAGTTGAGGAATGGACATTAAAAGGTACATGGATTACCAACGCAACATTTGGTGATTTAGATTGGTCAAACGCAACTGATCCAGTTGATGTAACTTTGACACTAAGATACGATTACGCTATCCTACAATTCTAAGGAGAAAATATGAGTTTTTTAACAGAAATGCTATCAAGTGATGCTAAAATATCATCAAAGAGAACTGTTGGTTTTGCTGCTTTCTTTATGTTGATTTGTTGTTGGGGTGCTGACACCTTTTCTGCATTTGAGGTAAAGGATAAAATATTAGAATGTTTTATGTACATTACAGTAGTTGGATTGGGTGTAACAGCAGCGGAGAAATTTGCATCACCTAAATAATAATTTTGACTGGGTATCTTAACTGATACCCAGTAAAGTTTTAAATAATTGGTTATATTGTATAATTCAATATAGAATACAAAGGAGATAAAACATGGCAGAAGAAAAACGCCAATTTCCAACAGAGATGGTAAACTTGCCTTCTAAAGGAGTACTTTATCCAAAAGAATCTTCCATATCAAAAGGAGAAATTGAGGTAAAGTATATGACAGCAAAAGAGGAAGATATTTTAACATCACAAAATCTGATTCGGAAAGGAATAGTAATTGATAAACTGTTAGAATCATTAGTAGTAGATGAATCTATTAATTTAGATGATATTCTTATTGGTGATAAAAATGCATTAATGGTAGCATCAAGAGTATTAGGATATGGAAAGGATTATCAGTTTGAACTTAATTGTCCTGCCTGTGGTGAAAGAAATACTGATAATGTTGATTTGACAAAGTTAGGAGAAAAATCTATTGATCATTCACATCTTAAAGGTGGAAAAAATGAATTCGATTTTGAACTTCCTACGTCTAAACGAAAGATTACTTACAAATTACTCACTCAAAGCGATGAACGTGAAATTGATGCAGAACTTAAAGCTTTAAAAAAGATTTCAGGTGGAAGTAATGTAGATCCTGAAATAACAACACGATTAAAAAGAGCAATAGTATCTGTTGATGGTAAATCTGATACTGCTTATGTTAATAGTTTTGTAGACAATGAATTTTTATCACGAGATTCTTTAGCATTTAGAAATCATTTATTAGAAATCACTCCAGATGTAGATATGAATTATCTATTTACTTGTGAGTTATGTGATTTCGATCAGGAGGTGACGGTCCCAATGACCGTCCAGTTTTTTTGGCCTTCAGCCAAAAGATAGACCTCTAATACACACCGAAATATTTCAGCTCTGTTTTCACGGAAAGGGTGGGTTTACTCATTCCGAAGTCTATACTATGCCTACATTTTTTCGTAGGTTCTATTTAAAACAATTAGAAAAATCATATCAAGAAGAAAAAGAAGCTTACGATAAAGCTTCCGGGAAATCTTCCAAAGGAATTTCTCGTCCCCCATCGGTCAAAAAATAAATAATCTTATATTTATTATTGAACCAATCCAAGGTTTTATTCAGCATCAAAACAATAATTATATTGGAGTATTTTTATGAAAAAATCACAAAATGAATTGCGTGAATCTATTCTTTCTAAATTGATGGCTAAGATTGCAAGTGGGAAAAGAGTTCCGAAAGCAGTTAAGTCAATGGTAGATAAGGATCCAGAATTAAAAAAGAAGTTTGATGCTATTGAAAAGGATTTGGAAAAATTAGGAAAAGATACTAATAAAATATCAAAGCAAATAACTAAACGATATAAAGGAACACCACTCGAAAAATTTTTCTCCATCGGATAAATTGGATAAGTCATGGCAGATAAAGACGCAATTAAATTAACTAAAGAAAGAATAGCAGCTTTAAAGGAACTGCGAAAGTTAGAGGGAGAATTAACTGCGCAACAAGCAAAGACACTTGATGGACTTCGTGATACTCTTAAAGAACTACGAGGTTTCGGTAAACATCAGCAAAATATTATAAATAAGGGTGGGGTATATTCAGATTTATCTAAACAATGGGCGATGAATGCTGCATCAGAAGGAAAAACTCGACAAAATCTCGCAGGATTACAATCGAATCAAATGGGTATGTTTCAGAAGGCATTAAGTGGTGAACTGAAATCTCAGGAAGTCCAACAACAAAGAGTTGATTTGCAACAAATGTTAAATACCGAAATAAATAAACTTAAAGGTATTCAACCACAATTACATGCGTTGTTATCAGACCAAGTAAATTCGTCATTAAATATGTTAGATACTATAGAAGATACGAATGATGCTTATGTTGAAAGGGGTGATTTGGCAACCGAACTAACAGATAAACTTAATATGTTTGAAAGAGGATGGGATAGTATTAAGGAAAAAATAGGTGATGCTTGGAGTGTTGTTAAGGCAAATCCTATTAAATCAGTAATAGGATTACTTGCGGTTGGAGTTATGGCAGTAGGTAAACATTTGATGGGAATTGTTAAAGGTGCAGTAGCAATGCAAAAAGAACTTGGCGTTGGTGCAGGATTTGCAATGGATTTAGAATTGGCCACAAGAGAAGCAGCCGCTGGTGGATTTATGTACGGTGAAAATTTAGAAGATGTACAGGCTAGGGCATCCACACTTGTAGAAGAATGGGGAGTTATAAATGAAGAAACCAAAAATTCTATTACAGCTGCAAATGATTTAGAAAGAATGTATGGTGTATCAACTACATCTGCAGCACAACTTGCTCAAATGATGGAATCAACATCAAGTTCAACCAAAGATGTTTTATTACAAGATATGGGTAAGGAAATGAAAAAAATGCAGAAGTCAGGTGTTCCAGTTGGTAAAATTATGGAAGAAGTTGCAAGTGATACGGACTTTTTTGCAGGACATATGAAAGAAGGTGGAAAAAATATTATAAAAGCAGCCGCATTTGCAAAGAAATTAGGTATGAGTATGACTACTATTAGTGGGGCCGCAGATAAATTATTAGATTTTGAATCATCAATAAATGCTGAAATGGAAGCTAGTGTATTATTAGGACGAAGTGTTAATATGGAACGGGCTAGAGAATTAGCATTTGCTGGTGATTTAGAAGGAATGCAAAAAGAGATTATGAGACAAGTTGGTTCAGAAGCTGATTTTTTGGCGATGAATCTAGTTCAACGAGAAGCATTAGCAGAAGCCGCCGGACTAACTCTTACAGATTTAAGTAAAATGGTAGCCGCAGAAGAAAAACTTATGACTATGAGTGCTGAAGATTTAGCAAAAAAGAAGAAAAATGAACAAGTTACTAATAATATACAAAAAATATGGCAGTCGATTGTTGGTGTTTTTCAGACATTATATCAAGAGTTTATTACTCCACTCGGTCAAAAACTTTTGGATATATTAGGAGTTTCTGGTTCGATGACTGGTACATTTGAAATGACTGAAAAGGCAATAGCAAAATTCGCAGGATATTTAAGACCAGTTTTCCAATTTGTAGAAGATATTGGTATGAAGTTTATAGGATGGATTTCAGAATTATCGAAAGGTGAAGGAATAGTTGCGAATCTTAAAGAAGATTGGGAGGATTGGAAGAAATCTATCGCAGCAATTTGGGAAAAATGGAAAGGATGGTTAGTTACAATAGGATTAATTTACGCAGCAATTGTAATAATCCCACCTCTTTTCGCTCTTATGGGAGCGGGTGGTGCTGCAGCCGGTGGTGCACTTGTTAGTTTAGCTGCGGGATTAACTGCACTGGGAACAGGAGCCCCAGTCATTGCAGTAGGTATTGGTATATTGGTTTTGGCTATGGCTGGATTTGCTCTTGGAATATATGCATTGTCAAAGGCAATAGAATATGGAGAAAAAGGATTTAGAATATTTTTTGAAGTAGTTGGTGGTTTTGTTTTGGATGTTTTACGAGAACTCATAGGTCTGATAGTTCAACTTGCTCCTCATGTTGTTAATTTAGCATCAGTAGTTGGTGGAGTTCTTATAGATGCGTTCACAATATATAAAGATTTAGTCATAGGAATAATTGAGGCTATCAGTGGATTAATTACTGGAGTTTTTACTTCAATTTATACTACTTTTGAGAAATTTGCTCAAATAGGAAGAGAAGGTGGATTAGTATCAGCGGCAGCTGGAATAGTGGCCATTGGCGCAGCATTAGCCGGATTTGGTGCTGGTAGTGCAGTAGGTGGAATTCTATCTTCTATTGGAAACTTTTTTGGTGGTGAACCAGTTAAGAAATTTCAAAGATTTGCCGCTTTAGGACCTGGATTGACGACAACGGCACAGGCAATGAGATTATTAACAGATTCAATGGAAGCATTTTCAGATTTATCTATAGATAATGAGGTAGGTTCATGGTTCAAGGGTGGAGTTACTAAAATACAATTAGTTAGTGATGCAGACAAAATTAGACGAGAAGTAACTGTTACAGATAAGAGAACTTCAGATAAATTAGATAAAGTAATTACATTGTTAGAGAAACAACCAACGTTTGATTCAACACAAACAAATGTTAAAAAAACAATATCATCAATAGAAGGTGCGTTCGCAAATAGATAAAATGAGTATATTAAAATTAACAGAAAATTTAGAAAATTTTATTTGGACAAACCACGAGGATGCTGGACTTAATCACAGTCAAATAAGTGGTCGTTATGGTGGAACTGAGCCACTTGGTCAACCACCACATCAAGAAGAACATAGTAAATTTGATAATGGTGTTGGTTTTGGTAAATATCCAATTGATACACCACAAACTTATACAGTTGGTAATATTATTATTAGTGGGAATAAAACTTTTCCACGACCTAATGTAGATGCAATCGCTTTGATGACAGATAGAGTTGGGTGGCCTTATACACCATTTGATAATGGAGTACAAACAGGACCAGTTGATTTTTTTAGTGGAGTTAAAGGTTCTTGGGGAACGGGAACTTTACCACTTGGGTTTTCTTTTGACATGACCGATTCATTTTTAGCACCAGGTACTCCACCCGTATTAAGTTTAAATACATTAAGACATACAATATATTCAGTTGGAGTCTCACCAGAATTTACGATTAATACTAAACGATATGATGAATTACTTGGTAGTCAATTTAATACTGTAGGTGGAATTATAAGTTCACAATATACTAATACGGATCAAATTCATCAAAGTTATGGGACACAATTCCATATATCAGGATTTAATCGTGGTGATATGTATATTTCAAATATTACAGAACCATCTATACCTACATTTAAGTCATTTAGTCGTGGAAGTGCTATATTGAGTAGATATCAATTTGATTCACCAAATTTTCCATTCCTTGGTACATATGATTTTCCAGATACAATACCATATAATATTCCACAAATAACTGCGACAGGACCACAGAGTGATTCAAGACCATTTGATGATACACCACAACATCAATATGCACATGGGAGTAATTTTTTAACCGTACCGTTGGCAAATTATAGTGGATTGTATATAGGATCACAGGGAGAAGTTATCCCCATTACACCATCCGTAATTGGACTCGGTGTAAATACAGGAGTTGCAGGTACATTTGATTATACTGAACTTCGTGGTAGATTATACGACCATTATCAAGATCATTATCAACAGAGTACTACTAATTTTGTAAATATACCATACGGTGATAATTTATTTGGAGAAGATGAGGCATGGAAAGGTGGTTCAATTCATATAGGTTCACAAGATACTCCATTGGCAATAGGGGTTGATAATATTCCTGTTTATGATTTTATGACTACACCTGTAGATGTAGAAAATTTATCAAGTCTGTATTCACCACCCGCATCAGATAATTTATCAGCAACATTTGGTTTGGCACCAGTTGGTTTAACTACACCAGATTTTACTACTTGGGGAACACCTGATATAACTATTCCAATATCCTATGATAAAACAAGAAATGTATTTAATCATTATACAATTCCAGAGTTTACAGATTCTATTCATCATTTTGAAGGTGATATTGCAGGTACTGAACACCCTAATAGTATTTTTCATCAATTAGGACTTATATCAGGAACACAAGCAGATACGACATCTGGAGATAAAAATTATAAGGTATATAGTCAAATAGATAATGTTACTTTTTCAAATTTACTTTTGGAGACGGATCCATTTAATGGTGGTTGGAAAGGTGGTTCAATTCACATTCCAAGTGATGTTACGGAGGCATCTGCAATTGGTGGCGGAGCTTTACAATTTGCTAATTTAGATGTATCAGATCCATTAGGAACACCACATCAATCAATTTATCAAAATGCAGATGGAGAATATACAATTCCTTCTGATTTTGAATCTATATTATTAGAAACGGGAGGTGAATCACAAAGAACATTTAATATTCCCGCGGACTATCCAAATAATTTATACGCATATAATATTGATACACAATTTGGAAATTCCTGGGGAGCAAAATACATACCATCTGATTCATTTACTGGAGGAAGTGGAGAGACTACATATTATTTAAATGATAATTTTGAGTCAACTACTTTAGCGGCAAGATTTTTATCATATAATTTTAATAACCCAGACTGGCCATATAAAGGAGTAGGTTTAAATAATTTTAGACTTCTTCCGATAAGCCCAGCAATGAAAACTCCTGACCACGCTGAAGGTAATAACAGTGCTGCAATGATGATGATAGGACAGGGACTTATGCTGACTGGTAATCCAGTTGGGTTGGCAGTAGGTGGAGCTCTTGCAATGGGTGCTGCGTTAGGATTAGGTAACTGGAGTTGGACAGAAGAATTACCAGATACACATCAACCATACATAAGAAAAGATATAGGTCAAAGATATGGTGATTCAAATCCAAGTTCTAATGCACCACATCCGAGAACAGTAGGTACACCATTAGATTATGGTTCACTTGTGGAACAACGAACACTTGATGATGTTACAAGAATTGAAAATTGGTTAAAATCTCCTATTGGAAAAAAATGGGCTGGTAATCAAGCATATTTACAAGGATTAAATCCAAGACCAGAAACTCGTACTTGGGATAAATCAAGTATAATTAATTCAATAGCACCATTTCTTCATGCCGATAGACATTCACACGGACTTTTAAGTGACGGTGAAAGTTATGAAAAGTATAAACCTCTTATAGATGGGGAAATGGCAAAATATGGATTTGGTATTCGGTATGGTGAAGGTGCTGATTATGGAGAAATAAAATTAGGTGCTACTGAAGATGATTATAAGAGTAGATTAACAAGATTGACAAATGAATTTATTATTCCAGAAGTTGTAGCATCTGTAGGTACTGGATTTTTAGGTGGAATTGCCAGTGGTATAGCAGGAGCAATAGGTGGATTACTTTCTGGTACCGCAACAGGAATGCCACCAGTTACACCATCTCATGATGTAAAAAGTCAAGGTGGTCCGTTCGGAGAAAGTAATATCTGGGTCAAGGCGGAGGGTCCAGGTCAATATACTACTACACCATATTCTTTACTTGGTCACAATGAGTATTTCACAGAGGCCAAACCAACAGACACTACATCAGCACCTCCAAAAAAGGAGGAAGAAGATCCAAGTATTTCAGAAGCATTCAAGTCGAAAATGAAGAAAATGGTCACGGTTGCATCTGATGGTATAAGTAAACTTGAAGGGGCCATGGTTAAAAGAAATCTGGTCAAATTTGTTAGAGAAAAAGAAGATAAACAAACATGGGAAAAAGTGGAAGAAAGTTTCAAGTCTCGTGTTGCCCAACTTAAAAAAATTCATAATACACTCGGAGAACCTGGAAAAAAAGGTGCTTTAGTTCCTATAAATGATACCAAGACGGGATTAGGTCATATTAAAGTTCTGAATGGGGAACAGGATCCTAAATATAAAACATCTGCAACAGACAATGTTAATATGATTCCGTATGGAAAGGATTATAGTGATGCTGATTCGGATTTTATAAAATTTAAATTTAAAGATATTGTAAATGATAAATTTATTGTATTTAGAGCAATTTTAAGTGGTATATCAGATAGTATTAGTCCAGAATGGGAATCCACAAGATATATAGGTCGTCCAGATGATGTTCATGTTTATACGGGAACTTCAAGGTCAATTAGTTTTACATTTAATATTTATCCAAATACAAAACAAGAGTTTCCAGTATTACTTGAAAAAATGAATTATCTTGTTGGATTATGTTATCCATCATATACTGCACAAAATAGAATGATAGCACCATTTATAAATTTAACAATGGGTGATATGTTTGTTGATACTCCTGGATTTTTAAGTAGTTTAAGTGTGGACGTTGATGATAACTCAACATGGGAAATCGATAACGGGTTACAATTTCCTAAATATATTACTTGTGCATGTGAATTCACTTATGTAGGAAAGTATTTACCATCAACATTAGGAAAACATTATGAATTAGGATGGTTGAGTGATCAAGGTTGGACATCAGTTAGTGCAGGAACATTTAAAAAGACAAATGGAAAACAAAATGCACGACCAGATAGATCCATCTTGCTTGAAGATAGATCAAATACTGATTTAGGAAATATAAATAATTTATTTGATAAAATAGATCCTGTTTCATCAAATGGAGCATAGGAGTTAAATAATGCCAAGTAGATACAAAAACACTTCAATTAAAACGGATAAAAGAGGGAAACGAGTTTTTAAACCAACCATATATCCTAAAATACCTATACAAGATAGTGATGTTTTTATATATCCTATTTTTGGGGATAGACTTGATACTCTTGCTCAAAAGTATTATGGTGATGTATCTTTATGGTGGATTATTGCAAAGGCAAATAATTTAGATACAGCAGAAATAGGGTTGTCTACTGATAATCAAATTAGAATACCAACTAATATAGATTTTATTCTCAACAGATTAAAAAATATGAGCTGGTAACATGATAACACTGGCACCAATAAATATCGATGTTCAAGATACTCTTAATCAAAAAATTGCCATGATGAAAAAAGGTGAAGCTGGATACGTGTATAAAAACCTCGATACTGGGAAATGGAATACTGGTGGGTTGGATAGTTTTAATCAACCTCTTACAATGACAGAAACATTAGATGCTACGGGTATGCCAGGAGTTCCAAATTATATGTTTGCTAGATCACCTTGGTTGCGGGTTACATCATTTACACCAATAGGAACGAATCAACCATTAATTTTAATGGGTGGAGAGTTAAATTCATTTGGTGAAATGGCTGGTGATTTTACATCTCCTGATGAATTTGATGCAGGCACAGAATATGATTTTGATATTGGACGAGGGGCAAAGTATTATCAACAAGATAAAAAATATAATATGCCATACAGACCAATGCCAGGAGTAAAAGATATATCAGTAGAATATAAAGGTGGTGGTATGAAATTAGGTGCAACCCGTGGTGGACAAATTAATTGGACCTGTTGGACATGGGAAGAATTAGAAAGATTAACACCACATTTTTTAGCACCGCGAAGAACTGTTTTACTTGAATGGGGATGGTCAATGAAAGGCATCGAATCAGGAATATATGATCTCTATGATACCGATTCAGACGGAAACTTGGTGTTCTCGCCAGATAAAGTTAATAATTTAAGTCAAGAGTTACCAAAACATATTTTAGATCAAAAAGGTCATTATGATGCAATGTTGGGTTTAATTCAAAATTTTGAGTGGTCAGTAAATGAGCAGGGTGGGTTTGATTGTACTACTAATATTATAGCACCAGGAGTTACTTTATTACAAACAAAAGGGAAAGCAGAAGATAAATATAAGAATTTTGCATCATTGCCATTATATACTGCATCTGACGAATTTGAAGATGAAGGTGCATTATGGAAAGAAACGGAAAAAATAGCTCCATATCTTACATATAGAGAGTATATGAGTGACCTTGGTTCTCAAATATTTCATATTAGTATGGAGAGGTGTAAAGATATAAAAGGAGATAACGCCCATACAAGAGGAGAATGGAAAAATAAGAGAGCTTCACTCCCCATACTTAGTTTAGATCGTTTTGGAATCGGTGGGAAGTTATATTTACACAATGTTAATGTTCTTGGAGATTATCACTTTGTGTCTTGGGGTTGGTTTGAAGATAATGTTTTAAGTAGATTTTTTGGTCAAGTTAATTCAAATGCAGAGGGTACAGAAGAAATAGGACAGAAGGTAATAAGTGAATTTAGAAGTATAGAGCATTCTACGGATATAAATGGAAAGTTAGAGTATTATATGGCAGAACCGGAACAACCTGACTGGTGGGATCCCACTAAAGATGGGGCTTGGAATGAAAGCACTGCATTCAATTCTGATAAACAGAATCCAATATTAAAATCAACCAGGTTTGCTAACAGTCCTTATTTAATGACACTTAATACTTCAAAGTGGTTAATACCTAATCGAGATGATATAATATTTGGTAATCCTAAGTTTCGTTGGAGACCAATTGTTGATGGTAATGATACGACATTGAAAAAAATATATTCGCCTCCAGTAGGAACGGATTATATGGAAATCAGAAATATATTTTTTAATGTTGGATATTTAAGTAGAATGTCAAAAAAAGTAAATGATTTAACTTCGGTAGTAACTTCTATCTGGGATGATTTCGCTAGATCATATGGGGATGTATTTAAATTTAAGATAGATTATGATGATGTTAATAAGAGAATGTTATTACGGGAAGAAGGGTATACTCGGTACAAAGTAAACGATATATTAGAAAATAAAAAGAAAATATTGGCAGGGGAAGAAGGGGTTGGTGCAGGAATATTTGAATTTCCAGTTATGGAAGCTGGTTCAATAGTTAAAACAAATACTATAAATGCTAAACTTCCTGATAGAATGCAAGTAGCGGCAATGTATGGTGTAAGAAAGATGGCTGACGAAGATAAGAGTACAAAAGATTATGATGAATTAGTGGGTAATGCATGGGGAATAATTAGTGAAGATCTAAAGGATGACCCAGTGCCCACTGAAGAAGAAAAGAAACTTAAACGAAGAAAGGATATGATGACTGGAAATATTGATTATCCATCTAAAATGAATCGTAGCTTTGGTAGAAAGGATGCAAATTTAAATAAACCATTATTTGTAGGAACAATTAAGTTTGACGAGGAAGGAAGTCAACCCGCGGGTGATGGAACTCAAATAAGACCTTCTATTATTAATAATGTTAATGAGACACAAAAAGAATATATGAACCATATGGCCAAGGTTCATCACGATGGAACGGAAAAGGATATAGATAAGAAAAAACTTGAAAACATATATCTTGCAGCAAACAATTTTCGTTTAATGGCCGCCATCAACAGAAAAGAATTTTTAAACAAAGGATTGAAGTGGTATGAAGTTGTCAGTTTAAGTACTATTAAGTGGGGTACAAATGGAGAAGATGAAGATGGAACATATAGTGAAGCAGTTAATAAGTATAAAAAATTTAACTCTGGTGTACAAGAAGAAAATCTAAAAGTTGAAAAAAAATATATGGAATCTATAAAAGTAAATAGGGACAATAATTCTGGACATATACACTTAAAACCATTGTTTAGTGCTGAATTAACTAAGTTACTTAGGGGCGATTCAGAAGGTGTTCTTGCAAACATAAGTCCACTTGTTCCAGTAGATTTTGAAATGGAAATAGATGGAACGGGGGGAATGTTTCCAGGAAATTCTTTTCATAGTTCTTATTTAGGAACAAGATATAGGGAGGAAACACTTTTTCAAATGATTGGAGTAGACCATTCAGTTGACAGTAGTGGTTGGACTACTACAGTCAAAGGACAAATCAGAGCTAAACCAACGGCAATGCCACGATCCGTCAAAGAAATGCGGGCGGATCTTAAGCGAAATAAGGAAGAGAGTGTGGCTTTAGTGGCAAAACAAAAGGAGATACAAGCTCAAGAGGAAGCGACCGCCCGACAAACAAAAATAGATTTAGCAAATGCGGCTACCGAGGAAGAACGGATAAAAATTCAAGAAGCTGCAGAACGGAGAAGAGCAGAGGTTATAGCAGAGGTTATAGCAGCAAACAAAAAAGCTTATGAAGCAGAATTAGCGAAAATACCGGAAATGGTCAAGATTCTCCATACAGAATTAATTACTGACGTCTACGCGGATGCAGATATAGTATCACCAATTTTCACCGCAGTAGGTTCAATGAGCACTCAAGGCCGAGCGGCTCTAAATGCGGCGTTCTCGGACGCATCGGATGGTACATCTTTGGATGTTGCAATTCAAAACCGAAAATGGGGCGGAAACCAGGATATATATCGTAGTACGGTAGCAGGGGGTGGATCTACATGGTCTTGGAATTTAGGAGGTTAACGAATGGAAATAGAAAGAGTAGCTATAGGACCACTTCAAATAAGCAGAGAAAGAGAATTTACTTATTTAGATGAATATAGTGCAGGAAAATATTATCCTTTGAAAAAAGGAAAAAGATATATAGTATATTATTGGACAGATAAGACAGTTACTTATGCGGATAATAGAGGAAACGAATTGAGAAGAATAGATAATTTTCCTATATATGACCAATATGTGAATAGTAAAGATAATTTAGAGAGAGAAAAATATTTAAAACCATTTAGGTTATTTTTAACTAAAAAAATGAAAGAACAACCGACTGTTATGAGATATTTTGCAAAATTTAAGTTTGATGGTGGAATATTTGAAATATCAAAGGACAATTATAGTGCCGATATGACTTTTTATGATTCAATTTCTTTAACTTGGCAATTAAAAGGTAAAAGGGAACATATTTTAAAGGTAAATCGACAGACACTTAAAGAAAAAGAAATTGAAATGCAAGGAATGAGAAATTTCTTGAAGCCACTTGAATTTTATGAAGAACAACTAACAGAACAAGAATTAGGAGATAGAAAACTTAAATCGTTAGTAAGGAGAAAAAACGTAAAAAAGATTTAAAAGGGAAAGGTAGTAAATTAACGACAACAGGATATTAATTACATTTTGAAGATTTAATTTGATATATATAAATAAAGGTTATAGTAATGAAAATCGATGTATTAGACAAAGGTTATATTGAGGTTGTAGATTCTCTCGGTGATGACCTAACCCCAGTTAATGCTGCCAGAGTATCATTCGGTGGTCGTAGTGATGAATTTACAGAGAAAGATAGGAAACTATCCAAGTTCTTAATCAAACATAAACATTTCAGTCCATTCAGACACCAACACGTGATGATGATTATCAAGGCACCAGAGTTCGTTATGCGACAATGGTATAAACACGTTGTTGGAATTGAAACTACATCAAGTCATCCTACCAAAGACCATGCGTGGAACGAGATTAGTGGTCGTTATGTGGAAGTGGAAGAATATTATGTCCCCGAAGTATTTAGAGCTCAATCAGATGACAATAAACAAGCATCTGAAGGTGAGGTTGAACTACAAGAAGAATGTTTGAGAACTTGGAATGATTCAATAGAACACGCCAAAATATTCTATGATGGTTTGTTACGTAGAGGTGTTGCTAAAGAACAAGCAAGAGTCATTTTACCATTAAGTCAATATACAAAAGTATGGTGGACTGCATCATTTCAGTCTATTATGAACTTCATTGAACTACGAGATGAACCAACAGCTCAAGTAGAGATACAAGACTACGCAAGAACATTAAAGAAAATAATGTTAGAAGTCTATCCAGAAACCACTAAATTATGGGAAGAAGTATATTGGAAATGAACGGTTGGATATTATATAAAAATAAAATAGAAGAATCTTATGAAACTCAAAAACTTGTAGAAGAATTTGAGAAACAAGGACTTAAAGTTCGCGTGGTAAATCCACAAGATGTAGATATTTTTGTAGATAGAGATGATAGGAAAAGTATTTTGATTGGTGGTAAATCAAGACCATTACCAGATTTTGTCATACCACGAACAGGTAGTGGAACAACATATTTTATCAAAGCTATTATTCGTCATTTAGAGAGGTTGGGAGTGATACTTATTAATGGTAGTGATGCTATAGATAATGTTAAGGATAAGTTATATACACAACAAGTTTTAGGACAATCAAGTTTACCAGTACCAAAAACATTATTAGTTAAATATCCCATTGATATAGATTTTGTAGAAAAAAATATTGGATATCCAGCAATTATAAAAACACTAAGTGGTTCATTTGGAGCAGGTGTATTCTTATGTGAAAACAGAACACAATTAAAACAACTATTAAAGATGGCAGAGATAACTAAACCAAGTTATAATATTATTGTTCAAGAGTTTATTAAAGATAGTTATGGTAAAGATTTAAGGGTATTGGTAGTCAATAGTAAAGTAGTTGGTTGTATGATGAGACAATCAATAGATGATGATTTCAGAGCAAATATCACAAGAGGTGGTGAAGGTATTCCATATCAAATTGATGCTGATATAGAATGGTTAGGTGGTGAATCTGCAAGACTACTTAATTTGGATATAGCAGGAGTTGATTTGTTATTTGATGGTGATGGTTATAGTATATGTGAGGTCAACTCATCTCCTGGTTTTGAAGGAATGGATAAATTTACCAAAACAAATGTTGCAGAACAAATAGTTACATATGTAAAACATAAGATAGGTTATAATGAAAACATTCCATCCAATTCGGGGTAAAAGTGTTTATATCATATTTCAATCTAAGGGACTCGGAGATACTTTAGCTTGGTTTCCATATGTGGAACAATTTAGAGTAGAAAATAAATGTAATGTTAAGGTTTTTCTACCACGACAAGAAATGATTCCATTGTTGAAACCAAATTATCCTGATATAGAATTTTTATTAGAGGAAAAATATATCCAACACTTTGATAAAGATGGATTGTGTTTTAAATTACCAATGAGTGCAGATGGAATCATTAGTTATAAGATAGGATGTAGTTGGGATGGTAGACAATATATTCCATTACAACAATCAGCAACAGATACTTTAGGATTATCATTTAAAGAAAAGAAACCTAACTTACATTTTAAGAACTATGGTAGACCAATGAAAGAAAAATATGTTTGTATTGGAGTACATTCAAATGGTCCACAATTAAAGTATTGGAATTATCCTAAAGGTTGGGATTATGTTGTAAGATATTTAAATCATAAGGGATATAAGGTTTTAGATATTGATTTAAATGAAGACCAGAGTAAAGATGGTTATACGAATAAACTTCCGAAAGGTGTAATAAAAAGTCAAGGTAAATCTTTAGATGAACGAATTAGTGAATTAATTCATTGTGAGTTTTTTATTGGTTTGGGTAGTGGATTATCTTGGTTAGCATGGGCAGTAAATAAATGGGTTATTATGATACATGGTATGACTGAACCTTGGTTTGAGTTTCAACATAAATGTATCCACGTTCATAATAGTGAAGTTTGTAATGGTTGTTGGCATAGGGATGAAACATTAAATCTTAAAGGAGATTGGAATGTGTGTCCAGACTATAAAGGAACTGAAAGAGAGTTTGAGTGCTCAAAAGAAATAGACCCACCAATGGTTTTTAGTGCGATAGATAAGATTATAGATGATATTAGAGACAAAAAAAGAGTTTGATGGTTTTATAGAAAAATACAATAAATCTGATTGTATTTTAATTCCAATTTTATGTGATGTGAATAAACATCCACTTGAGAATTCTTTGTGCTTATTATATGTAAAAATATTGGATGGTGATGAATATTTGTTACCATTTCGACATAGTGAGGCGTTGAACCTTGATATATCATATCTTGATAAGTTAAATTCAGATCACAAAAAGTATGTGTATGACAGGAAACAATTTAATCATATTGTTAGTTGGAAAAATGTAATAGATATAAATCTTCAATATTATATGGAACACAATAAACCATTATACATTGAAGATATATCCACAAATTCCCACGATTATTTTAATAGAAAATATTATAAATTACAAGGTGTGAATTGTATAGTTCCTATATTAAAACATTTAGAATTATGTAGGAAATTATCCAATGAATTTCAGAAACATATTGATTTACCAGTTTATAAAGAATATAATGATGATATAATTGATAATTTAACTTATTTAGAATCTTCAGGATTAAGATGTGATAAAGAGATAGTTTATAGTGAATATAATTTATATACATCAACTGGTAGACCAAGTAATAGATTCGGCGGAATCAATTTTGCAGCATTAAATAAGTCAGATGGTAGTAGAAAACCATTTGTAAGTAGGTTTGAAAATGGAATGTTGGTTGAGTTTGATTATGACGCATATCATTTACGATTGATAGGAGAAGTGGTAAATTATAAATTTCCTGATGGTTCAGTTCACGAACATATGGGAGAATTTTACGGATGTGATTATCAAGAATCTAAAAATCGGTCTTTCCAGTATCTCTATGGCCATATTCCGATAGAAGTAGTTCAAATAAATCCATTTTTTGGTGCAGTTCATGATTATATTAATAAAATTTGGAGTGAGTATAAACAAGGAGATTTTATAACTTCTAATATTTATAGTAAGAAGATATATAGAAAAAATTTATCTGAAATGAGCAGGAATAAACTATTTAACTATCTTATTCAGTTGATGGAAACAGAAAACAATATGAAAATGTTGAGTAATCTTATTCCTTTTTTAGAATCATACAAAAGTAAGTTGATTTTGTACAGTTATGATTCATTTTTGTTTGACTTTAACTTAGACGATGGAGTAGACTTTTTGAATAAAATAAAAAAGATTATCGAGAGTAACGGGTTATTTCCCACTAAAACAAGTAAGGGGACAAACTACCATGAAATGGAAGATATCACAGAGAAATTATGAAAAATTGGGATAAAATATTAGACGATTTTGCACGTAAGTGTAAAGGTGGTGCACCAGATATGACCAATCCACGTCATCTTGCTTTATTAAGAGAATCACTAATAAAGTTCGGTTGGAAAGAGAATGCCACTAATGCATTTATTGGTAATTTGAGAGAAGGTGAAAAGAAATATTCAGATAATGCAAAGAATAGAGCTTTAGGTAGAGTGGGATTGCCGTGGGGATCAAAAGGAACACCTCCTGAAAAAGAAGAACCTAAACAAGAAGTTCCAAATGAAGTTAAAAATATATTTGATGGAGAACAAACATCAGTTTCAGTTGGTTTAAATTATATGAGTGATGAGGATAAAAAATTATTCAATGATTTCAAAGATGATTTTTCAGAATTACATAAAAATCCATCAAAAGAATTAGCACAAAAGATGGTAGAAAAATATGGTTTGGAAGTCAGTTCAAGTGGTAAAAAAGTTTATATAAGAAACATCAATTTTGAAGCAAGAAAACTTTTAGGACAAACCAAGGCTACAGCATTTATTAAAGATACCATAGAAAATGCATCAGGTGAAAAATTAAAAGGTGGTGCGAAAGGTGTTAATGTAAAACAAGAAGTAACTACAACATCTAAACCCGATTTAGCAACTAAACGAACAGCAAAAGAAGATTCCAATGTTCAAGAATTATTTTCACAATCACCGTATGATAGATTATCAAGTGAATTTCATCAAGTATTTGGGCCAGTTGGAAACGATGGAAATGTCTTAACACCAA
>Ga0233439_10001951_pt1 | contig 24328 bp, 22 predicted proteins | sample SI_123_September_6_FD_182713 | JGI IMG/M metagenome (GOLD analysis project Ga0233439, IMG submission 182713) | Seawater microbial communities from Saanich Inlet, British Columbia, Canada - SI_123_September2016_100_MG | ecosystem: Environmental > Aquatic > Marine > Inlet | place: Canada: British... | reverse complement strand
ACCGGCATCATCCATCGCCACCAGCGCCGGCGCTGCGCCCTCCGCCACCATCAGCTTGAGCATTTCCATCCGGATCCGCTCGGCGGACAGGCCTGAAAGACCGTCGCGCCCGGCGATACAGGCGTCGTACCCGGCCGGGTCCGGCGCGCCCTCGCCATAGGCCGCGTGAATCCGGAAGAAACGAAGGATGCGCAGGTAGTCTTCGGCAATGCGCTGCGCGGGCTCGCCGATGAATCGCACGCGGCGGGCTTCGATGTCCGCCAGCCCACCGACCGCGTCGTGAACAACGCCATCCGGCGTCACCGACAAGCCGTTGATGGTGAAGTCACGGCGCATCGCATCGCGCGCCCAGTCGCGGCCGAAGGCAACCCTGGCCTTGCGCCCGAAGGTTTCGATGTCTTCGCGTAGCGTGGTCACTTCGAACGGCTGGCCTTCGATCACCAGCGTCACCGTTCCGTGCTCGACGCCGGTCGGTACCGACTTGATATGCGCGAGCTTGGCGCGGCGGATCACGTCCTCCGGCAGCGCCGTGGTCGCGATGTCGATATCGCCGACGGGAAGACCAAGCAGCGCATTGCGCACCGCGCCGCCGGCCACCCGCGCCTCCTCGCCGTCCGCATTGAGCAACGCCAGCACCCGCGCCGTCGCACCTGACCTCAACCAGGGGGCGTCGCGCAGCGAACGCGGAGCGCTCATTTCTCAGACCCCCGGATCAGCTTGCCATCCTCGACATGCGCGGGAGTGTAGGTCGAGCCCGGAGGCGCACCGGAAAAATGCGCCAGCAACACGAGGCTGATGATAACGAGCACGAAGGCAGCCACCGCCAGCTTGCCGACGATGTGCAGCGGCCACGACGACTTGACCCAGACGCCGGACCGGCTTGCGATCAGAAATGCCGCATAGACCGCGAAAGGAATGAGAAAAATTCCGATTTCGGTGAGGACAGGACGGATCATGAAAGACAAATCCGCTCATACAGCGCGCGCAGCATGCCCGCCGTCGCGCCCCAGATATAATGCGTCTCGAACGGCATCTCGTAGAACGAGCGCTGCATGCCACGGAATTCCTTGCTGCCGAGCTTGTGATTGACCGGGTCCATCAGGAACGCCAGCGGCACCTCGAACGCGGCATCGACTTCATTGGCGTTGATCGTGAGTTCGAAATCCGGCCGGACACGCGCCAGCGTCGGCAGAATCCGAAATCCGAAACCGGTCGCATACACATCGAGGTAACCGATCGGTTCGATGAAATCTCGTTTGAGTCCGATCTCCTCGTCGGCCTCGCGCAGCGCCGCATCCATCGGCGAAGCGTCGGTCGGATCGATCTTGCCGCCGGGAAACGAAACCTGTCCGGCGTGCTCGTTAAGATGTTCGGCGCGCTTGGTCAGCAGCACCATCGGCACATCGCGCTCCACGATCGGAACGAGAACCGCCGCCGGACGCACAGGACGTTCCTTCGCAATAATCTGCAGCATCGCATCGGTGCCGAAATCGCCGGTCGGCGCCAGCACGGCTGCGTCGGTCAGTCCCGGCGGCACATCGAAGTTCAGGCGCTCACGCGACCGGCGAAAGAATTCGCCGGTCGTGATCTCGGCCGCTGCCGCGATGCTGGTAGGGACAGCGTCCTTCAAAACAGTCTTCGTCAATCCAAATCCTCTTTCGTCAAACAGGATCGCGCGCCTGCGCTGCGTCCGCCATCGAGAAGAATGCGCCGCCCGACATGACCCCGAACATCTCGCGGCCATCGACGAGTCGAATTTCGCCCATCTCCACCAGATCATAATAGAGCGCGCGTGTAACCTTTGCCCACAAATCCGCACGGACATGAAGGTATGGCGTCAGCCCGCCGTCGGCGGCGGCTTCGAAACGCAGCCGGTGAGCGCCATCGCATGGCACCCATTCGTCGACATTGGTGCGGAAACTCAGCGTCCGCGCCGCGCCCTCGCCGGCCTTCTCCATCTCCACCGCGAGAAACGGCACGTCATCGACGCGGATGCCGACTTTTTCCACCGGCGTGACAAGAAAATACTTGCCGTCCTCACGTTTGAGAATCGTGGAAAACAGCTTCACCAGCGCCGGCCGCCCGATCGGCGTGCCGAGATAGAACCAGGTGCCGTCGCTTGCGATCCGCATGTCGAGATCACCGCAGAACGGCGGATTCCACAAATGGACCGGCGGCAGACCTTTTGTCGCAGCACCGCGCGCAGCATGAGTCAGGCCGTCCAGACGCTGGACCGGGTTCGGCTCCTGTTTCTGCCCTTGGTTCGCCATTGTTTGCCCTGACCGTTGACGCTTCTGTTTGGCACGAATGGTGCACAACAAGAACCCGAAAGCCGAGAGATCGCTGATCGAGAACGCATGAAAACGACCAACAAATCACCCCGGCGTCCGGCGCGATTACTCGCCACATCGTGATGAGTTTCAAGCCCCCTACCCGCTAATGTGGGGACAGCCTGAATGAGTGAATACATAAGAGAATACATGGCCTTTGCACGGGTTTAGCATGGGCCTGCGGTCTGAAGTCCGGGCTTTGAGTCCCGCGGAACCCGAAGACGGAATCTTACAGCCCACGCAAGGAGCGATGAATATGGCTGGCGCAGAAGGTGTCGAGAAACTGGAAGACGTGATCGTGCGCTCGGCCGAGCAGATCGCGGGGAACATCCGCACCGCCCGCGAGGCGGTTTCGACTGTCATCTTCGGACAGGAACGCGTCGTCGAGAATGCGCTGGTGACCATCCTGTCCGGCGGACATGCATTGTTGATCGGTGTTCCGGGTCTGGCGAAGACCAAGCTCGTCGAAACACTGGGCATCACGCTCGGCCTCGACGCCAAGCGCGTGCAGTTCACGCCTGACCTGATGCCGTCCGATATTCTCGGCGCCGAAGTGCTCGATGAGAGCGTCAGCGGCAAGCGCTCGTTCCGCTTCATCGCCGGACCGGTGTTCGCGCAACTCCTGATGGCGGACGAAATCAACCGCGCCAGCCCGCGCACGCAATCCGCATTGTTGCAGGCGATGCAGGAGCAGCACATCACAGTGGCCGGCGCGCGGCACGATCTGCCGAAGCCGTTCCATGTGCTCGCCACGCAGAACCCGCTGGAGCAGGAAGGCACCTATCCACTGCCCGAGGCACAGCTCGACCGTTTCCTGATGGAAATCGACGTCGAATATCCGGACCGTGATGCCGAGCGTAAAATCCTGTTTGAAACCACCGGCGCCGAACAGACCGTGGCGAGAGCCGCGATGACCGCCGAAACGCTGGTCACCGCCCAGCGGCTGGTGCGCCGCCTGCCGGTTGGCGATTCCGTGGTCGAGGCCATTCTGTCGCTCGTCAGGTCGGCGCGTCCGGGTGAGGACAACGGCGAACTCGGCAAATCGATCGCGTGGGGACCGGGACCGCGCGCCAGCCAGGCGCTGATGCTCGCTGTTCGCGCGCGCGCGCTGCTCGATGGACGGCTCGCACCGTCGATCGACGACGTGCTGGATCTCGCGGAGCCTGTATTGAAACACCGCATGGCGCTGACGTTCTCGGCGCGCGCCGAGGGCCGCACCATTCCCGACATCATTAAACAACTGAAATCACGGATCGGCTGATGGCAGCACGGCCGCAACCCGCACTTCAGGAGATCGAAGCAGTCCGGCGTGCCGATGGAGAAAGCCGTTCGCTCGCCGCGTCGCTGCCGCGTCTCGTGCTGGAGGCGCGGCGCATCTCGGCCAATGTCATCCACGGCCTGCACGGTCGGCGGCGCGCCGGCACCGGCGAAAATTTCTGGCAGTATCGCCGCTTCGTTTCCGGAGAAGCCTCGCAGAACGTCGACTGGCGGCGTTCGGCGCGCGACGATCATCTCTACGTCCGCGAGCAGGAATGGGAGGCCGCGCACACTGTATGGCTGTGGCCGGATCGCTCAAAATCGATGGCGTTCGCCTCGAAGACTGCGCGCGACAGCAAGCTTGAGCGCGCGCTGGTGGTGACTTTTGCGCTGGCCGACTTGCTGGTCGCCGGCGGCGAGCGCGTCGGCATTCCCGGCCTGATGAACCCGAGCTCAAGCAGCAACATCGTCGACAAGATGGCGCAGGCGATCGTGCACGACACCATAGCGCGTTCGAGCCTGCCGCCGGCCTTTGTGCCGTCGGCGCTGGCGGAGGTCGTGGTGCTGTCTGATTTCTGGTCGCCGATCGGCGACATCCGCACCATGCTTGCCGGCCTCTCCTCGTCGGGCGCGCACGGCACTCTGTTGCAAGTCGTCGATCCTGCCGAGGAAACGTTTCCCTATTCCGGCCGCGTCGAATTCGTCGAGCCTGAGGGTGGCGACGTCATCACCGCCGGCCGCGCCGAGACCTGGGCGAAGGATTACACCGCGCGCGTCGCCGCGCATCGCGCCGCCATTCGCGAGGAAACCAACAAGCTCGACTGGCTGTTCTCGACCCACACCACCGATCGCTCCGCTGCCGAGCTGCTGCTGTATCTGCACAGCGGCATGATGGTCGCCAAGGGCAGCGCGGGCCGCGTCGCCGTGACAGCGGGGCGCACCTCATGATGGGCCTGCCGCTCTCATTCGCCGAACCGTGGCTGCTGATGGGGCTGCTGAGCCTGCCGGCGCTGTGGTGGCTGCTGCGCGTGATGCCGCCGCGCCCTCGCCGCGTCGATTTTCCGCCGACGCGCCTGCTGTTCGACATCGCGCCGAAGGAAGAAACCCCGTCACGCTCGCCATGGTGGCTGACGCTGCTGCGCCTGCTCGCCGCCGCGCTCGTCATTCTTGCGGCCGCCGGTCCGATCTGGAATCCGAGCGAGGGCGTGACGCGCTCCAGCGCGCCACTCGTGCTGTTGCTCGATGACGGCTGGAGTGCGGCGTCCAACTGGGATGCGCGCATCAAGACCGCCGACGAACTGATTTCCAACGCTGAGGCCGACCGGCGCGCGGTCGCGCTCGTTCCGCTATCGGACGCGACCCGCGACATCACGCTGATTCCTGCGGGCACCGCGCGGGTGGCGCTGCGGCAGCTTGCGCCGAAGCCCTATGCCGTCGAGCGAGTCGAAACCCTCCCGGCGCTGGCGCGCTTTCTCGCCAAAACCGGCGACAGCGAAATCGTCTGGCTCAGCGACGGCATCGATACCGGACGCGGCAGCGAATTCACCGAGGGTCTGACGAAAGCAATTCAGGATCGCGCCCTGACGATTTTCGAAGGCGGCACTCCGCCCGCACATGCGCTGGTCGCGGCGGAGAACGCCGCCGCAAAGATGACGGTGAAAGTCCTGCGCGCCAATAGCGGCGGCGGCGATGCCGGACTTGTGCGCGCGCTCGACCAGAAGGGTTCGCCGATCGGCGAGGCGAAGTTTGCGTTCGGCATACAGGATCGCGAGACCGAAGCCAGCTTTGATCTTCCGGTGGAACTGCGCAACGATATCACGCGCCTCGAGGTCTCCGGCGAGCGCTCGGCCGGCGCGGTGCAACTGCTCGACAAGCGCTGGCGCCGCCGCGCCATCGGCATCGTCTCGGGCGCGACCAGCGACACGGCACAGCCGCTGCTCGCCTCGACCTTCTATCTCACGCGCGCGCTGGCGCCGTTCGCAGACGTACGGCTCGGCGAGCGTGGCTCGCCGGCCGTCGCAATCGGACAATTCCTTGACCAGAAGCTGCCGATGATCGTGCTTGCCGATGTGGGCACGTTGTCACCTGAAATCCGCGACAGGCTCAACACATGGATCAGGCAGGGCGGCGTACTGGTGCGCTTCGCCGGGCCGCGCCTCGCCGCAGGCGATGACGATCTGGTGCCGGTGAAACTGCGGCGCGGCGGGCGCAGCTTGGGGGGCAGCCTCACCTGGGAAAAACCGCAGCCACTGGCATCGTTCGCGGCCGACGGACCGTTCGCTGGTCTCGCCGTTCCGAAAGACATCACCGTGACACGTCAGGTGCTGGCCGAGCCCGATCCCGGGCTCGCTGCGCGGAGCTGGGCCTCGCTCGCTGATGGCACACCGCTCGTGACCGGCGAACATCGGGACAAAGGCGTGATCGCGCTGTTCCATATCAGCGCCGATATGCGCTGGTCGGATTTGCCGTTGTCTGGCACCTTCGTGGAGATGCTGCGGCGAATCGTCGATATGTCGGGCTATACGGCCAATGCGGGCGCAGGTGTCGCCGCCGAAGCCGGAGCGGAAACTGTTGCGCCGATCCGCACCCTCGACGGCTTTGGCGCATTCGGGCCGCCGCCCTCCACAGCGAAGCCGCTGCGCGCCGACTATCGCGACCGCGCCACGCTCGATCCCCCCCCCGGTCTTTACGGCCCCGCCGATGGCCCGCTCGCGGTGAACGCACTTGCTGCGGCGGACAGGCTCGCTCCGCTCGACACCTCCGCGTTGAAGGCGCGGCGCGCGACCTACACCAACGCCGAGCCGCGCGACCTGCGCGGCATCCTGCTCTCCACCGCGCTCGCACTGTTCCTGATCGACGCGATCATCGTTGCCATTCTCGGCGGCGGTCTGGCGGCTTTGCTGCGGCGCCGGACCGCAACCGCGGCACTCGCCATCGCGTTTGCGCTGGCGTCTGCGAGTGGCGTACCCTCGCCGACTTACGCGCAGGCCCCGAAGGCTCCGGCCAAGAGCATGCCGGCGAAACCTCCTGCAAGCAGCGCCGCCAGCGACGACTTCGCCATCAAGGCTGTCGCACAAACCCGTCTTGCCTATGTCGTCACCGGCAATGCCGACGTCGATTCCATTGTGAAGGCCGGCCTGTCGGGGCTGACGCTGTTTCTCGCACAACGCACCGCGCTGGAAGCCGGCGAGCCGGTCGGCGTCGATCCGGCGCGCGATGAACTCGCATTCTTCCCGCTGGTTTACTGGCCGGTGATCACCGGCGCGCCGAAGCCATCGCAGGATGCCATCAACAAGCTCGACGCCTACATGAAGCAGGGCGGCACGGTGCTGTTCGATACGCGCGACGCCATTGAGGCGCCGCCGGGTCCCGGCGGAGAATCGCAAACGCCCGGCATGCTGACGCTGCGCGAAATCCTGTCCTCGCTCGACATACCCGAACTTGAGCCGGTGCCGCGCGAACACGTGCTGACCAAGACGTTCTATCTGCTGCGCGACTTCCCGGGCCGCTTCAATTCCGGACAGACCTGGGTCGAAACGCTGCCACGGGTCGATGACGAAGAAGCCGCCGACCGGCCGGCACGCGGCGGCGACGGCGTCTCGCCGATTATCATCACCTCGAACGATCTCGCCGGTGCATGGGCGATGCGGACCGACGGACAGCCGATGCTGCCGCTGACGCCGGGCGATCCGCGCCAGCGCGAAATGGCCTTCCGTGCCGGCGTCAACATCGTGATGTACACCCTGACTGGCAACTACAAGGCCGACCAGGTGCACGCACCCGCCCTCATCGAACGGCTGGGGCAATAATTCATGCAATACGGTATCGCCTTCGCGCCTCTCGTTCCCACGCTCGTGCTGTGGATCGGCCTCGCTGCGATCGTCGTGATCGCGGCTGTCCTCATGATCGCGCGCTCGCGCGGCGCTGCGATACGCGTTGCGGCTCTGACGTTGATCCTGCTGGCGCTGGCCAATCCGTCCTTCACGCGTGAGGAACGCGAACCTCTCTCCTCGGTCGTCGCTGTGGTGGTCGACAGGAGCCCGAGCCAGAATTTCGGCGAACGGACCCGCGAAACCAATGAGGCGCGCGATGCGCTGGTTGACCGGCTCAAGCAGATCAAGGGGCTTGAGGTGCGCACAGTCGAGGCCGGACAGGCTGACGGCGAAACCGACGGCACAAAACTGTTTTCCGCGGTCACATCGGCGCTGTCCGATGTGCCGACCGATCGCGTTGCCGGCGCATTCCTGATCACCGACGGGCGCGTGCATGACATTCCCGCCAATGCCGCGGCCATCGGCTTCAATGCGCCGGTTCATGCGCTGATCACAGGCCGCAGCAACGAGCGCGACCGCCGCGTCGCCATCGTCGCGGCGCCCCGTTTCGGCATCGTCGGCCAGACCCAGACCATCACCTATCGCCTCGACGATCAGGGCGTGACCAATCAAAGCGCGCGCGTTGTGGTCCGGCGCGATGGCGATGTGCTCAGCGAGCGCGCGGTACGCAGCGGCGAACAGGTCAGCGTGACCATCGATATTCCGCATGCAGGCCCGAACATCGTCGAGATCGAAGCCTCGAAGCTTGAGGGCGAACTGACGCCGGTGAACAACCGCGCCGTGGTGTCGATCGACGGCGTGCGCGACAAGCTGCGCGTGCTGCTGGTCTCCGGCGAGCCGCACTCAGGGGAACGCACCTGGCGCAACCTGCTGAAGTCCGACGCCAGCGTCGATCTTGTGCATTTCACCATTCTGCGTCCGCCCGAGAAGCAGGATGGCACGCCGATCAATGAACTGTCGCTGATCGCGTTCCCGACGCGCGAACTGTTCCAGCAGAAGATCAATGAGTTTCAGCTCATCATCTTCGACCGCTACGCCAGGCAGGGCGTGCTGCCGATTTCCTATTTCGACAACATCGCACGCTATGTGCGCGGCGGCGGCGCGGTGCTGGTGTCCGCCGGTCCCGACTACGCGAGCCAGACCAGCATCTGGCGCACGCCGCTCGATACAATCCTGCCCGCAGAGCCGGTCGGCGTCAGCGAGCAGGCGTTCACGGCCCGCCTGACCAATCTCGGCAAGCGCCACCCGGTCACGCGCGGGCTTGAAGGCTCGAGCAGCGAACCGCCGCACTGGAGCCGCTTCTTCCGTCTCGTCGACACGCGCAATCCCGCCAATCCGCCGATCATGGAAGGCGCCGACGGCAAGCCGCTGCTGCTGCTGTCAAGGCAGGGCGAAGGCCGTGTCGCACTGCTGCTGTCCGATCATATCTGGCTGTGGGCGCGCGGTTATGAAGGCGGCGGCCCGCATCTCGACCTGCTGCGGCGGATGTCGCACTGGCTGATGAAACAGCCCGAGCTTGACGAGGAAGCATTGCGGCTCAAGGTGGAAGGCCGCGATCTGGTCGTGGTGCGCCAGACCATGGCTGACACCGTGCTGCCTGTCACCGTGACCTCACCGTCGGGTGTAACGCGTCAGGTCACGCTGACCGCCGGCGATCCCGGCGAATGGCGCGCCTCGATCGGCGCGGATGAACTCGGCCTGTGGCAGGCAACCGATGGCTCGCTCAAGGCGCTGATCAATGTCGGCCCGGTCAACCCGAAAGAGTTCGCCGAGGTGACGTCGACGACGGAGGCGCTGCGTCCGCTGCTGCAGGCGACCGGCGGCGATACCCGCCGCGTGGCCGACAGTGGCAGCATCGACCTGCCGCGCGTGCTTCCGGTACGCGCCTCGACGGTGTTTCGCGGCGAAGGCTGGCTTGGGGTCAAGATGCGCGACGCCAGCGTGGTGCGCGGCATCGGAGTGCTGCCGATCTTCGCCGGACTGATCGGGCTTCTGCTCCTGCTCGGCGCGTTCGCCAGCACCTGGCTGCGCGAGGGGCGCTGACGATCTCAATCGGCGTGAGCCATTGGCCGACTGGGCCAATGAGCGATTTGGCCGGAAAACTCGGAGGAGTGATGTGGCGGAAAGTTATGCGGCCGAGCGCCGTGCCACCGCAACCGACAGCATCGAGATGAGCTCCGACAACGGAACATGAATGCTGACCGGCTTCAGCTTGAACTGGAAGGTCATGATCGCTTCGTGGCAGCGAAGCCCCTTCCCGCCTTTGACCAAGCCCAGATCCCGAATGAGCTTGTAGGTTTTACCGTCAGCCATTTGTACAAGACGGACGTTCTCAAAATACTTGAGCATTCACGCTCTCCTCGCGCGGATGAGAACAGCCGCTCGTTACGATTCGGTCAACCATACCGCCCATACCGCGCACGCCACTATCCGCTATCACCGCGGGCGACCCGCGGCCCTGAACGTTCGGCGCTGTGGCCATTTGGCCTCGTGCGGCCGCCTTTCTTCCTCACGGCCAACCGTCGCATGTTGACACCCTGCTCTCGACCAGCGATGTTATATTATAACATCCGGAACCGGCCCTATCAGGGGTCGAACCGGGTGGGACGGGGCACAACTGACGATGAACTGGTTGCGATTGAAGGCGAAAAGGCTGTCGCTGCTGGCGCTGTTTGCGCTGGCGCTGCAGCTTGGCCTGTTTTTCGGCCACACCCACCACGACGTCGCGGTCGCAGGGATCTCGGCAAGCCAGCCTCAGGCGTCCACGCCGGATGCCGATCACGATCAGGACGTCCACCGCGACCTCTGCGCCATCTGCGCCACCGTGGCGATGGCCAACACCCTCGTCGCGGCAGCCCCTCCTTCGCTGACGCGCCCGCTGACCATCACGGCGCTACAGACCGCTTTTGATCCCGAAGCCATCGCGGCCGAAACACGCCGGAGCGCGTTTCACTCCCGCGCGCCTCCGCACGCCTGACTCGAATTATTGTCCGATCCCGATGATCGCCGCGCAGCGGTGATCGCGGGACATTCGAGGTTAGCTGCCCGGTCCCGCGCCATGGGATCGGAGGCGGCATCAGGATCAAGCATCATGTCGTATACGTTTCTTCGTGCCTCGCTGGCCGGCAGCTCCGCCGTCGCGATAGCGCTTCTCATCAACAGCGCGGCACAGTCGCAACAATCAGGCCCGGGATCGGCCGAAACGCTGCCTGAAATTGTCGTTCAGGCGCCGAGCCCGATCCAGCGGCCGCACCGGCATCGCGCGCAGCCGGGTCGCACCACGACCGCAGCCCACTCCGAAGCACCTGCGCCAAATCCGGAGACCTACGCAGGCACACTGCCAATCGTCACCGACCAGTTCGCCACCGTCACCGTGGTGCCGAACGAGGAAATCCGACGCAGCGCGGCTTCGACGCTCGGCGACCTTCTGAACAACAAGCCCGGCATCACCGGCTCGTCGTTCGCGCCCGGCGCATCGAGCCGTCCGATCATTCGCGGGCTCGACGTCAATCGCGTCGGCATCGTCGAGAACGGCATCGGCAGCAACGGCGCATCCGATCTCGGCGAGGATCACTTCGTGCCGATCGATCCGCTGTCGACCAATCAGGTCGAGGTCATTCGCGGGCCGGCAACGTTGCGTTACGGATCGCAGTCGATCGGCGGCGTGGTCAGCGCCAGCAACAACCGCGTTCCCGAAACGCTGCCGTGCAGCGCGGTGCCGTCGATCCAGACCTATGGGTACAACGTGAAGGCGCCGCAACTCTCAGCCTCAAACCCCTGCGCCAGTTTCGAGGCGCGCTCCGCGCTCTCGAGCGTGGATCTTGGCCGCGAAGGCGCGGTGCTGCTTGATGCCGCGGGCAACAATGTCGCAATCCATGCCGATGCATTCGCGCGCAAGACCGAAGACTACAGCGTGCCGAACTCGCCCTACCGTTTCGATCCGACGCGGCCGTTCACCGGCAAGCAGCCGAACTCATCGTCGCAATCCGACGGCGCGTCGGTCGGTGGATCCTATTTCTTCGCGGGTGGCTTCATCGGTGCGGCGATACAGCAGAACAACAGCATTTATCATATCCCCGGCATCGACGGTGAAGAGCATCGTACCCGCATCAGCGCGCGCCAGACCAAGCTGACGGTCAAGGGCGATTATCATCCGGACGCCACCACCATCGACGTGATCCGCTTCTGGGCCGGCGCCACCGACTACAGGCACAACGAAATCGGCCTCGCCGATCCGGCGGACTTCTCCAGCGACGGTGCGCGCCAGACCTTCACCAACAAGGAGCAGGAAGGCCGCGTCGAGGTGCAATTCATGCCGCTGAATCTGCGCTTCGCAGCATTGACCACGGCGCTGGGCGTGCAGGCCTCGCATCAGGAACTAACCGCGCCAAGTCCGGACGATCCGGGCAGCCCGCTCAACGGCCTGTGGGATCCGAACAAGAACACCAAGGTTGCGGGATACATTTTCAACGAGCTGAAATTCAGCGAAATCACCAAGGCGCAGGTCGCCGCCCGCATCGAGCACGTCAATCTCACCGGCACCATGCCGTCCTTCATCCCGGAACTGTTCGATCTCAACGTCGATCCCGCCGGCATCGGCCCGGCCACATCGCGCAGCCTGAACTTCACGCCAAAGAGCGGCAGCGTCGGCCTGATCCAGAATCTGCCCTGGAATCTCGCAGCCAGCATCACCGGCCAGTACACCGAACGCGCACCCAAACCCGCGGAACTGTTCTCACGCGGCAGCCACGATGCAACCACCACATTCGACATCGGAAATCCGAATCTCGGGATCGAGACGGCGAAGTCGATCGAGGTAGGACTGCGGAAAGCGACGGGACCGTTCCGGTTCGAACTGACCGGCTACGCCACGCGCTTCGACGGCTTTATCTATCGCCGGCTGACCGGAAACACCTGCGAGGATGTCGCGTGCATCGCGGGTGCCGGCCTCGAACTCAATGAGGCGATCTATTCGCAGAAGGACGCAACCTTCCGCGGCGCCGAATTCCAGTTTCAGTACGACGTGCTCCCGCTATGGGCCGGACAATTCGGCGTCGAGGGACAATATGACATCGTGCGCGCCACCTTCACCGACGGCACCAACGTGCCGCGCATTCCGCCGCAACGGCTCGGCGGTGGCATCTACTACCGCGACGCCAACTGGCTCGCGCGCGTCAACCTGCTGCATGCCTTCGCACAGAACGACATCGGCGGAATCGAAACATCGACGCCCGGCTACAATCGTCTGAAGGCCGAACTCAGCTACACCACGAAACTCGCCAAGAGCGACTGGTGGGGCGCACAGCAAGTCACGTTCGGCGTCGTCGGCGACAACCTGCTCAACGAGGACATCCGCAACTCCGTCTCCTACAGCAAGGATCAGGTCCTGCTGCCGGGCATCGGCGTGCGTATGTTCGCGAATGTGAAGTATTGAGGCCGAGGGTTTGGCTAACCTCACACACGATGTCGTCCCCGCGAAAGCGGGGACCCATAACCACCGGCCTCTCTGTTGTGCAAAGAGGGGCAACGTCCCGCACACAAACTCAACCTCTAGGGAGTATGGACCCCCGCTTTCGCGGGGATGACATCGGTTATGCAGCTCAGCGGGGAGAGGGAACGAATGTCCAGTCCGGCCGGATGGCGCCGCTGACGCCTTCGAATGCGCCGTCAACCAGTTCGCGCACCAGAAGCCGCGCGTGATCGACCGGCCCCGGCATCGTCGCACGCCCCTTCGGAATCCGCTTGAAACCGGTACGGCTGTAGTACGCCTCGTCACCGACCAGCAGCACGAGACTGTGTCCCTTGGTTTTTGCATCTTTCAGGGCGCGGTCGAGCAGCGCCCGGCCGACACCGCGATCGCGAAACGGCGGCTCGACAGTGAGCGGCCCGAGCAACAGCGCCGGTGTATTGCCGACACAGATCGGCAATTGCCGCACCGAGCCGACCATCAGCGTGCCGATCCGCGCAGTAAACGACAGGTCGAGCAGATGATCGACATGCTCGCGCAGCCGATAGGCGCTGAGTGCGTAACGGCCGGGGCCGAACGTGCGTTCGTGCAGGCGCTCAATGGCCTGCTCGTCGCCGGGGGTCTCGGCCAGGATGGTCAGGGAAAGATCGGACATATCAGACGCGCAGATAGCATCTGGCGCGGGCACGGTCCATTGGTTCAACGCGTCGTCGGAGTGAATCTCTCTCTATCATATGGAGCTTTACCCGCCGTCATTCCGGGATGCGCGTCCTTCACGCGCTGACCCGGAATCCAGAACAGGTGGATTCCGGGCTCGCTCGCGTCGTGCTCGCACCCCGGAATGACCCAAATGGTTAAATCCAGTCTTCGGTCAGAGGATGGTTCTCCAGCACTTCCGCGATCCGCGCCCGCGTCCCGCGGGTGGTCTCGGGCGGCAGTTCGGCCGCCCCGAAAAACCCGCACGCCACAATCTCATGATTGGGCTCGGGCAACCGGTCCTGCCGGTACTGGCGCACGACATAGACCGCGACATGGTCGCGCGGCGACACCCGGCGGTTGAAGAACAGGCCATGCAGCCGCGGCTCGCCGGTCATCTCGATCCGGCCTTCCTCGATCAATTCGCGCTTCAGCGAACTCAGAAAGGTTTCGCCGGTTTCAACGCCGCCTCCGGGCAGATGCCAGCCGGAGACATAACTGTGCTTGACCAGGAACACGCGGTTCTCACCATCGAGCACAACCGCGCGCACGCCGAGCGTCATGCCCCGGGCAAACCGTGAATAGAAATGAAAGACGCGACGGATCAAAGGCTCGAACCGCAGCCGGGCATCCTGAATGTTCATGGCGCGAGATTCCGTCCGGCGATCGTGTTATGTCAGTCTGTCCCCGAACGCATGACATGAGGACGCGAGAGTGGTTGCGAACTGGAGCGTGATAGCATTTCGATCCCTGACGGTCACGTTTCAATGACGTCGTTCGTGCTCGCGCATCTGTCCGATCCGCATCTCGGCCCGATGCCGCGACCGCGGCTGCGTGAACTCGCCGGCAAGCGCGCGATCGGATATCTCAACTGGCAGCGCAAGCGGCACATGGTCCATCGCCGCGAGGTGCTCGGCGAACTCGTCGCCGACATGCACGCGCAACAGCCCGATCACATCGCCGTCACCGGTGACCTCGTCAACATCGCGCTCCCTCTCGAGTTCGCCGAAGCCCGCAGGTGGCTGGAGAGCGTTGGCGCACCGGATCACGTCTCGCTGGTGCCAGGCAATCACGACGCCTATGTGCGCGGCATCCGCGAGCACTTTCCCTATTCGTGGGCGGACTATTTTCGCGGCGACAGCATTGCAGCAAACAGCGATACAGCCTTTCCCTATTTACGCCGCCGCGGGCCGCTGGCGCTGATCGGCGTATCGACTGCCGTTCCGACCGCGCCGTTCATGGCGACCGGGCGGCTCGGACAGCAACAGCGCGGCGATCTCGAGAAGCTGCTGCAACAGCTGGCAACCGAGAATTTGTTTCGCGTGCTGATGATCCATCACCCGCCGGTGACGTCGCCCGGGCGATGGGCGGCGCGGCTGCGCGATTCCGATGAACTGCTCGAACTGATCTCACGTTACGGCGTCGATCTGATCTTGCACGGACACGATCATCGTCATGCCACCATCTGGCTCGACGGACCGTGCGGACGCATTCCCGCAATCGGCGTGCCGTCGGCCTCCGCCATGGCGCACGGGCACAATCACCCCGCGGCCTACAATCTGTTTGCGATTGAACGGGCCAGCGACACGTGGCGCTGCGATCATCGCGTGCGCGGATTCACCGACGGGACGCTCGGCGCGATCAGGGACGAGCGGCTGATCTAGGATTTGCACTCACCCCCACCCCGGCGCTACGCGCCGACCCTCCCCACAAGGGGAGGGAGAAGAAGGGGCACATCATTGCAACGGCACATCCCTCCCCTCGATGGCGAGGGTGGCTGACCAAAGGTCAGCCGGGTGGGGTGATTTATGAAACCAATTTGATGCTGCGGTAAAAACTAAATTCCGCGCAGCGCCATCACCAGCGCGAAGCCGAACAGCGCAGCGAGACCTGCGGCGAATCCAAACGCAAACGTCCACACAGCGCTGCGGCGCTTCGCGGGAACAGGGGCGGCGGTTGCAGCGGCGGCAGCTGTCACGACTGGCGCGGGGGCCGGGGCTGGCGTCACCACCATCGCATGTTCGCGCTCGATCAAGCGGCGCGCGATATAGTCGGTTACCGCATCAACCATCACCGGGATGTCGTGCGATTCAGCAATCACGATTCGGCCGAACCGGGTGTCCTGCGTGAAGCGATAGATTCGCTTGTCGCGCCCCATCGCGATATGCGCCACGGCGTCGATCCACAACCGCGGCGTGTCGCCCTGGCTGATGCCGCGATCGAACAGGTCGACCCCCGGCGGAATTTCCGAGAACAGCGAATCAAGCGCCTCGTGCAAAATCTCGAGCCGGGCGACTTCCGCGTCGCGCAGATCGACGACGACGCCGGTCCGATCCGCGGCTTCGATACGGGCTTTACGCAAGGCATCGCGCAACCGAACCGGGCTCGGTTTGCCCGCCAAATCGTTCGGGACGCTCTGTTCCGCCATGATCTGAAGACCTCGGGTTCGATAGCATTATTTTGACCCGCTTAATCTATCAGTAACCCTGTTCCGCCGCAAAGGTCCCAGGCGCTTTCGCGTGCCATTTCATGGCGTTGTTCATGTCCCAAAATGAAAAACGGCCCTGTTCCCAGCGGAACAAGGCCGTAAATCGGGCGGGCGAACCTCGCCCCGGGAGCTGTCAGGTGCTGCTGGTGCGGTGAGGTTCTTCCACAATGGAGAAACGCACGCCCGCGCGATGACGGTTTTCTTCCGAGACGACACGCCAGGCATCCTCGGCCTCCTTGCGGGTCTTGAACGGACCCTGGACCTGAGCCGAGCCTTCCACGAGCTTGTGGCAGTTCATCGAGCCGAACTCACCGCCAATCACCCAGAAATTGCTGCCGCTCATTTGTGTCTCCGTCAGTTAGCTTGAAGTGCAATAGACTGTTTTGTGAACATGATCGTTTCGGAAAATCAATCCACTTCCGGTTCATGCTCGGCATTTCAGCCGCTTGCACCTTCGCGCCGTGTATTGATCCTGGACCCTATCTAGTCACGTTGCCGCCGTTTGTAATGCAAATTCTGCATTAATCCAGTGTGGCGGTTTGCAGGTTCGCATCATTTTACAGCGCGCAGGCGCGTCACAAACAATCAGTCGGACGAGAACCCGAACGGAACGCTCAGCCGCCGGTAATCGTCGGGAAGAAGTTCGCGGCCGATCGGAAGTTCGGATCGCGCGGCGCATGTCGGACGATGGCAGACGCGGCATGCGACGCCGATCGGCGTCGGCGCATCGGCGCGAGGCCCGGATTCATCGCTGGTATAGATCAGCTTTTCGGCATGCTCAGCGGCGCAACCAATCGCAATCGCACGCTCCACGCGTACCGCGCCGAACGAGCCCCCACCGGCGGTGACTGTGCGGGCAATGGAAAAGAATCGCTGACCGTCAGGCAATTCCAGCCACTGCGTCACGATCTGGCGCGGCGTTTTGAAGACTCCGTGAACTGACCACAGCGGACAGGCTCCTCCGTGCTTCGCGAAGGGAAAGCCTGCGCCGTCGAGCAATTTCGAAATATTGCCAGCCGGATCGACGCGGATCAAAAAGAACGGAACCTTTTCCGAACCCGGTCTCTGCAACGTCGTGATGCGATGCGCCGTCTGCTCGAAGCTGGTTCCGAACTGGCGCGCCAGCGCTTCAACATCGTAACGACGCGTCTCCGCCGCTTTGGCGAATGCGGAATACGGCATGATGAGCGCGGCGGCTGCGTAACTCGCAAGCGACCGGTGCGCCAGCAGTTCGCCGCTCTTGGTGCTGAATTGGCCGGCTTTCAGCGCGGCACCGATCTCATCCTCAAATTCGAGATAGGCGAGTTGCTGGGCCAGTTGGAAATTGAAGCTCGCGGTGTCGAGCGAGTCGTCAAACAGGATTTCCTTGCGGTGACGATCCAGCCGTCTGACCGAGCCGAGCATGACATCGGGCGGCAGGTGGCGAACGCGCAGGTTATGGCGGCTGCTCAGCCGTTCGATAAACCAGCCCTGACCTGCAGGACCATGCAAAATTCGCTCGGCCGCGTCGTCGAGATCCGCGAAATTATTCCGGCGCGCGGCCAGAAACCGCCGGACTTCCGCAACCGGGTCATTGACGTCCAAACCGCCGCGTCCCGAGCCCGATGCAGTCCCGGTCAAACCGGGACTTCTGCGATCTGCCAGTGCGAGCTGTTCTTCGCGGTAGGCCGTGTAGAGCCGCAGGAATGCTTCCGCCAGTCCCGGATAGCCGATTGCGATATCGCTGATTTCAAGCGGAGGAATATCGATATCGGCAAACATCGGCTCCTTGAGAACCGCCTGCATGCGCGCGGTATGATCTGCGCCGCCATCGCCCGCGAGATCCGCGAGATCGATCTTGTAGGTGCGCGCCAGGCGAAGCAGCATATCCGCCGTCACCGGCCGCTGATTGCGCTCCAGAAGCGCCACATAGGGCGCGGAGATGTCCAGATCGGCCGCCATATCGGCCTGCGTCAGCCCCAGATCGCGCCGCAGCCGCCGCAGCCGCGGCCCCATAAAAACCGAGCGAATTGTCGATGTAGCCATGGGCGGTCATCCTGCCAAACCAGCCAAATTGTAAAGTAATTACAGCATTACAATTAAAGTTTGTAAAGTCTGACAAGCTATCTTCGAAACCCCTAGCGATTGACCGCGCGATGCGTTGAAACAGTGGCAACTTCACAAGGGATCACAACCATGAATTACCAATCGCGCGGAATTTCCGACCAAGCAATTCAAGGCCCGGCTTCCTATCAGGCCGAGATCACTGCGGCTGAGGCCCTCCTCAAGGGCCACACGACATGGAACGGCGTCACCGCCGAGGCCGTTGCACGCATGCGCCTGCAGAACCGCTTCAGGACCGGCCTGGACGTCGCCCGCTACACCGCGGACGTGATGCGCGCGGACATGGCCGCGTATGACGCCGATCCGACCAAGTACACCCAGTCGCTGGGTTGCTGGCACGGCTTCATCGCCCAGCAGAAGCTGATCTCGATCAAGAAGCACTTCGGCGGCAAGACCGACCGCCGTTACCTCTATCTGTCGGGCTGGATGATCGCGGCGCTGCGCTCCGAATTCGGACCGCTGCCGGATCAGTCCATGCATGAAAAGACCTCGGTGCCGGCGCTGATCGAAGAGCTTTACACCTTCCTGCGTCAGGCCGACTCGCGCGAACTCAACGACATTTTCCGCGAACTCGACGCCGCGCGTAAGGCCGGCGACAAGGCCAAGGAAACGGCGCTGATCGCGAAGATCGACAATTTCCAGACCCACGTCGTGCCTGTCATCGCCGACATCGACGCTGGCTTCGGCAATGCCGAAGCAACCTATCTGCTCGCCAAGAAGATGATCGAAGCAGGCGCCTGCGCCCTGCAGATTGAAAATCAGGTCTCCGACGAAAAGCAGTGCGGCCATCAGGACGGCAAGGTGACCGTGCCGCACGAAGTCTTCCTCGCGAAGATCCGCGCCTGCCGCCACGCGTTTCTCGAAATGGGCGTGGACAACGGCATCATCGTGACCCGTACCGACTCGCTCGGCGCAGGCCTCACCCAGCAGATCGCTGTCAGCCACAAGCCGGGCGATCTCGGCGACCAGTACAACAGCTTCCTCGATTGCGACGAAGTTGACGCGTCCAAGATCGGCAACGGCGATGTCATCATCAGCCGTAACGGCAAGCTGCTGCGTCCGAAGCGTCTGCCGAGCAACCTGTATCAGTTCCGCTCCGGCACCGGCGTCGACCGCTGCGTCCTCGACAGCATCACCTCGCTGCAGAACGGCGCTGACCTGCTGTGGATCGAAACCGAGCGACCGAACATCGCGCAGATCGCCGAAATGGTCGATCGCGTCCGCGAGGTGATCCCGAACGCGAAGCTCGCCTACAACAACTCGCCGTCGTTCAACTGGACGCTGAACTTCCGCTGGCAGGTGTTCGACGAGTGGAAAGCCGCCGGTAAGGACGTCAGCAAGTACAACCGCGCCGACCTGATGAAGGTGGAGTATGACGAGACGCCGCTGGCGATCGAAGCCGACCAGCTCATCCGCACCTTCCAGGCGGATTCGGCAAAGCGCGCCGGCATCTTCCACCACCTGATCACGCTGCCGACCTATCACACGGCAGCGCTGTCGACCGATAACCTCTCGAAGGAATATTTCGGCGATCAGGGCATGCTCGGCTACGTGAAGAACGTTCAGCGTGCGGAAATCCGCCAGGGTATCGCCTGCGCGAAGCACCAGAACATGGCCGGCTCCGATATCGGCGACGACCACAAGGAGTACTTCGCGGGCGAAGCGGCCCTGAAGGCGGGCGGTGCCCACAACACGATGAACCAGTTCGGCTAAGGATCTGGCACGACACAATCACAAAAACAGAATGCCCGGCTTCGGCCGGGCATTTTCTTTTGCGACAGTAAATCCCCAGGGATCGCTATGGCGAAAATCGCTTACTTGTGTTGGAGTACAGATGGTTTTAGCCAACCGCCTTCCCTATTCCCGTTTTGCCTTTTTGATATGGTCCCGATGTCTATTTCCTCCCTCCTTCGTCCTGCCTCTGCCCTTCTCATTGCCTTTGGTCTGTTCGCGACGCCCGCTGCTGCACAGTCCGGTGCGCGCTGTCACAACGGCCAGAGCTTTGATCAGTTTCTGACGCAACTGAAACAAGACGCGGTCGCTGCCGGCGTGTCGCAGCGTGCGATTGCCGCCGCCTCACCCGGCATGGTGTACGATCAGGGCATCGTGAACCGCGACCGTGGCCAGCGCGTCTTCGGCCAGATCTTCACCGAGTTCTCTGGTCGTATGGCCTCCGAAGGCCGCCGCGTGAGGGGCCAACAGCTCATCCAGACTTATGCGCAGGCCTTCGCGCGCGCCGAGAAGGAATACGGCGTACCACCTGCGGTGATCACAGCATTCTGGGCGCTGGAGAGCGACTTCGGCGCGGTTCAGGGCAAGCTGCCGACGCTGCGCTCGCTGGTCTCGCTGGCTTATGACTGCCGCCGCTCCGAGATGTTCCGACAGGAAACCATCGCAGCGCTGAAGATCATCGACCGCGGCGATCTTTCGCCTGCCGAGATGATCGGCTCATGGGCTGGCGAACTTGGCCAGGCGCAATTTCTGCCGCGCCACTACTTCGATTATGCCGTGGACTACGACGGCGACGGCCACCGCAACATGCTGCGCAGCGCGCCCGACGTGATTGGCTCGACCGCGAACTACATCGCGAACGGATTGAAATGGCGGCGCGGCGAGCCGTGGCTGCAGGAGATCCGCGTGCCCGCGAACCTTCCCTGGGATCAGGCAGATCTCACCATCAAGCATCCGCGCTCGAAATGGGCCGTATGGGGCGTGACCTATGCCGATGGACGTCCATTACCGAAGGACGACCTGCCGGCTTCCGTACTGCTGCCCATGGGGCGCCTTGGGCCGGCGTTTCTCGCCTATCCGAATTTCGCCGCCTACACCGAATGGAATAATTCGCTGATCTATTCCACCACCGCCGGCTATCTCGCCACCCGCATCGCCGGCGCAGGTCCGATGCGAAAACCTGCAACGCCCGTTGCGCAATTGCCGTTCAACGAAATCAAGGAATTGCAGCAACTGCTCGCACGCCAAGGCTACAACGTCGGCAAGATCGACGGCATTCTCGGCCAGCAGAGCCGCATCGCGATCAAGACCATGCAGACGAAGTACGGCCTGCCCGCCGATTCGTGGCCGACCGCCGAACTGCTGGCGCGGATGCGCGGCGGACCCGGCTGATTGTCACACATCGGCCTTGTAAGGCCACGGGGAACATCTACATCGGGCTAGCCTGACTTCATGGCAAGATTTTCCCTGAAAGGTTGCCCAACGTGTCCATCTCATTCTACGACGGCTCAGCTCCGGTCTTTATCCGCACATTGAACGCGCTTTCAGCCATTCTGACCAAGGCCGAGGCACACGCCGCCGCAAACAAGATCGCGCCAGGCGACCTGCTTGAGGCGCGGCTGCATCCGACGATGTATCCGCTGACGAAGCAGGTTCAGCTCGCGTGCGACTTCTCCGGCAAGGCCTGCGCGCGTTTCACGCAAACCGAATTGCCGGTGATGGCCGATACCGAGACCACCTTCGCGGAATTGCAGGCGCGGATCAAAAAGGTTCTGGCGAACATCGAGGCTCTGCCGCCGGCCAAGTATGAAGGCGCCGAAAAGCGCGAGATTACGTTTCCCGTCGGTCCCGGCCAGACCATGACACTGACCGGCCAGCAGTTTCTCAATCACTCGGCGATACCGCAGTTCTTTTTCCATTGCACCACCGCCTACGACATCCTGCGTCACAAGGGCGTCGAGTTGGGCAAGCGCGACTTCCTCGGTGTTGCGTAAGAGCTAGCGCGTTTCATACGTCCTGAAAGCACCCTTCATGTCGCTGTTCGATTCGTCAGTGCCGGCGTTTATCCAGACCCTGACCAGCCTTTCCGCGGTTCTCGACAAGGCAGAAGCCCACGCGAAGGCCAGGGGAATTCAGCCGGACGCCCTGCTCGGCGCGCGGCTGTTTCCCGACATGTTTCCGCTCACCCTCCAAATCCAGCATGCCTGCGATCTGGCGGGAAGGGCCTGTGCACGCCTCGCACAGGTTGAAATCCCTATAACCGCTGATACCGAAACGACCTTCGCCGAGTTGAATCAACGCATCGGGAAGACCATCGCGTATGTGAGGGCATTCGAGCGCTCACAGTTCGACGGTGCGGAAACACGAAACATCACCGTCGACGTTGGTTCCGGACGACCCGTGCCCCTCAGCGGTCAACGGTATTTGAGCAATTTCGCGCTGCCGAGTTTCTATTTCCACGCCACCACCGCCTACGACATCCTTCGTCACAACGGCGTCGAACTCGGCAAGCGAGATTTCCTCGGCGCAGTCTGACGCCACCGCTTCATCGCCTGGGAAGCATCGCGCAATGGCGCCGACAGCGCCTTTCGGCTTTCTGGCCTCCAGTTGAGAGGTGGTCATGCTGCATTGTTCCTGAGGTCGAATGAATCCTTCTAAGGAAGCGCAATCGCTGTTCCGTGATGGCCAACACATGTCTGCCATTCAGCGCGGCTGAACGGGCACTTTTCAATCGGCTGTGACTTGCATTTTCGCGCGCGCGATACTTACATGCATCTGCATCGAAATCGCCTCAGGAAAGAGCAGCCATGTCCGCTTCCAAACTTTTCGACCCCTACAAGCTCGGCGCCGTCACGCTGACCAATCGCGCCGTCATGGCTCCGCTGACGCGCAACCGCGCCGTCGCGGGTTTCGTGCCCAACCCGCTCGCTATCGAATATTACGGGCAGCGCGCCTCGGCCGGGCTGCTCGTCACCGAAGCAAGCCAGGTCTCGCAGCAGGGCCAGGGTTATCAGGACACCCCCGGTATCTACACGAAAGAGCAGGTCGCAGGCTGGCGCAAAGTTACCGACCGCGTTCATGAACGTGGCGGCCACATTTACATTCAGCTCTGGCATGTCGGGCGTGTTTCCCACACCGCGCTGCAGGCGAATGACGGCGCACCGGTGGCGCCGTCCGCAGTCCGCGCCAAGGGCAAGACCTTCGTCGGCGGCACCTTCGTCGATGTGTCCGAGCCCCGCGCACTGGACCTCGGCGAAATTCCCGGCATCATCGACAGCTTCAAGCGCGCATCCGCCAATGCGCTCGCAGCCGGTTTCGACGGCGTCGAAATTCACGGCGCGAACGGCTATCTGCTCGACCAGTTCGCCAAGGACGGCGCCAACAAGCGCACCGATGCCTATGGCGGCTCAATCGAGAACCGCGCACGGCTGATGCTTGAAGTCTCAAAGGCCGTCGCATCTGAGGCAGGCGCCGACCGCACCGGGATTCGCATTTCGCCGGTGACGCCCGCCAACGATGTTTCCGACAGCAATCCGCAGCCGCTGTTCGATCACATCGTCGATCAACTTAACGCGCTGAAGCTGGTCTACATCCACGTCATCGAAGGCGCGACCGGCGGCCCGCGCGACATCGCGCCGTTCGACCATGACAGCCTGCGTAAGCGCTTCAACGGCACCTACATCGCCAACAACGGTTATGACTTCAAGCTGGCGACGGAAGTTCTGGACAAGAACAAGGCGGACCTGATCGCGTTCGGCAAGCTGTTTATTTCAAACCCCGACCTTGTGGAGCGTCTCAAGCTCGGCGCGGCGCTGAACGATTTCGACAAGGCGACGTTCTATGGCGGGAGCGCCAAGGGGTACACCGACTATCCGGCGCTCGGGCGTCAGGCCGCGGCCGAATAACCGGCCATCACGCACATCCAAATTCAAAAGGCCGGGAGCGATCCCGGCCTTCGCCTTGAGATCAACGGTTAAGCGGGAACCGGGTCCAACTGCCCGGCGAGGAATCTCGTGGCGGCGCGCTCTGCCTCGCGCGCGTTCTTGAAAACGCGGCCATCAAGCGGATTGAATTTGTGAACCGCCGCGAAAAAACGAAAACCCGATTTCTCACGAACGACGATGCCTGCGGCTTCCGAGCTGACTTCGATGATGTAGGTGTCCGACATGTTTCTTATCCGTGCCCGTCTTGGGTTCCTCACGCGCAATAACTCCGAAGGGCTGAAAAAGTTTCAGCCCTGAGCTGTCCAACACATCACTCGTCTCCCCGATTGTTATGCACATTCCGGGCCATCGCTTCAGGCCGGATTTCCATCCGACATGACTTCAAAACAGACGCGCACTGACTCTCCACGAGCAGCCCGCCGCACCTGTAGGCGCTTCGCGCGACAGTTTTATAACTGGAATCCACAGCCGGAAGATCG
>Ga0233439_10001949_pt1 | contig 24333 bp, 25 predicted proteins | sample SI_123_September_6_FD_182713 | JGI IMG/M metagenome (GOLD analysis project Ga0233439, IMG submission 182713) | Seawater microbial communities from Saanich Inlet, British Columbia, Canada - SI_123_September2016_100_MG | ecosystem: Environmental > Aquatic > Marine > Inlet | place: Canada: British... | reverse complement strand
GGAGTAACAAAATCTAGGTTATTACTAAATGTATTGATGGCCTTTATATCACCAGGAGAGCATACAACTCCATCTATTTCTGCTTTGCTTGCAATCATTGACAAACCCTTAACAACATCATCTCTCGACTGCATACCAAGATGAGACATGCTATCATTGGAATGACTAGTTAATAGAGTTACCCCGATGATTTTAGCTTCCTTGTTAACTTTATCCCTGGCTTCTTTGGCTGCAATTGCCATTTCATAACCACCCAAAAGATGAATATTTAGCATCCATACGCCAAGATTATATGCTTCAACACATGCTTTATAGACTGTTGTAGGAATATCATGAAATTTTAAATCCAAAAATATATCAAAATTATTTTTTTGAAGATCACTTACTATGCTTGGGCCATATTTCGTGAAGAGTTGTTTTCCAACCTTTAATCTACAATATGTTGGGTCTAATTTTTCAGACAAACTGAGAGCTTGTTTTATATCGCTATAATCTAAAGCAACGATTATCTTATTATTCACTATTCTTTCCATCCACTATTATATCAATGGCTGATTTAGGAACTATTGTTTCCCATGTATTGCAGCTAGGACACATCCAGTTTAACTCATTAGACTTATATCCACAATTATTACAAATAAAGTAATAACTTGATGAAAAAATATTCTTATAAGAATTAACTAAGTCATGGACTATACCATTAAGATTAGTATGTTCTTCTGTTGAAGCAAGAGTATGTGTTATTATAAAATTATCAATAACATTTTTCCTGTCAAAAGAATTAATATAGTTCATTGCTTCCGTCTTATCTTTCTCGTAAAGAATAAAAAAATATATATCTGGTATAAATGGTATTTCTTTGATTTTAGATATATTCATTAGTGTTTTTAGAATTAAACCCGTGTTCTGAATCTCTTTAGCTAATGATATTATCTTACTGACAACATATTTTGAGAACTTTTTATTTAGAAGAATTATAGAATAATAATACTGTACTGATATCCCTATATCATTCTTTGAATAATATTTAGCTAATTGATAATTTGCTCGTATACAGCCTATGTTAGTTTTCAGTGCTTTCTTAGATATAGCTATAGATTTTTCAATTTGGTTTTGCTTATTATAATTATTAGAGATTTCACAATAATATTGCGAGAGAAGTACTGACGTTTTTTCATTATTAATTATACTATCCATAGATTTTACTAGCTCTATAGCCTTTTCCCAATCTTTAGATACCTCATATATCTTAAGCAAATACTCTAAAGATGAATTTTTATAACTTTTAATTTCAGATAAATTTTTAAATATCCTCTCTGAACGGTCATACAGTCCTGCAGAAAAAAAATCTTTAGCTAATTCATATAAAGCTTGATTCTTTAGCTCTATTTCTAATGTAGGCCTTGAAAGTAAGTTCTGATGAATTAAAATTGCCTTATCAAACTCACCTCTTTTCCTGTATAAACCACCTAAAGCAAGATGTGTTTCAATAGTAGAACTGTCAACATCCATTAGTGCAGCAAATATTTTAAAGGCCTTTTCTTCTTCATTATTTAATAAATAGTTTAAGCCTCTATAATATTCAGCATTAAATATATTTTTTGTTACTGCTGGTTTAGGTTTAAGATAAAAGTAAGCTGATAATACTATTACCAACGTTAATCCAATTACTATGTAGGTCATTCGTGATCATCTCTAAGCGGGTTCCTTCTGAGACTATCAATTTCATCTTCCTTGGTTTTTAATGATTTTCTTAGATTCATAGCTTCATGTTTATGCTTTATATACGCAGATAAGAAGAATAGTAACGCCAAAAAAGACCCCATCAGAAAGCTTATGAATAAGAAAAGTGGTAAAGGAGCGGTATATTTATGAAAATACAAATCTATTTCTAAATCCAGTGGATTAAGCATAGATATCGTTACAGACAAAGCTAACAAAGATACTGTGACAAGAAATATTAAAACTCTAAACATAGTTATATATTATACTATTCTATTAGGATAGTTAATTGAAGATAAAATAAGCGTTAATCCTTGTTATTTACTCTTGCCTTAAGTTCTTTGCTGGGTTTAAAGTGAACACTATTTCTTTGCTCTAAAGCTACTAGTTCACCAGTTTTCGGGTTTCTAGCTGTTCTCGAATTATGATTATGTAGCGAGAATGTACCGAAACCTCTAATCTCAACCCTGTCGCCAGAATATAAAGACTTTGAGACATGCTCTAGAATTTTTTTGACAGAGTAATCAATATCAGAAGTAGTAAAAGATTTGAATTTATTTGAAAGTTTGGAAATTAATTCTGATCTATTTAACACCATGTTATTCAGTCTCTGATTTATCTGTCTCTAATTGCTTAACACCCAAAGAAACTCTTTCTCTTTCAGCGTCGATCGAAAGAATTATCGATGATATATCATCACCTTTTTTGTATGATCTTATAGCTTCTTCTTGTTTATCCTCGGATGTTAGATCTGTTATATGAATTAGGCCATCTATACCACCATCTAAACCAACAAAAATACCAAAGTCAGTTATTGACTTAATTTGACTAGTGATGATGTCTCCTTTACTATTATTATCATCAAAATTAGACCATGGGTTCTCCAGACACTGCTTATGGCTCAATGAAACTCTTCTCTTCTCATTGTCAATTTCCATAACCTTGACTTCAATTTCATCACCTAAATTAACAACCTTGCTTGGATTGATATTTTTATTAGTCCAATTGAGTTCTGATGTTCTAACTAGTCCCTCAACATTATCACCAAGATCAACAAAGACACCATAGTCAGCAATATTTGCTACTTTACCTTTATATACAGTATTTAATTCTAGTTTTTCTGGGATTTTGTCCCATGGATCATCTAGCAATTGTTTCATGCCAAGACTAACTCGATTTTTCTCAGTATCATATTTTAGAACAACTACACTAATTTCATCACCCACTCGTAATAATTCACTTGGATGGTTAATCCTTTTCCATGAAATATCTGTTATATGCAAAAGACCATCGATGCCACCTAAATCAATAAATGCACCATAATCTGTAAGATTTTTAATAAATCCTTTTACAACTTTCCCTTCGGTATATTTTTCTGCAATTTCTTCTGGACTTGAGTTTTGATCCATAAGAACAGCTTTTCTAGACAAAACAATATTATTTCTTATTTTATCCATCTTAATAATTTTAAATTCTAAGACCTTTCCTTCTATATAATCAGTTTCTTTAGTTGGACGAACATCAACCAATGAGCCTGGTAAAAATGCTTTTATATTTAATAGATCTACAGTGAAGCCACCTTTAACTTTACCTGAAACTCGACCCTCTATATTTTCTTTGCTTGCCTGAACTTTCTCTAATTCGTCCCATATCTTTGTTCTTTTTGCTTTTTCACGTGACATGATAGTTTCACCATATCCATCTTCAATCATGTCGAGTGTAACTTCAACTTCATCACCTAATGCTATTTCCAGCTCACCCTTTACATTAAGAAATTGACTTTTTGGGATAATACCTTCAGATTTTAGACCTGCATTTATGACAACATAGTCATTTCTTATTTCTATGACTGTTGCGGTAACTATGCTACCAGGAGTCATGTCAATATTACTCATACTGTCATGAAATAATACTTCAAATTCTGATTGGGATTCCATTAATTTATTTTCCTCATTTAATTCAAACTCTTGATATCTTATACAATCCAAGGATTTTATCAAGGATAGTATCAATATTTAATGCACTAGAATCAATTATTACAGCATCTTTATCAGCTTTTAATGGCGAAACGTCTCTATTCATATCCTTTTGATCTCTTTCTTCCAATGATTTTCTTATATTTTCTAGATTTGGGCTAGAACCAGACTCTATTAACTGCGCATACCTTCTCTTTGCTCTAACATCTATATTGGCAGTAAAATAAATCTTCAACATTGCATCAGGGAAAACTTTTGTTCCCATGTCTCTACCGTTAGCTATCAAACCTGGCATTTGGACAGAACCATGCTGAATTGATAATAAGCCTTCCCTAATGTCTTCATTTTTTGATATATTAGATGCCGCTAATCCAACCTCTTCATTATATAGATGCGTAGTAATATTATTTTTATTATAAAAAATATCAAAACCAAGGGTTTTTGTGGGGACCATGTTAATTTTGTTAATTATTCTAGATATAGTATCTGTAGTATATTCATCTACGCCCTCTATTGTCTTGATATATGCAAATGCTCTATATAAAACTCCACTATCTAAGGTATAGAATCCTAAGTGATGGGATAATAATTTAGATATAGTAGTTTTTCCAGAACTAGCTAATCCATCTATTGTGATAATAGGTACATTAATCATATATTATAAATATCTATATTTTGGTCCCTTAAGATTTCCTCGAAGCCAGGGAAAGATGTATTAATATTACTCGTATTGAGTACTGTTATAGGCTTATCAGAGACTAAACCAGCGATTAAAAATGACATTGCGATTCTATGATCTCCATAACTATCAATTATACCGCCAGTAAAACGGCCGCCATTAATTTCTAAAGAGTTTTCAGTTGAAGTTAATGTTATACCTAATTTTTTAAGACCACTCTCCATTGTCTTTATCCTATCACTTTCTTTATATCTGAGTTCTTTTATATCATCTATAAATGATAGGCCATTGCAAGTCGCGCATGCAATAAATAAGATAGGTAACTCATCAATCAAACGTGAGATTATTTTACCAGAAATACTGACTGGGTTTAATTTTGAATACTTTACTTTAATATCTGCAACAGGTTCATTACAAATAACTCGATGATTAATAAGTTTTATGTTGGCTCCCATTTTTAATAAAACATCAATAATTCCAGTTCGTAATGGGTTGACTCCAATTTTTTCTAATAAGATATTAGAATCTTTTTTTATTAAAGCCGCTACTATCAAAAATGCAGCAGACGAGATATCAGCTGGGACTATAATATCTTTTGATATTATTTTTTTACAACCTTGAATAGTTATAGTTTTATCATCTATGGTAATAGGGTAGTCCAAATATGACAAAAGTCTTTCTGTATGATCCCTAGTATGAATGTCTTCACTGATAATTGATTCTCCATGTATTCCAAGTGCAGCTAAAATTAATGATGACTTGACTTGGGCACTAGGTATCTTGCTATGATATCGAATAGATTTCATAGAAGATGATGGTGAGAATTTAATTGGAAGCATCCCATTTTTTGATTCAACCATGGCACCAAAAGATTCAAGCGGCTTTATAATTCTATCCATGGGTCTAGTAACCAATGATTTATCTCCAGTTATAGAACTATGAAAGGATTGTGTTGAGAGTATACCAGATATCAGTCTTGCTAACGTACCTGAGTTACCAGCATCAATTTGATATTCTGGCTTTGAAAGGCCATTTAAGCCCTCACCTATTATAGTAATTGTATCCCCACTAATTTGAATATTAATCCCAAATTGTTTAAACGCAGCGAGGGTGCACATACAATCATCTGATAAGAGGCTATTAGATATCATAACTTTGCCATCAGATAATGCCCCCAGCATAATTGCTCTATGTGTTATCGATTTATCACCAGGAATGGTTATTGACCCTTCTAGTTTATTGGAGCTATTAATTATTAGATTAGAATTTTTTGTCATTTCTTATCTAACTTAGTTTTAATTCCGTTAAGATATTGATGCAGAGAATTATCATTATTTTTAATTATTTTTTTAATCGAGCCTAATTCCTTTATTAGTAAGTTAATTGAAGAAATAATATTTTTTTCATTAGTTCTACAAATATCATTCCACATTCGTCCATCACTATGAGCAAGTCTAGCAAAATCTCTGAAACCTCCACCCGTATAATCTTTAATATTTTTTATAGATTTAGTATTTAAAATAATATTTACTAATGCGAAAGAAACAAGATGTGGCAAATGACTTGTTTCTGATAAAACAAGATCATGTAGCTGCGGTGATATACTCTTCACTTGACATTTGAGTGATTTCCAAAACTTAGATACCTTATTAATTAAAGCCTTATTTTTTTTTCTGGTTGGTGTCATTAAAACAACGGCCTTATCAAAAAGATTTTCTTCATATGATATTATCTTACTTGTTTCCTTGCCAGTTAAAGGATGTGATCCGATGAAACAATCACTATTATTTGATAGAGTAGATTCTGCAATAGCAATTATATTCTCCTTAGTGCTACCAATGTCAGTAATAATAGCATTAGGACTTTTATGTTTATTGATGATTGTAAAAATTTTTTTATATGCACTCATTGGCGCACATATAATTATAAAATCAGATTCACTAAGGTATTTGAAATCATCGCTATCAAAATTATTAATTATTTTTTTGTTTTTAGCATATTTTAGACTACTAACATCAGTATCATAAGCAAAAATCTTTTTTGCTAGTTTTTTACGCTTGATAGATGATGCCAGTGAAGCACCCATCATGCCCAAACCAAATATATAAATAGAATTATACATTTATAATATTCTCTTTAACGATTTTTTTAATTTTTTTATAAACATGATATTTTCATCTTTTGTGCCGACAGTAACCCTCAGATAACTCGGGAGTCCATAGTTCTCCAACGACCTCAATATCACACCTTCAGACAATAACATCTCATACACTTGTTGCGTCTTATTACCTAAATAAAATGTAATGAAATTAGTACTACTTTTAAGATATGATATTTTTAACTGGTCAAATTCTAGTTTTAAGAACTGCATCCCAATATTATTAAGATCTAAACTTTTCTTAAGGTATTTATCATCAGAAAGAGACTCTTTAGCCATTCTTTGAGCAATATAATTAACATTGAAAGGTTGTCTAATGTCATTAAATTTATTTATAATCTCTTTCGATGCTAGCCCATAACCTACGCGTATTCCTGCTAATGCATATATTTTAGAAAAAGACCTAGTGATTATTATATTTGGATATTTTCCTAATAAGGATATACCGCTCTTAAAACCATAATAAGAAGAATACTCATAATAAGCTTCATCTATAACTACAATTATCTTTTTAGAGATTTTTTTAATAAATACTTCAATGTCTTTAATAGGTAGAGCAACACCGGTTGGATTACCAGGGTTTGCGATGAAGATTACTCTTGTTTTACTTGTAATTTTAGATTTCATAGAGTCTAAATCTACACCCATAAAACTATTATCTTTAGTAGAAATTGGTTTTGACTCAATGATTTTAGCGCTCATTGTATTAGAGATAATCTTGTATACCAGAAAAGAATGTTTGCAAAATAAAACTTCAGAGTTTTGTGAAAGGTACTTCCGGGCGACTAATTCTAATATTTCGTTTGAGCCGTTACCAATAATTATATTATCTTCTGTAATATTTTTCTTAGATATTTTTTCTTGGATTGCTTTCTTGAGATTGATAGATTTGCTATCAGGGTATCTATTCAAATATTTAGTAATTGTATTAGCTGCTATTACTGCCTTTTTACTCGGTCCTAATGGGTTTTCATTTGAAGCTAACTTAATTACTTTCTTTATCCCGTAGGTTTTCTGAATATCATTAATATTCCTACCTGGCTGATATGTTGATGATGATGTTTTATTAACCATTGTCAGATACTTTTAGGATATGAACCTAAATTTTTATAAAAGGAACTTTTTTTCTGTATTTCCATAAGTGCTTTATTTACAGTCTTATTTTCTATATGACCATCTATGTCTAATAGAAACATATATTCCCAATTATTTATCTTTGTTGGTATGGATTCTATCTTTGACATACTAATATTATTCTTTGACAACGGCATAAGCAAATCATTTAATGCACCAGCTCTATTATCGATGGAAATTAGAATTGACGTTTTGTCAGAACCACTAATATTTATATCATCATTCCCAATGACAATGAACCTAGTCGTATTATCAGCACTATCATGTATGTTGTTCTTTAGGATATCAACCTTATAAACAGGAGAACAATTCTTGCTGGCTATAGCAGCAGAGTTTTTAAGTATAGAAACTTTTTGAACCGCAGCTGAATTACTGGTAGTGAAGATTCTTCTGACATCTGGCATATTTTTGTTGAGCCATTGATTACATTGTAAAAAAGTTTGTTCATGAGCATAAACCTTCTTAATCTGGCTAACCTTTTTAGAAGAGGATAATAAGCAATGCTTAATATCAAGATTTACTTCTCCACATAATCGACTATTGTCTTTGATTAGATGTTCAATAGTTTCTTTTATGCTACCTTGATTTGAGTTTTCAATAGGAACAATTCCATAGTCCACATTTCTTTTGGATACATCATCAAAAATCTCAGATATAGAATTATTAAACTTAATCTCTACTGATGAACCAAAAAACTTAGTTAATGCAAGATTACTATATGATTGTTCTGGTCCTAAACAACTTACTTTTAAGCTTGTTTCTAGCGATAGACATGAAGATATAATCTCTCTGAATATCGACTGTAAGTGCGTAGATTGTAGTGGGCCTGTATTGATTGATCCTATCTTTCTGAGTATTTGAGCTTCTCTCTCCGGCCTAAATATATCTTTCTTTTGGGACGACGCTTTGGCTTTTTTAATTTTTTTTGCAAGTTTTGCACGCTCATTTAAAGTTTTGACAATCTGTTTGTCAATCTTATCTATAAGGGTCCTAATTTTTTTTAAATCTTCACTCATCGCTTACAATTGTTTCAGTTGATATTGCCACAAGCTTTTCACCATCCTGTAAAACTTGCAATCTAACTCCCTGTGTATTTCTTCCAATTATAGGCATATCATTTATAGATATCTTAATAGTTTTGCCCTTGTTTGTAATCATAATTATTTGGTCATCAGGGCCAACATTGACTGCACCAACAACTTTTCCATTACGGGTACTTGTTTTGATGCCAATCACTCCAACACCACCTCTTTTTTGAGTATTGTAATTTTCAATAGAAACTCTATTTCCATATCCATTTTCAGTAACAGTGATTATCTCTCCTCCGCAAGGTTTTATTATAGAAACTAGTTTTGAGTTCTTCGACAAATTAATACCTTTTACACCCAATGTGCCTCTGAATCTTTCTCTAACATCAGACTCTGAAAATTTAATTGCCTTACCATTATCGGCAACTAACATGATTAGGTCGTCTTTATCTGTATAATGTGCGCCCAGTAAAATATCTCCTGGTTTAAGCAGAATTGCTTTCAAGCCTGTAGTACGTATTTTCTTAAATAAATTAATAGGAATCTTATTAATCATTCCATTTTTTGTTGACATGAATAAATAAGCATCTTCATCAAATGAGTTCACTACAACAAAAGTGCTAATTGATTCATTACTTTCAAGTGGTAATACATTATTAATCGGTCTACCTCGAGCTTGTCTACTTGGGTCAGGGATATCAAAAGCTCGTATCGCATAGACTTTTCCTAATGTTGAAAAACATAATATAATATCATGCGTATGAGCTTGGCATAACAGTTTTGCCTCATCGCCATCCTTGAATTTTGTTGCATTGATTCCTCTTCCGCCCCTTTTTTGACTCTTGAAGTCAGCAGCTGGGAGACGTTTAACATAATCAGCTTTTGTTAAGACTACTATAATATCTTCTTTCTTAATCAAATCCTCTTTTCTTAACTCTCCCTCATCATTTGAAACGATTGATCTTCTTGATTCACCATATTCTTTTTTTACATCCTCAAGCTCGTTTTTCATTACACTATCAAGCTCTTCTATATTAGTAAGAATTTTAATATAAGCTTTAATCTCATTGATTGTTAATTCATAATCAGTAAATATTTTTTCTTGTTCTAAACCAGTTAGTTTTTGAAGTCTTAAATCTAGTATTGCTTGTGCCTGAACTGGTGATAATTTATATAATTTTCCATGCAAACCATATTGAGAATCACTCTTAATAAAGACATTAGTTTGCTTATCTACGATACCCAAATATTTAGTTAATTGACCAGGCTCCCATTTTTTTGATATCAAGGCAGTCTTTGCTTCAGACGAGTTTTTTGATTTTTTAATCAACGCGATTATCTCATCGACATTTATTAATGCTACTCCAAGACCTTCAAGTATGTGTGCTTTATTTTTGGCTTTATCAAGATCATGAAGCGTTCTTTTTGTTATAACTTCTCGCCTATGTTTAATGAACTCATTTAATATTTCAGTGAAACCTAATGTCTTTGGTTCACCATCAACTAGACAAACCATATTCACCGAATATGATGTTTGAGCATTAGTATGTTTATATAAGGCTCCCAATAAAACCTCATGTTGCTCTCCACGTTTCAATTCAATAACCAATCTCATTCCATCTCTATCTGACTCATCTCTCAAATGACTAATTTCATTAATTTTTTTATCTCTTACAAGCTGTGCGATATTTTCAATTAATCTAGCTTTGTTCACTTGATATGGTAATTCTGTAAATACAATCGATGTTCTATCATTATCTTTTTTCTCGATAACATGCTTTGCTCTAATCTTAAAAGAACCTCTGCCATTAAGAAGTGCATTTCTGATACCGCCATCATCTTTTATTTCACCATATGTTGGGAAGTCTGGACCTTGAAGACCGCTCACTTTTATTAATTCATCGATATTATTTTTATCTGATAATAATGGATTATTAATTATGGCAATTGTTGCATCAACAACCTCAGTAAGATTATGTGGAGGTATATTTGTTGCCATACCAACAGCAATACCTGTAGACCCATTAACTAGTAAGTTGGGTATACGCGTTGGTAATACAGTGGGCTCTTTTTCAGAACCATCATAGTTAGGTGAAAAATCAACAGTATTTTTATCAATATCTTGTAATAACTCTTGAGATAATTTTGACATTCTAACTTCGGTATATCGCATAGCAGCTGGAGAGTCCCCGTCTACCGAACCAAAATTACCTTGTCCATCAATTAGCGGGTGTCTCATTGAGAAAGGCTGAGCTAATCTTACTATCGTGTCATAAACAGCAGAGTCACCATGAGGGTGGTACTTACCTATTACATCACCAACAATTCTTGCAGATTTTTTATAAGATTTATTCCAGCCGTTATTCAGTTCATGCATAGAAAATAGAACTCTTCTGTGGACAGGTTTTAAACCATCTCTAACATCTGGTAATGCCCTACCTACTATTACGCTCATAGCATAATCTAGATAAGATTGTCTCATTTCTTGCTCGAATCTTATTTCTTGATTTTCTGGCATATATTGCTGATATTCATTTATACGTTATTAAATAACTATTTTATCATAAACCTTTGGTATACACGACATAATTTATAAGATAGCTAGAATAGCTTTTAAATGGATATTATGGGTATTTGACAGATTTAACTCTAAAATCATATTAAATTTAGTATAATAATTAATATGCAAAATATTGATAAAATAATAAGTCCAAAATGGGTATTATCATCAAAAAATGATTGTTTATTAGAGGATCATTCAATTGCTATTGAGGGGAATATTATAAAAGAAGTTCGGCCATCAAGAGAAATACTAAACAAATATTCAACAAATAGTCATCTAATACTAAAAAATCATATAATAGTTCCCGGCCTAGTGAATAATAATATTTCTACACCATATATTTTTTCAAAAAAATATTTAAAAAATAAGACAATTACAAATAGAGATGATTTAAAAAATAAAATGTATTTAAGCTTATCAGCAAAAGTTATAATTTGTAAGATGATTAAAAATGGAATAACTACATTCACAGATACAAGTACTTATCCAGACATAGTACTTAAGGCAGCTATTGAATCTGGAATAAGGGCAAACATTGGACTACCTATAATGAGCTATAAAACTAACTGGGCGAATAAAGAACAAGAGTATTTCAAGAAGAGCATTAGTTTTTTTGATGAATATAGAGACAATCCATCTACTAAATTATATTTAAATCTTAATTCTATTAATATGTTATCAAGGAAAGGATTTGAAAAAGTTTCTAAAATAATTAGTGAATTAGATGTCCCAGTCAGGATGTATTTACATGAAGATCTAAATAAACTAAATATATTTAAAAAGAAATATAAACATAGGCCGATTAGGTTTTTAGAAGAAATGGGTTTATTGAGTAGCACATTCACTGCAATTAACCCTTTTCATGTAATACAATCAGATATAAATCTAATGAAAAAATATAAAGTTCATGTTGTTCATTCACCAACTTCAAATATTATAAATCATAATATGAAATGTAATACAGAATATTTTTTAAAAAATAAAATCAAAGTTTCGCTCGGAACAGGAGAATGCGCGATTAACAATAGTCTAGATTTATTCACAGAAATGAGATTAGTTTGGCTTTTATCAAAATTGAATAAAGATAAAAATAATCATCTAGATAAAAAAGAATTGTTGGGGCTAATAATGCATAATGGAGCAAATGCACTAGGTCTTAATTTTAATATGGGGAAAATTAAAGCTAATTATAGTGCTGATATTATTTCTATAAAAGTAGATGATATTGATGTAAATTCACTTAGCTTGTATAACTCTATTGAGAATGAACTTATATCTGATAATATTGAAAATGTATGGATTTCAGGTAAGCAAATATTAAAAAATAAAAAGCTCCTGACAATGAATGAAAATATGTTATATGATGAATTTACTGGGTTGATTAATTCTAAGGTTTGAGCTATGAATATTGATAAAAAAGAAATAGATAATTTTGATATATATGCGCATGAATGGTGGAATAAAAGAGGCCCATACAAACTAATACATAACCTGACACCAATAAGAGTTGACTATATTCAGAATACTATCAATATTAAAGGTCTTCGTATTCTAGATATAGGTTGTGGTGGAGGACTACTTGCTGAAGAGTTATCAAAAAAAGGCGCTAAAATAACAGGATTAGATGCGTCAGAAAAAACTATCAACATAGCTAAGCAACATGCTAAAGAAAGTAATCTAAATATCGAATATATATGCTCTACCCTAGAATCTTATATTGAGAAAAATAAAAAAAAATTTGATGTAGTTATATGTTTTGAGCTTATCGAGCATGTCCCTGATCAGGAAAAGCTAATTCATAGTATTTCTGAAGTTACAAAAAAGAATTCAACATTATTCTTCTCAACGATTAATAGGAATATTGTCTCCTTCGCTTTTGCTAAAGTTATTGCAGAATATTTTTTAAAAATTGTCCCACAAGGTACACATCAATATGAAAAGTTTATTAAACCATCAGAGTTAGCGCTATTACTGGAGCTTGCTGGATTTAAAATTGATGATGTATCTGGTGTCAAACTAAACCCTATAGATCATACCTTTTCGTTATCAAGTATGACTAAAATCAATTATTTCATGACCTCCACAAAAAAATGAACAAAGATATAGAATGTATATTATTTGACTTAGATGGAACATTCGCAGATACCTCCAAAGATATGTGTGATGCATTAAATACTATCTTGACAGAAAAAAAATTTATAAATGTATGTTGTAATGAATTGAAGCTTCATATTTCTAAAGGTGCAGTTGGTATTATAGACTATGCTTCAAAAGTTAATGGGAGACCGATAGACTCATCATCCATAAGAGCTGATTTTTTGCAAGAGTACTCAATCAATACCTTCGTTCATACAAAGATGGTAGATGGTATCTCAAAATTATTAGGATATATAAAAAAGAATAATATTAAGTGGGGAATTGTAACAAATAAACATTCAAAATATGTTAATAAAATACTTGAAGGTTTGACTATTGCTAGAGATGTGAAATATCTAGTTACTGGTGATATGCTTAAAGAAACTAAGCCTAATCCAGAAGGTTTATTAAAAGCTATTGATATGGCAGAGGTGACTGCTGAAAATACTGTCTATATAGGAGATGACGAGAGAGATATTTTAGCAGGTAAAAATGCAGGTATGTTGACAGTAGCTGCAGACTTTGGTTTTGTGGGACCCGAAAAAGATATCCTGTCATGGAATGCAGATATAAATATAACAAACCCTATAGATTTAATTAAAATATTGGCTTTATAACCTTATTAAACTTTCTTCTAATATTGTTTTTAGGCGTAAGCTCTCCTTTAATTTTTTTTTTGCAATAGTTGTAATTTCATTATTTTTGCTTTTTGAGATAGTATCTTTGCATTCTTTTATTAATATGATTGTATTTTTATAGTTTATGAAATTTTTTAGAGGATTTTCTAGTTTAAGCCTTTGATCTTTTAAGGTTTCAAAAAGACTGCTATCTTTATTTATATCTATATTTTCTAATTTCTCAGTTATTTCTGCATATTGTATTCTTAATTCATCTAACTTATCAATCAATATAGGAGTATTTATAAGATCAGATATTATGTTTTTCAGATCTTTTATTAATATTTCAGTCATAATAATTTCACCACGATTGTTTGTAATATTAATCTGTTAAATCCGATATGAGGACAGGCATACCAATAAATGTATTATTAAATAACTCAATGACATCATCATTATTCATTCTGACGCACCCATGTGAAGCTGGTGTACCAATTTTATCTTCATGAGCTGTTCCGTGTATATAAATATATCGTGAATAACTATCAATATTTTTACCTTTATTAATCCCTTCTTCATGGCCTTTTAGCCATAATATTCTTGAAGTGATTACATCTTCATGAGACAAAAAGTGCTTATTACGGATTTCTTTATTTTCAGGAAGATCTAAATCAGATAACGTAAGTTCACCTTTTAAAGTCTTTCTTCCTCTAAATATAGTCATCTTTGGTGCATCGTTTCCAATCTTGTCTGAAATGTAATGAAGACCTAATGGAGTTTTAAATGAATCATTTTGATTTCCAAGTCCAAACTTTGATGTAGATATAGGGTATGATGAGGCAATGCTACTACTTGTGATTAGAAAAAGCATTTGTTTAGATGGTAATACTAAGATATATTTTTCTGAATTTATTGAAGGAAATCTTTCGGTAAATATCTTGCCTACTGCTTTTGTTATTAAAAGCTCAGTATCTGACATTATCTAATACACCATAACATCATCATGTGAATCTGAAGGGTTCTTGTTTTTTGCAGCATCATTGCGCAGGTCATCAAGTTCTTTTAGGTATTCTTCAGTTACATCATCTGTAACATATTTGCCATCAAAACAAGATGAATCAAAATTTTTTATAGATGACCCTGAATCTTTAACTGATTTAACTAAATCAGAGAGATCTTGATAGACAAGTCTATCAGCTCCAATTAAACTTGATATTTCTTTTTCTGTCCTTCCATCGGCAGCAAATTCATTACTAGCTGGCATATCAATACCATATACATTAGGATGTTTAACTGCTGGCGCAGCGGAGGCCATATAAACTTTTTTTGCCCCAGCTTCTCTAGCCATATCAATAATTTGTTTTGATGTAGTGCCACGTACTATAGAATCATCTACTAAAAGTACATTCTTACCTTTGAACTCAGAAGCTATAGCATTTAATTTTCTTTTTACAGATTTAGCTCTCTGAGACTGCTCAGGCATAATGAATGTACGGCCAATATATCTATTTTTTATAAAACCTTCCCTGAATGGGACTTTAAGTGATACAGATAGTTCTAATGCAGATATTCGACTAGTGTCAGGTATTGGCATAACAACATCAATATCATGATCTTTCCATGTTCTAATAATTTTTTTAGCAAGGTTTTGCCCCATTTTCATTCTAGCTGTATAAACAGAAATACCATCAATAATTGAATCTGGTCTGGCGAAATAAACATACTCAAATATACATGGTGTATGCCCAGTATTTTCTGTGCATAATCGTGAATGAATGTTACCGTCAATATCAACGAAAACTGCTTCACCAGGTAGAATATCTCGTTCTAGCTTAAAACCTGCGCTATCAAGGGCCACAGATTCTGAGGCAATCATTGTCTCAGTTTTTCCATCTATTTCTCTAGTACCAAAACACAATGGTCTGATACCCATTGGGTCGCGAAATGCAACTATGCCTCTATCAGATATTAACGTAACAACAGCATAAGCACCTTTTACTCTGCGATGAACGCCAGCTACTGCATAAAATACATCATCTGGAGTAAAGGACTCTTTACTATGCAAATGCAACTCATGAGCAAAAATATTTAATAAAATTTCAGAGTCTGATTTAGTGTTAATATGTCTCAAATCTTCAGAAAAAAGGTTACTTTTTAATTCTGCAGAATTTATTAAATTCCCATTATGCGCAAGTCCTATTCCATATGGTGAATTTACATAAAAAGGCTGAGCTTCTGATGAGCTGTCAGCTTGGCCTGCAGTAGGGTATCTAACATGCCCAATTCCTAGCTTACCTTTTAAGCGTGATATATGACGAGCATCAAACCCATCCCTCACTAATCCCAGAGATTTTCTAAGAAGAATTTTGCCTTCATGATTCGTAAGAATTCCTGATGCATCTTGACCACGATGTTGCAGCACAGTTAACGATTCATAAATATCGCGAACTACATTATTTGTCCCATAAACCGCAACTATTCCGCACATATGCTATATCTTATATTTTTAATTCCAAACTATCAAAGAGTGAATTGCCTCTTTGCGTATATTTATCTAAAAAATCCTTAAAAATTGGCATAAACTCTGATTCTTTGAGCATATAATAGTTTTGTGAGTCTGTTTGATAGATGATATATGTAAAAAATGACAAAAATACCAAACCTTTGATTGAGCCAAAAAGTAATCCGAGTATCTTATTATAATTATATAATCCAATAAAATTAATAAGTTTGGAGGATATAAAACCTAGAATAGCTGCAATCAAGAAAGTTATAACGAATATAGAAATGACTGTAATTATGGAAGAAACCTGTGCTGATGAAATATAATCATTAATCATTCCTGATGGGATATGAAAATATTTAATTGATAAGTAAAACGCAGAAACCCATACTAATAAAGAAATAATTTCAGATGCAAACCCTTTGAAGAAACCTCTAACCCCCCAGAAGATTACAAATAGTATGATTCCAATATCCAGAGTTGACATTAATTATTTAATCTCTTAACACCACCAGAGTAACCCAGGGATTTATTAATTTTAAGCGCTATGCTTTCAGCAATATCTTTATCAACAAATGGTCCTATCGATACTACTTTAGTTTGAGCTGAAGAGTTTAATTTAATAACAGAAGTTATCCCGATTTTTTTCAGATCATTTTTAAAATTACTAACTAGCTTTTCAGAGTTAATCTCTGGGAACGATATAATCCAAGATTCAGAAATTACCTTCCGCAAAGGTATATCATTAGAAATATTTAGATCTTTAAAATTTGTAATATCTGCTGAATCAGTTTCTAAGTTGTTTTCAGGCATTGTCAAAGAATAAGTAATTTTGTCAAAATTATGAATATAGCTAATAATTGGCGCATGGAAAATATATATTGGCACGAATAATAAGGAAAAAATTAGGTATATATTTTTATATTTCATTACATGATTCCTCTATTTTTATCGATCGACTCATAATAATCTAAAAATTCAGAAACAGTGTAGAACGAACCATATACAATAAGACGGTCATCTTTACCTAAAGATTTTAGAGCTTCAGCGCATGCATGATAAATACTATCAAAAGTTAGAACCTCATCATCATTAATGATACTAGACATTCGAGATTTAATTTCTACTGCATTCATTCCTCTCTCACTATTTATTGTACCACAAAACCATCTATCAACACTGTTCGCCATCGGCTTGATTAGACTATACACGTCTTTATCTTTTAATATTCCAACTACGGCATAAGTATTCTTTTTTTCTTCCCTGCCAATATTATCCATTAACTTTTCTGCAGAATCTGCATTATGTGCAACATCTATAATAATTTCAGGTGAAGATGTTATTTTTTGATATCTGCCTATCAGCGCAATATTTTCAATACCCTTTTTTAATGACTCTGTATCATTAATTATAGATGGCTCAGTGATTTCTAAAGCTTGTAATGCAGCTGCTGCATGATTATATTGAAAGTCCCCTATCAGTGGGAGTAGAGGTAAGACTAACTCATTACCTGAGTAACTTTTCCATGTCCATGAATCATTTTGTATTTTTGTGAAAAAATCATTTTGATTATATAAAAAGTTAGACCCATTTTTTTTAGCATAACTTAATAATACTGCAGGTGGCTCATGATCTGCATATATACATGGAGAAAATGGTCTCATCACACCAGCTTTTTCTAATGCAATACTATCAATTGTAGTTCCTAAAAATTCAGTATGATCAATTCCTATAGATGTGATTATTGATAAGTTTGAGTCAATAATATTCGTAGCATCAAGCCGGCCACCTAGGCCTACCTCTAAAACCGCATAATCTAATTTTCTTTTACTGAATAAATAAAACGCTGTCAATGTTGCAAACTCAAAATAAGTTAAAGTTGTTTCATCTCTTAATTTATCAATAATTTTAAATGATTTAATTAAATCATCAGATGATACTTCTTCTTTATTTATTTTTATTCTTTCATTATAACGTTTAATATGAGGTGAGGTAAAAGTTCCGACAGATAAATTGTTTTCATAGAGAATACTCTCTAATATTGCTACAGTAGAACCTTTTCCATTTGTCCCAGCAACAATAATAACTTTGTCAGCAATGCTTTTAATATTTAGCTTTTCATATACTGATTTGATACGTTCTAGTTTGAAGTCTATGTTTTGTGGATGGAGGGTTTGTTGCCAATCAAGCCATTCCTGTAAATTACTTGGATATTTTTTCACTATTATAGTTACTCATCAGGGATGAAATTATTTCAGCCAATCCAGCTTTTTGATTATTTCTATCTAATATAAAATCTATTGCACCATGATCTTGTAGAAACTCACTTCGTTGAAATCCTTCTGGGAGTTTTTCTCCAACTGTTTGTTCAATTACTCTGGGGCCAGCAAAACCAATGAGGGCATTTGGCTCACCCACGTTAATATCACCTAGCATAGCCAGACTTGCAGAAACTCCACCCATTGTCGGGTCTGTTAATACTGAAATATATGGTAAGCCATGGTGAGATAAGTCATTAAGAGCAGCACTTGTTTTAGCCATTTGGAATAGAGAAAATAATGATTCTTGCATTCTAGCTCCTCCACTTGCTGAAAAACAAATTAGAGGTTTTTTTTCTTCAATACATTTTTTAACAGCTAAAGCGAATTTTTCCCCAACAACGGATCCCATAGACCCACCAAAGAAGGAATATTCAAATATGCATAGGACTGCTGGTATCTTATTAATTTTACCTTTAAAGACTAACATTGCATCTTTTTCGCCAGTTCTTTTCTGGGTAGTTGATAATTTATCTTTATATTTCTCTTTATCCTTAAAGTTAAGCATATCCACAGGCATAATATCAGGGAATAGTTCCATTCTATCATCGCTGTCTAAGATTAAGTCAGCTCTTTTACGGGCTGATATTCTGCCATGATGATTACATTTTGGACATACATTGAGATTTTTTTCAAATTCAGCTCTATAAATTACTGCATCACAATTAGGACATTTATGCCATAGCCCTTCAGGAACAGATCCTTTGCCTTCCTTCTCCGCTCTTATTCTTGAAGGTAATATTTTATCTAGCCAACTCATTTTTCACCTATACTTTTACTGATATTATCTAAAAATGACTTAATTTTTTTATACATTATAACTTTATCATTCACATGTTTCTCAATTAATTCTACTATAGAACTACCTATAATTATACCATCAGAAAATTTTCCAATATTTTTGGCTGCTATTGCATTTTTTATACCAAAGCCTACGGTAACTGGAATACTGTTATTCGATAGCTTTCTAATACGGTTAACATTATTTTTGATTGGATTAAAATTTGTAATAGATGAGCCTGTTATACCTTTCAATGAAACATAATAGAGATAGCCGCTGGAAAATTTAATTATTGACATTAACCTTTTATCTTCAGTTGTAGGTGATGCTAGAAATATCTGACATAAATTATTTCGTATCAGTATTTTATTAATATCCTCTGACTCTTCAGGAGGAGAATCTACAAGGAGGACTCCGTCAACTCCCTTGGCTTTAGCTTGTTTTGAGAATTTAGAATAACCCATTCTTTCAATTGGATTCATATAACCCATTAAGATAATAGGCGTCTTCTGATTTTCTTTTCTAAATGACTCTACAACTTTTAAAACACTCTTTAGTGAAATATTGTTTTTTAAAGCTCTTTCTACACCTTTTTGTATTACAGGTCCATCAGCAATTGGATCAGTAAATGGGACACCTAACTCTATAATATCTACGCCAGAATCCACCATCAAATTCATAATCTTTAATGTTGTGGTTATATCAGGATCACCGCATACTAAATATGTTATAAAGGCTGGCCTGTTATTTTTTTTCTGAAGAGAAAATATTTTACCAACTCTATTCACACTTTCATTCCTTGAAGTGATGCTATCGTATCAATATCTTTATCTCCTCTACCTGATAAATTTATCAATATATTCTTTTTTGACCTAGTTTTAGCAAGCTTAAATGCATAAGCTAGTGCATGGGCAGTTTCCAGAGCAGGTATAATGCCCTCTTTTTCAGTTAAATAATAAAAAGCATTTAGTGCTTCTTTATCAGTCACTGTTACATATTTAACTCTTTTATTATCTTTGAGCCATGAGTGTTCTGGTCCAACACCAGGATAATCTAAACCAGCTGAAATTGAATGGGTAGATTTTATCTGTCCATTTTCATCTTCCATAATATAAGTACGATTGCCATGTAAAATTCCAGGCTTTCCTTTATTGAGAGGAGCAGCATGTTTCCCTGTGTTCAGACCATATCCGCCAGCCTCCACACCAATAATTTCAACGTCATCTTCGAGATATGGGTGGAAGAGCCCTATTGCATTAGAACCTCCGCCTACACATGCTACCAGGATGTGTGCTTTTTTATTGATCTTCTTCATTTGCTGTTTAGATTCTCGGCCAATAATAGATTGAAAGTCTCTTACTATCATCGGATAAGGATGTGGTCCAGCTACAGATCCAATTATATAATGAGTATCATCAACATTTGTAACCCAATCCCGTAATGCCTCATTTAAAGCATCTTTTAGAGTTTTAGAACCAGAGTCCACCGCTATAACTTCAGCACCTAAAAGTTTCATACGATATACATTTACCTTTTGTCTCTGGATATCATCACTGCCCATATATACTACACATTTTAAATTATAACGAGCGCAAGCAGTAGCAGTCGCAACGCCATGTTGTCCAGCACCAGTTTCAGCAATTATACGTGTCTTCCCCATAGCTTTAGCGAGCATAGCTTGACCCATGGCATTATTAATTTTATGAGCTCCTGTATGATTTAAGTCTTCTCTCTTGAGATAAACATTACAACTTCCAAGTTCTTTGCTAATTCTAGAGGCATGATAAATAGGCGTGGGTCTGCCTACATAATTTTTTAATTCACCCAGTAACTCTTTTTTAAATGAAGTAGATTTGGCAATTTTAATATAAGCCTTATAAAGTTCATTAAGTGGATACATTAATGTTTCAGATACATATTTTCCGCCAAATTTAGCAAAGTGACCTTCTTTATCTGGAAATGATTTATAATTAATTTTTTTCATAATATTCTAATTGAGATATTCTTACATTTTCTATAAATTTTTTCATCAACAGATGGTCTTTTTTTCCAATATCTGATTCAAGTCCGCTACTAACATCAATACCAGGAGGATTATATTTCAGTATCAAATCTTTTATATTTGAAGAGTTGAGCCCTCCTGCAATGAAGTATGGTAAAGATAAAGAGACATCATCTATTAATTTATTATTAATAATCTCCCAGTCAAATGTTCTTCCAGTTCCACCATCTAAATCATTTATCGAAGTATCGAGCAATATTGCATGCGCATACTTGATAAATTCTGCTTGAATATTTAGTGAGTCATTTTTGACATGGAAAGTTTTAATAAAAGGTCTCTCAAACTGATTACAAAACTCTAGTGACTCATTGCCATGGAATTGTAAAATATCAAGATTAAGATTATTGATTACATTAGTGATATAATCTTTTTCTTGATTCATAAATACTGCAACAACTTTTTTATTATCACATGCAGTAATGAGTTTTTCCGCAATATCAATATTTATACATCTAGGGCTCTTTTCTGCGAATATCATACCAACATAGTCAATCTCGCTCATATCATTTGCGCATTTGATATCATCAGTATTTGTCATACCACATATTTTTATGAGAGTCTTTTTCATCAATATATATTAACATGTATTTATATTAAGGAGTAAGTAATAGAGGGTTCATTCAAAGAATGGAAATGTGTCATCGGAAATAATATTATATTTCTTATCATAACTGATATTTTTTAAATATAAACCATTGGGCAAAACCATCTTACTGCATTTTTTTCTATCATGAGAATTGATTAAATACTTAATATGTTTAGGTTCATATTTAGATATACCGATATCAATAAGAGCGCCAATAATATTTCTAACCATATGATACAAAAAACTATTGGCTGTAATATCAATATAAATAAAATTTTTATAACTATTGATGGATATTGATTTAATATCTTTTATTGGGCTTTTAGATGAACATCCTGATGATCTAAAACAGCTAAAGTCTTTTTCTCCTCTTATATATTTAAAAGTAGATCTAATTTTTGAGATACTTATGTTATCACTTAAATGTAAAACATTTGAAGACAAAGAAGTTGATGGATATTTTTGATTTAAGATAATGTAACGATAAGTCCTTGATCTGGCACTATATCGCGCATGGAAATCATCATCTACATGATATATTTTTTTAGTAATCACATCGTTAGGCAAGTTTGAGTTTATGCCATTAATCCACTTATAATCTAGTCTTCTCTTTGTTGTATCAAAATGAATCATTTGAGAAAAAGCATGGACACCAGTATCAGTTCTTCCAGCACATATTGTATGTATCTCTTCATTTGCAATTTTGGATATTGCATGATCAATATGATATTGAATTGTTTTTTCTTTATGAATTTTTTGTTTTTGCCAACCAAAGTAGTTGGAACCATTATACTCTACAGATAAAGCAATTCTCATTATTTTATCTGCATAAAGAGAAGTCTAGCTTCATGCTTGTCATCTTCTAAACCTGTTTCAACAATAATTTTTAAGATTTTTTTGGCATCATCAATTTCATTACTAGCAATTAAGGCTCTTGCTAAATCGATTTGTGAAATATTATCATCATCCATAATTTCATCAACAGCATCATTTTTGTCGGATTCCTTGTCTTTTCTTAATCTCATTAATTGCTCTTCATCCTTGGCGCGATTCTCATCCCGAATATCTTGTGAAACCTCATCAGTAGCTTCACTTTTGTCAGATTCTTTTTGTTCTAAAGACTTAAGATCTTTTCTTAATCTCATTAATTGCTCTTCATCCTTGGCGCGATTCTCATCCCGAATATCTTGTGAAATGTTATTATCCGATTTATCCAAATTAGAGAAGCTAATTACTTCTTTGCTATTATCGATTACAGGTTCAGGAAGTATTTCTCTTCTTATTTTCTTCGATCTTGAGCCTGTAGATTTAAATATATCGGCAGCATTATTTATTTCTATAAGCAGTTTCATTATAGAGTCAGCTTTACTATTTAATTTAGTGATTTCATCTGAATTATCAACATAAGGGTTTTCAACAACACTATTACTTGAACCCGACTGTTTTAAAATTATTTTGTTTAATTTAGATATTTCATTATTAATTACTCTAAATTTCTCAAAGAAATACGCAGTGATGAATAAACTTATTAACACATACCATGGATTAATATTATCATAAGGCAAAGATATTAATATTTGAATTACTTGTGATACTAATACACCTATAATATTCAATAGGCTCGACACCATAGGTAATAAAATAGAAACTAAATTAGTTAAGTTAGTTAAAATAATAACCTGAAGATTACCTAAAAAAATCAATATATTAGCTGCTTTAGAAGAATAATCAATCGGCCATATATGTTGGAGAGGTGCAAAAGCAAAAAGTAAAATAATTACGATAAACCCAATAAATTTTTTCATCTTTCACCTTTTATAAGTTGCTCAGCTATTTGTACACTATTAAGTGCAGCGCCTTTTCTAACATTATCAGCTACAACCCAAATATTCAAAATATTATCACTATCTAGTGATTTTCTAACACGTCCAACATAAACTTTATCGGTTCCATGACCATTTAGAAAGGCAGTTGGATATTCATTGCTATCAGGCTTATCAATTAATTCTATTCCATCATTATTTTCAAAATCAGACATGATTTCTTTAATATCTACAGGAGACTGTGTTT
>Ga0233439_10001945_pt1 | contig 24376 bp, 24 predicted proteins | sample SI_123_September_6_FD_182713 | JGI IMG/M metagenome (GOLD analysis project Ga0233439, IMG submission 182713) | Seawater microbial communities from Saanich Inlet, British Columbia, Canada - SI_123_September2016_100_MG | ecosystem: Environmental > Aquatic > Marine > Inlet | place: Canada: British... | reverse complement strand
AGCCGTCTTTGCCGCCACGGTGCTTATCACCATCCAACCCGCCTTCAAATCCACCAGCGATATTGTAACAACGCCCAAACCCAGCCCCCGTCAACGCAACGGATGCGGACCGGGAACGAGAACCCGAACGACAAATCACGAGAACCGGCGCGTCTTCCTCTGCACCGCCCGCCCGAACCTGGTCTACAAATTGGGCATTAATTTGCATCGTTGGGAATACCTGCCAGGGAATAAACGTGGCTTTGCGGCCAAGTGTAGAGATATCGGGAATACCAACGAAAGCCCATTCGGGCTGCGTCCGGCAATCAATCAAGACCGCATTGCCAGATTCCTCGATGATGCTCCAGGCTTGCTGCGGCGTAACATCTCCCGCGTAGCCATCTCCTGGCGCAACACCTTCCTCAATCCCGGTTATGGGACCTTCCCCCAACATTTACGCACTCCCCATTTTTTTATTTCCGGAACGACAAAGAAGGCCGTCGGATATTTTTATAAATACGCCTTGGGACATACCCCAGAAACTTTACGCAACAAACATCGTCTAAAAAATATTATAAAAAATCTACTGTAAAAACTTCGTTACACACCAGATAAAAAAATATTAATCAAAGAAAAATTTGGAAAAAAATAACCCCGCGCAAAAAACAATTTTGTTGTTGCGCGCTGGCTTCGGGTTTCCTCTGAAATTATTTTTTATAGAGTGCGGAGAACTGATTTTTGACTCTACGCGTGGGAACGATGACATGCAACGTGATCGTAACAGGAACGTCAAAAATAATTTAAAATACAAAATAAATTTATCCAAATGATTTAAATAACACACAAAAGAAAAACGCCCCCCGAAGGATGCGCTTCACAAAACTTTAAAATCCAAAATGGATTTATGAAAGTGCTTTGATTCTTGAATTAAGTCTGGAAATTTTTCTGGATGCGGTCGCCTTGTGCATGACACCCTTTGTGACGCCACGCATAACTTCCGGCTGAGCCAGCCTAAGCGCTTCACGCGCAACAACTTTGTCGCCAGCAGCGATTGCCGTTTCCACTTTCTTTACGAAAGTGCGAACACGGCTGACCCGATTACGATTGACCGCTGTCTTGCGGGCAGTCTGGCGGATGCGCTTCTTGGCTGAATCAATATTAGCCATTAAATCTTTGCTTTCTGGCCTACTTTATCTGGCCTTTAATTTCTGCCCCAAACGGCGGAATTCACAGCAGAAGTCCATGTCTAAAAGGGCGTGAGGGCGTGGTTATAGTCCCCACCACCGCGTCCGTCAAGGCCCCGTTTCAAGGATGCGAACATCTATCAAAGTCATTGAGGCCTAAGGGAAAAATGGACCCTAACCCCAGAAGCAAACCGGGATGGGGTGATCTGCAAAACCTCTCCTTCCCGCAAATAGCGCCCATGGCCCAGCATCTGCCAGCCCAAAGACGCCAAAGTCGCATCATAAAAGGAAAGGATGGTACCCAAATCGCCGTGCGGGCCCCGTACTTCGGCATCAATGATACGCCCCGCCGGGGTTTCAAAGGCAACGCCTTCGTTCACCTGTTCTGTTAACCCTGTCATCAAAGGGATGTCGTCAAGGGATGTCAAAAAAGGTGCCGCACGTGGCTGGGTCAAAGATGAATCACTAGATGCAGGATAAGCAAGCAGACCAGACACTCCATATGCTAAAATAAAACATGCGGCCATAAAACATACAGTGGACCGAAGCCTGCGGACGAAGGTCTGAGATCGTCTATTTTTTAGAAATGACACCATGCAATTACGCTACCATCATCGCTGGCGGGACGGACAATAAAAAGTAGAGCGGCCCCCTTGTTTGATCCGCCGCACACCTTTTGTTTTCACACCATCGCAATCGCACCCGGGACAGGCTTCGCCTTCACGCCCATAGACGGAAAAATTATGCTGGAAATATCCCAGCTCCCCTGTTGGCTGAACATGGTCCCTAAGTGTTGATCCGCCCGAAGCAATGGCTTCGGTCAAAACATCCTTAATGGCATGGACCAACCGCCGGGCGCGCACCGGCCCAACATTCCCTGCCTTGCGCTTTGGCGAAATACCCGCCCGGAACAATGCTTCACACACATAGATATTACCAAGCCCGGCGACCACATGTTGATCCAGAAGCGCTGCCTTGATTGCAGTCCCCCGGCCAGCCAGCCTGTCCACCAATAGATCGGCGTTAAAGACTGCGTCCAGCGGCTCCGGCCCAAGATCACGCAACAAGGGGTGCAGATGGGCCTTGTTCCGATCCACCAGGGTCATAAGGCCAAATCGTCTGGGGTCGTTAAACACCACCCGGGCACCGTTTGTTGTTTCAATAACCACATGATCATGGGGGCTGGATTGGGCCATCTGGTTCGTGCCCCCGGGGCCGGTGACGGTCATGTGCCCAGACATGCCAAGATGAATAAGCAACATTTCATCGGTATCGACAAAATCAACCAACAAATATTTTGCCCGCCGCCTCAGACCCTCAATGCGGCGTCCCAAAAGCCACTTCGCCAATCCCTTCGGGAATGGAATACGCAAATCTTTCCGGCGCACCTCCGCATGGGCGATTTTTTGACCTTCCAAAGCAGGGGCAAGGCCAAGACGAACAGTTTCAACTTCGGGTAATTCAGGCATGACGCACCGTAGCGGAAATCATCCCCTTGGGCTATTGTCGCCGCCATGACGACCACAACTAAACAAAATCCTCCAGGACACGCCCCAAGAGAGAATCCTAAAACGGTCCCGTTTGGCGATGAAAACATCCCCATTGGCGAAAAAGTCGCCCGGGTGCGCGCGGTTTTTGACAGTGTTGCCCCAAAATATGACCTGATGAATGACATCACCAGTCTGGGGGCCCATCGCATTTGGAAAGCCGCCGCCATTGATAGGCTGATGCCACGGCCCGCCATGCGGGTGGTTGATGTCGCAGGGGGCACCGCCGATATGGCCATGCGCATCGCTGAACGCGTTGGAACAGATGCCATGAGCCAGGCTGGGGGACATATTTCAGTCATGGACATTAACCCCGCCATGATGGAAATCGGCCAAGGGCGGGTTAAACAGGCCCAAATGGCCGATACCATAGATTTTACCTGTGCCAATGGTGAGGCCCTGCCTTTGGATGACAGCAGCGTTGATGCCTATATTATTGCCTTCGGCTTGCGCAACATCACCAACCCAGAACAAGCCCTGGCTGAGGCGCGGCGGGTATTGGCACCGGGGGGGCATTTTCTATGTCTTGAATTCTCACACCCAAAATGGCCTTTGCTAAAGCCTTTATATGATGGCTATTCAGATCATATTATGCCCCGGATAGGTGGGTGGGTCGCGGGTGACGATACATCCTATCGCTATCTGGCCGAAAGCATCCGGCGTTTCCCCAACCAGGAAACGCTTAAGGCCATGATTGAACACGCAGGACTGGAGCAAGTCACCGTTACCAACCTAACCGGCGGCATCGCCGCCATTCATTCCGCTTGGCGGCTTTAAGGGCATTATGGTCAAAAACATCACCAATCTTGCTAGACTGCTAAACATTGCTGTGACGTTGGCGCGCTATGACGCGCTGTTCCCGCTTATCCAGATTGGCATTGCCCCATGGATGCTTAAAACCATGGGCCTGATTGCCTGGTTTTTTCCCAAACCCCATGACCTTGGGACACGACAAGGCCAACATTTAGCAGCGGCCCTGACGCAACTGGGCCCCAGCTTTATTAAATTTGGCCAATCCCTTGCCACCCGATCCGACCTGATCGGCGAAGAAATCGCCGCTGACCTTTCGGCACTTCAAGACAAACTGCCCCCCTTTTCCAGCGCCATCGCGCGGGCGGCAATTACCCATGAATTGGGGGAACCTGTTGAAACCCTATATGAAAATTTCACCGACGAACCTGTTGCAGCTGCATCCATTGCCCAGGTGCATTTTGCCACCACAACCGAAGGTGCTGCCGTCGCCGTAAAAGTCCTGCGCCCCGGCATCGAAGAAGCCTTCGCCAAAGATCTGGCCCTGTTTGCCTGGATTGCTGAAAAAGTAGAACAGTTTCGGCCCGATTTGCGCCGCCTTAAACCCCGGGAAGTTGTGAAAACCTTTGCAGGCATTGTTGCCATTGAAATGGACCTGCGTCTTGAAGCGGCGGCCGCTTCTGAATTGGCCGATAATTTTGCAGGGGATGACACTTTTAAGGTTCCCACCATTGACTGGACACGCACAGGCCAGCGGGTGTTAACGCTAGAACGCATCAACGGCATTCCCATTGATGAACGCGCAACCCTGATCCAAGCCGGGATTGATCCTGAAGACGTTCTTCAAAAAGCCGCCTGCGCATTTTTCCGCCAAATGTTCCGGGATGGTTTTTTCCATGGTGACATGCATCCCGGCAATCTGTTCGTCGCACCCGATGGCGGGTTAATCGCGGTCGATTTCGGCATCATGGGACGCCTTGATGCCCCCACGCGGCGATATCTGGGCGAAATGCTGTTGGGATTTCTGGATGGGGATTACGCACGGGTCGCAGATGTGCATTTCCGTGCCGGCTACATTCCTGCCGATCAGCCCCGGGATATCTTCATGCAGGCGTGCCGAGCCATTGGCGAGCCTATCCTGGGCCTGCCCATGAACGAAATTTCTCTAGCCAGATTACTGGGCCAAATGTTTGCCGTGACGGAAACTTTCCAGATGGAAACGCAACCCCAGCTTTTGTTGCTCCAGAAAACCATGATGGTGGCCGAAGGCGTGGGCCGCACCCTGAACCCCAACGTGAATATATGGGAACTGGCCAGACCTCTGATTGAAACATGGATGGCAGAACAATTAGGCCCCGAAGCCCGCATAACCGACGTCGCCCAGGATGCCATCAAGGGAATTGAACGCCTGCCCCGATTCGTTGCGAATGTGGAACGACTGGCAGAAGTCCTTGCGGAAAAGGGCCACAAACTGCATCCCGACACCTTGTCCCGGCTATTAGAGGGCAATTTTGCCGCCCCCCAGCCATCCCGCTTACCCCTCTGGATTATTTGTGCCCTGCTTGCCGGAATTCTGGCGGCCCTTCTTAAGCAATAGCCCTTAAGCATTCATCAGTGCGATTGGGTTATTATGTGCGTGTTTTTTAAGGTTGCACGATGACGCGGGCCGCCTTATATATTACACTTAAATTTCGTAAATTGAGATGGACTACAAAACGTGCTGGGAAATAAGCGCATCCTTTTAATCGTGTCTGGCGGCATCGCTGCGTACAAGGCCCTTGATCTGGTCCGTGCATTGCGAGCCCAAGGTGCCGGCGTGCGCGCCATCCTGACCGATGCGGGCAGCAAGTTTGTAACGCCGCTTTCCCTCTCTGCCCTAACAGGCGACAAGGTTTATTCCGACCTGTTTTCCCTGACCGATGAAAGCGAGATGGGCCATATTCGCCTGTCCCGTGAAGCAGACCTCGTTCTGGTGGTCCCCGCGACTGCCAATATTCTTGCCCGCATGGCCCAAGGCCTCGCCACCGACCTTGCCACCACTGCCCTGTTGGCCACGGACAAGCCCGTCATGGTGGCGCCATCCATGAATGTTGCCATGTGGGAAAATCCGGCAACCCGCGACAACATGGCACTTCTGGGTGAACGCGGTGTGATCATCATTGGCCCGAACAAGGGCGATCTGGCCTGTGGCGAAACGGGTGATGGCCGCATGGCCGACGTGACAGAAATTCTTGATGGCGTGATTGGATACTTTGAAGCAAGTGCACCCTTAAAAGGCCGTCGTGCCTTGGTGACATCAGGCCCCACTTTTGAACCCGTTGATCCGGTGCGCTTTATTGGCAATCGATCATCGGGGAAACAAGGCCACGCCATTGCCAACGCACTGGCGCGTCTGGGCGCAAAAACAACCTTGATCTCAGGGCCCGTCACAGAGCCTGACCCCAATGGCGTCACCGTCATCCGCACTGAAACCGCTGAGCAAATGCTGAATGCGGTTGTTGCGACCAACACCGGTGATGCCACCTTGGGCCCGGTTGATATTGCCGTCATGGCTGCGGCCGTATCCGATTGGCGGGTTAAAACCCCTGAAGCCCATAAAATCAAGAAAGCTGGCGGCACCCCCAAAATTGAGCTGGTGGAAAACCCCGACATTCTTGCCATGACGTGCAAGCCTGGCAATACACGCCCAGCCCTGGTCATTGGGTTCGCCGCTGAAACCAAAGATGTGATTGATGGCGGCAAAGCCAAACGGGCCAGCAAAGGATGCGACTGGATTGTTGCCAATGACGTTTCCCCCGACACTGGCGTTTTCGGTGGTGATAACAACACCGTTCACCTGATCACAGAATCCGGTGTGGAAAACTGGCCATCCATGACCAAGGAAGCCGTTGCAGAACGATTGGCCGAAGCCATCACCCGACATTTATCGGTTCCCCAATGAACGAGGTCGGGGTTGCAATCACGCGCCTTCCAAATGCTGAGGGCATTCCCCTTCCAGCCTATGCCACCGATGCCAGCGCCGGGCTTGATCTTGCTGCAGCCATTGAAAGTCCCATCACCCTGAGCGCGGGTGCGCGCGCCCTTGTTCCCACGGGGTTTGCCATCGCCCTGCCTGATGGCTATGAGGCCCAGATCAGGCCGCGTTCGGGCATCGCCGTTAAATGCGGGGTTACCGTTCTGAATGCACCCGGAACCATCGATGCCGATTATCGCGGTGAAATAAAAGTAAGCCTGATCAATTTGGGCACGGACCCCTTTCCCATCAACCGCGGGGATCGCATTGCCCAGATGGTCATCGCCCCGGTCAGTCGGACAATTTGGGAACAGGCCGAAACCCTTGCCGACACCGAACGGGGTAGTGGCGGCTTTGGGTCAACCGGTATCAAAAAGCAGTCATCGGGAAAAAAGGAGGCACCTCTTTCATGATCCGCCTTCCCAAAAAATTGTTGTTCGCCATTGAGGCGGTTTTAGACATTGCCTATAACGCCGGCAGTCAGCCAGTCCAGAGCAGGGAAATCACTGCGCGCCAAGGCATTCCGCGACGCTATCTGGAACAAGTCCTGCAACAATTGGTGCGTGCAAAAATTCTTTCTGGCGTTCGGGGGCCCCGGGGGGGCTATCGGCTGGCAAGGGAACGCCGCCGCATCACCATTGGTGATATTGCCCGGGTGGTCGATGCCAACACGTCAGAAAATGGGGCAGAAAACAGCAAAGATGCCCCCGGTTCCACCCTTGGCCAAAAAATCGTGTGGCCCCTATGGCATGACCTGCAAGACGACATGATCAGCCGCCTGGATACAGTCACCATCGAAGAATTGTGCCGCAAAGCCAATGATGCGGGCATTGACAGTGAAGCTGCCAACCGGCTGGACTTCATCATATAAATTACGAAATAACCATAAAACAGGGACAGGGTGCCCAAACACTTTGCCAGAGAGAACACCATGACAGACGACACAGATACAGGCGTTAAAGGGATCGGCCGGGGACGGGTTTATAATTCCATTCTTGAAACCATTGGCGACACCCCATTGGTTTACCTGCCACGCCTGTCACGCGAAGACGGGTGCACCGCAAAAATTTATGCCAAGCTTGAGTTTTTCAATCCCCTAGGGTCTGTGAAGGATCGTATTGGTCTGGCCATGGTCGAGGCAGCAGAACGCGATGGCACGGCCGGGCCCGGGACAACCATCATTGAACCAACGTCTGGCAATACTGGCATTGCGCTGGCGTTTGTCTGCGCAGCCAAAGGCTATCGGTTGATTCTCTGTATGCCCGAAAGCATGTCTTTAGAGCGGCGCAAAATGCTTTTGATCATGGGGGCAGAACTGGAATTGACCCCAGCCGCAGAGGGCATGAATGGCGCGCTTAAACGCGCATCAGAACTCCACGAAACCACGGAAAATTCCGTCATCCTTCAGCAATTTGAAAACCCCGCAAACCCGGAAATACACCGCAATACCACGGCTGAAGAAATTTGGAACGACACCGACGGCGAAGTCGACGTGGTGATCAGTGGCGTCGGCACCGGGGGCACCTTGACCGGGATCGGCAGTGTTTTAAAAGCCCGCAAACCCGATCTGGAAATGATCGCCGTTGAACCCGAAGACAGCCCCATTCTTTCTGGCGGCCTGCCCGGGCCCCATAAAATTCAGGGGATAGGGGCGGGCTTTATTCCAGCCAATCTGGATATATCCCTGATCGATGACATCATTTGTATCGGCAACGAAACAGCCTTTGCCACAGCCCGAAAATCGGCCCGGATGGAAGGGCTTCCCGTTGGTATTTCATCTGGCGCTGCCTTGGCAGCTGCGATTGAAATTGGCGCCAAGGCAGAATATGCGGGGAAATCCATCGTCGTTATTGTCCCATCCTTTGCGGAGCGGTATCTTTCAACTCTATTATTCGATAATCTTTAGACAACCGCTTCAGGAAAATGATGGATTTTTCCGACCAGCAGCTCAAACGCTACGCACGCCATATCGTTCTGCCAGAACTCGGCGGTGTGGGGCAAACCAAGCTGTTGGATGCTCGCGTTCTTGTGATTGGTGCCGGGGGATTGGGGTCTCCCTTGTTGCTGTATCTTGCCGCCGCAGGCGTTGGGCATTTAGGCATCGTCGATGATGATGCGGTTGATCTTTCTAACCTGCAGCGCCAAGTCATTCACACCACAGACAGCATCGATACCGCCAAAGTAGAAAGCGCCAAAGCGACCCTGCATGGCATCAACCCCGATGTCGTGGTGGATGCCCACCGCGTGCGCGTGAACCCCGAAAACGTGATGGCTTTGATCAGTGATTATGACGTGATCGCCGATGGGTCAGACAATTTTGCGACCCGGTTCCTGCTCAACGATGCCTGTTTCTTTGCCAAAAAAACCTTGGTCTCTGCGGCCTTGTTCCGGTTTGAGGGCCAGGTCAGCACCTTTAAAGCCCATGACGGGGAAAGCCCCTGTTATCGCTGTATTTTTCCAGAGCCCCCGCCCGATGGCCTGATCCCATCTTGTGCAGAGGGCGGTGTATTGGGTGCGGTCGCAGGCACGGTTGGCTGTATGCAGGCGACCGAGGTCATCAAGGAAATCACCGGCATTGGCGAAAGTCTGGCCGGCAAACTGGTTGTTTTTAATGCCCTTGATGCCACCTATCGCAAAATTACGGCGCGCCCCGATCCGGCATGCGCCCTGTGCGGCACCAAACCCACCATTACCGATCTTTCCATTCACGAAAGTTAGCCCGTGACCGTTAAAACCATCGGCCCTGTCCTGATTATCTCCGTGCTGATTGGCACGTCATTTGGTGCGGGTATGACGGGGGTCATTTATCCGGCGGATGCGGCATCACCCAACAAAAGTGCGAAAGCAAAGAAACACATCAAACGGGGCACCGGTCGCCCCCTGCCAAGGTTTGCATCCCTTCGTTCCCGTGAAGCCAATTTAAGGACGGGTCCCGGGGTGCGCTATCCTGTGGAGTGGGTCTACAAACGATCCGGGCTACCCATCAAGATCATTGCTGAATTTAATATTTGGCGAAAAGTAGAAGACTGGCGCGGCACAGTGGGGTGGATGCACCGCTCAATGCTGTCTGGAAAACGCACCGTGATCACCACAGGCAAGATGACCGTTCTGCGTCGCAATCCCGAAGCAACTTCACCGGCAATGGCAAAAACACGCTCAGGCGTTATCGCAAAGGTGCTGGCCTGTTCCGGCCCGTGGTGTCGAATACGCGTTCAAGGGATAAAAGGATGGGCAACCCGTGCCAGTCTCTGGGGCATTCTCGCCAAGGAACAGATCAAAAAATAAGACCCCACCCCAACTTGTGGGCATCAGTCTTTGCTGAAATCTTCCATCAATGCTTTGCAGACGTTCTTTGGCAACACCGCCATATGGCCATAATGGTCATGGGCAATGGACAGCACCACCCGTGCATTATCATCACAAAATGCTTTTATCTGAACGGGGCTAAAGGGAAAATGCAAAAAGTGAATGGATGACGTTTTGCCACTTTCCTTGGTTCTTTCCAGATCTTTTTCAGCCACGGCTTTGATCACCTCTGTTCCAATTTCCAAGGTGATGGTTTCTTCGACATGGCTCAATCGTCCCAGTTCATGGGCGCGTTTGACCGGGTCTTCAATGGCAAACATCACTGTTGCTACCAGCTCATGGCCCTTTGGAATCAATGGGTTGTAGGCTGATAATTCGCCGGCCACCTGTTCTTCACCGCCCCGTTCCACATAAAGCATTTCCTGGATCTGATGGAGCATGGTGTCAAAATTTTCAAAAAAGAACGTGGCATATGGCCCCACGGAAATTCTACGGTTGGCCTTAATGGCCCCGATTGCTGCGCGCTTTTCTTTCCGGGCCGCACCATAGGCATCAAAGTCCAGCGTCACATCGTTACGGCTAATTTCTAAACGTGTGCCCATCTTTAATCGTCCCTATCTGCATGGCCATAGGACTGCGCCATAATTTCTATTGGATGGGTGGTCCCTGATTCCGGGGCAACCCCACCGTCTAACATCTCCATCCCCTGAACCACGTGCTTGCCAGCCAAGGGGCATTCTGAGGCAACATATGCATTTTCTGCCTCTAACGCTTTGCGGGCCACGGGACGCCCAACCTTCAGGGCCGTATCAAAATTTTCATCCATAATACCCCAACTGCCGCCATGGCCAGAGCAACGCTCAATCACGGAAACATCTATTTCGGGAATAAATTTAAGCATTTGCGCGGCTTTTGGCCCCATGTTTTGAGCGCGTGCGTGACAGGCGAGATGCAGGGTAACCCCACCCGGTACCGAGGACATGCCGGGGGCAAGGCCTTCGTTTTCTGCAATATCGACAATGTATTCAGAAATATCGCGGGTCGCCCCAGACAACGCCATCACCGCGTCACGATCTGGATCATCAACAGCCACGATCAGGGGCCATTCAAATTTCAGCATTAACGCACATGATGGCGTGGGCGCGATAATGTCATAGCCCTTTTCAATCCACGGGGCAAAATAGAGGGCAGCGGCCTTTGCATTTTTTGCAACCCGGGCCAGATCACCATGTTCCAGTTGCGGCATCCCGCAACATCCCGGATAGCCCACTTCCATTTCAACGCCATTGCGCGCCAGAACCAAACGCACCGCTTCACCGATGCCTGGATTGTTATAATTCACAAAACAGGTGGTAAACAAAACCACCTTGCGCCCATATCCGGGGGCGGTTGTATTAATAGCCACCGATGATGCACGCGCGCGATCGCCAAATGTTTTGCTGAAACATTTGGGCATTTCAACCTTTGCAGAAACACCTGCGATCAACCGCAATAATGGGCGGGTTAGCCAGTTTTTGGTTGAGGTTGCCCAATTGGCCAGCCCCGCCACAAACCGGGCCATGCGGCCATTGCGATCGGTTTCTGTCAATTGCCGGGCGGCAAATCCAATGTCCCCCTTTTTCAATTCAACCGCGCGATAGCGCAGCATAAGGTGCGGAAAATCCAGATTAAATTCATGGGGTGGCACGTAAGGGCATTTGGTCATGTAACACATGTCACACAGGGTGCAGGCATCGACCACGGGTTTGAAATCTTTGCTGGCAACCGAATCCAGCTCACCACTATCTGATTCATCAATCAGATCAAACAATTGGGGGAACGAATCACACAGGTTAAAACAGCGCCGACACCCATGACAAATATCGAACACACGGCGCAGCTCTTCGTCCAGCTTTGCTTCGTCGTAAAAATCCGGGTTGTGCCAATCTATTGGGTGACGCACGGGTGCGCCCAAACCACCTTCGCTCATCTTGATCCCCTTTATGGCCTTTGCCGGGCCAGATAAAAAAACGCCGGGCGGTTATCGTACCCGCCCGGCGTCTTAAGAGAGCCTGCGGAATTAACCGAGGGTATCGAGCGCTTTCTGGAACCGGCCGGCATGGGACTTTTCAGCCTTTGCCAGAGTTTCAAACCAGTCAGCAATTTCATCAAAGCCTTCGTCGCGTGCGGCTTTGGCCATGGATGGATACATGTCTGTGTATTCATGGGTTTCACCGGCAACAGATGCCTTCAGATTAGCAGACGTATTGCCAATGGGTTCGCCCGTTGCAGGATCACCGGTTTCTTCCAGATATTCCAGATGGCCGTGCGCATGGCCCGTTTCGCCTTCGGCGGTGGAACGGAAAACGGTAGAAACGTCGTTGTAACCTTCCACATCGGCCTTCTGTGCAAAATAGAGATAGCGGCGGTTGGCCTGGGATTCGCCGGCAAAGGCGGCCTTCAGGTTTTCTTCGGTTTTGGTTCCCTTCAGTGCGGGCATGGTGTTCTCCTTGTTTTTAATTATGGCTGCGATGGGTTTGCTCCCGTGCATGCAGCAAATTACTGTTTATTTTAGGATTCACAAAGGCACAAGTCAAATAGTTTAGAATAAATCTAAACTATTTTAGCGCCGCCTATCAGAGATTTCAAAAGAGGATGGATCAGGAATTACGGACCCGGATGACCACATCAATTCGTTCCACCTCTGTCCCCTTTGGGGGTTTTGGCATTGATGCAATCACCACATCACCGCCACTGATGTCTTCCAGTTCTGCGCGGTCTTCAAAGAAGAAATGATGATGCTCGGTTGTGTTGGTATCAAAGTAAGAACGGCCCGTATCCACAACAATTTCGCGCAACATCCCGGCGCGGGTAAATTGGTGCAAGGTGTTGTAAATGGTCGCCAATGAAACACGGATATTGGCTTTTTGGGCACGATCATAAAGCTGTTCGGCAGTCAGATGGCAATCGCCCGCATCGCTTAAGAGTCTGGCCAAGGCCATGCGCTGGCGCGTTGGCCGAAGATCGCACCGCTTTAAAACATCCAAAACATCCGCATAGGGACGGTTTTTAGGGTCATTATTCATATTTGTTTTGGCCATCAAAGGAGCCCCATAAATATGCTCTGCCAATATCATAGGTCAGTTTTTAGAATAACTATAAAAATAATTTCTATTGGCCAGAAACAATCCGCTCGAACAGTTCCCTGACCGTAGGAATAAACCCGTTGGCGTAAAAAGGGTCGCTTTTGAAGCGATAGGCATTATGGCCCGAAAACATCAACTCGTTTTCAATGTCCGAGGTATGACTGACGGCTTGCAGGGTTTTCTGGATGCAAAAAGATCTGGGATCAGCCTTGCGCCCGGTCGTCCCCGATTCATTTTGTGACCAATTGGAAAAATGGCATGCACTGAGACAGCCCATACATTCAATTTGATCCCGCCTAATTTTATGCGATCGATCTGGCGTCACAAAAATCAGGGTTGAATCAGGGGTGCGCAAAACATCGGTGTAGCCTTCTGCCACCCACCCTTCGGCCGAAGGTTTATCAGATGCGGCCAAAAAGACTTCGCGGCCCCTGGCACCGACAGCAAATGCCGTATTAAGATCGCCATCCGCTTTGGTGGAATATGCAACCTGGCGCTCTGAGCGGGTTTTGAGTTCGTCTAAAAATGTGTTTCTGACGGCAGAAGAATAAAATCCGGTTGGGCTGAAGTGGTTGAGGTAAACATCCCCTTCTTTCAGCGTCAGAAGCCGAGTTTTCCAGGCATCAGAAATCGGGCTTTCTTTTGTTAAAAGCGGCCGTGTCCCAAACTGAAAGGCCATGGGGCCAAGATCAGGATTATCCAACCAGTCTTCCCATTCCTGAAGCGCCCAAACACCACCTGCCATAACAATCGGCGTAGAATCCAGGCCACACTCCACCATCAATTTCCGCAGATCCATAACCCGTGGCATCGGATTTTCAGGTATTTCGGGGTCTTCAACATTGGACAACCCATTATGGCCACCGGCCTTCCAGGGGTCTTCATAAACAACGCCACCCAACCATTGGGCATTCTTGTGATACGCCCTTTTCCACAGCGCCCTGAAGGCCCGGGCCGAAGAAACGATGGGATAGTAATAAACCCCGTATTCAGCACAGATTTCTGCCAACCGGTACGGCATGCCAGCGCCACAGGTAACCCCGTGGACCATGCCTTTTGCACTGTCTAGAATGCCCTTTAAAATTTCTTCAGCGCCACCCATTTCCCACAGGATGTTCATGTGGATACGGCCTTCGCCGCCTTGCATTTCATGGGCAATTTTTACCTGTGTCAGGCCGCCCCGAATACCATTGACGATCAGTTCTTCGTGACGTTCGCGCCGGGTCTTGCCGAGAAAAACAGGGGGGATGACAGCGCCATCGTCATCGTACGAATCTGCGTTGACCCCTGAAATCGTGCCAATGCCACCCGATGCTGCCCATGCACCAGAGGTAATGCCATTGGACACGGCAACACCCTTACCGCCTTCCACCAGAGGCATAACCTCTTTTCCAGAAATCATCAGTGGCTGCAAAGGCTTCATTAAATGTCACTCGACCGGAGAGCCCGGCCCCTATCATCAACTAAAATCAAACGAGGCACGGCCGGAATTCTGAAACGTGAATTCCGGCCAGCCCCGAAGAAGTTTTACTCAGCTGCAGGCGTATCGGCGGCATCTTCAGAAAGATCCTCGCCGGTTTCCTGATTAACAACGCGCATGGACAACCGTACTTTCCCACGATCATCAATACCCAGAACCTTAACCTTGACCTGGTCACCTTCATTGATCACATCCGTGACCTTGTTGGTGCGCCCTTCGGCCAATTCGCTGATATGGACAAGACCATCACGGTTGCCAAGGAAATTAACAAAGGCGCCGAAATCGACAACCTTGACCACCTTGCCCGTATAGATCACGCCCACTTCGGGTTCTGCAACGATGGACTTGACCCATTCAATGGCCCGGTCCGCCGCTTCACCGTCAACGGCAGCAACCTTGATGGTGCCATCATCTTCAATGTCGATCTTGGCGCCTGTGGTTTCGCAGATTTCACGAATAACCTTGCCGCCAGTACCGATGACATCACGGATTTTGTCCTTGGGAATCTGGAAGGCGGTAATACGGGGCGCATTGCCCGATACCTCTTCACGACCAGAAGAAAGTGCTTTCGACATTTCGCCAAGAATATGCAGACGACCTTCCCGGGCCTGGCCCAGAGCGATTTGCATGATTTCTTCCGTGATGGACGTAATCTTGATGTCCATCTGCAGGCTGGTAATGCCTTCATCGGTCCCTGCCACCTTGAAATCCATATCGCCCAGATGATCTTCATCACCCAGAATATCCGACAGAACCGCATAGCGATCATCTTCCTTGATCAGGCCCATGGCGATGCCAGCGACCGGCTTTTTCAGCGGCACACCTGCATCCATCATGGAAAGTGCCGTGCCACACACGGTTGCCATAGAAGACGAACCATTGGATTCGGTAACTTCTGAAACCACCCGCATGGTATAGGGGAATTCTTCCTTGCTGGGCAGCATTGGATGCACTGCGCGCCATGCCAGTTTACCATGGCCAATTTCACGACGACCCGGAGAGCGCAAGAAACTTGCTTCGCCAACCGAATAAGGCGGGAAATTGTAATGCAGAAGAAAATGTTCCCGATAATCCCCATCCAGGGCATCGATGATCTGTTCATCCTGGCCAGTGCCGAGCGTTGTGACGTTCAGAACCTGGGTTTCACCACGGGTGAACAATGCGCTGCCGTGCGCCCGGGGCAAAACACCCACTTCGCAAGTAATTGGCCGCACGGTTTTGGTATCACGCCCATCAATACGAATGCCTGAATCCAAAATGGCGTTACGCACAATGTCTTTTTCAAGCTTCTTAAAGGCACCCTTGACCATGTCGCCAGACATATCTTCGTCATCTTTCATAGTGTCCATGGCTGTGGCCTTGGCCTGATCAATGGCAATAACACGCTTGCTTTTGTCAGGCTCAGAATACGCTGCGCGCAGACCTTCTTCGGCCAGTTCACGAACCCTAGATGCAACAACTGCCTGTTCTGGAGGGACTTCTGTTGTTGGCCAAGGTTCCTTGGCGGCTTCTTCGGCCATCTCAATAATGGCGTTGATAACCGGCTGGAACCCACGATGACCAAACATCACCGCGTTCAACATGACCTCTTCGCTCAATTCTTCGGCTTCGGATTCAACCATCAAAACGCCTTCCTGAGTGCCAGCAACGGCAAGATCAAGAATGGAATCTTCCATCTGATCCGTCAGGGGGTTGAGCACAAATTCGCCATCAATATAACCAACCCGAGCAGCGCCCAGGGGTCCCATGAAGGGAATTCCTGAAAGGGTGAGTGCCGCAGATGCACCAACAAGTGCCACCATATCCGGATCGTTTTCAAGATCATGGGCAATAACCGTACAAATGACCTGGGTCTCGTTACGGAATTGCGGGTGAAACAGGGGACGGATCGGGCGATCAATCAATCGCGATGTCAGGGTTTCCTTTTCTGAAGGCCGCCCTTCGCGCTTGAAAAAGCCGCCGGGAATTTTACCCGCGGCAAATGCCTTTTCCTGATAATTAATTGTCAGGGGGAAAAAATCGATTCCTTGTTTCGGTTCTCTCTGGGCAACGGCGGTACACAGTACCGTGGTTTCTCCGTAGGTCGCCAAAACTGCACAATCAGCCTGGCGCGCAACGCGGCCAGTTTCCAGTGTCAGCGTGCGCCCACCCCAATTTATTTCCTTCTTTACAACATTAAACATTCTATCTCTTCCTTCGTTCTTTATATCGTCCTACCAACCTACGTGGGGTCGGCCAAGCCGACCCCCAATATCCCAGCCAAAGCCGGGCCAACTCAGCGGCGCAAACCTAAGCGCTTAATCAGAGTCTGGTATCTGTCTTCGTTCTTTGATTTCAAATAATCCAACAGGCGGCGCCGCTTGCTCACCATGATGAGCAGGCCACGTCGGGAATGGTGATCGTGTTTATGTTCCTGCAGATGTTCTGTCAGGTTTGTAATGCGCTCCGAAAGGATGGCAACCTGGACTTCTGGGGAACCTGTATCAGTGGAACCGGTCGCATATTCGCCAACCAGTTCGGCTTTCTTTTCTGGTGTAATCGACATCAGATACTCCGTCTTAAAGGTTTAAAACACGCACCGGGTGTACTTCGCCTGAACATATGCGGGCCAAGGCAACAAGCTTTGTCCCGTCCATGGCACAAACAACAGCACCGTCGGAAAGCGTGGTGGGATCATTATCCCGTGTCCCAAACACCTTCACAGACTGGCCCTGCCTCATTGCAGCGGCTTCGTCACCGGTCAGGGCCAGCGCCGGGATGTCGTCCAGCACGGTCTCGATCGGGTGAAGATATTCGAAATCGCGCGCACTATGCCCCAAAGTGCATAGATTATCCAGCCCAATTGCGGCATTTATTCCAAAAGGTCCAACCTGGGTTCGCCGAAGCTCTGCTACATGCCCAACACTGCCCAAGGCTACCGCCAAATCCTGTGCTAATGAGCGGACATATGTCCCCTTTCCACAGACCAATTCCAGCGCCACATGGTCGGGATCAGGACGGGAAATCAGCGTTAAAGCCTTAATTTCAACCATTCTGGAGGGTATTTCGACCGCTTCACCCAAGCGGGCCAGATCGTAGGCGCGCTTTCCATTGATTTTGATGGCCGAATATTTGGGGGGCACCTGTTCAATAACGCCGATAAATTGGCCCAAAATGGCCTCAATAGCCGCCGTTTCAGGCCGCACGGTGCTGGTTTCGGTCACTTTGCCCTCACCATCCCCGGTATCACGGCTTTCCCCAAACAGAATCGTGAAATGATACGTTTTGGTCCCATCCATGATGTAAGACACCGTCTTGGTCGCTTCCCCAAGGGCCACGGGCAATACGCCACTGGCCAAAGGATCAAGGGTTCCCCCGTGACCAATTCGCATGGGCTTTAGCGCAGCCCGCAGGCGGGAAACAACACCAGCCGAGCTGATCCCGATGGGTTTGTCGACAATAACCCATCCATTTAAGGGGCGCGCACCAACCGGGGGTTTGCGCCTACGCCCCATTCTTTTCTCCTGAATCGTCTTCTGGCTCGCGAGATTCAGATGAGTCCTCAGGCAGAATGTCGCGGGCGACCTCCGGGCTGTTCAACAATGCGTCAATACGGGAAGAATAATCAAACGATGTGTCGGGGACGAAAGAAAGCCTGGGCACGAACCGAAGTGCTATTTGGCGGGCAATTTCCCGATGAAAATATCCCACTGCACGATTAAGGGCCGCCACGGTTTTTTCCATGTCCCCGCCCCCCAATGGCGTCACATAAGCCGTGGCATTCTTGAGATCCGGGCTAATCCGAACTTCGGTCACGGTAATGGCGGCATCAAATAAATCGGGGTCGTGAAAATGGCCTTGGCGAATGACATTCACCAAGGTGTGACGCAATTCCTCCCCAACACGCAACTGGCGCTGACTGGGAGCATGAGAAGGTACATTGTTTTGTGCGTGTTTCATGGGACCGACCAACTATCGTGTGACACGCACCACTTACAGGGTGCGCGCGACTTGCTCTACCTCGAAGCACTCGATCACGTCGCCTGCCTGAATGTCGTGGTAGTTTTCCAGAGCCATACCACATTCGGAACCGGCGCGAACTTCTTTCACTTCATCCTTGAAATGCTTGAGTGTTTCAAGATCCCCTTCATGGATGACCACACTATCCCGCAAAAGGCGGACTTTGGCGCCGCGGCGGACAACGCCGTCGGCGATAAGACAACCCGCAATTTTACCAACCTTGGTGATGGAAAAGACCTCTCTGACCTCTGCACTGCCAAGACGGGTTTCCTTGGTATCGGGGTCCAGCATCCCTGTCAGGGCCTGGGTCACGTCATTGGTAAGATCATAGATAATTGAATAATAACGGATTTCAACACCATCACGTTCCGACATGACACGGGCCTGCGGATTAGGACGAACGTTGAACCCGAATACCAAAGCGTTAGAAGCCCGTGCCAGGGTGATGTCGGATTCATTGATACCGCCCACGCCGGAATGCAAGACATTCGCCCGCACTTCGTCATTACCGATTTTTCCAAGGGCGCTAACAATGGCTTCAACAGAACCCTGCACATCCGCCTTGATAACAACCGGAAGTTCCTTTGCCTCGCCTGAGGCAATAGAGGCCAGCATCTCTTCAACGCTATCGCGTGTGCCAGCAACAGCCGCCGCATCACGAACAGCGCGTTGGCGGTATTCTGCGATTTGACGGGCTTTGGTCTCATTTTCCACGACCATGAATTCATCGCCGGCAATGGGCGCGCCATTAAGCCCCAGAACTTCAACAGGCATGGATGGCGAAGCCAGTTTAATTTTGGAACCATGATCATTGGAAATCGCCCGTACTCGGCCCCATTCGCTGCCGGCGACAAACACATCCCCGATCCGAAGCGTGCCACGATGAACCAACGCAGTCGCAACATTGCCGCGACCTTTTTCAACTTTGGCCTCGACCACAATACCCTGAGCAGAACGATCCGGGTTGGCTTTCAGTTCCAGAATTTCTGCCTGCAAAAGAATCATCTCTTCCAGCTTGTCCAGATTGGTGCCTTCTTTTGCCGACACTTCAATCCACAGAACATCGCCGCCCAATCCTTCCAGGGCAACATCATGTTGCAAAAGATCTATTTTGACGCGTTCCGCATCAGCACCGGCAACATCGATTTTGTTGATGGCAACAATCATCGGCACTTCTGCCGCCTGGGCATGATGGATGGCTTCAATGGTCTGTGGCATGATGCCGTCATCGGCCGCCACGACCAGAATAACGATATCCGTCACCTTGGCACCACGAGCACGCATTTGCGTAAAGGCCTCATGGCCCGGCGTATCCAGGAAGGTGATTTTTTCACCTGATTTAACGGTCACCTGATAGGCACCAATATGCTGGGTAATGCCGCCAGATTCCCCGGATGCAACATCGGTTTTGCGCAATGCATCCAAAAGGGACGTCTTGCCGTGATCAACATGACCCATCACGGTCACCACGGGGGGACGTTTTTTCAGGGATTCAGGGGCGTCTTCCTCGCCGCCCATGCCTTCTTCCACATCCGCAGCACTGATGCGCTTCATAACATGGCCGAATTCAGCAATCACAAGCTCTGCCGTATCGGCATCAATGGTCTCGGTGATGCTCGCCGTCACACCGATGCCCATAAGCTTTTTAATGACATCGCCAGCGCGTTCCGCCATGCGATTGGAAAGCTCTTGGACGGTAATGGTTTCAGGAACCACCACTTCACGGATAATCTTGACCGCTTCACCACGGGCCTGGCCTGCTTGTGCACGCCGTTCCCGTTCGCGCGCGCGACGCACCGATGCCAGGGATCGAACGCGCTCGCCACTTTCATCATCAAGGGCTTTGGCAATGGTAAGCTTGCCACGGCGGCGCGGGTCATCTTCCTTGCGCAAGGTCAGTGCGGGACGACCCTTGTCAGCCTTTGCACCCTTTTTCCCTGCTTTTTCTTCTTCTTCAACACGTCCCACTTCAGCGCGGGGTGCCGCTTCGGCCTTGCCCTTGCGGGGGGCCCTGGCAGTTTCTCCTTCTGCAGGCGCCAAAGATTCAAGGGCCGCGATATCAGGTGCTGCCTCTGCTTTGGATTCTGGCTTGGCTTCTGCTGCTTCGGCTTTTTTCTTCTTTTCTTCTTTTAGGCGGGCGGCTTCTTCGCGGCTGCGCCGTTCTTCGTCTATGATCGCGCCTTCCAATGCTTTGGCCCGAACAACTTTTTCCTGACTGGTCAGATGTTCATCGCCCGCAGGAACGTCTTGGCCTGCTGCCAGAGGATTCCCTTGGGACTTAACCTCTGCCATCGTGCCGCCAGCATTCGGGGCATAGGTGCGTTTCTTGCGCACCTCAACCGTCACGGCCTTCGTGCGGCCATGGGAAAAGCTCTGCTTAATCTGACCCTGCTCGACGGTTTTCTTAAGCTCAAGCTTGCCAGGACGAGAAATGGACAACGGTTTTTTCTTGTCCGCTTCCTTGTCTGTCTTCTTATCTTTGGTCGTTTCGGTCATGCCTTGTCCACTCTATCCTTAACCAACGCTTCTGGCACGTCCAGAATACCGGGATTTTTTGATTCGTTGTGTAATTCAGGCCGTAATTCAGTCTGTAATTCCGTCTCCAGACCAGGTCGCAATCCAGCAAGACGCGCACTTTCACGACGAATACGCTTCGCAAGGCGCACATCGGTAATGGCACCATGAACAGTGCCATCGCGTCCAAAAATTTTCCCCAACTCACTCGCGTCAAGGGCCCCCGCAATAGGCGTATCCCCTGCCAATGCACGCAATTTTGCGCGCCCATCGTCGGCACCGTCTGAGGCTGCAAGCAAAATGCGTACATCGCCCGATTTCAGCGCACCTTTAACTTTTTCAAATCCAGCCACGGCCCGACCCGCACGGCGCGCCATGCCAATCAAACTTCCAACCCGTGAAACAAGTCCGGATTCAACTTGCTCCGCAAGATCAGGGGAAATTTCTACAGGCGCACCAAGAACACGGGAGAAATGCCGACCTGATGCCGCTTCAGCCAAAACATCATGACGCGCCATGATCCACAACCCACGACCAGGAAGACGTTCATCAAGATCCACGACAACACCGTGTTTGGAACCAAAATCAGGACCGGGGACAAACCTGATCATCGCATCACGAGACGCAGTTTCCCCGCTCACCAGGCATCGCCGCAGTGATTCCTCTGATTTCCCCTTATGACTGGCTTTTCCGGCCGTATTTTGGGGCGTCTTATTTTTTGTTCCACGCACGTCCATAATTCCCAGATCAGTCTTCCAGGGTTGTTTTAGTTTCAGCGTCTTTATCTTCTGTATCTGTCGCTTCAGCGGCGGCTTCGGCTTCGGCGGCGGCGTCTTCTTCAACAAACCAATGCGCACGTGCACGAACGATGATTTCATTCGCAATTGATTCAGTAACGCCAAAGTCCTGAAGGATGCCTTCTTCCTTCTCACCGCCTTCTTCTTCCGCTTCAGAACCCGAAAGTTCATATCCAGCCAGTTCCCCGAGCGCATCAAGGGTTTTAATCCCCTGTTCCGCAAGAGCAACCACCATCTGGGGGGTCAAACCCTCCAGTTCGGCAAGATCATCGGCAATTTCAAGCTCGCGGCGCTTTGTAGCGAATACTTCTTCCTGCTCTGACAGATAGGCCTGAGCACGGGTCGACAATTCTTTTGCCACATCTTCATCAAAGCCTTCAATGGATGCCAATTCTTCAACCGGCACAAAGGCCACTTCTTCCAATAAAGAAAAGCCTTCGGTAACCAGAAGATGGGCGATCACTTCGTCAACATCCAACGCCTCAATAAACAGTTGAGAGCGGGTTTTGAATTCTTCCTGACGGCGTTCAGATTCCTGAGCTTCGGTCATAATGCGGATGTCCCAACCCGAAAGCTGGGATGCAAGGCGGACATTTTGACCGCGACGCCCAATAGCCAGACTAAGCTGGTCATCTGGAACCACCACTTCGATCTTGTTCTGATCTTCGTCAATCACGACCTTGGCCACTTCTGCAGGTGCCAATGCATTCACAACAAACGTTGCGGGATCAAGCGACCACTGGATAATGTCAATTTTTTCGCCCTGAAGTTCGGCAACCACGGCCTGAACACGACTGCCGCGCATACCAACACAGGCACCGACGGGGTCGATAGAGCTGTCATTTGAAATCACGGCAATTTTGGCGCGAGAGCCAGGATCGCGTGCAACGGATTTAATTTCGATAATACCGTCATAGATTTCAGGCACTTCCTGAGCAAACAGTTTGGCCATGAATTCGGGGCGGGTACGCGACAGGAAAACCTGTGGTCCACGCTGTTCTTCGCGTACATCATAGATATAAGCACGGACCCGTTCCGATGCCCGCAGGTTTTCCCTGGGTAGGCTTTCATCGCGACGCATGATCGCTTCGGCACGGTTAAGGTCAACGGTCACATTGCCAAATTCCACGCGCTTGACCAGCCCATTGACCACTTCGCCAATGCGATCCTTATATTCCTGATACTGACGTTCGCGTTCGGCTTCGCGGACCTTTTGGACAATAACCTGTTTGGCTGTCTGGGCCGCAATGCGCCCAAAATCGATGGGCGGCAAAGGATCAATAATGAATTCGCCAACGGCAATGTCTTTTTGGGTGCGCTGTGCAGATGCAAGATCGGTCTGGATCATTTCATCTTCGACCGTTTCAACCACCTCAACATAACGCGCAAGCGAAATTTCTCCGGTAGAGCGATGAATGTGCGCCCGGATATCATGTTCCTGGCCATACCGTGAACGGCCTGCCTTCTGGATCGCCTCTTCCATGGCGGTCAAAACTTCTTCACGATCAATCGCCTTTTCCCGCGCGACTGCCTCGGCAACCTGGATAAGTTCCGGCCGGACGAGACCCGTTGTCTCTTCTGCCCGTGGCGTTTTTCCAGTGGTCTGTTCCATCGTCATCTTTTCCCACTCACTTTGTGCTTCGTGCCCTGAAGCCGTTCGTTAAAAAATTTCGTTAAGGCCCATAATGCGACCCGCTTATTGAAGCCCGCCTGATGCCGCAATCAGATCGTCCGTTAAAATTAGACGTGCTGTTGCAATCAATTCAAACGGCACTTCCACAGGACCCTCTGGTAATTCAACTGTCACCACGCCCTGATCAATTCCTTTAAGCCTTCCAGAAAACCGGCGACGCCCATCAACGGGTTCCATTGTCTCTATCTTTGCTTCAAAACCGGCAAACCGTTCAAAGTCTCCGACCCGAACCAGCGGCCGATCAATCCCCGGCGAGCTGACCTCTAAGGTATACGCGCTGACGATTGGGTCTTCAGCATCCAGCAAGGCCGAAATCGCATGACTGATTTCTGTACAGTCATTGACGGTCATGCCCTTGCCGTCACGGCGTTCTGCCATGACCTGAAGCAACGGGGTGTTCCCCCCGCCAAGGCGTGCGCGCACCAGATCATAACCCATCTCTTCAAGAGGGGCTTCTATCAGCGCTGCAATCTTGTCTTGCACCTGATTCATCGTCGTTCGTAATTTCCCGCCCCGAACCGCAACACCTACAGGCAAAGCACCCGGGGCCAAATTTCTCTGGTTTTTTTGTGGTCCACAAAAATTAGATAATAAAAAAAGCGGGCCGGTGGACCCACTCCGCTACGTCCTTCTTTATGGAGACCATCTGAAGATATGGGGAAATATAGTCATTTCCGCCTTTTCTTCAAGTTTTTTGGCACAAAGACCTAAATTGGGCCAAATTTAATCTCTGGAACACCTTTCAAAGATCAAAAAAGCCGGCGCTGCCCCCCGAGCGCGGGCCTTTTCTTCGTAACGGGTTGGCGGCTGGTCAGAGGGGCGAATTCGCCAGTCATCTGCGGTTTGGGCCATCCATTGGAAATCCGGGTGGGCCAAAAGGGCGGAAAGCGCCCAACGTTGATACCCCCGATCATCACTGGCAACCCGCAATTGGGCACCGTCTTTCATGGCATGGGCCAGAGAATCCAGCGTTTGTGGGCCAATAAAGC